>WNGG01020631.1_pt1 | contig 10058 bp, 10 predicted proteins | sample 5400661 | NCBI WGS metagenome assembly WNGG01 (sample SAMN13153372, study PRJNA577476) | soil metagenome | isolation source: 100 cm soil or saprolite under Garry oak tree replicate 1 | place: USA:California | collected 2016-06-15
TGATGGCTCTCAAAAACTTCGGCGTCGGCTGCGTGATTCCATAATCTCGCAGCAGCGCTTCTCGCAGCATCGTTGGCGTGCCTCTCGGCCGCGGCACTTGTTCATCGCCTGTCGCGCCGATCGCGTGAATGATTTCATCCACGAGTTGCGAATCGTTTGTAGCATAAACGGCCACAGAATCGCCGGCCTCGTAGCTCAGTCCCCAGCTGGCCAGGTCAATTTCAAAATGGCGCGTGTCCTTTGCGGAATCGGGGCCGCTCAGGCGGCGATTTACAAGCAGTCTGGCAGGAAACGGGTTCGCACGAGAGTAGGGCGGTGCGGCGACAGTAGCTTCAACAGACATAGCGGTCTTGTAGCGGCGATCTCTGATCGTCGCAAATTATTCATCCGTCGTTTCCGATTGCCAGAGTAGGGCAGACATCCATTGCGCGCTGCGCAGCGTCTGTTTCCTCCGGCGTTTCGGGTTGTTTAGAGAAATGAACGGCAGTCTCATCGCGGTTATACGTTAGAAGATTTGACGCCTCCTCGAGACACAGACGGCACAACGCGCAACTCGTGTCCACGTACCAAGGTCCTTCTGCATTCTCAGACTGTTTGTTTAATTTGTCCGCCATAATGGCAACCCTTTGGGAGGAAAGGTTTTAGCCGGAGGAAGAAGGGAGGCGCGAATAGCGTCTGCGGCGGCGGCTTTTCAACGGCGCATCCGACGCGATCGCGAAATCGACCTGCCGTTTGAAGGCATCGACACGCACAACGAAGACGCGGACTTCATCGCCGATGCTGAATCGTTTGCGCGATCGCCTGCCAATGAGTTGCCGCCGAGACGACTCAAATAAATAGAAATCGTCGCTCAGCGATGAGACGTGAACCAGACCCGTGATAAGAACGTCGGGTAGTTCAACCGCCAGGCCGTAGTTGCGGACATCGACGATTGCAGCGCGAAAAATCTGAGGATTGCGCTCGTCGAGTTGCCGTTGGAAAAACTCGAGCTTCTTCATCCGAACGGATTCGATTTCCGCATCAGCCGCTGTGCGCTCGGTTGTCGAAACATGCTCTGCGATCGATGCGACCTGGCTCATGCCGGTCCGGGAGCGGTATTTCCCATCGTGTTGCGCCAATGCGCGATGCACAACCAGATCGGCATAACGGCGGATCGGGCTGGTGAAATGCAAGTAATTAGCTTTAGCCAACCCATAATGTCCAAGCGGCTGTGGAAAATAGCGCGCACGTTTCAAGCTTTTGAGCAGACCGATCTTGAGCGCCTGCTCCTCCGGCTTTCCGCGAATCGACGCCAGCAATCTCTGCACCTCAGCCCGATGGGTCAGATCGCCTACTTTGTAACCAAAACTGAGCACGAACTCGCGATACTCCACCAGCTTTTCCGGGTCGGGGTCTTCGTGGACGCGATAGATCGTGGGAATCGCGCGGTTCTTTAGCTCTCGCGCGACTGCTTCGTTTGCGGCCAGCATGAATTCTTCGATTAGCTGATGCGATTCGTCGTTCTCGACGCGCTCGAGGCGGACAGGCTTGCCAGCTTCATCCAGCCACACTTTTACTTCCGGAAAATCGAGATCGAGCGAACCATGCCCGAATCGCTTTTGCCGAAGCAACTGGGCGAGCTCCCAGGCAGCGTGCAGTCGCTCACTCAATCGATCGCGAGGCGGAGACTTTAGAATCGCGTAAGCCTGTTTGTAGGTGAGGCGGTCCGCGCTGCGGATCACGCTGCGAGCGAAGCGCGCGCGTTTGGCGGTTCCGTTTCTATCGAAATGAATGAAAACCGAATGGGTGAGCCGATCGACTCCCGGATTGAGACTGCACACTCCGTTACTCAATCGCTCCGGTAACATCGGAATCACGCGATCTGGCAGATAAACGCTGTTTCCGCGGCGGCGCGCCTCGCGATCAAGCGCGCACTCTGGATCCACGTAAGCCGCTACATCGGCAATGTGCACACCAAGACGCCAACCGCCATTCTCGATCTTCTCGACGTGAATCGCGTCGTCAAAATCGCGCGCGTCATCCGGATCGATGGTGACGATAAATTCTTTGCGCAAGTCCTCGCGTCCCTCTAGTTGCCGTGCATCGATTTTTTCGGAAATCCGATCCGCCTGCTCCAAAACATCTCTCGGAAATTCCGTCGGCAGATGATATTTCCGGATGATCGACAGCAGATCGACGCCCGGCGCCAACGCGGGCCCGAGCACTTCAATAATTTCGCCTTCTGGATTGACGTGACGCGATTCCCAAGCCTCGAGACGCACGACAACCTTGTCGCCTACCGTAACGGCGGCCTGCCTGGGACTTACATACACGTCGTGGACGAGTCGCGGATCATCCGGAACAACGTAATAAAAATTGCGCGAATGTTGCAGCGTCCCAACGATTGTATCGTGAGCCCGCTCCAGAATTCGAATTACGCGTCCTTCGCGCCGTCCTCTGATGCGGCCATAGGGTGCATCCTGCGAGATGCGAGCAACTACGCGGTCACCGTGCATGGCTGTGCCGGTATTTTCCGCTGCGATGAAAATATCCGGCTCGCCCGGTTTTTCTGGAGTGAGAAAACCGTAGCCGGCTTGATGAATCGATAACTTGCCGGCAACAAGATCCGCCTCAGCTGGCAGGGGCAACAAGGTCCGCCTCAGCTGGCAGGACATATCGATTTTTGCGGATCCGCGCGATCTCACCGGCGCGTTCCAGCTCCCGCAACGCTTGGTTTAAGCCCATGCGGACGCCGCTCTTTCGCCCGAGTGTTTTCGCCAGTCCACTCTTATCGAGCGGCCGGTAATCTTTCCGGGCCAGAAGGGCCAGGATTTGTTGTTGAATCTTACGTCCGTCTGAAGCCATGGCTGCGAAACAATGTCGTCGAGTTATTGTCGATGTAACGCGATTTCAACCGGAGGATCGAATAAATGCAAAAAGCAATTATAGCCGGCGCATTTGCGATTGCACTGGCGGCAATCGGTTCGTTCGCTGCAGGAGGAGCCAAGATGAAAATCACAAGTTCTGCTTTTCAAGAAGGTGCAAACATTCCATCAAAATTTACGTGTGACGGCGGGGATACCAGCCCGCCATTGCAAATTGCGGATATTCCTTCCGGAGCAAAGAGCCTCGCGCTGATTGTTGATGATCCGGATGCACCAAGTGGATTGTTCACGCATTGGACGGTTTGGAATATCCCGCCGCAAACCAGCGCCGTGGGAGAAGGCAGCGCGCCGAAAGGCGTGCAAGGGACAAACGACTTCGGCAAATCGGGTTACGGCGGCCCCTGTCCGCCCTCGGGGACGCATCGTTATTACTTTAAAGTTTTCGCGCTCGATCGTGAGCTGGATTTGCCATTCGGCGCGAAGCGCGGCCAACTGGATGCAGCGATGAAAGGTCACATTGTCGCCCAAGGGGAGTTAATGGGGCGCTATTCAAAGCAGAAATGACGAAGCACGAATGTCGAATGACGAAGGAATGACGAAATCCGAATGACAAACGGGGCATCCGATTGCCCTTTGGTCATTTGATCATTCGAGCTTCTTTCGTCATTCTTCTTCCCGCTCGCACTTCGAATAATCCACGTCCTGTGATAGTCTCACCCCATGATGGGTGGGAGGCTCTGGAAAATCGGCGATCGCATTTTCGATCTCTCCCGGCAGGGACTAATCATGGGCATTTTAAACGTTACTCCGGACTCATTCTCTGACAGCGGGAAATTTTTCACGCCGGAAAAGGCAGTTGAGCAAGGGCTGAGAATGGCCGCAGAAGGCGCGCAAATTATTGATGTTGGTGGCGAATCGACGCGACCCGGCGCCGAATCTGTCCCCGCAGAAGAAGAACTGCGCCGCGTGATTCCGGTGATCGAAGAGTTGCGCGCGAAGATTCCTTCGGCTTCGGCGTGCTCCGCTCAGAACAGGCTCTTCATTTCAATCGACACGTCAAAGGCTCAGGTGGCGCGCAGAGCAATTCAAGCAGGCGCTTCGATTGTGAACGACGTCACTGGTGGGCGAGGCGATGAGGAGATGATGCCGCTGGTTGCCGAAAACAAATCGGCTTTCGTCATTATGCATATGCAGGGGACCCCGCAAACAATGCAACTTGAACCGCGATATGACGATGTCGTCTCGGAAGTGGCTGATTTCTTTCGACAACAGTATGCGCGCGCCATAGAGTGTGGCATTGATCCCATGGCGATTGCGTTTGATCCGGGAATCGGTTTCGGGAAAACGCTTGAGCACAATCTCGAGTTGCTCGCGCAGCTTGACCGGCTTCGCGTGCATGATCGGCCCTTGGTAGTGGGTGTTTCCCGCAAATCCTTTCTGGCGAAACTGGTTGGCTCGTCGGAGGTCAACGATCGGCTCGCGCCTGCAGTAGCGCTGACTTCGCTTTTGCGCGCGCGGGGCGCGGACGTGTTCCGCGTCCATGACGTGAAAGAAAACGTAAATGCGTTACAGGTAACGGAAGCAGTTCTTCAAAAGACCAAATGATTGATCAACTCATCCATCTCTGGGCCAGAGGATGGCGCAGCGCCTTTGAAATCATTTTGCTGAGCGTGGCCATCTACTACGGCTATCTCTATTTTCGAGGGACGCGCGGCGCGAAAGTCCTGACCGGACTGGCGATCGTTTTTCTGACACTGACGCTGATCTCGACACTGTTGAACCTTGTTGTGATCGGCTGGATTGTCCGAAGTTTTTCAGTTTTCCTCGCAGTCGCGCTGGTAGTGATTTTTCAGCCGGAACTGCGACGCGGGCTGGCCGCGCTCGGCGGACATCCGATTTTCTCGCTAACGAGCGAAAAACGCGAGACGGTGCACGATCTGGCCGAGGCCGTGACGCAACTGGCGAACAAACAATTCGGTGCGCTCATCGCGCTGGAGCGCGACACCTCTATTCGCGTTTATGAGGAAACCGGCGTGACAATCGATGGCGATTTTTCTGTCGAGCTCATTCTGTCGATCTTCCATCCAAAGTCCGCTCTTCACGACGGCGGAGTGATCATCCGCAACGGACGGGTTGCAGCCGCGGCATGCATTTTTCCGGTTAGTCAACGGGAAACGCTGGACCGCAGCCTGGGGTTACGTCATCGCGCCGGCCTCGGCATTACCGAGGAATCGGACGCCGTCGCGGTGGTCGTCTCCGAAGAGACGGGTGGCATTTCCATTTGTCACCGGCGGCGAATCGAGCGCAATTTCACTCCGGAAACATTCCGCCAGCGCATCTCGGAAATTTTGTTGCACACGAATTATGAAGAGACTGATCCTGACAAACTGGCGCGCGAAGTTGATCTCCCTCCTGCTCGCGACAACACTCTGGTACCTGATCAAAAAGAACGTAGCGACGACGCCCTCGCCGTCTGACCGGCCGTTCCCGACGCCGGCTACGGAAACGCGCTGAAGCTGCGGCTTAACGCAGGAAGCGGGACAGATTTTCTTGTTCCCAGCGTCGCGCGCGCCGGTAGCCTGGAAATTCGCGCTCTCGGCGGTTGAATTCTTCCGTGTGAACTCGCCGGCGGCCTTGCGACAAGGTTTCATCCGGCACCACAGAATGCAGCATCTCGTGGTAAAGGATATACCGCAGAAACCATGGCGGCACAAAAGGCTGATCGAGCGCCGGATTGATTCGGATAAGGCGATCTTCTTCCTGGATTGTGCCAAAGATAAAATATTCTCTCGGACGATGCTTTCGCCGGCGGCCCCAGGTAACTTTGTAACGGCGAAGACGCCCGCGAAAATACCGTTCGTTTAAATCGTCAAAGATCGGGCGCAAATCGAAATGCGTTCCCTCGTGCCGCAAATTCAGCTGCCCTTGCATCGGCAGTTTTGGATGCGCGAGTTTTCGTTTGCTCTTTCTCTTTGTCTTTTTGGCCATCCGCAGTTCCTCCAAAACGAACAAGTGGAGACTAATGTAACGGGCTTTAAATCAGGTGACAAGCAAAGCGCAGATTTTTGCGATGAAATTCGACAAGTCATTGAACTCCAGATGATTACATGAACATTGAAAGCGTTGGAATGGCAGAATATCGTCTCCAGGTTTTCGGGCGCTTAATCAAAAAATTGCGGTCTTCCTTGCGCGGCAGGCTGGCTCCACTCCGGCTAGCAAAAAAGCTAAAGGAGAACGCGCACATCTGCCTTTTGGAAGTATGAAAGCCCCTATTTTCAATAGAGAGACAGCGGAGTTTTGCGAAGATCGCAACTTGCGTATAATCGTTCTGACTTCCGGATGGAGAACCTTGGAAGTTTTAGCGAAATCAAAGGAGCATGACGCCTTTTCTTAGAAAATTGCTTGGCCAAAATTGGCTTCTGCTGGTGAACATGCTCGCGCTTGCCATCTTCGGTGTGATAGCAATTTACAGCGCGACTCCGATGCGCGGAGATTCTTACGCGGCGGATTTTTGGCGAAAGCAGGCAAACTGGGTCGCGGTCGGTTTCTTCGCCTTTATGGTCGCCAGCCTGATCGATTATCGCTGGATTCGCTGGGGCGCGTTGCCAATGTATCTGGCTGGCATCGTCTTTTTGATTCTGACGCACTTTATCGGACAAAGAGTTTATGGCGCCCGCAGCTGGCTCCATCTGGGGCCGATCAATTTTCAACCCGCACAACTCGCGATCGTGGCCGGAATCATGGTTTTGGCACTGTTCTTAAGTCAATTCCGCGAGATTCATCCAATGCTGCGTTTGCTGCTATGTGGAACAATCGCGGCGGCGCCCTGCCTTTTCATCCTGATGCAGCCCGCCCTCGGTTCAGTCATCATGTGGATACCGGTGCTCCTGGCGATGCTGTTCGTCGCCGGCCTTCCGCTGCGCTATTTGATTTGCGTCATTCTCATCGGCATCGCCTTTGTTCCGATCGCGCTCCACCTCGGTATGAAACCATACCAACAGCAACGAATTACGGCTTTCATTAATCCCGAGATCCACAAACAGGGAGCCGCCTGGGCAATTAATCAATCGCTTATCGCCATCGGTTCGGGCGGCTGGTCAGGAAAAGGATTCAAGGCGCCAAATACCCAAATCGAACTCGGCTTTCTTCCCTCTACTGCCGTGCACAACGATTACATCTTCTCCGCGATCGGGGAGCAATGGGGATTTGTCGGAGGAATTTTTCTCATCGGCGCGTTTGCGCTGCTCTTACTGACATGTCTTTTCGTTGCTTTTTTTGCAGGCGATCAACTGGGCTTGCTCCTGGTCGTTGGAATGACCGCGCTCATTTTCACCCATATCTTCCAGAATATGGGGATGACGATCGCGCTGTTACCGATCACCGGCGTGCCCTTGCCATTGATCAGCTACAGCGGCTCGTTTGTGCTGATGATCATGTTTGGACTCGGGCTCGTGAACAGTGTTTGGGTCCACCGGCACGTTCCCGCTTGAAAGCATAGATTGGTAGGGCGCGACCTGAGCCTGCTCGCCGTGGCGAGGGCGCGCCGGCGATTGGTTCAAGCCACGCGATTTACTTTGGCCTGTGGTCGCCTAAAATCGGACGCGACGCATGGAAGCCGATTACAAAGTCAAGCTTGAGGTCTTCGAGGGGCCGCTCGACCTCCTCCTTTACTTGATCAAACAGGACGAGATCGACATCTACGATATTTCGATCGAGCGCATCACTCGCCAGTACCTCGAATATCTTCAGGCTTTCAAAGAGCTTAATATCGAACTTGCCGGCGAATTCATCGTGATGGCGGCAAATCTCATTTACCTTAAAAGCCGCAGCCTGCTCCCTGTTGATCAACAACCGCCCGAAGAAGACACGGACGAAGATGATCCCCGTTGGGATTTAATCCGGCAGCTGATCGAGTACAAAAAATTCAAGGAGGCTGCGGAGGAATTGCATCAACGCGAACTCGAACAAGAGCGCATTTTCGCACGAGAAGGAGGCCCATCTCCAACTGCGCAGGAATCTCTTCGTCTGGGAGAAGTTGGAATCTTTCAATTGATCAACGCGTTCCAAGCGGTGATCAAAAAGATAGAAGCGCGACAGGACGTGCAGGAGATCTTCGGCGAACGTTTTAGTGTTTCGGAGAAGATCGAGACGATTTTGCGGCGTGTGGCGGCTGGTTCCATTCGTTTTTCCGATTTGTTCGGGGCCGCCGTATCACGCATAGAGGTGGTAGTAACTTTTCTTGCGCTTCTCGAGCTGATTCGTCTCAAACAAGTCCGTGCCATTCAGAAAAACATCTTTGAAGAAATCGAAATCGCGGCCGCAACGGCGTGAAAATTATCAATCATGCCGCGAATCTTGATCGCCGGATGTGGTTATGTCGGGCAGGCCACCGCCGATTTGTTCCATGCGGCCGGCTGGGCAGTAGAAGGCTGGACGCTATCTGGGGAATCCGCAGCGAAATTAGCCGCTAAACCATATCCTGTTTACGGCGTCGATATCACAGATCGGGCTCAAATTGCTACGCACGCGGGAGTGTTTAACGCGGTAATCCATTGCGCCAGCTCCGGCGGCGGCGACGCTGATACGTATCGGCAAACCTACTTGAATGGGGCGCGTAATCTTCTCGATCGATTTGGTGGATCGAGGATGCTGTTCACGAGCAGCACGAGCGTGTACGCGCAACGTGATGCTTGCTGGGTCACCGAAGAAAGCCAGACCGAACCGGGGCGCGAGACCGGCCGAGTTTCGCTTGAGACAGAAGAACTCGTGCTCGGTCGTGGTGGCATTGTTTCGCGGCTTGCCGGGGTTTATGGACCGCGACGTTCAGCGCTGCTGAGCAAATTTCTGGCGGGCGAAGCGATCGTTGATCCGGGAAACGATCGATTTGTTAACCAGGTCCATCGGGACGACATCGCGGCCGCGCTCTTTCTTTTGCTGAATCGGCCGTCACTGTCGCGCGAGATTTACAATGTGGTTGATGATCAACCGATTTTGCAAAGCGAATGTTACCGCTGGTTGGCCGAGAAGTTGAATCGTCCGCTTCCTCCGCTTGGAAAACGGGAAGGGGAGCGCAAGCGCGGTGATAGCAACAAGCGCGTGAGCAATGCTAAATTGCGTCGCCTAGGTTGGAGTCTCCGGTATCCCAGATTCGCGGAAGCGATGGAGAAAAGCATTCTGCCAAGCTTTGCCCCCTTTATTTTGAATCGATCTCATTAACACCGGATTTTAATCCGGTGTATCTCGCCCCGGAAGGCGTTGAAACCGTTTCAACGGTTTTTATGGAAGCCGCAAGCCGTTGAAACGGCTGAGGTTCTCAGTGGCTTAATCACCGGGCTGAAAGCCCGGTGATAATGAGAGGTGCCCTCCGGGTGCGTTAGAGCCGATCTTCTAGCTTACAGGCGCGGTTTCTGCGCCAGCCAGATTGGCAGCGCGATGATTCTCGCGCCGCTCACCGAAGAGTTGGCGGATTACTTCTTCGACTGGCACTTCCTGGACATTAATATCGCTAACGTCACACGCTTCCAGCAATTCCCGGCATGTCTCGGTAACTTTTGCGCGCGGGACTTTCAATTGCACTGAAACAGGCGTTTGCTCAGTCACTTCGCCGAACGCCAACGCCGAAAGATCGCGTGTCGCCTCCTTTTCAAAAGTGAGGCTGAGAATCTTATGCCCGGAAAATCGATCGATGATCTGGGCAAGAGGACCGTCGAAGAAGATTTTGCCGTGATCAATCACCAGAACGCGATGACACAATTCCTGGATATCCTGCATGTAATGGCTCGTCAGCAGGGTGACGATCCGATGTTCCTCGTTGTAAATGCGCAAAAACTCGCGGACACGTTTTTGACTGACCACATCCAGTCCAATCGTCGGTTCGTCGAGAAAAAGCACGCGCGGTTCGTGAATGAGCGCGGAGATCAGCTCCATTTTCATCCGCTCGCCTAACGAAAGTTCGCGCACCATCACGTTCATTTTGTCCTGCACTTCGAGAAGTTCCGATAGTCCATCGACAACCTTCTTGAATCGGCCGCGATCGATCCCATAGATGGCGCGATTGAGCTCGAGCGATTCCTGCGCGGGCAGGTCCCACCAAAGCGCGTTCTTTTGTCCCATGAGCAGGCTAAACTGCCGTTTCATTTCGTTGCGCCGCTCCCATGGAACAAAGCCGAGCACACGCGCGTCACCCGAGGTCGG
>WNGG01029968.1_pt1 | contig 10058 bp, 10 predicted proteins | sample 5400661 | NCBI WGS metagenome assembly WNGG01 (sample SAMN13153372, study PRJNA577476) | soil metagenome | isolation source: 100 cm soil or saprolite under Garry oak tree replicate 1 | place: USA:California | collected 2016-06-15
TACCACCAACACGCTGATCATACCAGATAGTCCTATTGGGAATGTCTATCGTATGAGCCTGGATGGTAAAACACTAACCTTGCTGGCTTCTGGTATCGTCCGGCCCGTTGGCGCAGGGGTCGATGACCAGGGGAATGTCTACATTGCAGACGAGTGCGGCAATGCGCTCTGGCGCCTCACAACCACGGGGAAGACGACGCGCATAAGCGGCTTTGGGATGCCGGATGATGTGGTTCCCGATGGGTATGGCAATGTGCTGGTGATTGACCTCCAGCCTTCTATTCACGCGCTGATTCGTTTGAACCTGGCAACGGGCAAGCGAGAGACACTGGCCAGCCAAGGGTTCATCGAACCGCAAGGGCTTGTTGTTGACGCGCAGGGGAATAGCTACGTGGCGGACGATTACGCGAACATCATTGTGAAGTACACACCTGCATAAATTGCATCAGTACCTCATCTTCTTACGCATATTTGTGGAGTCAGATCTCACACGTGTCCTGCTAGCCGACGAGCTACATAAGCTCCTACCACTGAGTACTGCACTCAGTGCATAAAAATACCGTGAGTGGAATGTGATATGATAGACTGTCCTTGTGAGGACAATGTGACTTGAGTGAGCAATAGTACCTCTAGAAAGTTTTTAAATATTCCTTTTTCGGCGGGTACCCACCTGCCGGCTAGATACGAAAGAGAGGATGCAGCTATGATGTGGGGATATGATCCCGGTTGGGGTGGCTGGCTCATGATGTCATTTGGCATGGTGCTCTGGATTGCGTTGCTAGTGGTACTGGTGTGGGCGCTGATCCGCTGGGTCAATAACAAAACGACTCCTGTGCCGCCACGTGATACCACTGTTCCGCCCTCTGGTCCCTCAGCGATTGAGCTACTGCGCCAGCGCTATGCGCGAGGTGAGATCGACACGACCACCTTTGAGCAGATGCGCGAACGCCTGGAGTATTCAGGTGTGCCTGGCTCTCAGCAGAGCGAAGGGGATCAACCGATCACGCGTGGTCGCTAGAGCCACAGGGGATGCAGCCTGCCATCTCGGAGCGACTCCTGGGAGGCAGGTTTGTTTGCGTACTGGAGGATCGAGAGAAGTAGGTAGTATAATAGGCAGAAACTTCGAAATGGGAGGAAGTACAGATGAAATATCGATATGTTTTTGGCTTGTTCGCCGTTCTGACTCTACTTATGCTAGTGCTGGCTGCTTGTGGAGGTAGTACAGCGCCTTCAGGAGCTTCAAGGTCTCAGGAGGTGCAAGTTATGCTCTCTGAGTATAGTATCCAATCTTCTCAGACCACCTTTTCTCCAGGAACATCCTACCATTTCGTCGTCGCGAACAACGGGAAGATTCCACATGAATTTATGATCATGCCAATGGGAATGGATATGCACGGTATGTCGATGGATGACATGCACAAGATCGCACTGCACATGATCGACAATGTGGCGCCTGGAGCAACGAAGACCTTTGATTATACATTTGCTTCGTCCATGATGGGGCAAAACTTTGAGTTTGCTTGCCATCTGCCTGGACATTATGAAGCAGGAATGAAGCTTCCCATGATGGTCAACCGGTAACAGGCAGGTAGAGCGGAGGAGGTTGTGCTTGTTGACAGACAATGCCTTCGTAAGCACATCCTCCTTGTACTCATCGCCAGAACTATTTCAAGCGCTCAACGCATCGATAACACGCAGCAGGCGTTCTTTGAGGAGTCTATGGCGCAGATCAAACAGGAAGTCGAGCAGCGATGAGGTCTCTATGAAGAAGCCCTGACGCTGTTGCTGAGTATTCCCGGCATTCAAGAGGTGGCTGCTGCTGCAATCATCTCGGAAATTGGTGTAGAGATGGACCGCTTTCCCTCGGCCAAACATCTGGCTTCATGGGCAGGGATGTGTCCGGGCAATAAGCAAAGTGACGGCAAGCGATTAAGCGGAGCGATGACCGTGGGAAACACTTCCCTGCGAACGATGCTTGGGGAGGTAGCCTGGATCATCTCGCGCATGAAAGATAATTATCTCTCCGCGCAGTATCACCGCGTTGCACGCAGACGAGGCAAGCAGAAGGCGATTGTCGCGGTCTCCCATAGCATCCTGGTTATTATCTATCACATGCTGCGTGATAAGAAGCCGTACTCTGACTTGGGAGCTGATTACTTTGATAAGCTAGATACTGCTCGGATCGAGCGTCACCATGTTCGCCGCTTGGAACAACTGGGCTACACTGTGACGCTTACTCCTAAGTACCGCGCCACAGAAATAAGGGATGAAATGGTAGGGGGAAGAGAAGAGGGGGAGTAGCACTTTGCTTGGCCGGGCTGCTCGCGTCGACTCAGCAAGGACTATGAACATTGTCAAACAGCAGCGAAACCTGAATCTATCTCACCACGATCCGTCCGATGCTCGCTCGCCTGGCTCGGACCCAGACCTGAGGCCTTCTCACACGAGCTCTAGTGAGAGCCACACTCTAATTGGCCCTACAAGCATCTGGCGTCAAACAACAGGAAGACTACGGGAGATCGGCACCGTTATCGGTTGCTACTCAAGGGCTCGATGGATCTGTCTGTTGATGCTGGGCATCGCCAGGCCGATGTGTACTCCCTCTTGCCAGGAGCCGAGCAATAGCCTCATCGATACGTTGGTGAGAGATATCCTGGTAGTACGTAAAGCCTGGTGACGGATTTACTTCGAAACAATACCAAGTCCCATCTGGCGTACATCGCAAGTCGATACCCGCCACGATAAGTTCCATGGCAGCCACCAATCGCCTGCACTGGTTGTGCCTGGATCTTCGTGCCATCATAGAGCACCACTTCTATTTTCTGAGCCCCATCGATCACGTGGTTATTGGTGATAATGTATCCCCGCCGATCAATGATGACTCCAGATCCGAGTCCGATGCTGCTCTGAGTGGTGATATTCACTTGTACCACTGCAGGACGGACCTTCGCAATCACCGCTTCACGCACGGCCTCTGCATTATCTTTTGTCAAAGGGGGAATAGTTCTCCCTGCATCAGTGCCAGATTGCACGATAGTTGTAGTGATGTAGCAGTACCCGCATTCCGACTTCCAAACTCCCACCCCGCAAACAACCCTGTACCAAACACGATGGCGAGCAACAGCGTGAGAGCCACAATCGCTGCGGTGCGTGGACCGTGCCGAGGGCGCTTTGACAGGGCTGGAGGCAAGCTCGGCTCCTGTGGCTGTGAGTACTGGTACGGCGGTGCCGAAATGTCTTTCTTCTCAAGGTTTTGCATAGGAATACGCTCCTTTGTTTTTCCGGCAGGCTCACCAACCGTCTCAGTGGTTGGTGAGCCTGCCAATCGTCTATCTGTTTACCTCCCGAGTGCAGCGACAACACGCAGCAGGCGGTGCTTTGCCTCCTGAGCGATACCATCAAGCTGCTCATTGCCAACGATGCCTAGCATCGCCTGCGGGTCGGCTATCTCGACACGGCACCCATCACCGATGGCACGTACTACCACGTTGCAGGGCAGGAGCAATCCGATCTCCGGTTCCTGTTCAAGCGCACGATGTGCCAGGATGGGGTTGCAGGTCCCTAGAATGAGATAGGGCTCCATCTCGGCACCCAGTTTCTCACGCAATGTCTGACGCACATCGATTTCTGTCAGCACCCCAAAGCCCTCGGCCTTGAGGCTTTCTTTGACACGGGGAATAGCCTCTTCGTAGGGTATCTGCAGTGTCGTGCCAAAACCATACGAGCTTTGCATCACACATTCCCTTCACTCACGCGCGCATCTAACGACGAACATTCGCAGACTGCTGATTACGCATGTCTGAGGCTTCAAGGTGCTCCCGCATGTGCTCAAACGTTGCCAGGTCAATCTCCCCGCGTGCGTAGCGCTGACGGAGAATTTCCAGAGCGGATGGGCCGCTGATTGGCATACTCGTCTCTGGCGGAGCTGAGATACCAGCCCTCCTGTTAAGCCAGCGAATGATTGCCCAGACCAGTACCACCAGCAACGCAATCCAGAGCACCATACCAAACGACATCAGCAGCCAGCCCCAACCGAAATCATAACCCCACATCATAGTACACCTTTCTTTCTTGCTCACCTATGAGCAACGAAACAAAAACTCTTCAACCTATCAATTTCATTCTGCTCGCTTGATCTTCACCAAGGCGAACATCTCGTTTTCATACCCCTTGCGCAGCTTCTTCAGGTTCGCGCACTCGACAGGCCACCAACGCATCAGTGACGGTGCAGCATTTGCCTCCCGTCGCCACGGTTGTCAAGCCTCCCGCAAATTGTGCTAGACTGGATTACGCACAGTGGTGAAATGGCCACTCAGCCTCAGCAAACAGGCGCGGGATAGGAGGCGAGCCTGCTCCAAGTTACCCGATCCATGACTCATCCTCCTTCTCCAGATGCTCTTCGTGTCGGGTAGTGGAGGTTGACTACGCTTTTACGTTGCTGGCGGATGTTCCAGAGCAGGTAGGCAATGCCGAACAGGTTCATCACAATGCCCAGCCACAACAGCGGCGTCTTGTAGGCATTCAGGAAAATCGCGGCACCCGACAGCCCAACGACCGCAAACACATCGGTCAGGTGGTGCGCATCTCTCTCGTCGGGGTTACGCTTCCACTGGCCTGCGGCGCAGGCGCGGGAAGAACGCCGGGGTGCTGGCAGCGTAGCGGGCATAGGCTTCGCCAAATTCCGCCTGCACCTCGCGTTCCTCGCGGCCCGCGAGCCGCACATACATCACTACCAGGATGGGGAACATGAGCAGTGTGAGCAGCGTCGGCCACTGGAGCAGGAGCAGGTGCAGCGGGTTCAGATGGGGATCGCCCTTCCAGCCCAGGAGCGTTTCCCAGAGATGACCACTATTGTGCGAGAGCAGGTCGAGGCCCGGATAGAGACCGCTCAGCCAGCCTGAAAGCAGGTAGATGGTCAGGGGAAAGCCGTACATCTCGGTAAAGAGCGCCACGATGAAGGCCGAGAACGCGCCAAAGGAGCGCCAATCACGGCCTGTCTGTGGGCGTGCAAAGCTGAATGCGAAGATGATAAACACCCCCGCATTGATTACCACAAGCGGCCAGAGGCCGTAGGCACTTGTATTCATTGCTGTCCTCCCTCCGGTGGTTGTGGCTGGTTCGGGCCATCCGCTGGTGGGCCACCGTGACCTCCATGCCCACCGTGCATGAAGAGCATCATCAGCGGGCACAGGAGAAACAGCGCATAGGGTAAAAAGCCAAGGACGTGCGCCGTATGCTCCGTGATCAGAAAGAACGCCCCAATGGCGAGAAATCCCAGCAGGACCCAGGTGGTGATCCGCGATTGGAACCATCCAGTGCGTTGATTATGTTCTTGCATCTTCATCTCTTTCCTCCATTGTTTGCGTGTAGACGATGTATTTCCATGTTTACTCGACGATGAGCTTGCCGCGGAACATGCCCATCTGACAGGAGAACTCATACTCGCCCGGCTGCTCCGGCAGAAACTCCATCGGCACGGTCTCGCCGGTCGGCAGGTGGGCACTCTTGCCAAAATCGTTGAAGATGACCATCTCCGAGCAGGCCGCCGTCTCCTCGCGGCGGAAATTGAAACGTACCGGCTTACCGTGCTGCACGACGATCACATCGGGGGTATAACCACCCTTGACCAGGATCATGGCCTCCTGGTAGCCACCCGAGGTGACCGCCGCACGCACTCCACTCTTGCGTGGTCCCCAGAAGAACCAGGCGATGCCGCCAATCAGAACGAGTCCTCCAAGCAGAACGACTATATTGATGAGAGACATTACTGTGCCTCCTTTCGCTGTTGTGTTTCCTTCGGATGCCAACTGCGCAGGCGGTTGGCGTTCGTCACGACGGTCACCGAACTGGCTGCCATCGCTGCGGCCGCAATGAGCGGACTGAGCAGGACACCAATGAACGGATAGAGCAACCCCATCGCAATCGGGATGCCGAGTGCGTTGTAGATGAACGCGCCAAACAGGTTCTGCCGCACATTACGCATGGTCGCCTTCGAGATCTCTATCGCCGTCACCACTCCTGTCAGGCTGCCGCTCATCAGCGTGATGTCTGCGGCTTCGATGGCGACATCCGTTCCCGTGCCAATCGCCAGACCTACATCGGCCTGGGTGAGGGCAGGTGCATCGTTGATGCCATCGCCCACCATGCCGACCTGCTTGCCCTCGAGCTGGAGCTTCTGCACCTCGTGCGCTTTGTCCTGGGGAAGCACCTCGGCCAGCACGCGATCCACTCCCACCTGCCGTCCAATGGCTGCGGCGGTACGGCGGTTATCGCCCGTGAGCATCACGACCTCGAGACCAAGCCGCTTGAGCGCGGCAATGGCTGCCACTGATTCTTCCTTGACGGTATCGGCTGCCGCGACAATGCCAGCGGCTCGTCCGTCAATCGCCATGTACATTGGTGTCTTGCCATCGTCGGCCAGGCGCTGGCTCTCACGTGCCAGCCGACCGAGATTGATGTTCCGGTTCTCCATGAGTTTCGCATTGCCCAGCAGCACATACCGTCCTTCGACCTCGGCTTCCACGCCGCGCCCTGGGATGGCGCTGAAGTTGCTGATGGTGGGCAGTGCGATGTGGTGTGCCTTCGTGCCCTCCACGATCGCGCTGGCGAGTGGATGTTCGGAGTTGCGTTCAATGGCTGCCGCCAGGCGCAGGATCTCGTCTTCATCGAATCCTGTCTCCGCGACGACGTTGGTCAGTTCGGGCTTGCCCTTGGTGATCGTACCGGTCTTATCCAGGATCACCACCTGCAGGCGCTGGGTGGTCTGGAGCGCATCCCCTGAGCGGATCAGGATGCCTTGCTCAGCGGCTTTGCCAATACCAACGGTAAGGCTGGTGGGGGTCGCCAGCCCCAGCGCACACGGGCAGGCGATAATGAGTGTCGTGACGAAGACGATCAGCGCGTAGACCAGAGAAGGCTGCGGCCCGAAGATGAACCAGATCACTGCCGCGGCCACGGCCAGGATCATCACCGTGGGGACAAAGTAGTGCGACACCTGGTCGACCACCCGCTGGATCGGGGCTTTGGACCCCTGTGCGTCCTGGACGAGGCGGATGATCTGAGCCAGGGCGGTATCTTTGCCCACCTTCGTCGCACGGAAGCGGAAACTGCCCGTCTGGTTCATCGTTGCGCCAATGACCTCGTCTCCCGCGTGCTTCTCAACGGGAATGGACTCACCCGTGATCATGCTCTCATCTACTGATGAACTGCCGTCCAGCACGACGCCGTCGACTGGGATCTTTTCTCCAGGGCGCAACACCACGGTATCACCCACCAGCACTTCCTCCACGGGGATGTCTACCTCGGCACCGTCGCGTATCACACGCGCCGTCTTGGCCTGCAGGCCAATGAGTTTTTTGATGGCTTCGCTGGTACGCCCTCTCGCCCTCAATTCGAGGGCCAGGCCAAGGTTGACGAGGGCAACGACAACTGCCGTGACATCATAAAAGACTTCGGCCCACTCCATCCTGGGGAAGACCTGCGGCACGGCCACGGCCACGCTCGAGTAGAGCCAGGCAGCCGAGACGCCGATGGCAATCAAGGTGTGCATGTTGGCCTGCCGGTGCTTCAGTGCCTGCCACATCCCGCTAAAGAAGTGACTGCCTGCCCACAGCACCACCGGGATGGTCAACACCCCAAGCAGTGCCCAGACGATGCGGCGGGCATCACTGCCAGGAATGAGCCAGTCACGCAGCCCTGGGAAGAACTGCGGGTAGGAAAAGATGATCACGGGCAGTGAGACGATGGCTGCGAACCAGAATTTGCGCAGGAGCCTCCCATACTCACGCGCCCGATCCTGCTCAGCCCTGTCGACGGTCGCCTCGGTCAAAGCCGATGTTTCGTGTACCTGGTACCCCGCCCCTTCAGCGGCATGGATGAGCCTTTGGCGGTCAATCAGGCCAGGCATATACACGATATGTGCTTGTTGTGTCGCTGGATTCACGGTGGCCGCCAGTACACCAGGCGTCTGCTCGAGGGCATCCTCGATGGTGAGGACACAGGAGGCGCAGTGCATTGCCTGGATAGCCAGCTGCATGGTCGCAGTGCCTATGGTATATCCAGCCGCTCGAGCACGATCAACGATGGTGTCGACCTGTACTTTGGACGGGTCATACGCAATGCGTACCAACCTGCTTTTCGCGTTAGCAGTGACCTGCCGCACTCCAGCAAGACCGCCAAGCTGTTCTTCAAGGCGACTCGCTCCTTGGCGACCGTTCACATCAGTGACTGAGAGCTCAATCTGACGCAGTTCCCCTGTAGCGGAAACGCCCGTGGTTGCTGAGCCTGTATGTTCGCGGTCAAACCGCTGGACGCAGCGCTCACAGCAGAAGTACACCGTTTCTTCTCCGACGGTTCGAGTGGCAATCGCCTGGGCTGGTTCAATTGCCATACCACAGATGGGATCACGAACAGTGGCTTCCGACCGTTGTGTCTTTGTTTCAAGCATCGTATTCTCCTTGTAAAGAGGGACTTGAAATGCATTATTACCTGCCCCCCAGGCAGGGTCCCACGTCTCGGTTATACCTCGCTTGTGGCGTGATGAACCCCCCCCCGGGTTTCATTGATGCAAAGTGGCTTTTCAGAAAATAGCCCTGTTGCTATGTCGTCCTCTCTACACTCTCTAGTCTCTCATGCTCTGCTGAGGCTTTCTTGAGGGATACCTGAGGCTACGCTGAGGATGCGGGCAGGTGAGACAGGTGGTTTTCCAGAGGCAAAAGAGTGGCCCAAATGGACGCTTCATTACCGATATGCTATAGTATCCCCATGCCCCTGTCAGAGGGGTAGGGGAAGTGGGTGATCTGCTGCGAGAGACAATGCCTGCCACCGCGTAAGCTGCTCACATCTGGAGAGATCAGGCGTCTCAGCGTTGTGGGTGAGCTTGACGAGTAGATATGGTCGTACGATGCTCTCGCTTCTCAGGCACGTACGCAGGGTTGCCTCTTTTGTAGGAGAGAGGACATAGCCAACAAGAAGGGGGTGGAAACGATGAGAACCGTCACACTGCCGGTCAAAGGGCTTAACTTTGCTGGGTGCGCACGCGAGATCGAGAAAAATCTGAGAAAGCTGGAACCAATCGCGCAGGTAGAGGCGAGCTATGTCTCGCAGACAGTCACGATTACCTATGATGAGACGTGGCTCGGTGAGGCAGAGCTTCGCGAGATGGTCAAGGATTGCGGTTTCGCCTGTGGAGCACCCCTCACCAGATTCCCAGGGCCAGGCGCTACTGTTTCACAGCCTGCGGAAGTCGCCCGTACCCAGGGGACGACGGGACATCCCGCGATGGAAGATCGTACGGAGGCTGCGGCCCCCGCGAAGATGGACATGGGTATCGTGGATCACGGGATGATGGGCCATGACACGAGTGATCCAGCCATGGCCCGGGCCATGGAAGCCGACATGCGCAACCGCTTCTTCGTGTCGCTGGTGCTCACCATCCCCGTCATCCTGTACTCTCCACTGGGCGTGAATCTCTTCAAGTTGCACCTGCCTACCCCCTTTGGCATCAGCCCCAACTGGGTCCTGCTCGTGCTTGCCACCCCTATTGTCTGGTGGGGTGGCTGGATCTTTCACTCCGGCGCATTGCGCGCATTGCGCAATCGCACACTCGATATGAATGTGCTGGTGAGCCTGGGCGTCCTGGTTGCGTACTTCTTCAGTGTCTTCGTCACCTTTTTTGCTCCGCACATAGAGACAAGCTATGACGCTGCGGCCATGCTTGTCACCTTCGTGCTGTTCGGTCACTGGATGGAGATGCGCAGCCGCCGTGGCTCCTCCGACGCACTCAACGCCCTGCTGCGACTCGCGCCCTCACAGGCCAACGTGATCGGGCCAAATGGTGAGGTGCGAACAGTGCCAGTCGAGCAGGTGCAGGTAGGCGACCTGCTACTCCTTCGTCCTGGGGAGAAAGTGCCGGTCGATGGTCTCGTGACCGAAGGCGAAAGTGCCATCGACGAAAGCATGGTGACTGGAGAAAGTGTCCCCGTTAGCAAACAGCCGGGTGACGAAGTGATCGGGGGTACGGTGAACGGGTCCGGATCGCTGCGTTTCAAAGCCACCAA
>WNGG01051679.1_pt1 | contig 10057 bp, 12 predicted proteins | sample 5400661 | NCBI WGS metagenome assembly WNGG01 (sample SAMN13153372, study PRJNA577476) | soil metagenome | isolation source: 100 cm soil or saprolite under Garry oak tree replicate 1 | place: USA:California | collected 2016-06-15
CGTCCGCCAAGTTCTTGTAGACCCGGACCGTGCCGGACTCCACTTTGTAGAGGTCCAGCTGAGCATCGCCGGCTCGGAAAACGTGTTGCCCAGCCTTGAGCAGGCGAACCAAAGAGCACTCACAAAGCTTGCGCAGCCCATTGTGCGGGCAAGAATGCTCGTCCGGCGAGTCGGAATTGCCGGAGTCAGCAGAAGCCGGGGAAGGCAGAGAGAGCACTTTACTCTCCATTGGAATGACCGACGATCACCCGATCGACGCCACTGTCTGTAATTTTCGTTTCGACGCCCAAGTAACGTAATCACATGTATGCCAATGTGCTTTGACGCAGATCAACCGCTGGAGAGTTCGCCGATTGGCTCAGCTGGGCAATTCTTTCGACAAGTCAGGTGGGACCGACCCTGGGTCAGCGCGGCTGGTACAAATCGGCGCAATCATCCCACACGGGAAATATTTGGATGAACTCACGAGAGGATCGGCGCGCGCGTCCTCTCGCGCATGGCGTCGGAGGAACGCATAACGGGCGACCGTGCTAATCGGGCCAGATTAGCGAGCACGGCCGTTGATTGCCATCAAACCATCGGCGGTCACGACGCGACGCGCTTCACCTTTTTGGCGCCGCCGGCCCAAGAGGGATCAGCGAATCGGCGATAGCCTGTGCTGGATCCTCAACGGCCGATGAGACGATTGTACACCAGGCCGAGAACGACCGCCGTTATCCAGCCAAAGAACAGGCTGAAAAGAACGCCATCAATCCAAATTCTCGGGGACAGGAAAGGACGATCGGTCTGAGGGCTGAAAAGAACGCCATCAATCCAAATTCTCGGGGACAGGAAAGGACGATCGGTCTGAGTGACAGAAAAAAGGGCCATCCAGGCCGCCCAGCCCTGCGAGGCGGGCAAGTTGGGAAAAATGAATGATGAAATCATGCAGATTACGAACAGGGCGATCAACGCCGCTGAAAACGCCCACCCCATGGCAACGATGTTCAACGGCTTACTTCCGGTCGTCTGCGTGTTCATATCGCCCTCCGAATGAAGTCTCCACATTAAGCATTATACGCCACCAAGGAGCGAGTAGATTGATCGATGTCAAAAAAGCGTTCCGGTCAGCGCTGGCCCGCGGCCCTCCATTGATCCAACAATGCATTGAACTTCGCCTTGGTCAATCACAAGCAATTTCGCCGCCACAGCTCCATTGCTGGGAGTCGGTCCGCTTAAGATCAAACTCCAGGCCAGAAAAACAGCCGGGCCTGCGATCGTCCCCATCGAGGCTCAGGGTGCGCCTTGGGAGTGGATGCAACGCGAATGAGGTTTTGTGGATCGATTGGCGGGACGTTGCTATGACAATCTGGCCGGAACGGCTGCCCGTCAGGGCGGCTTGCGCGAATCGGGGCACTCCTCCCAGACTGTCTCCAATCGAGACGTGTCCGTCAGTGTGTGCAGGAAGGCTAGCAGATCGTCGACATCCTGCGAAAAAACTTCGATGGAGCTCACGAGAGGATCGGCGCGCGCGTTCTGTCGCGCATGGGAGCGAAGGGACACATAACGGGCGACTGCGGCTTTCAATGACGCGATGCGGCCGTGGTGCAAGAATGCTGCCCGTTCGGCAACGTTGCGCAAAGACGGTGTCTTGAACTGACCTCGCGTGAGCTCACCTCGGACCGCGGACTTTAGTTTGGCGATGCGACCGGCATCCGCCGCGGAGGCAAACTGCCCGTTGGCGCGGAGCTCGCTGGTATCAAGCAATTCGAGGCCGCGATGGCGGCCCGGGTCCTCCGGATCGCCTTCCCCGGAGAGCGCCAGCATGTTGTGAAACTCGCCGTCGGAAAAATTCGACCCGGCGTGACACTGAACGCATTGCCCGCGGCCGACGAATAGCTTAAGTCCGCGCAACGCGGCCGCCGGAAGAGTGTTCGATCCGGCCGAGGTTCCCGCTCGAAGCGACTCCACGAATCGATCGAAAGCCGCCTCCCTGCTGGTGAGCGTTTCCTCGAAGGCCGCAATCGCCTTCGCGATGTTCACCAGGATCTGCGTGGCGGCGTCATGGCGATCGTGCTTCGTATTCGCGTCTGAGGTCCGGCTCGGTCGCGATCCGACGCGCAAGTTCCATGCGGTCGAGATTGAGCTCGGCCGCGGCTTCGATCGGGCCGGCTGTCTGCGCCCACAGGCTGTCCGCCCGGCCGTCCCAAAAAAACCAGCGGTTATACGCGACGTTCCAAACGGAGGGAGTGTTCCGCAGCACTCCCGGCGCGAAGGCCGCGGCGCGGCCGTCCGCCAGGCCCTCTTCCATCACGTGGCAAGTGGCGCAGGAGCGGTTGCGGTCGCGCGACAGGCGGACATCGAAGAACAGATTCCTGCCGAAATCGATCGCCGGACAATTGCCGGATACCGCGTTGGTAGGGTCGCGCGCCGGCAGTTCCAGAGGAGAAAGCGACAACACGATCGTCCGCTCCTGCGGCGTCAACTCATCGGCGGCAATCGGAACGCCGGCTGCCAGCATCAGCAACGCCGGCACGGCGACGAGCACTCGTGCGGGCGCTCCGCGACCGCTAGCAGCGTGTCGTTTCGCGCGCATGGATTTTGCGCCTTTCGACGAGGAGCAATCAATTTGGCGGGCCAGAGCTGGGCATCTTCGACCCAAACCGCACGCGGTTGCCCAACAAATATTCCAATTGAGCGGGCCTGTACGGGCGTCATGTATCCGAAGCCGTCGCCCGAGGCTCAACGACTGACGAGGCGATTGTACACTAGCCCGAGAATGGCAGCGGTGACCCAGCCGAAGACCAGGCTGAAAAGAATGCCATCTATCCAAACTCTGGGTGATAGCAAAGGATGCTCGGTCGGTGTGACGGAGAACAGGGCGATCCAGGCCGACCAGCCTTGTGCAGCGGGCAAGTCCGGAAAGATGAATGATGTTACCAGGCAGATTACGAAGAGAGCGATCAACGCCGCTGAAATCCCGCAACCAAGAGCAACGATATTGAGCAGATTACCTTGAGCCGTCTGCGTGTTCATAGCGCCCTCCGAACGTTGTTTACACGTGAATACTACCGCATTCAAGGAGCAGTATATTGATCCACCTCAAAAGGCGTGCCGCACGGCTGACGGACGCTCCTTCATTTATCCAACAAGACGTTGGATTCGCCCGCCTCGGCTTGGTCGATCACGAGCAGTTTCGCTGAAACAACTCCGTTGTTCCTGGGCGTCAACCACGTGTTTCCGCTTACGATCAAGTTCCCGGCCGGGAAGTGAACCGGCCCCCGGCCGTCCACATCGAGAGTCAAGGTGCCTTCCAGGACGTAGACGTAGCGCGAATATGGGTTGATCTGGCGCTCTCCCGAGATGCCCGGCGGGTATTCGATGATGGTTGCCGTCACCTCCGGCATCCGTGAAGGGAAGCTAAACGGCTTGTTCCAGGTGTTGGACGTACGCCTGACGATCTCTTCCTGCTTGGAAAGCGGAACGGAGATCTGCTGTCCGAACGTATAGCTAAGCGCTGCGGCTGCCGCCGCGAGCGCCAGAATCCAGCGTCCCGCGTTCATGATTGCGCCCCGCACTACCGCCGCCGAAGCAGGAGCGGCAACGGGCGCCGAGCCGGCGCGCCGGAAACGCCCCTCGCTTCGCTCGTGAAAGGTCTCAGGCTTTCACGTAGATGCTGCACCAGCCGCTCGGGCTGATGGCGCCATCGACGCTCCTGCAGGCACTCGGAGCCTGGAACAGCCTGCAATTGGCGCAGCTCTGGTTGCCCTTCGGGGAACCCCGATACGACACTGCAGATTGCGGCATCTTGCCCGCCATCGCGGCATTAATGCCGGTGCCGAGGATGGTCACGGCGCCTGCGGCGCAGGCAGCGCGCCGCAACAAGCAGCGCCGGGACACCTCCGTCGACCAGATTCGCGATGCTTCGGTCATGGTAGCCTCTCTCTTGCTTGGTCCACTCCTCACTGGAGAATGGGCAAGGATTAGGTCACCTCCCGCACTGCAACATTGATGCAGATCAAACTACGTATTGATCCTGAGGTCGCGCACAGGCCGTCCAGCAAACGCAATTGATCCGCATCAAGGCGCCGCGTCCGCGCCATTGCCACGATGCAAGCAGAAAGGGGCATCGCCATGATTTCCGTGCGCGCTCGCGAAGGTGGTACATTCCTCGCCGACATCGTCGAGTGGTGGCGCAGGCTGCGCAGAAGGCGCCATTGCCTCGCTGAACTTGACCGCTTCCCCGCCGACCTGGAGCTCCTCGCACGAGACGTGAATCTTTCGCCGTGGGATCTGCGCGCGGTAGCCGCAAAATGGCCGGACGACGGCGACCCGTTGCGCGGCCGCTTGCGGACGCTGCAGCTCGATCCCGAGCTGATTTCATCGGCCCAGTCCTACGGACTCAGAGATCTTGAACGGGTTTGCACGCTGTGCGGCAGCAAGCGCCGTTGCGAGCGCGACCTCGTGAGAAACGCGGGGAGCGCCGACTGGCGCGACTATTGTCTCAACGTTGCCACGCTCGACGCGTTGCAGGGCCGGGCAACCTCCGGGAATTCGTGAATGGCCGAATCACGAATGAGCAATCTCGCCTCGATTCCCATGACGTGGCCAACGCAGTCGCGAGCCTATGGGCCGGCATTTACCGCGGAGTCATCATGATCATCTGTTCTTGCAACGTGCTTACCGACAAGGCCGTGCGTGGCGCAGTCATGGATGCCGACGCTCCGGTTCGCACTTCGAGCGAAGTATATTCCTGTTTGGGCTGCAGCCCTCAGTGCGGTCGATGGGCACGCAGCATCAAGCGCATCATGCGCGATGCGCTGACGTGCTAATTCGGCTGGCTGTGCCTTGAGCGATAGCGGAACCTGTCGATTTCCCGTACGGATCCCTCTCGTAGCCATAGTTACCCCTGCGTTCCCAGAATCTGACCATCCCCTGTTCTCGACAACTGAGGCTACAAGGGCTTGGCCGGGACATGGCACGTTTGTCTGCTGGGGCATGACGGATCAGAGACTGGGAGGGTATTACACCGCAAAGGCGTTGCGGACGCCTTCCACCAGCGCATCTCCCAACAGCGGCTTCTCGACAATGCGAACGCCGGCGTCGGCTGCGCGCTGACGCACCGAGGCGCTGGGATGGCTCGTGATCAGGATGGCGGGCGCCGCAACGCGCCGCTCGCGCAGCCGGTTGAGCATTTCGAGCCCGTTCATTTGCGGCAGATGATAATCGATGATCAGGCAGCCCGCGTCGGCGATGTCCGGTTCGTTCAAGAGCTCGTTCGCGCTCGAATAGTCGCGGACGGTGAAGCCCTCGATCTCCAGCGAGAATTTCAACGAGTTGCGCACCGCAGGGTCGTCGTCGACGACGACCACCAGCCGATTGGGAACCGGCATCTTGGGCTGCGCCAGCATGAGGCTCCTCGCGGCTCCAGCGCGCGGGAGCTGCAGCCGATACCGCATCATTCCAGGGGAAAGAAACGGGGCATTGATGTAGCGCAAAAGCCTCACAATCAGCCCTCCGGGCCGGAGGACGAAGTGAGAAGGCCTCCAACCAACGCCATTCTGACCAGATCGGAGAGGCTTGCCGCCTGCATCTTGGTCATGACGTTGGCGCGGTAGATCTCGACCGTGCGCGGGCTGATACCGAGATCGAAGGCGATGGTCTTGTTGGGGTTTCCCGCCACCAGGCCGTCGAGCACCTGGTGTTCTCGGGCAGAAAGGCTGGCGATCCGCTGAAAAATTTCGGCTTTTTCCGCCTCGCGCCTGGCGTACTGGTCATGGCGGCCGAGCGCCGATCGCACCGCGGCGAGCAGCGCGTCGTCCTCGAACGGTTTTTCCAGAAAATCGACCGCCCCCAATTTCATCGCCTCCACCGCGAGCGGCACGTCGCCGTGGCCGGTGATGACGATCACCGGGAATGCGACCCCGAGGCTCTTCAGCCGGCGCAGCAGCTCGACGCCACTGATCCCGGGCATCCGCACGTCGGTGATGATGCAGCCGGGCTCGGCCCGGGGCAGCCCATCGAGGAACGAGGTGCGCCGTCCCGAGCAGAAAGGCAAGCGACTCGCGCAGCGCCTCGTCATCATCGATGACATGCACCACGGAACTACCTGGCATCGCCGACTTCCTCTTTGCTGACCCCACGAAGCGTGAAATGGAAAACGGTGCCTCCCTCCGGGTTGGGCTCCAGCCAGATCTCCCCGCCGTGCGCCTCGACGATCGTCCGCGAGATCGAAAGGCCGACGCCCATGCCCTGGCGCTTGGTGGTGACGAATGGCTGGAACAGCTGCGGCGCGACTTCCTCGGCAACTCCCGTCCCGGTGTCGGCAACGCTGACCGTGATCATGTCGTCATCGGCCGTGCCGGTGGAAACGACCAGCTCGCGGCGATGACGAAATCGCGCAGCCGCCGGATGATCTGGCCTGCCCGCAGTGCCTGCTCCGCCGCCTTGTCGAGCGCGCCCCGCAAGGTCTTCGACAGATCGTCCGGCTTGCCCGCAAGCAGGCGCTGCGAACCCTTCACGTAATTGGCGATCGCGGAGAGCGGCTGGTTGAGCTCGTGGGCGAGCGTGGAAGCCATTTCGCCCATGGCGGTGAGGCGCGAGATGTGCACGAGCTCGGACTGCAGCTCCTGGAGCCGCGCCTCGGTCTTCTGCCGCTCCGTCAGATCCCGGATGAAGCCGGTGAAGAACCGCTCGTTGCCGGACTTCATCTCGCCGACCGCGAGCTCCATCGGAAAGGTCGAGCCATCCTTGCGCTCGCCGACCACGACCCTGCCGATGCCGATGATCCGCCGCTCGCCGGTTCGCAGGTAGCGCTCGAGATAGCCGTCGTGCGCCTCCCGGTAGGGCGACGGCATGAGCATCCTGACGTTCTTGCCGATTGCTTCGCGCGAAGTGCAGTTGAATAGCCGCTCCGCCGCGGTGCTGAAATATTGCATCGTGCCGCCCTCGTCGATCACGATCATGGCGTCGGGCACGGTGTCGAGGATTGATTGCAGGTGCGCCTCTCGGGCCAGCAGGTCGCGCGTCCCTGCAGCCGCACGTGTTCGCGACCGCTGCAGCCGCTCGCCCAGGACTGCCGCGCCCAGGCCGATCAGGGTGAACGCTGCGGCGCTCACCAGGTCGGCCTGGGACAGGTCGGGCAGGCTGGCAAAGAAGATGAGCCCGAGCCCGAGGCTGAGAGCCGTCGCGGCGATCCCGGGCCCGAAGCCGCCCAGCGCCGCCGCGATCAGCACTGCCGGCGCGAAGAACAGATAGGGTGCCTGGTTCGGCAAGCTCGAAGCGAGCAGCAGCCGAACCGCAAACGCGAGCGCCACGCAGGTCAACGCGAGGCTGTAGGCGAGCGGACCCTTCCAGACCGGGAAAACGGGTTCGATGAAGTTACGGCGGCGTGTTTCGCGGGAAACAAAATTGGTGTCGTTCATCGCCGAGAATTCTCGCCCGCGCGCGGCACTGAGGCAAGTCCCTGAATTGTCCCGGTTTTCGTCTTTGGCGCGGTGGGCTCCGGGAAATCCCTTAGGGAGCTTATCTGAATTTCCACCCTCTCCGCGGGGGGCTACCAGTGCGCATCGATCGCGTCGTGGAGGGATAGGCCATGCTGATGCGCACTGCAACTCAAGTAACCGGGCAGTCCGCCCGGCAAGTTCCGATCTGGAGCGGCAATGGCAACCCAATCGCCGATTCGATCGAACTCATGGGAGTGCGGATGTCCTATGCGCGCAACACCGAGATTTACGGCGAGGGCGAGCCGGCCGAATACCTCTACAAGGTGATGAGCGGCGCAGTCCGCGTCAGCAAGCTGCTCGACGACGGCCGCCGGCAGGTGACCGCGTTCCATCTGCCGGGCGAGATCTTCGGCCTCGAGCTGGGCAAGGAGCACCGCTTTTCCGCGGAGGCGATCAGCGAATCCAGCATTCTGGTCGTCAAGCGCAGCACCGTGCTGGCGCTTGCGGGCCGCGACGGTGAAGTCGCGCGGCAGCTTTGGACGCTGACCGCTGACGCGCTGCAGCGCGTTCAGGACCACATGCTGGTGCTCGGCTGCATGAACGCCAAGGAGCGGGTGGCGAATTTTCTGCTGCAACTCGCCAAGCGGGTTTCTAGCGGGAATGAGGTAGAACTGCCGATGCCGCGCCAGGACATCGCCGATTACCTCGGGCTCACGATCGAGACCGTGTCGCGCACCATGACCCAGCTCGAGAACGACGCCACGATCGGGCTGCCGAGCTCCCGCCGCATCGTGCTGCGCAACCGTGCCGCGCTCGGCCGGTTGGACGCGTGATGTCCTGCCGAACATCCCAACTCCAATTCCACCGGTATCGAACTGAATGGATTGTTACCATGAAGATGCTCAGCGGGGCGATCCTTGCCGCATGCTTGGTTTGTTTCCCATCTCCGGTCTGGGCCCAGCAGCACCAGCATGCGCCGCCAACGGCCCAACCGGCACCTTTGAACCTGCAAGCGCAAGCGCCGGCGCCGCCCTCGACTCGCGCCGCTCCCCCGACCAGCGTCACGGCCCATGGCGACATGCATGCCCCATCCATTTTCACGCTGCGTTCCGGCATCGCCGAGGGCCGGATGGTTTTTCTGGGCGTCGGCGGCGACATCAACGGCAAAGTCAATCCCACGCTCAACGTGCACGAAGGCGAGACTGTGCAGATCAACCTGATCAACGGCGAAGGCGCCGAGCACGACATCGTCCTCGACCAGTACGCCGTACGCTCGGACCGGGTCGTTGGCAGAGGCGCGAGCAGCATCGTATCGTTCACCGCGGACAGGACCGGCGAGTTCGCCTATTTCTGTTCGGTGCCGGGCCATCGTGAATCCGGGATGCAGGGCCGCATCCAGGTCGCGCCCGGTCCGCGCACGGCTGCGGTGGCAACCGCGCCCGATATTGTTCGCGATCCGACCGATCTGCCCGGGCCCCTGCATTCCCGCGCCTCGCAGGTGGTGCGCGTCGATCTCGACACGGTCGAGCTCGTCGGCCAGCTCGACGATAAGACCCGGTACAACTACTGGACATTCAACGGCAAGGTGCCCGGCCCATTCCTGCGCGTGCGCGTCGGCGACACCGTCGAGGTGCACCTCAAAAATCACAACGACAGCGTGATGGTGCATTCGGTGGATTTCCACGCCGCGACCGGTCCGGGAGGCGGGGCTATGTTCACCCAGACCGATCCCGGCCAGGAGAAGATCGTTACGTTCAAGGCGCTCCTTCCCGGGCTGTTCGTCTACCATTGTGCGACCCCGAGCGTGCCGCACCACATCACCAGCGGCATGTACGGGCTGATCCTCGTCGAGCCGGAGGGCGGGCTGCCCCAGGTGGACCGCGAGTTCTACATCATGCAGGGCGAACTCTACACCGCTCAGCCGTTCGGCACCCAGGGCGACCAGGAGATGGACTACGAGAAACTGATCTCCGAGCGGCCGGAATATTTCCTGTTCAATGGATCCGTCGGCGCATTGACCGTGGCGCATCCGCTGCGTGCGCGCCCCGGCGAGACGGTGCGCATCTTCTTCGGTGTCGGCGGCCCGAACTTCACCTCCTCGTTCCATGTGATCGGCGAAATCTTCGACCACGTCTACGAAGGTGCCAGCCTCGGGGCGATGCCGCTCACCGGCGTCCAGACCGTGTCCGTGCCGCCCGGCGGCGCGACGGTGGTCGATTTCAAGGTCGATCGCCCGGGACGCTTCACGATCGTCGATCATGCGCTCTCGCGGATCGAACGCGGTCTGGTCGGCTTCCTGATCGTCGACGGTCCAATGGACGACGAGATCATGCACCAGGGGCCGGCAAAGCGATGAGCCGCGAAGTGGATCGGGCCGATTACCAGTCAAATCGGTGGTTTTGATCTAGGTCAATGCACGCCCGATGTGTTCGTCTGAAAATTTTGCCGGATTCCAACAAGAGGAGGGTTCAACATGACCGCGCCTCCTCGGCCCTGGTCGATCCTCGACAGCGTGCGTCGCTGGTATCGCAATTGGAACGCAGCTCGGGAAGGTGCCTTCGAGCTTCAGTGCGCCGGAGCTGACGAAGTAGAGCGCATCGCCCAAGAATTGGGATTATCGAGCTTCGAGCTGC
>WNGG01017329.1_pt2 | contig 10054 bp, 5 predicted proteins | sample 5400661 | NCBI WGS metagenome assembly WNGG01 (sample SAMN13153372, study PRJNA577476) | soil metagenome | isolation source: 100 cm soil or saprolite under Garry oak tree replicate 1 | place: USA:California | collected 2016-06-15
GACGAAGAGCTGGAAGATGATCGCGTGCAGGAGCGCTACCTGGTGGGCATGCTGGCTCCCAACAAGTTGCAGACCATGCCCGAAGAGCAGGATGAACTGGGCATCGCGCAAGAAGGCGGGCAGGAGGAGGGCAAAGTCGACGTGGGCGCATCGCAGAAAGCCAGCCTCATGCCTTCATCGCTGGGGATGAGCTTCAGTGTAGATGTGCATGCGGGCAGCCTGTTAGTGACGGTGCGCTGGGGACAGTATCAAAAGGGAGAGAGCCAGACCGTGACGACCTCGAGAGGAGCGCCCAAGCGCGTCTGGCGGCGCACGCAGCGCGGCGGTGAGCCACACCTGGTACTGCTCCAGGAGGGGTCAATCGCGCCCTGGCAGCCGGAAAAAGAGGAGCAGCCAGATGTCTTCGTCAAAGGTATCGTGCGCAGGTCCGGCCCGGGCTGGACGGTCAGCCTCTTCCTGGTGAATGGCCAGCACGAGCCGAAGAAAAACCGCGACCAGGCCTGGCTCTTTCAACCCGAGCTGATTGTCGAGGCTCCCGACGGCGCACCCATTTTTCAAAGGCGCGTCCCCGAGCAAAAGCTGCCCATCTACAATGAAGAAAAGGCCATGGCGATGCTCTACCGCCGCAATATCGGCTTCGCCACTGGGCACGGCATCAGCGTGCATGCCGAGACGCTGCCTGGGGATTCCACCTGCGCTGTGCGCCTCTCCAGCCGCGTCGTGCCATCCTATGACGTACCATTGACGGAGGCGCCCAATCGTGGCGATATCCCCACCCTGGCAGGGCTGACGCTGGATATGCAGGAACTGGCTCAGGCTGCGCATGTGGAGATGCCGGGGAAACTACAGCCTCTGGTCACGATCTATGCAGCCTGGATCGATGAGCAGGAACGGCGCATCGGCGATCCTGCCGCCGGGTTGGAGGGCTACGAGGATGTCGCCAGGGATTCCCTCCAGCGCTGCCGCCAGGCGTTGGGGCGCATGCAGGCAGGGATCGACATGCTCGCAAGCAGCCGCGAGGCCAGCCGGGCGTTCGCCTTTATGAACAGGGCCATGTGGCAGCAACGCATTCACACCATGTACGCCGAGGAGAAGCGTCGCGGCAACCCCACCACCCTGGCAGAGGTCGACCAAGCAAGTAACCGCAGCTGGCGTCCCTTCCAGTTGGCCTTTATCCTCTTAAACATCCCTGCCTTGACGGACCTGCACCATCCCGAGCGCAGCGAGGACGCGAGCGCACTGGCCGACCTGTTGTGGTTTCCCACCGGGGGCGGCAAAACGGAGGCTTACCTGGGCCTGACCGCCTACACACTGGCGATTCGACGCCTGCAGGGGACCATCGAGGGACGCTCGGGAAGAGATGGCGTGGCGGTGATTATGCGCTATACCCTGCGCCTCTTGACACTGCAACAGTTCCAGCGCGCCTCGTCGTTGATCTGTGCCTGCGAACTGATGCGGCGCGAGGACAGCGTCACCTGGGGCGAGACACCTTTCCGACTGGGCCTGTGGGTTGGCCAGCACTCGACCCCCAATACCACCGAGGAGAGCGAAGAAGCCAACAAGGTAGAGCACGGCCTGCGCGGCAGTCATTTTGGCGGCAGCGGCAGCCCGCGCCAGTTGACGAATTGCCCCTGGTGCGGCTCGGCTATCGAGGGCGGCAAAAACATCGAGGTGGAGAGCGTCAGCAAGGGGCGCGGGCGCACCCTCAGTTATTGCAGCGACCCGTACGGCCAGTGCGCCTTCAGCAAGGCGAAATCCCCCGGTGAAGGCCTGCCCGTGCTGGTGGTGGACGAAGAGATTTACCGCCTGCTCCCCGCGCTCCTGATCGCTACCGTCGATAAGTTTGCCCAGTTGCCCTGGAAAGGCGAAACCCAGATGCTCTTCGGGCAGGTCGATCAGAAGTGCAGTCGCCACGGTTTTCGCTCGCCCAACCTGGAAGATAAAGATGCACATCCCGCCACAGCAAAATGGCCGAAGGCGCGCTCGACCTACCACGCGCCCCTGCGGCCACCTGACCTGATCATCCAGGACGAACTGCACCTGATTTCCGGGCCGCTGGGCACGATGGTAGGACTCTACGAAACGGCCATCGATCACCTGGCGACCTGGGAGGTGGATGGGCAGAAGGTACGCCCCAAGGTCATCGCCGCCACGGCCACCATTCGCAGGGCCGCGGAACAGGTACACGCCCTCTTCCTGCGCACAGTGCATATCTTTCCACCTCAGGGATTGGATGTGGAGGACAATTTCTTCGCTCTGCAGCGCCCTCCAAGTGAGCACATACCAGGGCGGCGCTACCTCGGCATCTGCGCCAACGGGCGGCGTTTGAAAGCCGCCCTGATTCGCGTCTACGTCGCACATCTGGCAGCGGCACAGGTGCTCTTCGAGAAATACGCAGCGGCGGCCGACCCCTGGATGACACTGGTGGGCTACTTTAACTCCATGAGCGAGCTGGCCGGCATGCGCCGCCTGGTTGAGGAGGCGCGGCCTGGCCAGGCGCAGAAAGCCCAACCTGGAAGAGCTGACCTCGCGCAAGAGTTCAGCCGTCATACCGGAGGTCTTGAGCAGGCTGGAACTGAGTTTTGGGGGCGCGGGTGAAGCCAGGCCCCTGGACGTGCTGCTGGCCACCAACATGATCTCGGTCGGTGTAGACGTAAAACGCCTGGGCCTGATGGTAGTCACGGGCCAGCCAAAGACCACCGCTGAGTATATCCAGGCAACCAGCCGCGTCGGGCGCAGCCATCCTGGCCTCGTCTGCGTCGTCTATAACTGGTCGCGACCGCGTGACCTCTCACACTACGAGCAGTTCGAACACTACCACGCCACCTTCTACCAGCAGGTCGAGGCGCTTTCAGTCACACCGTTTGCGCCGCGCGCCCTGGATCGCGGGCTGGCAGCCCTGCTCACCAGTTATGTACGCCTGACCGGCACCGAGTTCAGTAAGAACGAAGCCGCGGGCGAGGTAACGGCCTCGACCTCCTATTTTGCGCAGGCCATCGAGGAGATCACGCGGCGGGCAGACGAGGTGACCTACAGCGGCGAGGCAGGCGTGCGCGTGCGGGAGGACCTGGAAAAACTCAAGGCCTACTGGCTACAGAAAGCCAGCGCCCTGCCCGGCCTGGGCTACAAGACCCGCAACGACGGCAGGACACTGGGATTGCTCAAGCAGCCTGAACACGGCAGCTGGGAGCCATTTACCTGCCTGAATTCACTGCGCGATGTGGAACCAATGGCCCTGCTGATCCTTGACGAGCGCGGCCTGGGAGAGAGCGAGTACGCCATGCCAGGGGCATCACCAGGGACAGATGGAGCAGCAGTGGAAGGAGGGCAACAGTGAAGGGGCCGAAAAAATACGCGGTTGGCGAGGTGCGCCCCACCCAGCTGCTCACGAACTACGGGGTCGGTTCAATCATCGACCTGCCACACGTCTCGACGCTCGTCATGGGCCTGGACGATTGGGATACTGCCAATGCTCTGGAGATCAACGAGGAGCGCCTGCTCCACGCCGTCCAGGCGGTGCTCGGCCTGCAGGTCAAACAGTTGCTGTCGCCGCCGATCAGCGAGACGCGTCCGCGCACGCCCTTTGATAGCGCAGCCCGTATCGGAGTGCCCGTGGCCACCTTCCCACGCTGGATGGTCTGCCCAAAGTGCCATCTGCTGGCCACGGTGGACTCGGGGTATTTTGAGCTGAAAGCCAACCCGTTCCAATCCGACCGTACGCGCTACATCCACCACAATTGTGCGAAACAGCCAGTTGTGCTGCCCGCACGCTTTATGATCGCCTGTGAAGGGGGACACCTGGACGACTTTCCCTTCCACCATTTTGTGCACGGGGAAAAGCCCTGCAAAGCATCGTTGCAGCTGTTAGAGGTTGGCGTATCTGGCGAGCCCTCGGACATCTACATTAAATGCGTCACCTGCAATACAAGCCGTCCCATGTCCGATACCTTTAGCAGTGAAGAGAACCAGGCGTATCACCCGAACTGCCGCGGGCGTCGCCCGCATTTGCGCGACTTCGAGAAAGCTGGCTGCCAGTACAAGGCGCGGACGATGCTGCTGGCGGCTTCAAATAGCTGGTTTCCGCTGGTCTTCAATACGCTCTCCATTCCCACGGCACTCGATGCGCTGGGGCAGCTGATTGAAGCAGCCTGGCATGAACTGGGCGACGTTGAGAGTGTGCACGATATCGCGTTCCTGCGGCGCAGGCAGATGCTGGAGCGCATGCATTTGAGCACCTATAGCGATGAAGAGCTGTGGACCAGGATTGAGCAGAAGAAACATGGCGCACAGGACGACGAAGACGTCCGGCCTTTCGACCTGAAAATACCGGAATGGGAGGTATTAAGCCATCCAGAAAACGCCCCCCGGGCCGATGATTTTGAGGTCACGCCCGTCAGCGTGCCCGACGGCTACAGCCACGTCATACGACAGGTGGTGCTGGTCGAGAAACTGCGCGAAGTGCGCGCCCTCACCGGCTTCACGCGCATTGAATCGCTCTCTGATTACGCCGAAGAGGAGGAACTGCCAACCGAACACATCATGCCGCTGGCTCGGCACGCACCGCGCTGGGTTCCAGCGGCGGAGGTACGCGGCGAAGGTATCTTCCTGCAATTCCGCGAGGAGGCGATTTCGGCCTGGCTCCAGCGGCTCATCGTGGGGCAGCATGGCGAGGCCTTTTACGAGGCACACTATCGCTGGCGCAACGCGCGCCACATTCCCCACCCGGAAGCCAGCTTTCCCGGCATCCGCTATGTGCTCCTGCACTCCTTCGCCCATGCCCTGATGCGCCAGCTCACCCTGGAATGTGGCTATACCGCGGCCAGTATTCGCGAACGCATCTACGCGCAGGCACCTGATAGCGAGCACGCGGCGATGGCAGGGATATTGCTCTACACTGCCGCGCCGGACAGCGAGGGCACGCTGGGCGGCCTGGTCAGTTTGGGCAAACCGGAGATGCTGGGCTACCATATCGAAGGGGCCTTGGAAGGCATGCAGTACTGCGCCTCAGATCCATTGTGCGCAGAGCATACGAGTAAAGAGGATCACACCTTACACGAAGCCGCCTGCCATGCCTGCCTGTTTGTGCCGGAGACCTCGTGCGAGCGCGGCAACAAATACCTGGACCGTTCGGTGCTGGTACGAACGGTCGAACGTGATGATCTGGCATTTTTTCAGAAGACATTCTAACGGATAGACCTTCGGTAAGGAGATCATCGTATGGCTATTACATTGGGTGAGGTTGTCCAGGCATATTTTGCGGATACGGAGTTTCAAAAGACACGGCAATCCCTGATCGAAAAACGGAATGCGTCACTTCCCAAGTTGCAAGCAGTCATTCAGCTCTTTATCAATGCAGAGACGAACCTGCAAAACTTTCGGGTTCAGCTTGATAGAACGTTACGTGCTGGCGAAGATTGGGGGGCAACTGGCATGGGGTTTATGATGGAACTGAACAAACTTGCCAAGTATCACGATGACACCAGTTCCAATGCCGAGGCAGAGCTTCGCAATGTCTTGAATGGATTGAACGTCCAGGATATGGGGCAGCGCATCGAACGACTGTATCATTTTCTGCTCAAAGAAAGAGAGCGCCTGCGTAGAGATGGTAAATCCAGCGGGATGATCGTCGCTGCTGCCAAAAGCGCCTTTATTGTCTCGATGTTTGCCTACTGGCTTGATCCTGAAGGGCAACCCATTATCTACTATGATAGCCTGCGCAAAGGGCTCTACCAGTTGATACAAGCGGATTTGTTGCCTGCTCCACCAGATATACAAATGGGTCCCAAAGCAATCGAAGTACGCACCACATCTGACCATCATGCCTGCCAACGGCTTGTAGACAATCTTGCTGAACTTGCCCCGCAACTCACAGGACATGATTACTGGTCCGAAAATTTTGGCTTCTGGGTCAACGATCATCTCCAGTCGCTTACAGATTCGTCCAGTATCTTGATTAAGGAAGCTGACGACGCGGCCGATTTCCTCGCCAGAACTCCCATCAAACCGACACATGCACTCCAGGTAAACGACGCGGCACACGAGTATACGCTGGCGACCCCTATCCTGGAGGCCACCGATCGCAAAGACGGCGAAACAGCGGCTCTATTTATAGAGAACGAGCGTTTGCACGCGACTCGCGAGCCGCTGTTGTCGCAATTGATTCGCGAGGTACAGCACCATATTCTTATCGATGAGGCTGTGGTGAGGCGCATCTATCACGCTCTCTTGGCTGGACACCTGATCCTCACAGGCCCTCCAGGAACAGGCAAAACAGAACTTGCCCGTACAATTCCAGAGATCTTATGGAAAAGCGCATCGAATCCCACGACGGCAGAGGCGCAAGAATCGAGTCCACAGGCAGAGCCGACCTCGTCTTCGCTCAGCAGTAGAACTGCCTACACAACACGCCTGGTGACGGCAACCGACGAGTGGAGTGTACGCACACTCATCAGTGGCATTACGCCCCAAAGCAAGAACGGGTCGGTCACCTACACGATGCAATACGGCTTCCTCACGAACGCCATCCTGAAAAACTGGTCGTTAACTGACACTCCCCATGGCTAAAGCCAGGGGGTTCTTGGTTCATCGAGGCAACTTGCCACTTTGCCATCTCTGACAAAACCGTAGAGGTCATCTCTCCCCAAGCGTTTCATGAGACCAGCTCATGGGTTTCCCTGTGCCCCAGGGTACCGTTTAAGGCTTTCGCCAAGATGTTGAGCGCGGCATTCTCATCGCGATCCAGAACCAGCCCACACGAGGGACACACATGCGTTCTAACTGAGAGGGTTTTCTGCACACGCTCTCCACACCCTGAGCAGTCCTGACTGGTGTACTGTGGAGGAACGGCAACCACTTCTATTCCATGCATCACGCCGTAGGACTTGACCCAACTGAGGAATTGCCCCCAAGCGGCATCATGGATACTCTTGGCTAATGTGTGGTTTTTCACCATGTTACGGATCTGAAGGTGCTCGTAGGCAATCAGATCGTGAGATGTGACGAGCGTGTTTGCCGTCTTGCGGGCAAAATCTTCACGCTGCCTTTGCACTTTCAGATACGCTTGAGCCAGGTGCTGTCTGGCCTTTTTGCGGTTCTGGCTCTTCTTCTGTTTACGTGACACGCGGGCGTGCAAACGTTTGAGTTTCTTCTCGGCTGATGCGTAGTGGCGTGGGTTCGAAACCTGCTTTCCGTTGGAGTCAGTGTAGAAGACCTTCAAACCCATGTCGATCCCAACCATGCTGCCGGTCTCGACATGCTCGATCTCACGCGAGGCCTGTACACCGAATTGGACATAATAGCCGTCAGCCCGATGCACAATCCGCACGCGTTTGATTTGCTTCACAGGGAATGTGGCAATCTGTTGCTTGGGGTTGCCCACAAGCCGGAGGCGACCGATTCCACATCCATCCGTCATGGTGATGTGACGTCCGTCAGGCTCAAGCTTCCATCCCGTGGCTTTGTATTCAACCGAGCGGTTATTGTGCTGAAACTGGGGATAGCCCTTCTTCCCTGGCTTGTGGTTACGGCAGTTCTCATAGAAACGGGAGATCGCAAACCAGGCCCGATCCGCACTGGCTTGACGGGCTTGGGAATTGAGGTGTTTCGCAAACGAGGACTCTTTCGCTAAGACGGCACAATAGCACTGCAAATCATTCTTGTTGATACCCCGTTCATCCATCCACAGACGTAGGCACTTATTGCGGATGAACTGGACAACACGGATCGCATTGTCGATAGCCGCGTATTGTTGCTTGTTTCCGTCTACCTTGTACTCGTCTATCAGCATAGCCTCTGGCCTTTCTTTGTGTTCTCTGTTATAGTATACTACATAATATAGTTGTATGTCAAGCAATGGAGGTGTATATATGCCCAAAGCACGAACCAACATCTACATCACGGAACGGCAAAAAAGACAGTTGGAAAAGCGCAGTCGAGAAGAAGATTTACCCATGGCTGAAATCATCCGGCGTGCGCTGGATGCCTACCTGGCATGGGATGACCCAACGTATACCCCCGCCCCCATCACGCCCCAGAAGGAACGCGCCTTTCATCCCCATGTCTCAAGCGCAGGGGCTTTCAGGCGCGGCGTTCGGTAACAGGCAGCCAGAAGAATGGAGCAGGCTGCAACGTACCATGGTCAAAGCCCCTAGCGGCATCGCACACGGGTCGCAAGAGACATTCCGCGGACAGTGGCTGGTGATCGACGAGTTCAACCGTGCCCCCATTGACCTTGCCCTTGGAGATGCATTAACGGCACTTGGAGGCAATGATGTGTTGCGTGTCTCGATTGAGAGCGGCAGCGCAGAGCTTCCGATTCCGCAGGACTTCCGCATCATCGGGACGCTGAACAGCTTTGACCGCAACTACCTTAACCAGATCAGTGAGGCGCTCAAACGCCGCTTCTCGTTCGTTGAGATTCTGCCTCCTACAAGAGCGCAACGCGCAGCAGAACAGGGCATCGTACTTTATAAGGCCTTGAAGCGCATCAGCCATCTCAGCGATGCCATCACCGCAGAGGAAGAGACGCTGCATTGGGGGGATGGTATTGGCGTTGAAGTTGACTCCTCTGGCCAGTATGCTATTACCTGGATTGACGAGCAGCATCCCTTCCATGAAGCGTTTGAGACAGCCTGGCGCTTCTTTGAGGTGATCCGTATCTACCGCCAACTCGGTACAGCTCAGGCAATTAGCCTGCTCCAGCACATGTTGATCGCCGGAATCTTGCAAGGATATTCCACGTCACAAGCGTGGATCGAGCAAGCTCTCGATGCAGCCTTATGCGATACCATCGCCGATCAACTGCAGGTCTTGCTGCCCGATGAAATTGAAGCCTTATATCTCTATCTCAGTACTGACCATACCGCCTTTAGCGAAGCATACCACAAGCTACTCGCCCGTTTAACAAACACGCAACACCGTTTGTATGGACAACTCTTAGCACTTGGCAATGTCAGCAACGATAATGGCCAGGCCTTCCTATCGGACGTTGAGATTGAGCAGATAGCCGCCCAAAATCAGCCAGAGGTTCCAAGCGATCGGCTGAAAAAACTCTTCCACCTTGATCAAACTGACTTTAGGCTTCCACAGTTTACACGCCGTCTGCGCAGCTTCAAGGCTGAGCGAGGACTCTAGAGGAGAGGAACTGGATAGATGATCGAGACAATGGAAACAGGAGTGGAGGAAACGCAACCATTCCGCTGGTCACAACAGTTGCAACGACGAGTCATGCGTTTATTGCTCCAGCATGATACACCGCTTTTCCGCAACCAGTTTCGCATGTTCTTTGTGAACAGTGCGCTTCCTCAGATTCCCCTGCTCCAACAGTATGACCGCTACCTGAAATTGCAACTGCTCAGTAGTGAGTTGCTCGACGACATTCTGCCGCGCATCAGGCGTCAACTGAGCTTAAAAACCAGCCATGCTCGTTTACACGAGGAGGCGCCAACGCGAGGTGACATTGACTGGCAGCGTACGATTGAACGAAGTTGGAGCCAGGCGCCGGGGCTTCCACCGCTTCAGTTTGATACACGTCTCCGTCAACGCAGTTTGGAGACACCCGAAAATGTGCTCACCGTGGCAATTCTGCTGGCCTACCGTCAGGAACTGCAACGGGCAATAAAAGATCATTTTGAAGATGAGGAGTTAAGCAGACAGGAACAGCAGGTCTTTGTGAGTGCAGACGAACGAGCTGAGCGTGAACTGGCAGCCCTGTATGCCCGAGCTCTCACTGAGCAAGCCCGTAAAGGAGATATCAATGTGCTCGCTCAGCAGGTGGCAGCGCATCTTCGCCCTGGACCCAATTCCTATCGTGATCTTCTCGCCTGGTGGCAACGTTTCACCCAGTTCCGTATCGGTCGCTCAACAGATGCACGTTCTATCGCTCTGGCAAGCAAGCGTAGCGATGAGAAGACGGATGCTTGGCTCTACGAACTCTGGATTGTGCTTGAGTGCATTCACCTGCTCTATGAGGAAGGCGCAGTGCAGGCACAAGATATGCTGGTCGACACAGACCTGCTCCAATGCACGTTTGTCTGGCAAGGGCGGCATTTCCGCC
>WNGG01010457.1_pt1 | contig 10053 bp, 12 predicted proteins | sample 5400661 | NCBI WGS metagenome assembly WNGG01 (sample SAMN13153372, study PRJNA577476) | soil metagenome | isolation source: 100 cm soil or saprolite under Garry oak tree replicate 1 | place: USA:California | collected 2016-06-15
ACCGGAGCCCGTCGGCTATCCCGACTTCGCTCCCGACCTCGTTGTGGAGATCCTCTCGCCGACCGATCGGCCGGGGGAGGTGCTCGGCAGGGTGGCTGACTGGTTGTCCGCGGGCACCAGACTCGTGTGGGTCGTCGACCCGGAGCGCCGCTTGGTCCGTCTCTATCGTGCCGACGGCACCGAGCAAATCGTCACCGCCGACCAGGCGCTTCAAGGCGAAGACGTCGTGCCCGGCTTCGGCTTTCCGCTCGCGACTATTCTGTAGAAGGCGGGCGGTTTCAGTAACAACCCCTGCTTCCCGTCTCTTTTTTCAAAATGCGTGCGTCAAGGCCTGCTTCCTGCCTGACCACCTGGCTAGTGGTGCGCTCGCCCCGAGCAGTGCACGCTTCGAGAGCAGACACAACTCTCGAACCACAGGTGATCACGTGACTGACTCTCGCTCCAGCATCGCTGCACTCTCCGACCAGCTCGCCGACGCCGTCGCGGCGGCGAGCACTTCAGTCGTGGCCGTTCACGCCCGGCCGCGCTTGCCCTCGACCGGCGTGCACTGGAAAGACGGCGTCGTCGTAACGACCGAAGGCACCGTGCGGCAGGAAGAAGACATCACCGTCTCGCTCCCGGATGGCAAACGCATTCCCGCGACGTTTTCGGGCCGAGATCGCGGGACGGACCTCGCGGTGCTGCGCATTCCGCCTGGATCACTCAGCGTCGCCGAGCTCGGCGATCCTGCAGTGCTCCGTCCCGGCAATCTCGTTCTCGCACTGGCGCGTCTCGACGAGGGTGGCGCGCGCGCCGCATTCGGTGCCGTCAGCGCGACCGGCGGCAAATGGCGCGCCTGGAAAGGCGGCGAGATCGATCGCTGGCTGCAATCGGACCTCACGATCTACCCCGGTTTCGGCGGCGGCCCTCTAGTCGACTCGGGCGGACAAATCCATGGCATCAACTCCGGTGCGCTGAGTCGTCCATTGGCGACCACGATTCCGGTCGGCACGGTCAGCCGCGTCGTCGCCCAGCTCCTCGAGCGCGGCTACGTCGCGCGCGGCTGGATCGGCGCCGCCATGCAACCCGTTCGTACCGATGAGGGTGGTGGCTTGTTGCTCGTGTCGATCGAGAAGGACACCCCCGCGGCGAAAGCAGGATTGCTGCTTGGCGATGTCATCGTGGCGATCGACGGCAAGAGTCTCGAGAGCTTCGACCAGCTGCTCGATGTGCTGAGTGGCGATTCGGTCGGGAAGAAGGTGAGCCTCGACGTCGTGCGCGCCGGGAAACAGCGCAAGATCGAAGTGGTGATCGGCGAGCGGCCCCGCGGGCGCGGCCGGCGGTAGGCGTGCAGAGTGGACTGTTTCTCGGCGAGGCGGCAGCACGGCTTCGCGCCAGCGTGGTCGCGATCGTCGACGGCGGCCACGGCGCCGGCTTTGCCTGGCGGGGGGGCGGGGGCGGCGACCTGTTCGTCACGAGCGCGCACGTTGTCTCGTCGCGGAAAGCCGTTCTGGTGACGCCCGACGGCCGCGCCGTAGAGGGTACCGTGGTCGGCCGTGACGTGGACCGCGACATCGCGCTGCTCCACGCGCCAGAGGCTCGCGTACCGGCGGTTACGTGCGGCGATCCGTACGCGCTGCGGCCCGGCGCTCTCGTGTTCGCGGTCGGTCATCCGCAGGGGGTGAAGGACGCCGTGAGCGTCGGCGTGTTCCAGGCGGTGCGGGCCGTCCCGCGAGGTTATGGAATGGCGGAACAGCGGCCGAGGCGCGGCAGGAACCCGTTCATTCCCTGGGTCCAGGCGGACGTGAGACTGGCGCCCGGGAACTCTGGCGGCCCGATTGCCGATGTAGAAGGCAATGTCATCGGTGTGGCGGCAATGATCGTCTCTGGGCTGGCGCTCGCAGTTCCGGCGCCTGATTTGGAACGGCTGCTTTCGAGCGCGTAATGAAGCTGCGCGTGTACCTCGACCTCTCCAACGCCGTGACGCGCCGCCGCATGGCCGCGCTGCTCCGGGCTGACGGGGAGGTCGCGCTCGTCGGAACTGCCGAGGACGCCGACCTGGTGGTGAGCGAGCGGGTTGTCTCGACCGCTGCGCCAGGCGCGGTCGCGCAGGCGGGCGGCGCGCTCACTGCGCGCGAGCTCGAGGTGCTGCGGCTCGTCGCCCGGGGCTTGAGCAACAAGGAAATCGCCGCGGACCTCGGCATTACCACGCACACGGTCAAATACCATCTCGCCGCCGTGCTCGAAAAACTCGGCGTCCGCTCGCGGACTGAGGCTGTGTCACTCGGCGTTCGCAAAGGCCTCGTGCCGCTCTGACCTGGGTCTTCCCCAGTGTCGGTCCGGGTCCATGAAGTATCCGGAGTAGGCCCCCAAAAACGCGCGGGGTCGGTGATCCGGCCCCGGCGCCCTGAGCCCGATACTGTTCCTCGCTGATTAGCGCGAGAACGGATGCTTCATCCGCGGGTCGCCCCCAGAAGGCCTTGAGCTTTCAGCGTTGGCGATGGCGTCGTGATCCGCAGTGGGACAAACGATGGGTCGAGTCGCGATGGGGGCGGGGTGGCTGATCGACTGGCGGGGAAGGGCCGGGGCACGGGGGGGAACGGCGAAGAGTCGGATAGCGATGACCCCCTCAAAAATCTGCGGCAAAATTCTGGCGTTCGACGGTTGACAGGCATGAGTAGTTCTCGCTATCTCGCAGCGTGCCATCAGACAAGAATCAGCAGGTAACCAACGAGGACACCGACTTTCGGACTCAGATGTCGTCGGCGGACCGGAGCATTGAGGTCGGCCACTACATCGACCCCGGTTTTGTCAACCATCGTCTTGTACAGACGGTCTTGGGGGAGCCCGGGACAAGGATCATTAACGAGTTGGTCAAGCAAATTCCGGGTAGCACGCCTGCTGGACAGCTTCCTATCCGTGTGAACCACGTCTACACACGCATCACGCTCGACTTCTGCAGGACGCTTGGTGTTCCGACACTCCGCAAAATACTGTCCGATCGGAGTGCTGCGCTTTCATGCTCAACCGAGATGCTTGCGCCCTCCCCGGAGATCTATGAGGCGGAACGAGTCGAGGTACCAATTGTGCTCGATGCAGAGCACGAGCTGATACCTGAACTTCATTTCTCAACACGTCACATCATCTCCGATACAACAAGAATGGAACTCCATAGGGGTGGCATACAGTCGTTTGTCGCCCAAGCCAAAGAGCTACGCGGGAATCGTCTGATCCTCTATCCGTTGATCATAGGGGCCCCATGGCTCGAAACAGACGATCCCAAGTGGCGGGACAACATCGTTTGGTATGGTCAGGAGTTTTACGAGCAGTTCGTCGAGGACTTTGCCGAGTTTGAGGAAGTCAAGAGAGTAGAAGACCCCAAAGATTTTTCACTTATGGAGAAGATCTCCGAGAAGGCCTTTAAGACTTGCCTTGCGGAGATTCTTGGAGACCGCGTCGTAGGGGATTGGGGTGGCGAGCAGTCCGACCACTATACGTCGCACCTGACCCTACGTGGTAGGCGGGTTTCGGCTGCTTTCTTACTCAAGGGACCCGCCCGATTTCAGCCTATGACTCTGAACAACCTGGGCAAAAACAACGATCAAATCGTGCGTCTCGCCAACGAACCGGCGGATGTCCTGGTTGTTCAGCACAGCCACGATATCACTCAGCCCGTCCGCGCCACGCTCCGAGCCTTCGCGGTTCAACCGAGTCGCCCCCGTCGATATTGCCTCATTGACGGGCGTGATTCACTTAGACTGTTGCGAGCGTATGATAAGGTAGAGCGTGCCTTGGAGCTGAGCGGGAAAGGGGCCTGACGGCTCTGGCTGGGGTAGAAACTCGAAGCCCAGCCACCCGGACCCCAATGTTCAAGTCTCTCGTCGTCCTAGTCGCGCTCGTGATGCTCGACCTTGCGGTCAGGCGTTGGGAACGTGGAGCAACGCCGGCACAGCCCACGCGCATTTTGATGAACCGGTTTAGCGAAAGAGGGGAAGACGTCTGTACCGGTTTTGTGCGGTTAGGTGCCGGGCCGTGGCACCGTGGAGAAGGTGCTACCTCCTGCGTGCTACGAGGGTACCCTCGAACCGGTCGTTTCCTCGGATATCTTGCCAAGTCCCGATGAGTCGACCGGGCCTTAGGAACCCAGTATAGGTCTCCAGCGAGTCATTACTTTCCAGTACGAAGGAACTGTCAGACTTCAGCGCGCCCCGCAGATTCGCTCGCGTACTACCGCCATGGGTGTTGTTCAGATATAAAGCGACATAGAGCGGCTTGATGTTTACATACTGTCGCCCAACTACTACAGCGGCGGTACCTTGCCAGTCCGTGTAATCGCCGACACTACGGTTTCCTGAGTAGAATGTCGTTCTCACGGACACCGAGTAAAGGCCCGTTGGATTCGACAGCGGGAGTTGAAGAGGGGCGGCGACTATGTCTGTGAACAGCGCTTCGCCGGTAGACAAACGAGTCTCCTTCCTGAAGAATAGGCCATCGTCCGTTTGGAAGCCGTCGTAAGCGCCTTCTCCGCCACCGCATACATCGAGCAACAGTTGACCAGCGTTGTTCGCTGAGAAATTGCATACCGGCCAGGCGGGGAAGGGTATCTGTCCCAGGGGTTCGCCCGAGCCGTCGGATTGGACGAACCACCCGACATCGTTCTCCCCCACGAGAAGCAGTGCCGCTATGCAATCACCCTCCTTAACACACCTGGCACTCATGTCACCGGCCCCCACGCGTTGCCTGACGGAGTACACCCCAAAAAAAACATTCTGGCGCGGATTTGCTGCTGGGCGCGGGGTCTGCGCAATGGCGTCAGCGGCGAAGATGCAGACGAGGACAAACACGTAATGACACTGAGCGGCTATCATCCGGTCCTTCTCCTCAAAGACACACCCAGAATCTGTTGCAACGTTGCCGAGGGACGCCAGCGCGAACCCTGGCATGGCACAAACAGTGGGACGCACGCACGATGGAGCACGGCAGGGCGGCTCGATTTATCACACAGACGAGGGAGGGTACCGGGGGGGGAGAATGCCTTTCGGCCCGCTCTCGGTTCAAGTCCTGGTCAACGGCCTCTTTAAAGCGTCCTGGGTGAGTGAGAGCGCCTGAGAGGCTACCGCGAAGCAGGGATCGTCTGCCACCTCGGATCGCTGAGCCAATGGTAGAATACCACTCCCGCATCAGCAAAGTCGGTTGACAGAGGCTTGTTACTCGCCACCTCCGGTCCGAAATCGCGCCGCAGAGTGCTCAAGATTTCTTGACGCTCTTGGTTCGTCAGCAACAGAATCGTCAGCTTGTTGGTTCGATGATCAATCGCCGACAACCCGAAGCCAAGCTCGCCGACAGCCGCGATCAGGCTCCTCAGAGCCATATCAAGAGCGACCTTGTCGTTTGCAGCACTGTCGGCCATTTGACTGGGGGTCTCGAATCCCGGCGGGATTTTCCCATCAGCGAGAAGACGGCAATAACGCTCGGTCTTTGCCGCCAATCTCATGTGTATAGTGTACGCCCCATCCAGCAATTCAATCGTGTTGCGGAGGATTGAATCGTCGCTCGCCCGATAAGGATCGAGTGTCGCACGGGCCATATGAAATTGGTTTGTTCGCTGCTTGGCACTGTAGAGCACATCTACGCCGGTCGTGTTTCCTGAAGGCAAACACGCGGCAATGCCAGAGTCGGGCCATAACGCGTATGCTGTGTGGCCTTTCTTCAGGCTCTCAAGTACAGCAAACGAAAAGCAATAATGCGTAGTGCACTCCTGAGCGGCCGCCACGCTCAGAGGCGTGATCGACAGAGCTAGAACCAATGAAATTCTCGAGCGGCTCATAGCGGCTCACGAGATTCCTAACCATAGTGCTTCTGATAGAACACGGCGATGATGCCTGCGTCTTCGCTCAGTTTGTCTACAACTTCCGGGCCAAGTCGTGTACTATCTACTTCTTTTTTCTCGGTCTCTGCTTCATTCGAAATTGCCTACCTTCCGACCCCGCTCGATAAGCGACAATCGGTTCCCCTCCGACAACGGAGCGCAGCGTCTGAGCGGCCGCAACGAAATTGACAGGATTCAACCAAAGCGGACCGAAGCGACCCTTTAATGTGAGATCAGCAACAACCTGTCGGATGAACGGATATACCATTGCCGGGCCTGATACGCGGATATACTGCTCGATGGGCATGTTCTCCTTACCTTCTTCCACTTCCACCAAAGCTGTCATCTCAACATCAATGCTGTAGAGAGGTCGCTGCTCGGGCTTTGTCTGAACACGCAGCTTGATAATGCCCCGCCTGTTGTCGGAACTCTGACCTGCTGTAGTCGTAAGCGTTATGTCGGGCGTACCAATGGGTGTGTTTGGCGGAAGCGCGAGAAAGTCTTCACGGTGCTCGAACACCGCTCGCTCAAGAAAAATTTGGGCGATCTGAATACCAGGCGGTTTGGAGGAGTCCACTACTTAAGCAGCCAGCGCCAGTTCGGAATTCGCGGCTGTCGGCGCTTTAGAGGGGGTCTTAGGTTCATCATCGCCCTCAGGCTTGTCCTCCGCCGAATTGACCGTTCCCGCGAACACGAAACTGTTAGCACTAAGTAACGAGTAGTCGAAGGCACCACCGCCTACAATCGTGACCCCTCCTGAGAATGCCATGTCTTTGACCGTAATGAAGCCGGGCGCAACGAAGGCTGACCCTGGCGTGATAGCTGTATTGACAACAATGTCGGCCGCGTCGAACAACGGCAGACCAGCGTCAATGGTCACACTAAAAACGCGGGTAGCCGCTGCAGCGTCCTCTACTTCAGTCTCAAAAGTAGAGACAGGCGTCCTCATAGAGATGAATGTGCCAGTCGTCAGGTAGAGGTTCGTCAACGCCTGAAGCAGCGTCGCGTGGTCGATGTGCGCACCAAGAGCTTCCCCGATGCGCAGGAGCGTTTGAAGTTTGGTGTTCGCTTCCCCTGACTCTATCTCAGAGATACGCGCTTGCGTTGTCGCGGCTCTTTTCGCTAGTTCCGCTTGCGAGAGGCCGGCGCGAATGCGTGCGTCAAGAATGAGATCGGCGATTGCCTCATAAGGCGCGATCTGTTTCTCAGCAGCTTCGATGTCAGGCCGTTGAGCTTTTAGTCTTGCGTAACTTTCAGCGCGATTCATTTCGCCTTTCCCATTCCTCAAGTCGTGCTTCTGCGGTACCTAGATGACGATTCACGTCCGATTTTCTCTTGTGTTTGTATCCCTTCAACATCAAAAACATTGTACCAATTAGTTTGTAGAGGTACCTAATTTCCACTTTATCCGTCGTGATCTTGAATTCCTTCAGTTTCCTCTTTGATCCCTCGGCGTTCTCGAAGAACCCGGCTCCCAGATTGGGGCCGTGGCGTTCGAGCTTCTCCATTTGCTTGTTGATCTTTGCGATCTGCTTGGCGGTGAGACTTTCGTCGTCAACGAGTTCGCTGAAGGCATCTTCGTCCTCCCGCAAGTCGACAAACTTCACTTGCCATGGCGACGCCACCATTATACCGCCAATGGTATAACGTCTGCTAGGGTGGAAGGTTCCGAATTGAGAAGGATTAGCAAGTTTCCTACTACTAAGTATGATAAAGGGTTAGCCAGCTCTCGGCAATAGAGAGTTGCCTGTGGAAAGCGCAAAAACGTGCTCGATTTGGCGCGTAACCGCTGCGTTTCCAAGCATGCTCAGGCCAGCTTTCGTGCTTCAAGAGCATCCAAGAATCCATTTCGAGTCGGGACGGAGTCAATGTGAAGTGCCGTCTCGAAGAACGAATACGCATACGCCATGAACTCCTCCATGGCCTTCACGTCATCAATCTCCTCGCCATGATGCATGAACCGGCTCCGTAGCCCGTACGCTTTCCGCACCGCTTTCACAATCGCCTGCCGTTCAACCACATTGCGGCCGATGGTAAACGCGATTCGTTCCGAAAGGTTCTGCTGGATCGGCTCGGTTTCATCACGAATGAGAAATGACTCAAGCGCCACCAGGATGTAGAGGAGCTTCTCGGACATTTCCTCCTGGATAGCCGAGCGCGAATATATCAGCAGGGCTTCTAACAACTTCTCTTGAAAATCGTTTCTCTTGCTCATCCGCAAGAGACCACTCGCTATATCGAGCCCACGTCTTTTGAGTTCTGCAAGCAACACGCTGCTTATCGAAGCTGTCGAGTTGCGGAAACGATGGTATCCGCTTCCTCCTAGAAGTGGTTTGACTTCATTGGTGTCCAGCGCAAAGTATGCGTATTGCTCGACACGCTCAGAGCCAAAGAGTGTCCAGTAACATCTCGCGCCCGGCACTATCGTTCCAATCGAAAAAACCTGAAGCATCGCCAGACCATCCTCTGCCTCGCGTCGAGCCACTTCGTAGGCACGCTTAGGCTCAGCAGTCAATGTGATCCATGCTGCCGCGACCCCTTGGTGCCTTGTTCTCCACTTTTCGCCGGCCTGCGTAATTGCTTCTGCATGCTCGGGATCGTGCTTGATCTGTCGGCCAATCCAACGATCAATGTCTTCCCTAGAGAGTGTTCGGATGGTCACCTTTCCCAACTCGAAGGGCTCTTGTACGAGAACGTGGTAAAGAGGCATCACAATCGTGTACTCACCAACTTCACCTTGAGCCTTAGATAGAACGAAATCAGACGCGGTTTCCTTCGTCTCTCCGGTTGCAGTCTTGCGTAACCACTCTGTCAACAGACTTAGAATTGTTTCGAGACTAATCGTGTCGCGCAGCCCGGCAGTTCTTTGCATGCTTTCAGCCAAGCGCCGAAAAGCAGCATGCTGCTCTCCCTCAAGGGCAAAGGGCTTTCCACCAGCCGTGAAAGACCTCGCGATCTCGATTCCCATGGTCAGCTTGAATCTGGAGCAGGGAATCTGGAACAATGTCTTCGTCGGAGATCGTCTGTTTTACGTGTGGGTCGACAGGAAAGCGCTGGCTATCATCAATTGTCACTGGCTTCGGACTCAAACCACCAAATAGAGCCGAGGCAGCTGTATCAAAGGTGCGTTTTGCGTCTGGATGAAATGGCGGAATACTTGCCGACATGCTTCCGTTCACAGGAAACGTGACGGTCTACGATAGTGAACGACGTGTGCTAACGCTACGCTAGCAGTCTTTTGTCAGGAGAGTTTCTCTCGTACTGCTCTGCGGCGTTCTTCGCGTCCTCAGCAGATTGATAGGTTGTCAGACCCCATGTAGGGTGATACTGACTGTTGGGGAGCCTTCCATCAATCTGGAAAGCCCAAGCGGCCGGGACGAACCTCGATCACCTTGATGCTCATTTTCGGGAGAGCAATCTAGTAAACCAACCTGATAGCAACCCAATTGAGGCATGGGGCGGGTAGCGTTCTTTCTACTATACGACGCTGTGCTGATTGCCGGATTGTTTCTGTACTTTGCCGTAATCGCTACCGTGATCCAATGGCCGGAAAAGTTGATCCGTTGGATAATTCGTAAAAGTTCCGCTTCAAAGACTGCTCCTCCGTCAGAGCCACCGCGACACCATGGGTACTTCGATGATCCAGTGTAGGGGCTTTTGAGTTGCCCGCGTAAAAAGGCGTAGCACACAGTGGGACAGACAGTGGGACTCGCACTCGAAACAGCTTGGTACTGCTCTGATAACTCAGGACGGTTTGTAGAGGATCAGCCGCAAGAATCAACGAGTTAGCGCAAGTGGTGACGAGCGGTGCCAAGCTAGGAACGCATTTTCAGTCCGCTGATCCATGACCGAACAATGTAGAAGGAGCGGCGTTTCGCCCGGGATTACAACAACAGGCGCGGCAGGTGACCCTCCACCACCCACCGCGCCTTTCCTCCTCCACCACCCGTTTAGGGGGTGATGACATCATGCCGCCGGCTTGATGATCGCCGGCGTCACACTACCCGCCGGCGGTTCGGCCTTCGACCGGAACGGCCCCTCCACATTGCGCGCGCTCGCCCACGCTCCCATCAGCTCGGCATTATCCCCGAACCGATAGCGCACCAGCCCGTCGAGCAACCGTGCCCTAAAGGGCCGGCTGGGCTACTTCGCGCGTCCTAAAGGACGCGATGAGCCCTTCAGGGCTCGCGCTCTCGCCGAGCCGG
>WNGG01010458.1_pt1 | contig 10052 bp, 18 predicted proteins | sample 5400661 | NCBI WGS metagenome assembly WNGG01 (sample SAMN13153372, study PRJNA577476) | soil metagenome | isolation source: 100 cm soil or saprolite under Garry oak tree replicate 1 | place: USA:California | collected 2016-06-15
AGATCACGCCACTGGCGTGATGCCCTTAGAAGTTGCTTATAACGGTTCTATAAACATTTATTAGATTTGCATGTGAGTATGGAACTGGAACATACTTGGACATTGTTAGGAAACATTTTGCTTGTTATGCTTTGCAGCTTTGAATAATACTGCTGGGCTGTGGTCTTGCATTCCAAATTGTCTGTCAGGAAGTCCCCCAACACTGAGAATGTGAACAGAGTTTCTATTTGCCTGAAGGTGGAAGGAAACAACCCAGCATGGAGCAGCTGCTCATCCATGTTGTCTAGGTCAGAACAGATGCAGAATATGATCTCCATGTCAAAAATGCCACTCCGGTCAACAACAGTGAATAGCGGATTTCCAGAGTCTGCTGTCCGCACCCGGCTACCATTGCTATCATTGGACTCCAGAGACATCTCAAGTGTGTCAAAGAGCATGTCAGAGACATTTGGATTAGGGAATAGGCCTTCTGGCTGTGGTGTGTCACGGGGCGTGGGGAGCTGTCCAGCAATATCTAGAGACTCCAGATCCTCTTGAATGGATTGTAGGGAAGCAGAACCAGCATGTCCATTCCCCTTCCGTGCTGCTCTGACTCCCTAAATGAATGTGAGCACAACAACATATTGGAAGACCAAATGTGCCCATACCTCAACTGTGCGTGGACATGGTGCACCATCATGTCCAAGGCATAGGGAGAACCCTAGTGAATGCATGGATACTGGAGTGTAGTGGCTTGCATTCCATCGGAGTGGCCGGTGAAATGGGGAACGCCTGTGAGCCTCAAGACAGCAGTCCTTGCAAAATGAACTTGATCCAAAGCAATCTGGACACTTTATCTCTGCATGTTTGCTGCACACAGAACACTTGTGGGATATTGGCCGACCCTCCATCTCCAATAGAATATGGAGATATCTATTCCGGAGTTCAAGCCATTGTTTCATTGGAGTCTACATCTGATCAGGAGTGTCATTCCATGCAGATGAAATGTGATACATACAGTGGCCTGTGGAGTGGCTTGTGGCTGACTGTCCTCTGCTGTATCAAGAAGGTCATACCCCTGCTCTTCCAAGTATGGATGGACTTGTATATCATCCGGGGTGGGGACAGGCCTCCCAGATCCCTCTGCATCTTCAGGTTCACGTTGGGGTTGTTTACCCTTCTTCTTCGACTTTGATGACTTTCCGGAATGCTCCTTCCGGGGCCGGAGAACTGGGACAACCTTTTCCGTTGTCCGTATTGTACCTCGCCTGGTCTTTGTGTGCTTAATGACAACTTCTTCAATACCATCCACAATGTCTGGGACAATCACATCACGGCCCCGACGCATGTTGTATACAGGAAGGAGAGTAGAGAATGTGTTTAGAGAATGGGAGGTTGTGTGTCTTGGTGTGTCTCCACTGGTGTCTTAAATACTCTGCATATAATATGTACATTTGTCATGGAATGTCTCATGGATACACTCCCCATGGAGTTTCTCATATCCGAAATGCCCACTGTCTCTAATCTCCCGTAACATTGATCATGCGGAGCTGTGTCCGGCGGAATTCATTGTAGTAAATCCACGGGAAACCCCCTGATCTTACATTCACTTCAAATGTAACATTATAATATTACAATCCAGATATTAACAGAAACAGAACACTGGATCCAAATTCTTGTCATGGACATTATTATTCATCAAAGCTACCAACTGAGTCACCTGCTATCACAGCATCACTATCTCCACTGTGTTCGTCAAAGTCTATGGTAGTTGCTCCATGGAGTGCTGAGGAGGCACCTGAACTTTGATCATTTAAGAGATCATATCTAGAGGCACGTTCCAATGTCTGGGCCTCACACAGTGCCCTAGCCATGGTGGATATGTTCTCAAAGCCAATGCGCAGGCTCTCCATCTCTGCAATGACCTCATCAAACTAGATCAAACATGAGACATCTGGAGATTGTATATGGGGCAAAGGACATACCAATCCCCCAAATGGTGCCCATGATTCTCCGTCCAAGTCCGGACTGTCACATAGGAGTTCATCTTCATTGTCTGATCCATACATATCATCTTCATCGAAGGATTCCACACCGGATGATGTGTCATCTTCAGGGTCAGAGAAGTTGGTATAGGTATGAGAGACATTGGATTCCATCTGGGGTGATGTAGTAGGGAAGCTAATGTAGGACGACAGACAGCTCATGTTGCACTTTTGTAGAGACATTTGTTATTCTACAGCCTAGACACATGATGGCTAAAGCTGTCATAAATGTGCTCCACCTGTCTCCGAATCTGGACACACCTCATGGAGATCATACAACCTCTGAAGGCATGGTGTTTCATGTCCGTTAAATGTCTAACATCACCCAATATCCAGGCCGAAACAGTTTCATGTGATGCAACGGAATTGATGGAAGAGTACTATCACATTGGTGTGACAGCTATCCTGCTTCCACTTGACTATGTATGACCTGATTGACATGATTCCCTAGAGTTTGCAATGGTGCACCATGAGCCAGACTCCTCCTAAACCCCATTCATGAGTAGCCAGCTATCTGTAGACTTGCAATGGGATGGAACATTGGATAGAAGGGCACATTCACACTGCAAACTCCTTGTTCATCAGTCCGGCATTCCGAAACACTTGGCCCATATCCACTGGTATTTCCCGTTTCACCTAGAAATAGCCCGACACCCTTAAGTGGTAATTCGCAGTAACTATGGGCTATCACTCCGATATATACCGGAGCTCTCTAAGGCCCAGGTAAACTCCGTGTACGGGGTGGGCTGTGATTTGATGCACGGTCGGAGCTTGAATCACATGAGATGGACTGAGAGCCCGAAGCGGGTATCACATGAACCTGATAAGTGAACCTGATAAGTGATTCACAATCCAAGGGTGAGTTGGCTTTCCACCCAGGAAATCGAATGTCAAGTCGGCATGCGAAAGCGGAAGGTCGAAAGGTTGTGAGACGACGGACGGAAGAAGAAGCAGGGGTTGAAAGCAAGAAGATGGTGCTAGTAATACGAGGTGGGGCATAGTATGAGAAATGTCGGCGGGAGGAGTGGAAGGTTGAAAGGTTGTGTGTCGACGGATGGCTTTACACTTGACGAAGACTGCATGCGGATCGGTGGACCGTTGGAGGAAAGACCGTCGAAGTTTGGTGTTGGGAAGAGAGTATGGATCATGGAGAGCCATGCGCCTACGCGAATTGAGCTTTCGAGAGACGAGAACAGCCCGATTCCTTTTTCGATTGGGCTTACCAGTCGCATGTGTCCGAGCGATACCACCTTCCATGCCACCGAGCACACTGGCGGCAGCTGGGTCGATACCCATAGATGTCGTGGCCATCTCGAATCTACTACGAGGCGGCGAACGGAATGACGCCGGCACGGCCCAAGCTAATGTCACACTCACAGACCTAACATGTACGCAACTTCGTTCCAAAGGGCTTCTAGCATATATAAATGCTAGGCACAGTCATTTACACGGATTCGCATGGGTAGGTAAAATAAAAATATGGAAACGTTCAGGGGCGACTGCGAGATGAGTGGCGCGACCCAGCATTTGACGGTGGCTTGCTGGGCGCCCCGCCACACCTGGAACGGGTTCGGAGTCTCGGGCCAGATGCTGCAAAGGTGTAGTACGTTCCCTCCCAATTAGGAATGCATGCAACAATGTTCCGGAGTGACTTACCTTCGACCTCCGTTTGGGCGGACGGGAGTTCCGAAGTGCCGGGAGCACGTGGGCTCTCGAGTGACAAGTCGCCGATGTGAAGGCCAGAAGATGTTGAAGCGGCGCTGGCCACAGAGGATGTAGAGGGAGTCCCAGCGTCGGGTTCGTCGAAGAGAGGGACAGCAGGGACACGGAGGCGGAGGGTAGAGAGATTAACCCCACTTCAGCCGCACAACGCACGGAGCATGGTGTCTCCATTGTATGCCATGTCGCGGAGCTCTGCCATTCCCGCTCGCATCTCCGTGTGGATGGCCTCAATGGCAGGGAGGATGACGTCTTCCACAGCATCTATGGGTCATTCAACGTCCAGAAGGGGGATAGGAAATAAGGACATACCGACGACACTCTTCTTCCGGTTCTTCGCTTTAGCTAAGTCTTCTTGAATCTTCTTTGCCCATGAAGACAGAGGGTCACACTTGAGCTTCCGACTGGTGCAGAAATGGCACGCCAATGCCCTTTTCGAGCCGGGTTGGGGCAAACATCTCTTGCCGTACTGTTGGCAGGGGCCACAGGCATCCTATATCACAATGAGTCCGAAGTCTGGTGGGGTAGATGTGGGACATACCGGGTCGGTAACAACAACTACGCTTTCCCCTATAGAACTGACGCGTCGACGGCGAGTGTTGTTACGCTCCACCGTGGGTGACTGTACTGCCGCCCGCTTTCTGGCCCTGGTCTTGCGGGGAGTCTCGTCACCATCGTCCTCCTCCATCTCAATGTCCTCCTCAGATGCGGGTACCTCTGGAGCGGGTATGGGCGCGGGGTGCATAGTTTCATGGGATATGTCTAAACGTTCCAATTAGCTAAAGCGATGAGACAAAAGAAGAGAAGTATACTTTACGCACCTGGTTCATCATCCACATGAGTGGGAGGAAGCCACCATCTATCCGATAGTTCCTGCTGGTCAAGGAGGGTGGGGAGGTCTTGCAGATAGAGCTTGGGGTTCCAGGACGGGTATTCCTCTTCTCTCTTCTCGCAAAGCTTCAACACCTCCATGTGCTTCAGGGAATTAACGTCCCCATTACGGTCCCACTCTTCGCCAACATATGTAATGACCGGATGGATACGCGGGGGACCTCTCCCATCCGTATACCTGTCAAAAATAGTACTAGTATCATCCTGTAAAGGTCTGGTTAGTGCCTGCAGCAACGGACGGAGAGAGGGATGCACACCAACTCATCTTCAATACATTTCTTGTACCACCCGTCGTCTACGAGACCAATATGTTCCTCCCTATACTGGAGCGCGGAATCGAGCCGGACAGCAATTTCCAGAAGCTCTTTCTCATCCTCAGTCAGCCTGTCAGTGATGGTAGGTCGCTTAGGGCCCATGATGGAATGGATGAGCAAAGACGGATGGTTGTTTCGACTCCCGTATCACACAACCCTTTGACCCCAAGTTTCTGGTGTCTGGAGTATTCCCGTGACCCGTGACACTGCCTCATACAAACTCCGAATGGGACCCGTACAAAGTCCGAGATTTCGGGCAGTGTGAGTTAGCCAGAATTACCTCACAACCCTTAATTGGACGATGCACTTACCCCATACATCATCTATTGATGATGTGTAACATATATCGATGCCCAATCCCGCTCCAGAGCCTAGAATATGGAGATCCATGTGCATTGTACCCGCTCTTATGGGAATGGAGTGTCATAAATCGATGAAGTAAACCCCGTGTTGATACGTAACATTCGGAGCCTAGACTCTGACAAATCCCATCCGCCAACGTGTATGGCCATATGACTGCCACATGTCAGTGCGATATCAAGAAATATAGTGGTGACGGTCATCGGCCTACATGGAGTCTGCTTCCCGACCCTGGTAAATCATCTAGCCCCCACACTGCCCGGAATGAAGCAGCAGAGATCGTATTCAGGTCTGCCCTTATTTAGTAAGTAATACCCACAGTACTGCACTGAAAGTGATGTTCCCAGGTTAATGGGCATACGCCGGAAAGATGCCTCCACGCCCCCCCATCTCCCGTGCTGCGTCCGGACAGTATCCCGCTGGGCATAGCCCTTCCACCTCTACCCCTCCCGCTCTCACTGCATCCCCAGCGTCTGCGCCTGTTCTTCCGCCCCGAGCACCTGGACCGCCTGTAGAGGCGCCGCGTTCACGGACGCGCTTCCTCAGGAAGCAGACACCTGCTCCTCTACCACCCCCTCCCAAGCCTACAACTGCAACTGAGCCCCCCCATTTTCCGGAGCCCACACCTCCACCTGTTCCCCGCCCTCCGCCGGAGGTAAGCTCCGTATGTTCTAGTTTAACTGCTGCTAATCTTAATCGCCTTCATAGAATACTGCTGAGGCGATGGCAGTAGATGCGGAGGGTACCAAGGCCGCTCCTCCTCCTGGTCGTTCCTCTCGTACAGCATTCCTCCATATGCGGAAGACTGCACCCGTTCAGAAAGATGAACCTATCGTAGGAGATCTGGTGAGGGATGAGACTGTACCTGTCCAGGAGGATGAACCCGTCCTAGGAGAACAAGAGAGGGTGGAGATTGAACCAGTCCGTGAGGATGCTCCCGTCCCAGGAAATCCGGAGAGGGAGGACTCCGCACCCATCCGCGCGGAAGCACTTGTTCATGTGGATGCACCCGCCCGCGTGAATACACCCGTCCTACAAGATCCAGAGACGGGGGAGGTCGTACCCGTCCGGGAGTACGGACCCGTCCCAACATATCCGGATACACGGAATGCTGTACCCATTCCGAAGCTCGTCCAGGTTGAAGGCAATCCGGAGAGTGAGGATCCCTCCGTGTGTATTGTCTATATTATCTCGGGATCGGCAGGATACTAACATACTCATCATGTGCATCATGCTAGGTGGCTGGGACACCTCCTGCAGTTGTCCAGCCCGCTGGAGATACCTCTGCCTCCATCGACCAGATGCGGAGAGATGTAAACCACCTCGAGAACATCGACTCCCTCATGGCGCAGTGTGTGTACATCATCGACGCCTTAAACGACCTCCACATGGAGGTTTCAGCTGTGCGAGACGGGCTCCGCTACAGTAGGCGGGCATTCGAGTAGACACAATAGTTACAAAGTTCCGTGTATAACTACCAGTGCGATGAAGTATGATCTTGTTTCCCGGCGACGCCTAATGTGTGAATCTCAATGTGTGAATACTGTATGTGGATGGCTCAGTCCTACTGGCTTAGTCCTACACTCCTTGGTATGCTTCGGGCCGAATCTGAAGGCATACATATCTGATCATACATATCTGATTACCAATTTCCGAGTGTCTCCCGTTGACAGATAAGCACGAAACCAGACGGAACTCAAATTCGTGTTTCCGTTTCCATGTGTAGCCTCAGATCTTTCAAGCATGTCCAGTGTGACAGATGTATTGTATCCCGGTCTAATTTCCGGCCATCCCTACTGCAACACCTTAGATTGAAACTAAGCATGAAACAGAACGATGGACAGTGTGTATTGTACATGTGCCCCCGGAAGGGTTTCATGTATGTTCCAGGTGATGGACATATTTCCTCCCAGTTCACGACTCCGGCAATTGTGTCTACACCATCCTACTGTGATAATATGCATGATACCTGGAATGTGTATGTGCAGATATTAGGAGTGTATTTAAACCCTGTCTTGGGTAGCACAATTCCCCACACACATCATATCCTTCCACCACATAATTCCACCACCTTCACCCATTACTCATGCAATCTCAACATCTTTCTGGTTATTCATCTGAGGAGTACGAGATCCCTTCTGTCCCACCTATGCCCAATGCAGAGAAAGGATTCGCAATCACTCCACAGGATGCTTCCATCCTGAAGGAGTACATAGAGGACTTTCAGAGGGCTGATACAGAGACACGGAAAAAGATCCTTGAGAAAGTTATGGGGGAGTTATATGGTCTCCGGCCTCCTAACTCTGCCTTTGATAAGAAGGAGGCTAAGACGGTATTTGTCCTGGCAGGGAATCGTTTTAGCTAACTGACAGATGTGTCTTCCAGAAGATCAGAAAATGGTTTTATAATCACTACTCTCGCCCTCACAGACAGCTTATCAGGTTCACTCGGAAATGGTCAGCCCGGAATGCCTTCTACCATGATAAAAAAGCGGATATCACAGAGCTTGCCCAAAGGTTGTCCGGCGGTGCTCCAGGATCTCAGGCATTCCTGGGAGCCCTCCAGGACGCCACAACCAGTTTATGGAAGAAGCTATCCAGTGAAGAACAAGAGCCATATGCAGAAATAGCAAAGGAGTGGTCAGAGGACAGACCTCCAAGGGATATCCAAGCCAAGTAAGTGATTTCGCATATGTTCATGCTCCACCCCACTAATGTATCCCTTCAGAATGGCCCAAGCAGCATTTCGTGGCCGGATAGTCAGAGACTTCCAAACACAACTATTCAAAACATGTGGAATGCGTTCCATTGTTCTAGTGGCTTATGAGGATAAAGATGGAAATCCAAGAGCTGCAATGTAGGTCGTTTAAAGCTAAATGTGGATGGAACATTAAGCCTTATATTGCCACATATCTGTAGGGATGACTGGAACAGGGTCCTGGATGATGGAATATCCTTTTCCGACTTCTGCCCAGATTGGAGAAATGCCATGGTCTGGCAAGAATGGATGAAATATGCCAGGAAGTGCTTTGGGCCAGGTTAGCAACTTTCCATACGCAACTATCAATATTCTATCTCATATATGATGCAGATCACGATCAGAGCGACCAGCCAGGACACTCAAAGACAAACAAGACCAGGATTAAGATCATTACTGATGCTAATGGGGAACCTGAACTTCCTTCCGTGACAAAGGGAGATGGCTACCAAGCCAAGAAGATCCAGCTATCACTTAGGGAATACTGTACTGCCCATATCCGTGAGTCAAACATACATTCTATGCAATTCTGTGTAACACATATGAATTAGGGTTCATGTCCAGAAAGAAGAATGCAACAATCCCATGGAACAAGCTCTCCAGTAATCCATCTGCATGGATTAGGGATGAATGCTTTCCATCAGGGTTTCAGTGGGCGGACCCATCAAAGATCCGTGTTGATGAAGTTTTCCAGTTGCTAGATCATTGGAAGCAACGACAGAAAGATGGTCTTACACCACTCATTTGGAACCCATCTTGTGAGCTGCTTGCTGATGTGGACCAGTATGCCAGTGCACAGCATGTCCGCAATCTGAAGAAGAAGGGTCATCCCAATGTTAATGACAGGGAGACTGATAGTGATACTGAGGAGGAAGACTTTGGTAATGAACTTGGCAGAATACCTTCAGACTCTTCATCTTCATCTTCAACTTCATCTCAGTCTCCGTCTCCATCTCCGTCTCCGTCTCCACTTCATAGGCATAATGAAACGGAACGGACATCCACTCCTGGTATGTATTTCACATATTCTTTGGTCATCATACTAATCTACACACACTTATCTTGTAGACACTGGAGAAACATCACGTCCTCCCCAATCAAGCACTCAGAGGACAGCATTCCTCAAGATACATCAGAGGACTCAAGGAGGGACATCATCAAGTCATCCTCCACAAGATGACTTGCCTGATCCCCAGGGGCGAGGCAAGCGACGGGTTCAGATGACGGAAAGAGCCAAGTAAGCACATTGCACTGGGCTACATGCTACAATCTAACCATTATAAAGATACATGGACACCGCTAGGGGTTCAGGAGGAGCTGGTAACATATTCCTTCAGAGATAGCATTATGTTCATACCTTTAAATATGAGAACTAGATTTAAATAACACCTCCAATCTTAGATGTGAAAATGTAAATATGCCATATGTTGACCCTGTCCTGTCAGAGATGTTCCCAGATGTCTCGCATACCACTCCTTGAACACTAGACGGAGAACACGTATATATCTGATTCTGTCCTGTTAGAGATGTCTTGGAGTTGCCTCATTCCATCTCCTGAACAATGGACGGAATTCTCCCAGAAGATAACATTCCATCTCTTCCATTTCATCTCTTGCAAAAGTAGATAGAAATTCCTCAAGGACGTTTTTTTCCGTCAGTTCAGATATTTCTTCGGATATTTCACTTTCCGTCCCTTGAAGGGTGAATGGATGTCACTTCAAGGAAAATATTATTCTGTGTCTTGCATAGTGATAACGTTTATTCCATCCATTTCTCCGGATATTTACATTTCCATTGAATGGTGAATAGATGTCTCTCCAAGGAAATATTATTCCGTGTCTTGCATAGTGATAACGTGTATTCAGTCCGTGTCTCCGGATATTTAAATTTCCGTCCTTGAAGGGTGAATGGATGTCCCTCCAAGGAAAATATTATTCCGTGCCTTGCATAGTGATAATGTTTATTCCGTCCGTTTCTCCGGATATTT
>WNGG01012837.1_pt1 | contig 10052 bp, 9 predicted proteins | sample 5400661 | NCBI WGS metagenome assembly WNGG01 (sample SAMN13153372, study PRJNA577476) | soil metagenome | isolation source: 100 cm soil or saprolite under Garry oak tree replicate 1 | place: USA:California | collected 2016-06-15
TGCATGATGAGCTCGCCCCCATCGGCCTGGGCCCAGACAATCTCGGTTTGATCCTGGATCTCGCCGAAGGTGGCCTGAAAGTGCGCTCGGTGGCCCCGCTTGAGCTCGGCGCCACCACCTTTCTACAATTTGAAGCCGCCCAAAATACCATTGAGGCCAGCGGAAAAATCATTTGGACGGACGAGCGCCGCTACGCCGGCATTCAGTTCACTACCCTCTCCGAACTCGCTAACAGCTCCATCCGGCAGTCGCTCGCTACTGACCTCTCTCCCCACCTCCCCTCGCCTCCGCTCTCCCGCCCGGACACCAATTACAGCTCCAGCGTTGTCCCCTCCAGCAACCTCAAATTGCAGCCGGTCTCCTTTACGGAATCGGAAGTGCGAGTGGTTCTTAATCATGCCGCTAGTGACCGCTTTTGGGGAGGCGAGGCTCGCAACCGCACCATCGCGGAGATCCTGCAAGCCGCACGCCAGAGTTCCGCGCAGGATGGCGCCTTTCAGGTCGTCGTCGAACGCGCTGCCGCGCTTACCAAAGCTCATGGTGCCGCCATCGCCTTGCGCCGCGAGGGCAAAATTGCGCGAGGTCGTCTGGTGCAACCATGCGCTCCAGGATTCGCGCCTCGATCCTGAGGTTTGCGCGCAACTCACGCTGGGCTCAGCCGTGGTGGTTCCCGTCCTCGCTGCCGGCGAGCTGCTGGGTATCCTCGAAGTCTTCGCCCCACAACCCAACCAGTTTGAAATTCGTCATGCTCTGCTGCTGCGCGATATCGCTCGCCTCATCGCCCGCCTTGCTGCCCCCGCAATGGACAAAGCTGCGGACAAAGCCGCCGTCAAAAAAGAAGTCTCCCCGGTCGCGCCCCCACCATCAACGCTCGCGCCTCCAGCCGCTCCCGCCAAAATGGAATCAGTGGCCCCCAAAACTTCTGCTGTCCGCTCAGTTCAGTCCTGGCCGGCTGGCCGTATCCGGCCCGATTTTAATCTCGGGGTTGACCCGCAACCACGCGCCCATCATCGAACCGAACGGCGTCCCTTTCGCCGCGGCCGACACGGCGATCTGGCCAGAGGTTCCTTCATCGTGCTCGCCGCCGCGGTAGTTCTGCTTTCCGCTTGGCAGCTTCAGCGCCACCACCATGCCTCGTTGGCTGCCGCTCCCAAGGAATTCTTAATCAGGCCCGCGCCCCAGCCCACTCCCCTCCTGGGTCCGCCGGTCGCCTCATCGCCCTTGCCATCGCCGCGCATCTTTGGGCCTTTCCCCGTTCCCCTGGCAGCCAGAAATCACGCACAACCCAAACCCGCAACTGCCGAGCCGACCACCACCTACTTCCCGCCGCCCTCCGCAGCTCTCTCGCAAATCCCCTCCGAGCCGACCCCGCCCGTCGTCGTCCCGAGCGTGAGCAGCGACAAAACCGCCATCGCCGTTATCTCCGACGTCCTCAAGCCGGCCCCGCTCTCTTTACCAGAGGCCCCGCTATCCACGCAGCCCGACCCGCGTCCCGACATTTCCGGAGGCCTCCTGGCGCACAAGGTTTTGCCCGCCTACCCCAGCGTGGCCCGCTCGCTGCACCTCAGCGGCACGGTCGTGCTCAAGCTTAGGATTACCCCCAAAGGTAAGGTTGAGCGCGTCACCACCATCAGTGGCAGTGCGCTCTTGGTTCAGGCCGCTACCATTGCGGTGCGGCAGTGGCGATACACCCCTTACCTGGTGGATGGCCGCCCCACCAGCACCGACGCCGTGGTCAGCATTCGTTTCAATGACTCAACTGCCCCCTAGTTGAAGCTCCACTCATCTGAGTTATCCACTTGATTTGTCATTCTGAGCGTAGCGAAGAATCCCTATTCCCTGTACCGCCTCCTGGCTGAACTCCGAGCGCTGACCCTCTTCTCCGATTCCCGATCACCCGGCAAAACCTCGAGAGGGCACGATTTCAATCGTGCCGAAAACGCGCGCCCTGGGCGCCCTACCGCCCGGCCGGAGGCCCGCTCTCCTAGCGATCCTTCAGCCTTTTGTCATTCAGAGCTCGCCACTTTGGCGGGCGGAGAATCTATGCTTTTGGTTTGTCATTCTGAGCGCAGTCAACATCCCCCAGATGCTTTCCATGAATTTGCCAGCCCCCTGTGATTAAATTCGGCCCCGTGGATGCCGCCCGCATCGCCGCCCTGCTCGTGCCCTTTCTTCCGCCACCCGCTCTGAGCGACGCCCAACTGGCGCAGCTCTCTGCCTATCTCGACCTCCTGCTGCGCTGGAATGCCCGCATTAACCTCACCGCCGTACACGCCCCCGAAGAAGTTGTCACCCGCCATTTCGGCGAATCGCTTTTCGCCGCCCGTTGCATCTTCGGAGCCCTGCCTACAGTTCGACCAAGTTGTCTTTCTCAGCACAGCGAAAAATTCCCACCCACGGCGCCGCCTTTGTCGGGCGATCTGTTATGCGCTTTTGAAGTAATCGACCTCGGTTCGGGTGCCGGATTCCCCGGCCTGCCCATCAAAATCTACGCCCCCGAAATCCACCTCACCCTGATCGAATCGCAGCACAAGAAAGCCACCTTCCTCCGCGAAGTCGTGCGTGCACTTACTTTGACCGGCGTCAATGTGTTTTCCGGACGCGCTGAGGACTTCCAGAAATCCGGGGGAAATGCCGCCGACCTCGTCACCTTGCGCGCCGTCGAAAAATTCACCGCCGTGCTGCCCGCCGCCACGGCTATGCTAAAAGAAAAGCCCGCCGGCCGGATCGCCCTGCTCATCGGCGCCCGCCAAGTCGAAGGCGCGGAAAACCTGCTGCCCTGCCTCCGTTGGGACGTTCCCGCCCCCGTCCCTCACTCCGCCGCCCGGGTTGTCCTCATTGGCACGAACCAGCCTCGCTAAGTCTCCGATTCTGCACCACGAGGGCAAATAAGTGGGAAAACATCGCTGAATTTCAGCCGTGATCCTTAAACTTATCCCGTTTTTCAGCGCGACAGTGGTACATTCCTCTCCGGTGTGCCTAGCAGCGGAACCACAGCAGTTAACCCGCCCACTCGGCTTACTACCCCTGCATTCCGTGCCGGCACCCATTCGGTTACGAATCAAATCAGCAATAAGTGGGATATTCTTTCGAAATCTGCCCCATTCTGCGCCCAGGAAGGCGTTTTACGGCAAGAATCCCGGCCGTGACGCCCGCCATTAGCCATACCCGTCCTGCCGGGTATGACACGTCAACAGCCCCTGGTGGAGTCCGGCCTTATCCGAGTGACCTGCGTTTTATCCGCGGCGTGGAATTAAATCGACACTCGTCAATATAGGGTATCAAGCCGCCCACGCATCAGCCCAGTAAAAAGTGGGAAGCGCTGTCTGCATCCTCCCCCCGAAACCCCATCCCACAGCCACTTTCCTGGGAAATTGAACTAACGAGTGGAAAGATCCTAAATTTTGATGAAGATTCCCCGCCGGTACAGCAGCCACATCATCAGCAGCCAGAAAAGGACGTAGCTCACCGCAAACATCAGCGACGCATTGATCGGACTCAGCAGCGATCCGAACAGCCGTTCGTACACATAGGTCTTCCAAAACACCTGGCGCCCGTCCGGCATCGCCGTCTTCCATATGACGCTTGCCTTTCCCAGCAGCCCGGAGAGCGTGAACACAGCAATCGAGTTCAGGCCGAAAATCAAAAAAGGTTTTGCCCAACTGCGCCATCCCCTGATGTCCAGCAACCAATAGCACAGCGCCAGCAGCACCGCGGCAAAGCCAGCGGTGAAAATCACGTAGGAGCTCGTCCACAAATTTTTGTTGATAGGGAACCAGTGTCCGAAAATTTCGCCCGCAATCAGGCCAGCAGCGCCCATTCCCAGCAGGCTCGCGACTTTCTGCCGCGCCGGCCGCGGTGCCCGCATCCACTCGCCCACTAGCGTTCCCAGCAGCGTGGTCGCAATCGCCCCAATCGTGCTCAACAATCCTTCTGGGTCCCAGCGATGCTTCACCCACAGATGGTTGAACATTACTTTGCGGTCGATGTATGCCGCCAGATTGCCGTCCGGGCTGAGGTTTGCGGCGCCATATCCCGGCACGGGAACATACGTCATCAGCGCCCAATATCCAATCAACAGTCCCGCAATCCAAAGCATGCGCCCGCGCCGCCCCGTCCACAGCGTGATTACGGCTGCAAACAGGTAGGCCACCGCGATCCGCTGCAGCACCCCCATAATGCGGATCGTCGCCAAATGAAAATAAGGGAATCCGGCCAGAAACAATCCCAGCCCAAAGATAATGATGCTTCGCCGGACAACGTGCCGCAGCAGTAGGCCGCGGCCTTGGCCGCGCTCCCGACGCGCTGCAAAGGAAAAAACCATTGAAACCCCAACAATAAAAAGGAAGAAGGGAAAAATGAGGTCGGTGGGGGTCCAGCCGTTCCATTCGGCGTGTTTCAAGGGGGCATGGATGGCGTTCCATGTACCGGGATTGTTGACCAAGATCATGCCCGCGATGGTCATTCCGCGGAAGACGTCGAGGGACAAAAGCCGTGAAGATGGGCTTCCGGCAAAGGTTTGGGCGGAGGCGGCCGAGCGCGGCGATGCCTGATCGAGGGTGCCAACGGATGCCATACGCTCTCCGCCTGACTATACCAGAGGCCAGCTAAGGTGGGGAGAAGGTTCCACCCTTCAGGCTCTTCCGTCGAAATTGTTCCACGTGGAACAATTTCGAGCCGGGCCGAACCCCAAAATTGTTCCACGTGGAACATCTTGAAAGTATGCGAGGGACGCCAAATTGTTCCACGTGGAACATTTTGGGGCCTTAAGTCAGCTTGGGAATGCAAATTGCACAAAAATAGGGCATTGCGCCTCCAGAGCTGCTCGAGTACTCTCTTGCCCAGCAGCAGCCCTCTCCATAAATCAATGGGACGTATTATCGCGGTGGCCAACCAGAAGGGCGGAGTGGGCAAAACCACCACTGCCATCAATCTGGCCGCGTCTTTCGCTGCCGCCGAAGTTCCAACATTGCTGGTGGACTGCGACCCGCAGGCCAATGCCTCCAGCGGGCTGGGCCTCGGAAAAGATCCGCACCGGCCCAACACCTACCACATGATCATGGGCCAGTTGCCGGCGGCGGAGGTCTTGCAGAACACCGCGCTGGAAAAACTCTGGATCATTCCATCACATAAAGATTTGATTGGCGCCAACCTGGAGCTGGTAAGCGCAGAAGGCCGCGAGTTCAAACTTCGCGCGGCTTTGGAAAATGTCCGGGAGCGCTTTCAGTTCGTGGTGGTGGACTGTCCGCCGGCGCTGGATCTGCTGACGCTGAATGCGCTGGTGGCGGCGGACGCGGTGCTGATTCCTATGCAGGCGGAATATTTTGCGCTGGAGGGCGTGAGCGAATTGCTGGACACGGTGGAAAGAATCCGGCAGAGCTTCAATCCGGAATTGGCGCTGGAGGGCGTGGCGCTGACCATGTTTGATGAGCGCACCAATCTCAGCCAGCAGGTGGCGCAGGATTTGGAGAAATTTTTCGGAGAGAAATTATGCGCAACCGTGATCCCGCGAAACGTGCGCCTGGCGGAGGCTCCCAGCCATGGCAAGCCAGCGCTGCTTTATGACGTGCACTCGCGGGGCGCGGAGAGCTACAGGGCTATGGGTAGGTGAATGCGCGGTTTTGATCCTCGCGCGCAAAAGGGCCGCGCTCGGAATGACACCGGAACAGGAATGCGAGGTCTGAATGACAGCGTTAACTACAGGGCGGACGCTCGCTGCGCTTGCAACTGCAGATCCCTACGTTTCGGGATGACAAATTCAGGTTCGGCATGACAAATCTGCAGATTCGGCTGGGGTGATCAGAAAGAAAAGAAGATATGAGTGAGGAAAAGAAGAGAGCGCTGGGGCGGGGCCTGGATTTGCTGATTCCGGCGGCGCGGGCGACGGCTTCGCCGGGGTTGAGCAGCAGGACTTCGGCCGCGGCAGCGGCGGCGACTGCGCCAGCGCTGGCAGGGGAGACGGTGCGCGAGATCCCGATCGCGGAGATTGAGCGCAATCCTTACCAGACGCGCGGACACATGGACGACACGGTGCTGAATGAGCTGGCGGCTTCGATCAAGGCGTCGGGGGTGTTGCAGCCGGTGGTGGTGAGGGCGACGGCGGAGGGAGGGTATCAGCTCATCGCCGGCGAGCGTCGCTGGCTGGCATCGCAGCGGGCGGGGGAGACGACGGTGCCGGCGATTGTCCGCCAGGTCTCGAACGAGCAGGCGCTGGAGATGACCATTGTCGAAAATCTGCAGCGCGAAGATTTGAATGCCTTGGAGCAGGCGCGGGCGTTTGAACGGCTGTCGCGCGAGTTCGGGATGACGCAGGAGCAGATGTCGTTGCGGACGGGGAAAGAGCGAGCGTCGATTGCGAACTATCTGCGGCTGCTGAAGATGCCAGAGCAGATCCAGTACGACCTGGAGTTCGGGGCGCTGAGTTTTGGCCACTGCAAGGTGCTGATGATGCTGAACTCGGCGGAGCAGATGCTGAAGTGCGCGCGGCGCATCGAGGAGCAGAATCTTTCGGTGCGACAGGCGGAAGAGCTGGTACAGGGGCTGATGAATCCGGTGGAGCGCCTTGCAGCGACGAGCCGTCCGCAGGATCCCAACGTGAAGGCGGCAGAGCGGGAGCTGGAGCAAGCGTTGGGAGTGAAAGTGGTGATCAAGGACCGGCGCGGCAAAGGGAAAATTGTGATTGAGTACGCCACGCTGGAGGATTTTGATCGGGTGGTGGAGATGCTGAGTAAGAAGTGAGTCAGCGGGACACTGAGCCATTGAAGATCGGAGAATTCTTCGCCACGGATGAACGCGGAGTGACCCGGATAAAACAGAACTAAGCCAGGAACGGCACGGAAGAAAAACTCCTGAGCTTGACAGGGTCACGGCCTTTGTAATCTAGTTCACACGACTCCTCGCACTTTACGCAGACGACGTGAAGATAATCGCCGCTCGGAATGATTTCGTACATTGTCGGTTGGTGGCCCTGCATATTCCCTCCCGCCCCATTCTAATGGCCCGTAACAGTGATGTCATTTAACTCGGTCAGCCTCTGAACCCGAGTTGCAGGACGCCCCTCTTCCACCAACGATTCTGGGAACCAGTTCAACGACGACCACGTCCCGACCACGCAAGAAACGCAGCTTAGCAGGCCTGCCCGCGGCGGCTTCCGTCAAATAACTGAAAAGTGAATCGATGCCTTCGAGGACAGTGTCATCGATGCTCAGAAGAACGTCGCCTTCGCGCAAGCCTGCCAAGGCTGCCGGCGAGTTTGCTTCGACATCGAGAAGCAGCACGCCTGTTTCCTGCTTCAAATCGTGGAAGCGGCGCAACTGTTTGTGGAGCGGGGCAGTCTGCGCTTGCACGCCAATCTGACTGCGCCGGACCACCCCTTTGCGGATCAGCTCACCAGCAATGATCTTGGCGGTGTTGATCGAGATGGCGAAGCACAGGCCCTGTGCGGAGGGAATGGCGGCGGTGTTCACGCCTATCACCTGCCCGCGGGAATTCACGAGGGGCCCACCGGAATTGCCAGGATTCAAGGCAGCGTCGGTCTGGATGACATCTTCGATCAGTCTTCCAGAGTGTGATCGTATGCTGCGGCCAAGCGCGCTTACTACACCAGCGGTGACGGTGTACTGAAAGCCAAGAGGATTGCCCACAGCAACGACAAGGTGTCCGACGCGGAGATCCCGAGAATCACCAAGCGGCAGCGCGGCTAGAGGCCGAGCGTCGATGGCCAGCAGGGCGAGATCAGTGTGGGGATCGTCGCCGACTTTGAATCCCGCGCAGGATTCCCCTGCGATTGTCTGGACGACAAATCGATTGCCGCCGTGCACGACATGGCTATTGGTGATGATGTAGCCGTCGGGCGTGAAAACGAAGCCGCTGCCGGTGCCAACACGCCGGTTGGCCCCCGCTTTCGATTTGCCCAAGACATCGACGCGAACCACGCCCTCACTCACAGCGGACGCGACATTGGAGACGGTTCGCGAATAAGAATCCAGCGCTTCGCTCTCGTCAGGGGTGGGGGAGATGCGGTCGGCGGGGCCGGCATTTTCTGTGCTCAAGAATTCCATATTGGCGTTCGATGATGGTCGGTCGCTGTCGGATTCAAGCGATGGGAGCGGCATGGGAGCGATGGGCGTGGATTGAAGCTGCATGCGATGTTTGAATTCCTCGCGCGCAAAAGCGAAGGTGCGGAAAGGCGCGTCCATGAAGCAGAAGCAATCTATAATCACCGCTGGAGAAAAAAACGGGCCAGGCAATCATTGTTTTCCTTTCCTGTTGGCACGGAAATTGCTAAGTTTAGCTGCGTAATCCAAGGGAGGCGGGTAAATTTATGCGCGCTAACACCACGGTCATGCCCGAACGGATCCACAAAGCCGATGTGAGTTTGCGCACCTCGGCCCCGATATCGGAGTTCATCCGGCACCATTTCCGTCATTTCAATGCAGCCGCCCTGGTGGACGCCGCCGAGGCCTACCGAAAACTGCTGCAAGAGGGCGGCAAAATGTTCATGACGCTTGCCGGAGCGATGAGCACGGCGGAGCTGGGACTGTCGCTGGCGGAGATGATCCGCGAGGACAAGGTCCACGGAATTTGCTGCACGGGCGCGAACCTGGAGGAAGACATCTTTAACCTGGTAGCCCATGACTGCTACGAGCGGGTACCGCATTATCGCCAGTTGACGCCGCTGGATGAGCAAGCGCTGCTGCGCCGGCACATGAACCGGGTGACCGATACCTGCATCCCGGAAATGGAGGCGATGCGATTCATCGAGGCGGTGGTGAAGGAAGAGTGGTTAAAGGCAGAAGAGCGCAAGGAACGCTGTTTCCCGCACGAGTTCATGTACCGGGTGCTGCGCAGCGGCAAATTGAAATCACATTATCAGATTGATCCCCAGGATAGCTGGGTAATGGCGGCGGCGGATAAAAATTTACCGCTGTTTGTGCCGGGCTGGGAAGATTCCACGCTGGGCAACATGTATGCCGGGCATTGCATATTGGGGCAGGTGAAGAATGTGCACACGGTGCGCACCGGCATCGAATACATGATGGAGCTGGCCGGGTGGTACACGAAAATTACAGGAAAGCATCCGTTGGGATTTTTCCAGATTGGCGGGGGCATAGCCGGAGACTTCCCCATCTGTGTGGTGCCGATGCTGACCCAGGACCTGCTGCGAGAGAATGTCCGCTTATGGGCGTACTTCTGCCAGATCAGCGATTCCACCACGAGTTACGGGTCTTACTCGGGCGCGGTGCCCAATGAAAAAATCACTTGGGGAAAGCTGGCGGTGGAGACGCCGAAGTTCCTGATTGAATCGGATGCCAGCATTGTGGCGCCGCTCATATTTGCGTACGTGCTGGGATGGTAGCGCTCTCCAGGGGGCGGGCACTCGCTGCGCTTGCGGAGCCCGAAGTCTTCTTGCCGCTGCCGTAAAGTTTTTTGAATCGGCCTTACGGGACTGGGATTCCGAATAGTTTTATTCCAAGTCGCGCCAGTTGGGGCCGACACCTACCTCCACTAGCAGCGGAACCTTTAAATCTTTTCCGGAAACCAGGCGATAGACGTTCTGCATTTGCTCGCAGACGAGCTGACGCAGAGGTTGGACCTCCTGTTCTGTAGTTTCGAAGACCAACTCGTCGTGGACCTGCAGGGTCATGCGTGATTTGAGATTGCGGGAGCGCAGCTCGGAATCAATACGAATCATAGCCAGCTTGATGAGGTCGGCAGCGGTGCCCTGGAGCGGAGTATTGACCGCGGTGCGCTCGGCAAAGCCGCGCTGGTTGCTGTTCTTGCTGTTGATGTCGGGAATGGGGCGGTGGCGTCCGAAGAGCGTTTTGACGTAGCCGTGGCGGCGGGCCTGTTCGAGAGTGCGATCGATAAAAGCGCGCACGCCCTTATATTTTTCGAAGTAAGCATCAATGAACCGGCGGGCTTCGCCAGTTTCGATGCCGAGCTGCTGGGAGAGGCCGAAGGGCGAAAGTCCGTAGACGATGCCGAAGTTGACAGCCTTGGCGCGACGGCGGTGCTCGGCGTTGATCATGAGTGGAGGCACGCAGAAAACC
>WNGG01015823.1_pt1 | contig 10052 bp, 10 predicted proteins | sample 5400661 | NCBI WGS metagenome assembly WNGG01 (sample SAMN13153372, study PRJNA577476) | soil metagenome | isolation source: 100 cm soil or saprolite under Garry oak tree replicate 1 | place: USA:California | collected 2016-06-15
CACCTCTTTGCGGCTAGTAAGAGCAACTAAGTTGCTCTCACGTGTTTCGCGATGCATAGAGCGCGTCGCCTGGTCCACGGCATAAAGTGTAAAGCCGCGTATCTTCATGGCTGTCGGAAGGGGGTGGGTTGAGGAATCGGGAGTTGACCAGGCTGTGCCGGGTTGGGAACAACGCCGCCCGGGAAATTAGGGTTTGGTGGTTGCCCCGGCACCCGAACAGGCGTCTGCCAGATGGGCTGCACAGCGACGGCTGGCAAACTAACTATGCGGGTTACTTCGCTCCACGACTGTGCGGAGTTTTGGGTTTCTTCCAGGCGCAAGGTCACCTTGACCAGCTTGGGAAGCTGATTGGTCTGGTTCCATTCGTCCACCCACTCGTTGAGGCGGGTGTCCCAGAATTCCATCTCCAGCGCCTTGACGTTTTTTGCCAGCACAAGGGGATGTTCCTTTTCATCAGCGTCCAATTCGGTCAGCAGCGAACTCTGGCGCAGCACCAGTTGGCGCGACGAATCGCGGCCGGGCTCGATGGAGAAAGAAACGCGGCGCACATCCAGATCGCCAAACTTGCCGCTACGGGGAAAGGACTTGGACAAACGGGCGACGAAACTCAACGAAGCATCGGAACCGTTTTCAGCCACGAAGCTATAGTAGTGTTGGGCTTGAGCAAAAGACTGGGCACAACTGAGCGAGTCCTCCAGGGTGCGAATGGCGATGCGCGAGCGCTGGACGGCGGCGGCGACCTCCAACCCCACTTTTGAGGCGCGCAAGATGGCCGACCAACTCGAATAGATGGCGGCCACGATCATGGAGAAGAGGGTGATGGCGATGAGGATTTCGATGAGGGTAAAGGCGTGGCAAATGACCCATGACCCATCCTCCGTAGGAGTGTTTCGGCAGGTGAATACTGGGTGGTCGCTACCGCGGAGGGTGGACGAATGACCCATGACGAAAGTAGGCCGCGCGGCGCGAAAGGTGCGCAGTGGAGCGTGTTGCGGGTTCCGCATTGCTTGTTCGGTTAAAGCCTCTTCACCCAGCAGCCGGCATTCGAGACCCTGGCTGCCCATAGTGGTTAACTTCGCTATCGTAGGAAACCCAGTTGCAACCCGGGTAGAGGTCGCCGAAGTCGCCCGATTCCGAACCTTCAAAGAGCCTGTTGGTCAGGGAGAGTTGGGCGGCAATCATTCCGGGATCAACCTTGGTTGCGCGCAGCACGCGGGCGTTGCGAAGAGTGTTGGAAACCAGGGCCAATATGGCGAAGACGCACATGAAGAAGACGCCGCAAGCGATCATGACTTCCATGAGCGTGAAGGCGGCTGGGGAATGACGAGTGACGAGATTACTGCCTGGCGATGGGTGGTCGGTGATGCGCAGGGCGCGGGGCGCGCGGCGCAAGGCGCGGGGCAGCCGGCGGTCACTGTTCATAGGGCAGTTCATCGCTTTGTCCACGCTTGCAGCGGGTTGTTCACCACCGTCGTCAGGCCGGTGGTGATTTCAGTCTCAAGGCCGACTCGCTCTCGTCCGTCGAACAAAATCATCTTCATTTCATCAGAGGTGCCGTTGGGGTAAAATCGGACCCTTGCGACTTCGACGTCATTGTACTCGATGCCGGCCATGTTGATATCCAACTCCTCAATGATGACGTTGTCGGGGAGTTGGGCCGATAGGCCCGCGCCGGTGGGTTTCGGTGGCGGGCTTGGCTCGGTCACCACTCCCGCCCCAGGCGGAGAGGGATGGGAGTTGCTGCCCCCGGACACGTCCAGGCGTCCCTCCCGGGGATGCAACACCACCTCAGTCATTGCCCCTTGCAGAATGGCGTGGGCCCGGGCGTTGCTGAACACCTCGGCCACATCACTGGTCGCCTTCCGTAGGGACTCCTTATGCCATACGTGATAAATGGCCGGCGCGCCCATCGCCAGGACAATCGCCATGATGGCAATGACGACCATGAGTTCGATGAGAGAGAAGCCAACTGGGGAATGTCGAATACCCAATGATGAATGACCAGGTGGCTGCTCGGCGATGGATGATGGGTGCCGGGTGATTGCTGCGTGAGGCACGTGGCCTGAACCGTGATGGCCGCCGTCAGCCGACCCTCGACCCTCCACCCCCGACACGCCCGGCGACTGCGGACTGTGGACTATGGACTGTGGACTCATGGTCAGCGGGCGATGTTGGACGTAATGGCAAACATCAGCGACAGCACGCTTAAGAGCAGGAACCCGACGCCGACGGCCATGCAAACAATCATCACCGGCTCGATCATGTTGGTCACGACCTTCAGGGCGATGGCCAATTCGTTCTCGTAAGTGTCGGCCACGTTTTTCAACGCGCCCGGCACATTACCGGTGTCCTCGCCGATCTTCACCAGGTCCACCATCAGTTGCGGAAAGATTTTGCTGCGCCCCAGCGGCTGGGCGATGGTTTTGCCGTCGGTGACTTCTTCGCGAGTCTTGCCGATGGCATCCTTGACGACGCAATTGGGGATGATTTGTTCAGTGATTCTGAGTGCCGTCAGAACGGGCACGCCGTTTTCGAGGAGGGTGGAGAGGGTGCGGGCGAACTGGCCGAACAAGTGCAGCTTGACCACTTTGCCAAAGACCGGCGCGGTCAATTTCCATTGATCGATCTTGCGCCGGCCCTGGGCGGAGGCCTGGAAGCGTTTGAAGATGATGACGACGGCCAGCACGACAGCCAGCATCAGCCACCAATAGCTGGCAAACACATGACTGACGTTGACCAGGATTTGGGTAAGAAACGGCATGGGCACGTTCATCCCTTCAAACATCGTCATGAACCTGGGCAGCATGAAGGTCATGAAAAAGAAGATGATGCCCACGCCGACCGTGGCGACGAAGGCCGGATAGATGAGCGCGGAGGAAAATTTGGACTGGACTTGGGCAAACTTCTCGAAATGGTCGGCCATTCGGCGCAAAACTTCGACCAGCGCGCCGCTGGATTCGCCGGCCCGCACCATGTTGACGTATAAATCGGAGAAAATCCGCGGCTGCTTGGCCATCGAGTCAGACAGGCTCTTGCCCTCCATCACGTCCTGGCGCAGTTCCTTGCTCACCTCGGCCGAAATTCCTTTGGACTCCAAATGGACCATGCTGTTGAGGGCGACGGTTAGAGGCATGCCCGAGTTGAGCAGGTTGGCCATCTGCTGAGTGAAAGTGGCCAATTCCTGCAGTTTGGGTTTCCGTTTGCGGGTCAGGACGGTCCTGAGGGCCGGCGGCAACAGACCCAGCCAATCTGCCTTGCGCGATGCTGGGCGTTCGGCGGCGGCGACCGCCCCGGCTTTGGCGGCGTCCACTGCGACGGGGAAAAGTCCCAAGCGCTCAATCTGGAGCAGAGCCGCGCCGCGGTCGGCAACCTCGAGCATGCCCTCCACGACCTCGCCACTGCGGCGGCGCGCTTTGTAAGAAAACTGTGCCATAACCAGATTGTAGTCTATTAAACTACCAATCTAATAGAAAGTTGCGGTATTCCAAGGAGCAATTTGCTGCGGGGTCAAATGTGGACGTATCTGTGTCTGGACACGACCGCCATTTGTGGCGCGCTGGGGACGCGCGCCGTTTGGCGAAGTGGCAGTAACGAGCTGTGCCCGTTGAATGGTTGAGTCGCTAAATGATCAAGGACAGAACGCCCGCCCTCACTCCGACCCCCAGGAAAGGGACAGCTCAGCGGGCGACACCAGCTTCGAGATCCTCCAGTTTAACAATGTGGAGGATGGCGCAGCGGACGAGTCGTTCGGCCACGCCATCCTCGTCGCGGTTCACGCCGATGTCCACGGTGCTTCGCTCAACAATGGCCACGTCGTGGTTGGTCACGTCAAAGTGTGCGCCGTCACTCAAGTGGATTCGGAAAGGTCTGAAAGGTTCCGCGGTGATAAGGTCCCGGAGTTGTCTTGGGGTTATCATGTCGTTGCCGGTGGATTAGGTTATCCTGTTCCCAGGTTATCAAGTTATCGAGCTGTCAAGGCGGGCTGTGATCTCTGATGTCACGTGCCAGGTTTGCCATCGGCCGGGGTTGAACCTGCGACCTGAGACGCTGATAACCTGTTGAGGTCATTGGTGCTGCCGCGCCGGTAGCCCTCAAGGTCCAGCGTCACATGGCGGTAGCCTATCTGCTTCAAGGCCTGGGCAACTCTCGTGAAATTTCCGTTTTCAAGGAACCTGGGCAACTCGCCGAGCCCGACTTCGATGCGGGCGAGGTGGGTGATGAGGGGCGGGTGACGAGGGCCGAGGGGCGCATTTTTTTCCGGCACCGGGCTCTGGGTACTCGACACCGGGAGCTCATGATGCCGCACCCGCACATCGTAAAAGCCGAGGTCGCGCAGGAAGTTCTCTGCCTGCTCGATCATTCCCAGTTTTTCTTCGGTGACCGGTTCGCCGTGAGGGATGCGCGAACTCAGGCAGGCCATCTGCGGTTTGTCGGCGGTGGGCAATCCAAGCTGGGCCGACAACTGGCGAATCTCAGTTTTGGTCAGGCCGACCTCTTTGAGCGGCGCGCGCACCTGGAATTGTGCCGCTGCCTGCGCGCCCGGGCGATAATCGCCGATGTCGCTGGCGTTTTCGCCGTAAGCGATGACGGCAAATCCTTCGGCTTTTGCCAACGGCGCCAGCAGCGAAAACAATTCGTGTTTGCAGAAGTAACAGCGGTTGGCGGGATTAGCGAGGTACTCGGGGTTTTCAAACTCGGCAGTCTGGACCACTCGAACCGGGAAATGAAATTGCCGGGCGATGGCCAGGGCTTCTGCCAGTTCGCGCCTGGGCAAACTGGGGGAATCAGCAATCACCGCCAGGGATTTGTCGCCCAAAACATTCTGCGCGACGCAGGCGAGAAAGGCAGAATCCACGCCGCCCGAATAAGCGACCAGGCAGGGGCTGCAGGAGCGCAAGAGCGCGCGGAGTTGTTCGTACTTATCTGCCAGCACATGCAGAAGATGGCATTTTTCAGGGGCGTTGTCGAGGATGCGCGAGCGGAAGTCACGCAAAAGAAGTCAAGGCTTGACGCGATGTTGAAATGTGGTTGCATGGAGGCGATGAAAACCAAAATCCTTTTTACTCTGGCTGGAGCTCTGCTGGCGGTCACTGGTTGCGTCAGCACCGTTAGTGGCGGCAAGGCGCCAGGCGTGCCGTTCATCAGCGACAGGATGGAGGGCCGTTACGAACGCCGACTGGACCAGGTTTTTGAGGCGGCCAAAGAGGTAGTCAAATTCAATGGCACGCTCGTCAACGAGAGCATCCTTTACGGTGAAACCAACGCCGTAAAGACGGTGGAAGGCAAGGTCAACCAGCGCACCGTTTGGGTGCGCGTCGAGGCGGTCGATCCGAAAGTGACCGCCGTGGTGGTCCAAACGCGCACCCCTGGCGGCGGTTCGGACCTGCCTCTGGCGCACGAGATCGAGAAACAAATCGCCCTAAAGCTTCGGTAGGCCCTGCTTTAATCCGATGTTCTGTTCGTAAGAACCAAGTTTGACGTCCTGGTTCTTTTCCTTGACTTTGAGTTCCAGCTTGAGCAGCGCCAGCCGATTGCGCGCGATGTCGGCGGGGGCGGCTTTGGGGTCGCGGTCCACAATTCTCTGCAAGGTTTGCTGGACTGCCTCGGGAGTGGCCTCGCACCGGATCTGCAAGTCAGCCAGCAGATTGAGCCAGCGCACCACCAGTTTAGCCGGCTGATGGGGCTCTGCAATCATTTGCTCCAACTGATCGGCGGCTAGATCCAGGCGGCGATAATGGTCGGCGTAAATCACGGCAAGCTTTTCCCGCGCCTCAGTATCGAGGGGGTGCCGTTCCAAATGCTTGACGTAATCTGCGGCCAGGCGGGCGGGGTCGGCTTGGGCAGGCTGGAGATGCTCCTGGGTCTTGAGCAACCCGAGGTTGTGGACGCCTTCGGGAACCTCGAATTTTTTGCGCTCGTGCGGGGCCAGGACCATCTCCATGCTGCCCAAATGGGCGATGCGCTGGGCGGCGTTCAAGGCAAACTCTGATTCAGGGAACAACTGAATTATCTTTTCCAGTTCTCGCCGAGCTGCTTCGCGGTCCTGTCCAATCTTCAAGTGCCAATCGGCCATGGTGTAGAGGGCGAAGGCGATGTTCCGCGGCGCATGACCGGGTTGGTCGGCCAGGCGCTGGATGGTGATCTCGGCGCCGGGCAAGTCTTTGAGGTCTTCGGCCTGGATCCGGGCGAGCATGAGGTGGCCTTCGAGGTCGGTGGGGAACCGGTCGAGTTGCTTGCGGATTTCGGCGACGGCTTCGAGGTATTTGCCCTGTTTTTGCTTGGATTGTGCGACGGAATACGCCGGGTGCGGCTCCGGCTCGACATCGCCACCGTCGTAGAGAGCGCCGAAAGGGCTGGCCACGATGGAGGCGATGCTGTGCCGCCAGATGGCGGTGAGAACCAAACCGCACAAGAGGGCCAGGACAACACCAACGTAGGAGTCACCGCCGCCTCTGCCAGCCAAGGGGATGGCCTTCCATTTCATCAGGCCAACGATCAGCGCCGTAAGAACCCATTTGAAGATCAGCCGGGGCGGGTCCTCGCTGCGCTTGAGCGTGCGCAGCAGCAGCCAGCCCAGCGCGATCACCACCACCGCCAGCGCGACAATCTCGCCCGCAAGTTCCACGATTCGATTCATATCCAGGTTAAACCTGCTGCCGGACGATCCGATCCGGATGCCGGGCGCGGCTCAAAGCCGTGTCGTAGGTGATCATGCATTTGCAATATAAATCGTAGAGGCAGTTGTCCATGAGCGTCATGCCGTCTTTGCGGCCAGTTTGGATGGTGTTTTCCAACTGGTGAAGCTGATTTTCGCGGATCAGATTGCGGACGGCGCCGTTGGCGACGATCAACTCGAACGCCAGCACGCGCCGGGAGCGGTCGGCCGCCGGCAGCAATTCCTGGGCGATGATTCCCTGCAAAGCATTGGAGAGTTGGAGAATGATTTGGCGTTGGGCGTTGCCGTCGAAGACGCCGATGATGCGCTCCAGGGCATGAGAAACGTTAGGCGAATGCATGGTGGCCAGGACCAGGTGGCCGGTTTCAGCGGCAGTGAGCGCAGTCGAGATGGCTTCAAAGTCGCGCATCTCGCCGACGACGATGACATCGGGGTCCTGGCGCAAGACATGAATCAAGGCGCGATTAAATGAGCGCACGTCGCTGAGCAACTCTTGCTGCACGACAATCGCGCGTTTGTTGCCATGGACGAACTCGATCGGGTCTTCAATGGTGACGATCTTGCAGCGGCGCTCGCTGTTGATCAGGTCCACCAGGTAGTTAAGCGTGGTGGTCTTGCCGGCGCCGGTAGGCCCCGTCACCAGCACCAGGCCGTTGGGCCGGCGGGCCAGGTCATCAATCTTTTCGGGCAGGCCCAGTTCCTGGCGGGTGGCGATGCGCTCACCGCAGAAGCGCAGACTCATCTCCGGGTGTCCGTTGCGGCGGTAAAAAGTTGCCCGCACCCGGCCCGCGACACTGTGCAGCAAGGAAATGCACAGCTCCCATTCTTCCTGGAATTTCTTTTTTTGCTGCTCGTTCAGCAGGCTGTTAGCCATCGTGGTGATTTCCTGTTCGGTCAGGGTGTCCTCATCGGCGATGATGATTTCCCCGTTGACGCGGAAGGCGGGCGGCACGCCGGCGACCAGGTGAAGGTCGGAGGCGTCAAACTCGCCGGCAGCCGAAAGCAGACGGTCCAGGTTTTCAGTGCTCATGGGTTGACCGGTGGCTGGCAATTCCGGGGTTGGCGCGCGCGACATACAGGATGAATAGGACGCAGGCGGTTCATGCAGAGACCAGCCGCCGCCACCAGCCGCGCACCCGGCGCCAGAGGCCAAGGCCGGTGAGGTCGGCCAGGGCCAGGACTGCGGCGTGGCATTGAGGATTGAGTTGGTGGGCCTGGGTGAACGAGTTTCTGGCCAGACTGACCAGGCCCAATGCCTGCTGGCAGCGGCCCAGCTCCAGCCAGAGCAGGAAGTGCGCGGCATTCCACTCCAGGGCCTGTTGCAGGAGTTTGAGGGCGAGGGCGAATTGTTGGTAGTAGTATCGAATCCGCGCTCCCAGCCAGGTGATCAACCAGTCCCCGGGCGCCAGCAGCAGCGCCTTCTGGAAGCAGTAATCAGCCCGCCGATCCTGGCGCGCCAGTAGCACGTCTCCACGAGCCAGCCACAAGTAAGGGGTGTCGCCGCGTTCCTCGATGGCGGCATCAGAAAAGACCAGGGCCCCTTGCAAGTCGCCGCCACGCCCCAAGGCGACGGCCTTGGCGGCCAGCAACTCCGGTTCGCGCGGGAAGTGTTCCAGGGCTTTGTCAGCCCACAGTTTCGCTTCGCGGAATTCGCCAAGTTCGATCAACATCCGGACCTGGCCCGTCCAGGCCGTGGCATTCTGGGGATTGAACTCCAGGAGCTTTGCGTACATCCGCAGCGCGAATTCAAAGTTGCCGCTCTCGAAGGCCGACTGCGCTTCGGCAGCGTAATAGGCCTCGTCCTTAACCAGCGCTGCTTGCTGCTGCGACTGGTCTTCGGACTCGCCGCCAAACTCCAGATTCGCAAATCGGCTCATGATGAATCTAATCCTCACAGCTCTCCGCGCTTCGACCTTTCAGGTTGCAATTCCGCCCTCCGCACCTGCCCATCCCCTTTGGCTACGCGCGGCAGGCTGGCATTGCGCGCGCGGCCTTCAGCCCAACTGCGCAAGCGGTTGATTTGCTCGTCCATGGTCCGGGCCAGCGGCACCGTTTGCGCCAGCGCCGTCAAGACGTGCTCGGTGGTTATTTCTTCTTTGGCGTAAAAGGCATGCGCGGCGTCGCGGCCCCGCTTGTTGAGGTGGATGCGGAACACCTCCACGCGCTCCTCGGGGCTGGGCAAATCCACGAAAAAGATTTCATCCAAGCGCCCTTTGCGGAGCAGCTCGGGCGGCAGTTGGGAAATATCGTTGGCCGTGGCGACCACAAATACCGGCGCGGTCTTTTCCGAAAGCCAGGTCAGAAACGTGCCGAAGACGCGGGCGGTGGTGCCGCCGTCGGTGGCGCCGGAGCCTTGCGAGCCGGCGAAGGCCTTGTCTATTTCGTCCACCCACAGGATGGCCGGCGCCACCGATTCGGCAACGGCGATGGCGCGGCGGACGTTTTCTTCGGAGGAGCCCACGAGGCTGCCGAACATCCTGCCCATGTCAAAACGCAGCAGGGGCAGTTGCCACTGGTTGGAGACAGCTTTGGCGCAAAGGCTCTTGCCGCAACCCTGAACGCCGAGCATCAGAATTCCCTTGGGCGCCGGCAGACCGAACGCCCGCGCCTGGTCGGTGAAGGCAGCCGCGCGTTTGTTAAGCCATTCCTTGAGGGCGGCCAGGCCACCGACGTTTGCGAAGCTTTCGTTGGTCGCGTAATACTCCAGCAAACCGCTCTTGCGAATTATTTGCTGCTTCTCAGCCAGGACTTCGCTGACGTCCTCGCCGCTGAGCCGCTCAGCTTTGACGATAATCCTGGCAAAAACATTTTCCGCTTCCCCCAACGTCAGGCCCAGGGCCGCCTGCAGCAAGCGTTCGCGCCCGGGGTGGTCGAGTTCGATTCTGACCTGCTTGAACTGGCGCACGTCGGCGACGATTTTGTCGAGCAAACCGCCGAGGTCGTCGCGCGACGGCAATGGATGGTTCAGCAAAGTGATTTCCTTTTCCAGCTCCGTAGGAATTTCCATCACCGGAGAAACCAGCACAATAGTTTTGAAGCTGTTCTTGAGGTGCAGCGCGATTTCTTTGAGCTTCCGGACGATGGCATAATTGGACTTGGTCAGGAACGGATGAAAATCTTTGAAGATGAAGATCGCCGGTTCGACTTGTTCGATCACCTGGTCCAGGGCCAGCAACGGCTCTTTGGTGGCGGCGTTGCGATGTTTTTGGGATTGGATGGAAGTGCCGGCGGGGACTATCCCGGTGCTGTAGCTCCACTCGAAAGCTTTCTTTTGGCGTTTTTTGGCGATCTCCATCACCAGATGTTGCACCCGCATCTCCTCGCTCGACACGATGTAGAGGATCGGATAGCGGGCGCGGATCAGCGTTTCGAGTTC
>WNGG01010461.1_pt1 | contig 10051 bp, 11 predicted proteins | sample 5400661 | NCBI WGS metagenome assembly WNGG01 (sample SAMN13153372, study PRJNA577476) | soil metagenome | isolation source: 100 cm soil or saprolite under Garry oak tree replicate 1 | place: USA:California | collected 2016-06-15
GCTTTGAGTGCGGCCTCCACGGTGACTATGTAAGCATATTCTTACGTAAGAAGCAACTTAACTTTACGATCGGCCCGGTTTGAAGGACATTTGGGTCTCTTGCAGACCGCTGACGAATTGGAACGTGGCCGCGAGGCCCATGCGAGGTCCGCGTGGAGCGAGGCCTACGACCTGCTGGGGCGCGCCGAGCGCGTGGCTCCCCTCTCGGGCTCGGACCTCGTGCTGCTGGCGACAGCGGCCCACATGCTCGGGCACGTCGACGAATGGCTTCCGTTGCTCGAGCGCGCGCACCACACGTACGCAGACGAGGGCGAGGCGCTACCTGCGGTCCGCTGCGCGTTCTGGGTCGGGATGAACCTGGCGCTACGGGGAGAGATGGGGCCGGCCACAGGCTGGCTCGGCCGCGCTCAACGTCTGCTCGAGCGCGAGGGGAGCGAGTGCGTCGAGCAGGGTTACATGCTCCTGCCGGTCGCCTTTCAACACGAGGTGAGTGGTGACTTCGACGGCGCTGCCGCTACGGCTGCCGCGGCGGCCGAGATCGGTGAGCGCTTCGGCGACATCGACCTCTTCGCCCTCGCCGTGCACGTTCAGGGGACGGTGCTCGCGAAGGGCGGGCGCGTAGCGGAAGGCCTCAGCCTGCTCGACGAAGCGATGGTGGCAGTGACTGCGGGAGAGGTGTCGCCCGTCGTCAGCGGCATCGTGTACTGCGGCGTGATTCTCGCCTGCGAGGAGGTCTACGAGCTGCGACGCGCCCACGAGTGGACCGCCGCACTGACACGCTGGTGCGAGCAGCAGCCTGACCTGGTCTCGTTCCGGGGGCGCTGCCTCGTGCACCGGGCCCAACTCCTGCGCTTGCACGGGGACTGGCCCGCGGCGCTCGAGGAGGCCCGCCTGGCGGGCGAGCGCTTCGCCGGGGCGATGAATCCGGGAGCGATTGCGAAGGCGTGGTACCTGCAAGGCGAGGTTCAGCGGCTGAGCGGACGGTTCGGGGAGGCCGAGCACGCGTACCGCGAGGCGAGCCGTCTCGGTCTGCAGCCGCAGCCTGGACTTGCGCTCCTCCGGCTTGCTCAGGGGAAGGGGGAGGCGGCGACCTCGGCGATTCGGCGGGCCGCGAGCGAGACGACCGATCGCGCGACTCGCGCGGGCCTGTTGCCCGCGTACGTCGAGATCATGCTTGCGGCCGGCGACGTCGACGCGGCGCGGGACGCTTGCGGTGAGCTGCGCGAGATCGCGGCTCAATACGGGACCGACATGCTCCGGGCAGTGGTCGCGCAGGCTTGCGGCTCGTTCGAGCTCGCCGCAGGCGATGCGGGGAGCGCGCTGGTCAGCCTGCGGCAGGCGTTCCAGACATGGCAGGAGCTCGAGGCTCCCTACGAGGTCGCGCTCACACGTGTGCTCGTGGGGCGAGCGTGCCGGGCGCTCGGCGACGAAGATGGATTTGCGCTCGAGCTCGACGCCGCGCGGAGGCTCTTCGAGCAGCTCGGCGCAGCGCCTTCCGTTGCGTCGGTGGACTCGCTTACGACTGGCGACGAACGTGACGAGATGCAGGGATTGACTCCGCGTGAGCTGGAAGTGCTGCGACTGGTCGCGACCGGGAAGAGCAACCGCGAGATCGCTGCGGTGCTGGTGATCAGCGAGCACACCGTCGCCAGGCACGTGCAGAACATCCTCACCAAGCTCGGGGTGGCGTCGCGGACGGCGGCGGGCGCGTTCGCGTTCGAGCACGACCTCGTCTGACGCACCGCATGGTCAAAAATGACCACACGGTCGCACCGGCAAGTTGGTGGATCCGAGCGATGCGCGCTCACAAGCTGCGTCTTAACGTCGTCGTCAAGGTCATTCGAGTGTGAGGAGCGATCATGGCGACACAGGAAGCAGCAATCGACAGCAACAGCGAAGCAGTCGCGAGTACCGAGACCTTCGACACAATCGTCATCGGCGGCGGCCAGGCCGGCCTTTCGGTCGGCTATTACCTGAAGAAGCAGGGACGGCCGTTCGTGATCCTCGACGCGAACGAGCGCATCGGCGGCTCCTGGCGGACGCGCACCTGGAACTCGCTCCGCCTGTTTACTCCGGCGCGCTACGACGGACTGCCGGGCTGGTCGTTCCCGGCGTCCGGCTGGTCGTATCCCACCGCTCGCGAGACGGCCGACTACCTCGAGGCCTACGCGGCGCGATTCGATCTTCCTGTGCGAACCGGTATGGCGGTGACTCGCCTTGCGAAGGATGGCGACCGGTACAGAGTCGAGTGCGACGAGCGCCGGTTCGAGGCTGACAGCGTCGTCATCGCGACGGGTTTCTACGGAAAACCGTCAGTGCCGGAGTTTGCATCGGAGCTGGACCCCCGCATCGTGCAGATGCACTCCAGCGAATACCGTGATCCTTCCCAGTTGCGTCCCGGCGGCGTTCTCCTTGTCGGCGCTGGCAACTCGGGCGCGGACATCGGGATGGAAGTGTCGGCAACCCACCGAACCTGGCTGTCTGGGAGAGACAAGGGTCAGATTCCATTCCGTATCGAGCACCCGCTCAGGCGCCTGGTCGTGCCGTTGCTCTGGTTCGTCGCGAGTCATGTTCTGACCGTGAAGACGCCGATCGGCCGCAAGGTCCGCCCGCACGTCCTCGAGGACGGCGCACCGCTGATCCGGGTGAAGTCGCAGGACCTCCTCGCAGCCGGCGTCGAGCGCGTCGCAAAGACGACCGGAGCCCAAGACGGCTTGCCCGTGCTCGAAGACGGACGTGTGCTGGATGTCGCGAACGTCATCTGGTGCACGGGGTTCCGGCAGGACTTCAGCTGGATCGACGTGCCGGTCTTCGGCGAGGACAGTGGGCCGATGCACGAGCGCGGTGTCGCCTCCGAGCCCGGTCTCTACTTCGTCGGCCTGGACTTCCTGTACTCGTTCACCTCGGAAAACGTCGGCGGCGTGAGGCGCGACGCACGGCACATCGCCAAGCACATCGCGTCGCGCTAGCGCCGCGCGAGACTTGACATGACGTAGGGCGGCGAGAACGCCGCCCTACGTCACTTGCTTCACGCATCGCGCGTGCAGGTCCTCCACGCGCCCACAGCGAGCGGGACGAGTGTCCAGGCACCGATCACGAGAGCCGCTGCGGCAATCGAGATCGGCACGGGCGGGCTGCCCTCGAAAAGAGCGGCGGGCGCTAGGCGGTCGGTTGCCGCGCCGAGGAGTCCTTCACGGAGCGACCCGAGCGTCTTGATCTGGAGCAGCACCGGTACGGCGACGATCTGCCAGCCGAGGACGATCCCGATCGTCGTCCCGCGCGATCCGACCGTGGAAGCAACCCCGAGCGCGAGCACCAGAGCGAGCGAGGTCACGAGCGCGAGCCAGGCAGCCGACCCGACGAGCAGGCTTGCGCTGGGAGCGTCGAGGGACCCAGCAAACACGATCGACCCCGTCGCGGTGATGGCGAAGCCTGCACCCACGATCGGCACGATGAGCGCGAGTCCGGCGGGAACGCGCGCCGCGAACAGCGCGAGGCGCGAGCGCCCGGTGACGACCAGCTCGCGGAAGACGCCGGAGCCGAGGTCGCCCGCTCCCAGGGTCGCGCCGACAAGGATTGCCGCGACGACGCTGAGCACGGAGAGCATGTCCATCGAGCCCGACAGGTTCTCCAACCCTCCTGCCGGCCCATGCTTGGCGGGATTCGCAGCGTGGATGCTCACCAGGACTGTGTAGGCGACGATCATCGGCAGGACCGAGAGCGTGAGCGCGGAGATCACGAGTCCGCGGCGCTTGCGTAGCTTCAGAAACTCGGCGCTTACGAGTCGCAGTCGCCAGTTCCTCCGGGCGCGTGTCCGCGGCATCTCTGCAAGAACGGTTGTCGAGCTCATGCTGCTTCCTCCAATCGGGACGTGATCTCCAGGAACCGCTGTTCGAGCGATACGCGCGAGGGCTCGAATCGGCGTATGGCCAACCCCGCCAGTACGAGACGGCGGCTGATGTCATCCTGCGCGTCGCCAGAATTTGCCTGGAGCGTGACGCGGATTCCGATGGATTCCGTAGCAGCGGACTCGACTCCGCGGTGCTCGGAGAGGATCGTGAGCGCCTGCTCCTCGTCGCTCGTCGCGATCAGAATCGTTTGCTTCCCGCCGGCGGCGAGATCTGCGATCGACCCTTGCACGACGACCTGCCCTCGATCGACGATCGCGACCTCGTCGCAGATCTTCTCCACCTCGTCGAGCAGGTGTGAGGAGAGGAGCACCGTGCGTCCCTCGGCGACGAAGCCGCGGATCATGTCCCTGAACTCGTGGATGCCGGCCGGATCGAGCCCGTTGGTCGGCTCGTCGAGGATCAAGAGCTCGGGGTCGGCGAGCAGACTGCGGGCAACGCCGAGCCGCTGGCGCATGCCGAGTGAGTAGCGCTTTACGCGGTCATCCGCTCGCTGCGTGAGACCGACGCGTGCGAGCGCGCCGTCGATCCGCTCGTGCGCTTCCGGCTCGCGCGCAGCCGCGATCACGGTGAGATTCTCGCGCCCGGTCAGGTGACCGTGGAAGCGGGGCTCCTCGACGATCGCGCCGACACGGGCAAGCGCCGTGGCACGCTCGTCCGGCACCGGGCGTCCCAGCAGCCGCATCGTGCCGCCGGTCGCCTGAGTGAGACCGAGCAGCATCCTGATCAGCGTCGTCTTGCCCGCTCCGTTCGGGCCGAGGTAGCCAAAAGCGGAGCCGCGCGGGACGCGCAGTTCGACGTTGTCGACTGCGACTCGCTCGCCGAAACGCTTCGTCAGGCCTGAGGTCTCGACGACGAATCCCGAAGTTCCCTGCATCTTCATGTGTCCTCCTGTGTGAAATCCAGTCATCACCAGGCTATGGCGACGGACTCGGGCCGTCTTCGGCCGCGATGGGGATTCCGCGTCGTCCTTAGAGACGATGTTCGAATCGTCCTGGCGGACGAGGCGGCGCGCCCGCATTCGGAGTACCTTCAGATCGTGAAGAGACTCTGGCCGTTGGCGCGGCGCTACTGGTTCGACGCTGTGATCTTGGCGGTGCTTGGTATCGGTGTCACCGGTGCCGTCCTCGGCCGGGACCACATCAACGGACCTGAAGGCCCGCTGTGGTTCGACGAGTTGGCGATGCTGGCCATCGTCCTCCCACTCCTCGCCCGGCGACGCTTTCCGTTCGGCGCACCTGCGGCGGTGGGTGTCGTGGCGGCCTTGACCTCGTTCGTGGACAAGACCGTCGTCCCCTTCGACGGAGTGACGTTTGTGGTGGGGTGCGCGGCGCTGTTCCTCGTTGCCTCGCTACGAGACCGCTCCCAGGCGATTGCGGGCTTTGCCGTCGCGGAGGGTGTTCTTGCGGTGGTGGTCCACAACGATCCACGGTCGAGTGTGGGGAATTTCGTCGTGGCCAGCATCATCTTCGCCGTAGTCTGGGCGATTGGGTTCGGTGTCGGCCGCAAGTCCGTTGAGGCGGACGAGGCGAAGGAGCGGGCCGTCCGCGCGGAGCGCGAACGTGAGGAGCGTGCCCACGCGGCCGTTGCGGAGGAGCGGGCGCGAATCGCGCGCGAGCTTCATGACGTCGTCGGGCACAGCGTCAGCGTGATGACCGTCCAGGCCTCCGGGGTGCGACGGTTGCTGCGGCCCGATCAGGACCGCGAGCGCGAGGCGCTGCTCGTCGTCGAGCGGACCGGGCGGGAGGCGCTCGCCGAGATGCGCCGCATGGTGGGCGTGCTGCGGCGGCCCGAAGAGGCACCGGCTCTCGCCCCTCAACCGAGCCTGGATCATTTGAGCCGCCTAGTCGAGCAGGCGCGGGAAGCGGGCCTGCCGGTCGATTTGCGCATCGAGGGCGAGGCGATCCGGCTTCCCGCCGGTGTCGACCTCACCGCGTACCGGCTGGTGCAGGAGGGGCTGACGAATGTGGTGAAGCACGCTCAGGCGACACGGGCCGAGGTGCTCGTCAACTACGGCGACAGCTACCTCGAAGTGACGGTCAGCGACGACGGGAAAGGCGTTGGGAACGGGGACGGCGGCGGGCACGGCCTCGTCGGCATGCACGAACGCGTGTCGGTCTACGGCGGGGAGCTCGACGCTGGGCCGCAGCCGGGTGGCGGGTATCGCCTGTGCGCGAAGCTGCCGTTCGTGTCATGAGCCTCAGCGTCCTCATCGTCGACGATCAGGCGCTCGTGCGCGCAGGCTTTCGCATGATCCTCGACGCCGAAGATGACATCGAGGTCGCCGGCGAGGCTGCGGACGGCGCCGACGCTGTGACGGAGGCGCTGCGCCTGAAACCGGACGTCGTCCTCATGGACGTACGCATGCCGCAGGTCGACGGGATCGAGGCGACGCGCCGCCTGCTCGCAGCCGACGGTGTGAACACGAAGGTGGTGATGCTGACGACCTTCGACATGGACGAGTACGTCTACGACGCGCTCCGGGCGGGCGCGAGCGGCTTCCTGCTAAAGGACACGCCGCCCGAGCAGCTTGTCGCCGGGATCCGCGCTGTCGCACAGGGCGATGCCCTGCTGGCGCCGTCTGTCACTCGCCGAGTCATCGAGGAGTTCGTCCGCCGGCCGCCGCAGTCGGTTCGGACCTTGCCTCCCGAGCTCGCCGAGTTGACGGCGCGCGAGCTCGAGGTCCTGAAGCTCGTCGCACGAGGTTTCTCCAACGCCGAGATCGCGAAAGAGCTCTTCGTCAGCGACACGACCGTGAAGACGCACGTGGCGCACCTCTTGACGAAGCTCGATCTTCGCGACCGTGTGCAGGCCGTCGTGCTCGCGTACGAGTGCGGCCTCGCCGGCGGCGACGTAGCGTAGACGACTTCATCCGAAAGGATGACGGCAGCGTCCTGAAAATCCACCGCACGACGACCCGAGATCGTTCGCGACGCCGACGAAATTCCGCTCGTCCGGACCTAGCCTTCGCAGTGTCAATCGACACCACGAAGGAGGCTCGAGATGATCCGCACGGGAGACACGATCCACAACCCCGTCACCGGGGAGCGCATCACGTTTCACGCGACGTCGGCCGACACGAACGGCGAATCCGTCGTGATCGAGTGCACGGTTCAGCCGGACGGCTTCGTCGCCGCCACGCATGTCCATCCCTCTCAGAGCGAGCGCTTCGCCGTGATCGAGGGAACGCTCGGTCTCAAGAGCGGCAAGGAAAAGCTCACGCTCGGCCGCGGCGAGATCGCCGTCGTTGAACCGGGAACGCCCCATCGCTTCTGGAACGCCGGCGAGAAGGAAGTGCGCTTCGTCTGTGAGGTGCGGCCCGCGCTCCAGTTCGAGTCGCTGCTCGAGACGATGTTCGCGCTCGCCGAGGACGGCAAGACGAATCGAAAGGGCATGCCGAATCCGTTGCGGCTGGCCGTGATCGCTCGGGCGCACTTCGAAACGGTGCAGCTGCCGCATCCGCCCGCGTGGTTGCAGAAGGCGGGTCTTGCCATGGCCGCTCCGCTCGGACGAGCTCTCGGTTACGGCCCGACGTACACGCCTGAAGTCACCGCACCGGCCATTCCCGCAGTCTGATGAGGAAAAAGCACCTCTACTTCATCTTGCTGGTGCTCGCGCTGATCCTCTTGGCGTTGCCCGGATTCGCAGCGAAGGCCGCGAAGCGGACAGCTCGGCCGGTCCTTCGTTTCGCATAGCGGCTACCTTGGCGCTCAGCCGTCGGGACGAAGTCGAGCAGTCGGCCGTAGTAGAGGCGGAGCCCGCGCTTGACCTGGCGGCCTAGTTGAACGTATTGGGGGGAGCTTCGGCTCCCCCCAGCCTCAGTAGACGCGGAGGCGGGCGGAGACCCCGAGGTTGCCCCCGCCGCACCGGGCGGTGATCAGGTAGCGCCCCGCGTGGACGGACGTTCGGATGTGAATGCTTCGCGAGAACGCACCGTTCGAGCGGGCTCGCGTCGCAACGGAATGGGCGACGAAGGCGTGCCCGACGAACGGCGGAGAGATCAGGTAGACGAGATCTCCGGCCCTGCAGCCCTTGCCGCTCACCGTCACCACTCCGCCGCGCGCAATGCTCGTTGGCTGGACGGTGAGCCTCGGGGTCGCTGCGGCGACAGTTCCTGCCAAGACGAGTGCAGCGAGCGCCGCGGAAGCCGTCACGCTGGGAAGCTGTTTAGCCACAACCTCATCGTCGCAGGCGTCGGGCCGTCTCGCGCACGACCGCTCCCACAGTGCGCGGGTGGAGCTCCGCGCAAAGAACTGCGCATGCGCCCGGACCGCGTTCGCCGTACCGGACACCGGTTGAAGTGAACCCGGGGGCCGACAGCCAACCCTCCTGGGTCAGCTCGTAGATCTCCTCTTCGAAGACGAGGAAGTCGGCCTGACGGAAGCGGGCGCCCCACGCATCCGGATCGTCCTGCACGAACCATGCGTGGTCGGCCGGCTCGCCACACGGCACGGTGATCAACACACGCCCGTTGACGCGGCGCAGCTCCGCGAGGGCGTCGTCCATGCCTCCCGCCGACGAGCCGACGCCGTAGCGGGAGTTGTCGGCGCCGACGTGCTCAATCGTCGAGATGCAAAATGCGACGTCGAACGATCCGGTGTCGAACGGGAGCTCGCGTAAGTCGGCCTGCACGCTCGTGAGCCCGGGAACGTCGACCTGCGTGAGGTCGACGCCCACCAACTGCTCGGCATCGAGCCCCACCAGGGCCGCCAGGTACGCCGGCTCGGCGAAGGCGTAGCCGACATCGAGGACTCGCGGTTCCCCGCGGTAGCGCGCGAGGCACCACGAGATCTCGATGGGACGTTCGTCGCTCTCCGGTGGCGCACGAAGCTCGCGTGGGCGCTCGCCCGCGCCGCGTGCCCAGGCGGCGAAGGCGACTGCGTCGTCCAGGGCACGCAGACGGGTGAACTCCTCGCTCGCGACGACGTCCCGAAGCAGCGAAGCGCGAGAGAGTGTCCCTTCTCGTAGCCGTGCAACTGCCTGGGCGAGCACTTCCGCCTCTGGATCACGGCGCAACGCGAGCCCGTACAGCCGACGGACGAATTCGTCGTGCGGGAGGGCGGAGAGCTCGGGCTCTGCCGAGAGGCTCGGATCCATGAGGCCCGATTCTCGCAGCGCGGCGGTGGGGGGAGCTACGGCTCGCTCCCCCCACCATTGCCTTAGGCGACTCGGCTAGGCGAGTGCGGGCGGAGGAACATCCAGAGAGAGACGACCAGGATCCACAGCAGGAACAGGAACTGCGGGAAGAACGCGATCGAGGCGAGCGCGAGGATCCCGACGACAACGCCGAGCCATCCGGCCCACTTCGGCCAGACCGCGCCCCACATGAATGCCAGTGAGGCGGCGATGATCATCACGCCGAGCGCCGCCGCGCCCGTGGCGTGCATGACCCACGTCGCGTCATCCACCGCGTGGATCAACTCGGGGAACACGCGGTGCTGATACGTGTCGTCGCTCATCGTCCGGATCCCGTCGCTCACCGCGACGGAAGCGAGCGCAAGGGCCGCGTAGATCCCTCCGCCGAGGCTAACCACCCCAGTGAGGATTCCCTCGCCGTCGACGGCGCTCACGGCCCGGCGCAGGGCCCCGATGAACCAGAGCAGGAAGATGATGCTGAGGCCGATCAGTATCCAGCCGAAGTGGATGCGGTCCCGGTGGCCGCTGTCGGAGTACCACTGGCTGACCTTTGCCGGGGTCGAATCGCCGGACGGCGCACCACTGAAGAACAGGATCGTCCCGATGACGAACAGGACGACGTAGACAAGTCCTCCGAGAGCTGCCCAGCGCGCCACGCTGCGCGGGTGGCCTACAGCGACTGCGTGCTCCATAGATCCCTCCCTCTGGAACGCGGGCGCCTATGCCCGACGGTTGACGCCTCGGTTCTCTCTGAATTCGGGGAGTCCTGCGCCGGTGATGCCCAGGGCGCGACGTCTACAGCTCACGCCGCAGCTCGGGCTGCCAGGGGAGAAACAACAACCCGAGGGAAACCCTGGGCAAGGCGCTCTTTCGACCTCACGCGCGCCGGTCCTGGCTTGCGACGTCGAGTTCCGGCTTCAGACGCGCCCGCTATTGAAGCGCAGTTCCTAGGGAAGAGCGCCAGGCGGTCCCAGGAACTCGATCCCATGTTCCGCCGCTAGCGCGGT
>WNGG01010468.1_pt1 | contig 10049 bp, 9 predicted proteins | sample 5400661 | NCBI WGS metagenome assembly WNGG01 (sample SAMN13153372, study PRJNA577476) | soil metagenome | isolation source: 100 cm soil or saprolite under Garry oak tree replicate 1 | place: USA:California | collected 2016-06-15
ATCTCAAGGAATATTCACGCGGCCAGGTTTTGCAGGACATCCGGGGTTTCCGCACCAGCCGGATGGGCAGCCGCGAAGTCGAAACCGATTATGGCCGGCCAATCAGCTATGGAATTCGCCGATGCGAGTTCGATGATTTTCTATTAGAGCGCTGCCGTGCGCGCATTCACCAAGGCGTAGCTCTTGCCAGCCTGCAACAATCGGGCGATCGCTGGATTGTCAATGGCCAGTTCAAGGCCCGGCTGGTGATCGGCGCGGGGGGGCACTTTTGTCCAGTTGCACGATTGCGAGGGGCCAATGCTCGCCAGGAAGTCAGCGTTGCCGCCCAAGAAGTGGAATTCGAGATGTCAGAAACCCAGCGCGATCAATGTTCTATCCAGCCGGAGATTCCAGAGCTTTATTTTTGTCCCGACATGAAGGGATATGGTTGGTGCGTCCGTAAAAGGAATTTTCTCAATATCGGCTTGGGGAGACTCGATCCCCATGCCCTGCCCAATCACCTTGCGGCTTTCAGCGCCTTCTTGAAAAAAGCGAGGAAGATCGCTTTTGATCTGCCTGTGAAGATGGTGGGCCATTCGTATCTTCTGTACGGACATGCTAAACGAAACGTGGCCGCAGACGGTGTATTGCTGATCGGCGATGCCGCCGGCTTGGCGTATTCTCAGAGCGGCGAAGGCATACGGCCGGCGATTGAGTCGGGACTCCTTGCGGCTAAGGCCATCCTAGCCGCGGGCGGAGCCAACAGTCCGGCGCTTTCAGAAACGTATCGCTTCCTGCTCGCGCAGCGATTCGGAAAAGTGCAGCAAGAATGGGCTTTCAACATTGGCCGTCATCTTCCAACGCGGCTGGTGAGTTCCCTTGCCCGAATTCTCTTGGCAAGCCAGTGGTTCTCTCGCCGCGTCATCCTCGACCGCTGGTTTCTCCACTGTGACGAACCCGCTCTGGTTTGCTGAACGAATCCATGGATTTGTTTTTGCAATCTAATGCGAGAACTACGGGCGAAAAATCTTCTGATTCTTCTGCCGCGCCGTTGCGAGGTCGTCCGTTTGCTTCTTCTGGCGCTCGGCTTCTCTTTGCGGGCCTTCTTGCTCCTCTAGTTTCACCGCTTCCGCAATGGCCAGCTCCGCTTCTGCATTGACTCGCTTGGAATAAATGGTGAGCCCCAAACGATCGGTGAAGGTAGAACGGATAAGATTGAAGGAATACTGCGCATCCTCCCACGACGCGACAGGTTTTTGCTCCACGTCATACCGGTCGATCTTTGCGGAGTCGATCCCCAGCATGATATTTGTCGCCGGGCCATATTTCGCCGTAATGGACTTCACCATGTCCTCCGCAGTGAGCCCTTCCGTGGAAGTTCGATCGTAAGTCACAGAAATCTTGTAGAGTTCGCCGTTGTAGAAGGACAGGAGAATTTGTTCGACGGTATCCGCTTGGAACGAAGCCCCAGGAAGATTCGGCGGCCACCAAGTCAGTTCCTGAATCAGCGCTGGACGGCCATGAATCACTCTTACATCGGCCATCTTTCGGGCAGTATGCTCCAGCGCTCTGCTCAAGTTCATTCCAATGCTAAAGTGCCGATACTTGGAAAGATCCTGTGCACGAAGCGATGGCGCTGCAAGGAGCAGGACAACAAGACAAAGAATTGAACTGCGCACAGTTTTCATTTTTATATCTCCCACCAATTCCTAAGAACTTGAAATCAGAGCCACATATTGCTTTGCGGCCACTTGTCCGTTTGGCGCAGCAGGCATTCTCCAGACAATATCCTTATCCTTTGCAGGGACCAAGCCAACGCCTTGTTGGATGAGCCCTGATTGCGCGAAAACAGTTACACAGCGAACTTCCAAGAAACGCTTCGAGGCCACCGATGTCACTCGGGTGATTTCCAAGGAATTAAAGGTCTCCGACTTGAGTCTCGCCAGTATTTCCTGGATTGCCCTGCGAACCATTTTTTCTTCGTCAATACCGAAGACAGTCGCTCTGACTTCACGAGCCAGGCGGAAGAAGGTCCAATTCGTACCCTCGATGTTTCGAGCCAGCGTAGAGCGATCAAGATTCTTGACGACTCTCCACCCCGCCAAGAAAACTTCACTCTCGACCGCCAAGCTGGCTGGCAAAAGCGTGTCCTCTCTGATGAGAATGGTTCCAGATTTGTTGTTGGCTGACATTTGAGTGGCCTGCGACAGAACTGCATGACAGCTTGAAAGCCTCGGTTCGCAACCTTACATGCGAACGGCGACGCTCGAGGTTGGGCCGAATCCCCGCACGTTCATGTGCCGGGACTCTTAAAGCTGACGGGCGTAAAGCCTTCTGCCGTTCACATAGGCGGTGAGCATGGTTAGAAGCGCTGCGCCAATCACTGCCACGAAGGTTGTCACGATGGCTCCACCGTAGCCATGCAAGCCCGCCGAGCGCATCAGGAATCCGCCTGCCACAGCACCAGTAGCACCCATGAGCAGGTCCATGATCACCCCATATCCATCACCTTGAAGAACTCTTCCTGCCCCCCAGCCAACCACTGCCCCAACGAAAATCCACGCGAGTAAGTACATACATTCCTCCTTGCCTAGCCGATTCTCGTGCTGGGGGCGGACCTGGTCCGCCCCCACGTAACGAAGAGTCCTATCGCCCTCAGGCCGCCACAGCCGCGACGGGCTTTTGGATCGTTGAATTGAGGACTTCGTACGTCTGTACCCGGGGCGCACCCTCAACCACGGACGTCAGCATCTTCGTCACTTCTGGGTAAGCCCCGCGGTTGTAGGCTTCCGCATGTTCCGCAGTCTCCCACAGGCTGAAGGCATGAACTTCTTTTCCGCTTGGGTACAAGAAGGTGATTTCGTCGAGGAACCCCGCTTGCTTGCGCAGTAGGGGAATCACTTCGCCCTCAATTTTCTTTTTGAATTCCGCTCCGCCGTTGGCCTTCAAGTGCATCGATACTTTGCGTGCAAACATGTCAACCTCCTTGGTTGGCTGGCCAAGGGGGATTCAGATAACCTCAAATGGTTTAGATGACCTGAAGACTCCCTCAGTACCTTAACCACTGTAGGTTAATTACCTTGACTTGTCAAGTACAAGCTGAGATTATTTTCCTGGCTTAATCCGATGTAGTTAATCGAGAGGGAAACCCGATGGACGTCAGTTTCGTGATCAAACAGCGGCTGGCAGCACTGGGGCTGGAGCAGCGAGATCTGGCCGCCGCCGCTGCGGTCACGGAGTCCTACATTTCGCAGCTGCTGACTCGGAAAAAATTGCCCCCGGAACCGGGCCGGACAGACATCTACGGCAAGATGGGGAAATTCTTGAAACTCCCGAGCGGCAAGCTTGCGAAGCTGGCGGACCATCAGCGTAAGGAAGTATTCAAGCGAAGGCTGGACAACCCGCCCAAGCCCTTGTTCAAGGAAGTTCGAGAGTTGATTCTCCGCAAGTGCGTGCCCGGTAAAGAAAAACAAATACAGGTGATTTTTGAAAAGCAACCCTTTGGCGAACTCGAGCGCCTCGTCACGCAAAAGTTGTTGGACGTTGTCAAGAGAGTTACAAAAGACGAATTGGAGAATGAAACCTGGCTCCACTCGGTCGCGCGACTCAGTGGCAGAAGCTACGAAGCCTTGCGAGTCAGCATCCTCGAGTTCCTGGACACCGATGTCTTCAACGTGTCAGTGGAGAACTGCGTTTCCTTCCTGGATCCGCTCATCGAATCCTGGGATATCGATCTCGCTTCCTTTGCCATGGAAATCGTCTTGAACCGGAGGCTTATTCCGGGTTACGCAAGGAAATTTGAGTTTGTCGAAGGGGAACCTGCTCAAACTGAGGAACAGCAGGGGCTCAAAGAATTCCTTCGGCACCAGTCTGTGAGCGGTGATGCAACCGAGGAAGAAATCAAGTTCCTGAAGAGGTTGAGGTTCAACGGCAAGCGCCCAACGCCGCTTTACTATTATCGAGAATTGCAGAACCTCAGAGACCCGCTCCATTTTCGCGCGCTCGTCACCCCGACCATGCGAAAAAAAACAACCGGCCGGTCCCAGCCCGCAGGGTCCGTCGCCCCGATGCATAAATACCTGGAGGCTCAAGGCATCGAGAAACAGCTGCAGCTAAACAGCAGGAAAAGAGCAATACTGCGCTGGGCTGGGTGCCGGGGCAATCCGGCCAAAAAACAAAAAGGAAAGCCCTAGAAAGTTTTACGAGACCCGCGAATTTACCCTCACCATTTGTGAACGAGGCATTAAATTCCCGGCGCGTGCGCCATCAAGACGCTCCCGAGATCTGCTCTCTCAAGCTCCACCGTAAGCTGGCTGCTTTTGCAAACCACCCCCCGCAAACACACTACCGTATCAGCGAGATCGAGCTGGACGAGTACCGCGGCTCCCACGCACCGAAGGCTGCGGGATACTCTCACAAGGCCAGGGCTGCGCGAGACCTCCTAGCGCATCTATAGCCGTGTCGCGCCTCCGATGGTTGGTTTACCAAATAGCCCGCACTAACCGTTCATTTGATTTTCTAATGACGGTAAAGGTACGGACACAGACGAACTCAAACTCCCCCACGCCGCGATGCCGCCGAGGCGCAAATACACAACCGGCAGTGAAGAATTCCGCCCGAGTACTAGAACCTCCTTGCCCCATCTGCATGTAGGACAGTGTCGTCAAGGCGCAACTGCGCGAGATTCCTCATGAGTTGGGGCAAATCCAATGGTTAGCGATGGCCCAAACGCCGCGCTTCTTGCGCTTCTCCGGCGCGCTTCTCTAAGCGTTCATAAACGCCTCGCCTGTAAGGAGATACACAGGCCCATGGGAAAGGAAAGTCTCCATCCCAGCTCCATGCGTTGGCCCGCCAGATGCATTACAGGCTGCGTTCTCAACCAGACTGACCTGCGCGTGAAGCGCCGCTGGTTCACGCCCTCGAAACCGCCGGCCGGCGGAGAAAGTTGAGCGCGCCTGGTCCCACCCGAGGAGGCGAACGCATGGACAACCTACATCAGGAATTCGAAGCCGCCCACGCCGAACATGCCGACATTCTGGACTTTCTGAACATCTGGGAGCAGGCGCTCCATCTGATTGCCAGCGACGACTGCGACACGCGCTGCCACGGTCTCCGCCAGCTCCAGGCCATGGAAGGAAGGATCGTCGAAGTCTGGGAGCACTGCCACAAGGAAGAAGATGACCTGGAGTCGCCACTCTTCCGTTTCGCGGAACCAGCCGACCGCAATCGCTTGAAAGAAGAACATTTCCAACTCTATCGCGCCAACTATGAGTTCCGCAGGGAAATGGAATTCACGACCTCCTCCACCACCGGGGATCTCGTCCTTCAGGGACAGAAGTTGTTGGCGGCCCTGCGCGATCACATCGCGTATGAGGAAGATTTGCTGCACCGGTTCGAACACGATCCACTGCATCTGCGGGAAGCCGTCGCGCAGTCGTGACGCAGTAACGAATTGAAAAGAGAGCGGGCGGGCAGTCCGCCCGATGGTGTTTTGTGCCGGATTCATTCGAAAAGTTTTTATCTCAAATTCCCTGCCAGTCTTCGATCCACGGAACATTCCATTTCAGTAGCACCGCAGGACGATTCTTGCAGGGGGGAGGAACTCCATGGGCAGTCTAGTGTTGCATCCGCTGGAGACAAAAACTCCGGGCGGTTATGTCGATGAAGTGATGACTCGAGTCCGGGAAAAAAATCCGGCCGAGCCTGAATTCCACCAGGCAGTTCGGGAAGTCTTCGACTCCCTGAGCCTGGTCTTGCAGAGGCATCCGGAATTTCAGGACGCGCGGATTCTCGAACGGCTCGTCGAACCAGAGCGCGTGATCATGTTCCGCGTGCCCTGGCTTGATGATGTCGGCAGAGTGCACGTGAATCGTGGCTTCCGGATTCAGATGAACAGCGCCATCGGTCCCTACAAGGGTGGCCTGCGCTTTCATCCCTCTGTGAATCTCGGCATCTTGAAGTTCCTGGCGTTCGAACAGGTGCTCAAGAATTCGCTGACCACCCTCCCCATGGGCGGCGCAAAGGGTGGCTCGGACTTTGATCCCAAGGACAAGAGCGACAATGAAGTCATGCGCTTCTGCCAGAGCTTCATGATCGAACTCTGGCGCCACATCGGCGCGGACACCGATGTTCCCGCAGGCGATATCGGCGTTGGCGGCCGCGAAATCGGCTATCTTTTCGGTCAGTACAAGCGCATTGCTGATAAATTCACCGGCGTCTTGACCGGCAAGGGTCTTTACTGGGGCGGCTCGTTGATTCGTCCGGAAGCTACGGGCTACGGCTGTGTTTATTTCGCCTGGGAAATGCTGAAGACCCGCAACGATTCACTCGAAGGCAAAATCTGTCTTGTCTCGGGAAGCGGCAACGTTTCGCAGTACACCGTCGAGAAGCTGCTCGACCTCGGCGCGAAAGTTGTCACGCTCTCCGATTCGAACGGCTTCATTTACGATCCCGACGGCATCGACCGCGAAAAACTCCACTGGGTGATGGAGCTGAAAAATGTGCGCCGCGGCCGTATCCGCGAATATGCAGTGCAGTTCAAGAAGGCAATCTATTCGCCGGTCGATGACTTGAAGCCGTACAACCCGCTCTGGACCATCAAGGCAGACTGCGCTTTCCCCAGCGCCACGCAAAACGAAATCAGCGCGCGTGACGCCGAAACGCTCATCAAGAACCGCATCCAGCTCGTCGCCGAAGGCGCCAACATGCCCAGCACGCTCGAGGCTGCGAAACTTTTCCTCGATGCCAAAATCCTCTATGGACCGGCCAAGGCGGCAAACGCCGGCGGCGTGGCAACCTCTGGTCTGGAAATGTCCCAGAACAGCATGCGTCAGGCCTGGACCCGCGAAGAAGTGGACGATCGTCTCCACAAAATTATGATCGCCATTCATAAGAACTGTTTCGAAACCGCCGACAGTTATGGCACTCCCGGCAATCTGGTGTATGGAGCGAACATCGCCGGCTTCCTCAAAGTCGCTAATGCCATGCTCGACCAGGGACTGGTGTAAGTCGTCGCATTCGAACGCTTCCCTCCTCGGGTGGCCTTCACTTCTCGCGAAGGCCACCCGAACTTTTTTTGCCAGCAACCGCCGTCAAAGGAAAAGGGGAGTGTCCCAACACGGATGCGGCTATTCTCTTTGACGGTAAGAGCGCTGGCAGCATCTTCTATCTTTGCCAGACCGAAGAATGCGACGTTCACAATCGCGTGACGCGACACCAGTATTTCAGATCGTCTTGTAACTCTGCTCACTTCCGGGTTCTTCGAAGTCTCGGAGGCCAGGAATCACAGTCTGCAACAGTCGCTCAATGAACAAGGCGGTCGCACATGGATCGGTTCAACTCTTATTGACTTTGGAGTGATCGAAGAAAACCACAAGAAGGCTGGCCCCGATCAGGATCAACATCATGCGATGGTACAGGTCATTACTGGCCGTTCGTGGGCCCGCTCCGACCGCGAGCGCCGCAATGCCCAGCAAGACCCCGCAAAGGGCGATGAAATTGCATATGAGAGCCCCTCGCATTTCCTTCGTTTGCCTTCTCAAAACAGTCACAGCACCCCACACGAGAGAGAATCCGCACAGCGATTCCACAATTGTCGCGGGCACGATGCGTGGCTCGTGGAATGCCCCGATGGCGAGGCCGGCGTGTTGCACAGCGCCAAAGAAAAAGAGTCCAGCGTTGATGGCCATTAGACCTGCCAGAAGCGTCTTCATTCCACTCCTCATGCTTTTCAGTGACTCCGATTGGCTGTCCCTCCAGAATGAATCTGCGTGGTCATCGCTGGGCCTATGTCTCGCCCACGACGGGAGGCGGATCCGTTGCAGAGATCGAACTCGAAGCAGCCTCTCCGGGTAGCAGCCGCCCTTTTTCCAGGTGACGTATGGCACCAGCAAATCCCGCGGCGTGCGGATCATGGGTGACCATCACTATGGTTTTGTCAAATTCCTGGTTTAACCGTGCGAGCAGACTTAAGAGTTCATGTGCAGAGGCGGCGTCGAGGTTGCCGGTGGGCTCGTCAGCCAGGATCAGGTCGGGGTCGGTCACTATGGCCCGGGCCACCGCTACACGCTGCTCCTGTCCCCCGGAGAGTTCGCGTGGAAGATGATGTAAGCGGTCCCCGAGGCCAACGAGTTTGAGAGCGTTTTCCGCATGTTCCCGTTTCTCACGCATGGTCAGCCGCGTGAGCCGCAGGGGCAGTTCCACGTTTTCCAACGCAGTCAAAACAGGAAGGAGATTGAAAGATTGAAATACAAACCCAATGTGGTCGTTACGCCACCGGGCAACTTCCCTCTCGCTCAGCGAATCCAAATTGTCTCCCAGAACACGAATCTCGCCTGCTGTCGGGTGGTCCATTGCCGCGATCAGGTGCAGCAGGGTGGACTTACCTGATCCGGAGGGCCCCATCAAGGCCAAGAAATCGCCGCGCGAGATCTTGATATCCACGTCTTTTAGCGCGACAACAGAAAAGGGTTTACGCGCGTATTCTTTTGTCAACATGCGGGTTTCAACTACCGTTTCGACCATGGTTATCCCTCTCGCTGACATCCCTTTTCCCAAACCCACAATTGCGGCCGGGGACGGTTGCCCGCCGGCCACAACCTTCCCTGGATCCTTCCGCCCTCTTCAAGCCTTTGTCTATCAGGATTCACGCAGCGCCTCCAGGATGCTTTTCCTAGCCGCGCTCCAGGCGGGGAATAATCCCCCCGCGGAGCCGACGAGCGCTGCGAACAGCATTCCAATCGACATCGTGGCCAGGCCCACACGGAAATTGAATGCAATCTCGCTGAACGTAACGAAGTTGCCCACACCGGTTGTGACGCTGTTTAATGGAAGCACCAGGAGACAGCCCATCGCGCCGCCGAGAAGCGCGAGCAACAGACCCTCGATTAGGAAGCTCAATAGGATGCTGCTACGCGAAAAGCCCAACACGCGCAACGTGCCAATCTCTTTGCTGCGTCGTGCTACTGCCGCGTACATGGTGTTCATTGCCGCAAAGCTGCTGCCGACGGCCATGATTACCGCGATGAAGATACCCGCGAACTCGATGGGAGCACCCGCAGAGGTTTGCTTCGCGTAATATTCGCGTTCCGGCATGGCCGTCATGCCCAATTGACGGTCGTCGTTGATGGCCCCGATCAGGGTGGGAACAGCCTTAGCGTCGGTCGCACGAACCAGAATGGAGCTCAGAGTACCTTGACGGTTATAGTCGGAGCTAATCTGATTTAGATCGCCCCACACTTCGCTGTTGACGGCTGATTGTCCGCCGTCCATTACTCCAACGACGTCCCAATCGCCTTTGCCGAAGCGGAGATGCTGTCCAAGTCGCGCTTTTGGATAGCGCTTCGCTACTGCTTTTCCTACGACTACCTCGCGTTGACCAATCTGAAACCAACGACCGCTGATAAGCATCACGGAACGCATCTCAGCGCCGCTAGGAGAAAGACCACGCACGGTGACATTCATGCCTTTCGGGCTATCCACGCTCGGAAGGTTGATCACTTGGACCATTTCCAGCGAGGCGAGCAGGTTGTCCGAATGGTCCCGAGCAATACCTTCGAGTGAAGATAATTGGCCAAACTTTTCACGGGTCACAAAGCTGCCTAATTCAGACCTACTGCCCTTCTGCAAGGCGAGAATCCGGAGGGGATTCCCTGTATTCTGAAAAGCGCTTCGCAATCCGTTGACCAACGCCAACGCAGACACAAGCACGGCAACCGTCAGACCGATGCCAATGGCCGTCATGAGAGTGCTCGTCTTACGGACGGCAAGGTTGCGGAGGTTGTAAGCAATGGGAATCTTCATAGACTCATCCGGTGTGTCCCAACGATTCCACAATGGAAGTGCGTGCTGCGGAAAGTGCGGGCACGAACGGCTCACGGTGGCAATGGCAACAGCGACGATCAGTGTCAACGATGCCAACGCTGGGGTGATAGCCAGCGATCTCAGCAATTGCAGGAAGTTCGAGCCATGTCCCGCAGCCCTGGCAATCGCAGTGCACAGCAGCATTGCGGACATGCAGCCGAGAGCGCCCCCGGCCAAACCGATAACTGCCGATTCACCCACAATGATCA
>WNGG01015405.1_pt1 | contig 10049 bp, 8 predicted proteins | sample 5400661 | NCBI WGS metagenome assembly WNGG01 (sample SAMN13153372, study PRJNA577476) | soil metagenome | isolation source: 100 cm soil or saprolite under Garry oak tree replicate 1 | place: USA:California | collected 2016-06-15
GGGGGGGTGGAGATGGTGATGCCGGGCGACAATACGAAGATGACGATCGAGCTGATCACGCCGATCGCGATGGAGGAGCAGCTGCGGTTCGCGATCCGCGAGGGCGGCCGCACGGTGGGCGCCGGCGTGGTCACGAAAATCTTGAAATAGTTCTATGCCACGCGAGAACATCATCATGGAATGCACCACCTGCAAGAGCCGGAACTACTTCACCACGAAGAACCGGCGCAAGCATCCCGAGCGGGCGGAGTGGAAGAAATACTGCCCCCGGTGCAACAAGCAGACGGCGCACAAGGAGTCGAAGTAATGGCCACGGCAGCCCTGGAGCCCCCTGGGCAGGGGTGGCTGCGCCGCGCCTGGGAGTTCGTGACCGTTCAGGTGCCCGCGGAGGTCCGCAAGGTCACCTGGCCGAGCTGGGAGGAGCTCAAGAAGGCGACCGGGGTGATCATCGTGTTCGTGATCCTGCTAGGCATCCTGATCGGGCTCATGGACTCGACGCTGCAGCTGGTATTCGTGACGGCGGTGGCCAACCTGTTCAAATGACGGACCATCGCTGGTACGCGATCCAGACGACGGCGGGACACGAGAACAAGGTCCGCTCGCTCATCGACCGGCGCATCAAGGACGACCCGCGCCCGGACGAGGACAAGCCGATCCGGCAGGCCCTGGTCCCCACCCAGGAGGTGGTGGAGATCAAGAACGGCAAGAAGGTCACCGTGGAGCGGAAGATCTATCCGGGCTACGTGCTCGTGAACATGGTCTTGAACCAGGAAACGATTCACGTGATCAACGGCATCCAGGGGGTCATCAAGTTCGTCGGCACGGGCCGGCTGCCGATGCCGCTCCGCCCGGAAGAGGTGAACCGCCTGCTGGGCATCGAAGAAGCGGTCAAGGAAGAGGAGCCGCAGGAGCAGATTCCGTTCCTGGTGGGGCAAGTGGTGGAGATCACCGAGGGGCCGTTCTCGGACTTCTCCGGCACAGTCGAAGAAGTGATTCGGGACAAGGGCAAGGTGCGGGTCGCCGTGTCGCTGTTCGGGCGGCCCACGTCCGTGGAGCTCGATTATCTCCAGTTGAAGGCTCATTGAACGGCTAGACGCACAGACGCACAGACACACTGGGAGACATGGCCAAACCGATTGCCGCAGTCGTGAAACTTCAGGTCGCCGCCGGACAGGCGACCCCCGCGCCGCCGGTGGGGACGGCGCTCGGACCCCATGGCGTCAACATCATGGAGTTCGTGAAGCAGTTCAACGCGCGCACGGGGAATCAGGCGGGGATGATCACGCCGGTCGAGGTGACGATCTTCAAGGATCGGACGTTCACCTTCATCACCAAGACGCCGCCTGCCGCGGTGCTGCTGAAAAAGGAAGCGGGGATCGAGAAGGGCAGTCCGACCTCGAACCGCCAGAAGGTGGGGAAGGTGACGCGCGCTCAGGTGCGTAAGATCGCCGAGCTGAAGATGCCGGACTTGAATGCCAACGACATCGAGGCCGCGATGAAGATGGTGGCGGGCACCGCCCGCTCCATGGGGCTCGAGGTGGAGGGCTGATGCGCGCCCACGGCAAGCGCTACCGGGCCGCGGTCGGGACCCTCGAGCCGCGCAAGCTGTATCCGCCCCGCGAGGCGGTCGAGCGGGTGCAGGCCGCGGCGTATGCCAAGTTCGACGAGTCGGTCGACGTGGCCGTGCGGCTCGGCGTCGATCCCAAGCACGCCGACCAGATCGTGCGCGGCACGGTGAGCCTGCCCCACGGCACCGGGAAGAAGATCCGGGTGCTGGTCATTGCGCAGGGCGACAAGGCAAAGGAAGCGGAGGCGGCGGGGGCCGACTTCGTGGGCGTGGAATACGTCCAGAAGATCAAGGATGGGTGGCTCGACACCGACGTCATCGTCGCCACGCCGGACGTGATGGGCCAGCTCGGGCCGCTGGGGAAGGTGCTCGGCCCGCGCGGCTTGATGCCGAACCCCAAGGCGGGCACGGTCACGATGGACGTGGCGCGCGCGGTCAAAGAGCTCAAGGCGGGAAAGATCGAGTTCCGGGTGGACAAGAGCGGGATCGTGCACGCCCCGATCGGCAAGCGGTCTTTCGCCGCCGATGCGCTGGCGGAGAACCTGCAGACGTTCATGGAGGCGATCGTGCGGGCGAAGCCCGCGGCGGCGAAAGGCCACTACATCCGGTCGGTGACAGCACGATGGGGCCCGGCGTACCGCTGGACCCGGCGGTGTTCGCATGATCAGGACCAAGGCCCAGAAGCAAGGCGTGGTGACGGGACTGGCGGAGCGGCTGCGCCGGTCCACCACCGTGTACGTCACCGACTTCACGGGGCTCGACGTCGCGCAGCTCACGCAGCTGCGGCGCCGGCTGCGGGCGGCGGGCGTCGAGTACGTGGTCGTGAAGAACACGCTGGTGCGGCGCGCCCTCGCCGACGCGAAAGTGCCCGGCCTCGAGCCCCATCTCGCCGGTCCCACGGGACTCGTGCTGGGGGGGGCGGACCCGGTGGCCGCCGCGAAGGTGCTCGGGGATTTCGTCAAGGAGTTCGAGAAGCCCGCGATCAAGGCGGGTCTCGTGGCCGGGGCAGCGGTGACGCCGGATCAGGTGAAGCGGCTCGCCACGCTCCCGTCGCGGACCGAGCTGCTCGCGCAGCTGGGCGGGGCGCTGCAGGCGCCGATGGCCGGGTTCGTCGGCGCGTTGAACGGCTTCCTGATGAATTTCGTGGGTGCCCTCGAGGCGCTCCGGACCAAGCGGGCCTCTGCCGGAGGGGCCGCTTCTTAAATCGAGTGGGAGACACGGCAATGGCGACTCAGACCAGTGTGAGCAAGGACGACATTCTCGAAGCCATCGGGAACATGTCGGTGTTTGAACTGGCGGAGCTGATCGAGGCGTTCAAGGACAAGTTCGGCGTCACGATCGCGGCGCCGGTGGCGGCGGCGCCCGTGGCGGGCGCGGCCGGCGCGGCGGCAGCCGCCCCCGCCGCCGAGGAACAGACGGAGTTTACAGTCATCCTGAAGAGCGCTGGCGAAAAGAAGATTCAAGTGATCAAGGAGATCCGGGCGATCACCAGCTTGGGCCTCAAGGAGGCCAAGGACCTGGTGGAAGGCGCGCCCGGCACCGTAAAGGAAGGCGTGTCCAAGCAGGAAGCCGAGGAAATCAAGAAGAAGCTCGAAGCGCAGGGCGCCGCCGTCGAACTGAAGTAGCGGAACCGGCCACGTTCCTGCTCGCTTCTCCGAGCCCCTCTGTCCGCCCCCGGCCGCTCGCCGGTCGGGGGGTAGGGGCCGTTTCGTGTTTGCCTGAGGTGTCGCCATGACGAAAACGTTGCCGGTACTGTCGTTTGCCAAGCTCGACGAGGGGATGCCGATGCCGCATCTCCTGGACATCCAGACGCGTGCGTTCCAGTCGCTGCTGCAACCGGACGGCAAGGGCGCCGAGCGGACGGACGTCGGGCTCGAGCGGGTGTTCAAGGATGTCTTCCCGATCCAGGACGTGAACGGCAACTACTCCCTGGAGTTCGTGAAGTACGCCCTCGGCGAGTCGAAGTACTCGGTCGAGGAGTGCATCGAGCGGGATATGACCTACTCCGTTCCGCTCAAGGCGACGCTGCAGCTGGTGGTCATGGAAGAGGTCGGTGAGACCACCAAGACCAAACGGCCCAAGAATATCATCGAGAAGGAAGTCTACCTCGGTGAGCTGCCGATCCTCACGCCGCTCGGCACGTTCGTCATCAACGGCGCCGAGCGCGTGATCGTGTCGCAGCTGCACCGCTCCCCCGGCGTGGTGTTCGAGGAGAGCATCCACCCCAACGGTCAGCGGCTGTTCTCGGCGCGGATCATTCCGTTCCGGGGCTCGTGGGTCGAGTTCACGATCGACATCCACGACGTGATCTACGTCCACATCGACAAGAAGAAAAAATTCCCGGCGACGGCGCTGCTCCGCGCCTTCGGCTACGGCACGAACGCCGACATCCTGAAGCTGTTCTATGCCACGAAGGACATCGACATTACGGGCAAGCTCGAGGGCCGTGCCCAGAAGCGCGAGGTGCTGGGCACCCTGCTGGCGGCGGATGTCCCGGATCCCGAGAACAAGAAGGGCGAGCCGCTCGGACGGGTCGGCGACGAGCTCACCCTGGAGAAGTTCAATACGTTCCGGCGCGCCGGCATCAGCAAGGTCACGGTCTTCGCGGGCTACACGTCGCTCGACCTGCGCGACGAGGCGCAGCCGACGACGACGCGCGAGCGGCAGGGCGCGTACATCCTGGCGTTCGACGTCGCCGACCCCGAGACGGGGGAGGTCGTCGCGGAAGGCGGGCGGGAGCTCTCGGACACCCTCAAGAAGAAGCTGCTGAAAGCGGGCGTGACGAAGCTCGACGTGCTGCTGCCGGCGGGGCGGAGCGAGTCGCCGCTCATCAAGAACACGCTGCTCAAAGACCCGACCCACACCGAGGCGGAGGCGCTGGAGCAGATCTACGCGCTGCTGCGGCCGGGTGAGGCGCCGAACCTCGAGACCGCGCGGCAGGCGCTGGAGCGGCTCTTCTTCCACCCCAAGCGCTACGACCTGGGCCGGGTGGGGCGCTACAAGATCAACCAGCGCCTCAAGGTGAACGTCCCCAAGGACCATACGGTCCTCACGGAGGACGACTTCATCGCGATCATCCGCTACCTGATCGAGCTGCGCGAGGGGCGCGGCTACACCGACGACATCGACCACCTCGGCAACCGCCGGGTGCGCTCGGTGGGCGAGCTGATCGCGAACCAGTTCTCCGTCGGGCTCTCGCGCATGGCGCGGCTCATCAAGGAGCGGATGAGCATCAACAACGATCCCGAGCGGATCACGCTGGATGACCTCGTGAACGCGCGAACGGTGAGCGCCGTCATCCAGGCCTTCTTCGGCAGCTCGCAACTGTCGCAGTTCATGGATCAGACGAACCCGCTCGCGGAGCTGACGCACAAGCGCCGCCTCTCCGCCCTCGGGCCGGGCGGTCTCACGCGCGAGCGCGCGGGCTTCGAGGTGCGCGACGTGCACTACAGCCAGTACGGCCGCATGTGCCCGATCGAGACGCCGGAAGGCCCGAACATCGGGCTCATTACGAGCCTCTCTTGCTACGCGCGGGTGAACGACCTGGGCTTCATCGAGACGCCGTACCGCGCAGTCAAGAGCGGCAAGGTCACCGACGAGATCCGTTGGCTCTCGGCGTCGGAAGAGGAGGAGTACGCCGTGGCGCAGGCGAACGCCCACGTCGCCGAAGACGGCCGCTTCGCCGACGAGCTCGTGCTGTGCCGCAAGCGGGACGACTACCCGCTGCTGGCGTCGAACCGCATCGACTTCATGGACGTGGCGCCGGAGCAGCTGGTGTCCATCGCCGCGGCCCTGATCCCGTTCCTGGAGCACGACGACGCCAACCGCGCGCTCATGGGCTCGAACATGCAGCGCCAGTCGGTGCCGCTGCTGTTCCCCCAAGCTCCGCTCATCGGGACCGGGCTCGAGGAAAAAGTGGCCCGCGACTCGGGCGCGGTGGTCATCGCCCGTCGCGCCGGCGTTGTCACCCGCGTCACCGCCGACGAGATCATCATCGACACGGGCGACGAAGACGCCAAGACGGGGGACCACCCGCTGGCGCGGCTCAAGCAGCACGATCGCTACCGCTTGAAGAAGTTCTGGCGGACCAACCAGGACACCGCCATCAACCAGCGGCCGCTGGTGCCGGTGGGCCAGAAGGTGAAGGCGGGGCAGATCATCGCTGACGGGGCGGGGACCGAGCACGGCGAGCTGGCGCTCGGGGCCAACGTGGTGGTGGCGTTCATGCCGTGGTACGGGCACAACTTCGAGGACGCCATCGTCCTCTCGGAGCGACTGGTGAAGGACGACGTCTACTCGTCGATCCACATCCAGGAGCTCGAGCTGCACGTGCGCGACACCAAGCGCGGCCGTGAGGAGATCACGCGCGAGATCCCGAACGTGGCCGAGGAGTCGCTCGTCGACCTGGACGAGCGCGGCATCGTCCGCATCGGCGCGCACGTGAAGGCCGGCGACATCCTGGTCGGCAAGATCACGCCCAAGGGCGAGACCGAGCTGTCCCCCGAGGAAAAGCTCCTCACGGCGATCTTCGGCGAGAAGGCGAAGGACGTCAAGGACTCGTCCCTCAAGGTGCCGCCGGGGATGGAGGGCGTGGTCATCGACGTGAAGATCTTCTCGCGCATCGAGGACCAGGTCGTCGAGAAGGACCGGGGCGAGCGCATCGGCGAGGTGCGCCGGCTCGAGGCGGAGGAGAAGGCCCGCATCTCCGATGCGATGTTCGCCGAGCTGCGCGACCTGCTCGCCGGCCAGGAGGTCGGCTTGATGCTCAAGGCGGGGACGGTCGAGGAATACCTGCCGGCCGGCACCAAGCTCGCGAAGCCGCAGCTCGCCGAGATCAACTTCGCCGACGTGGACCTGAAGACGCTGCGCGTGGCCAACAAGCAGGTGAACGAGCGGTTCCGTGCCGTGCTCGACGCGGCGCAGGCCGAGCGCGCCAAGATCGAAGAGAAGTCGGAGGACCAGATCGACAAGATCCTCCAGCCGGACGAGCTCCCCCCCGGGGTGATTCAGCTCGTGAAGGTCTACGTCGCCGAAAAGCGCAAGATCTCGGTGGGCGACAAGATGGCGGGTCGCCACGGGAACAAGGGCATCATCGCGCGCATCGTCCCGGAGGAGGACATGCCGTTCCTGCCGCACGGGACGCCGGTGGACATCGTGCTGAACCCGCTGGGCGTGCCGTCGCGCATGAACGTGGGTCAGATCCTCGAGACGCACCTCGGCTGGGCCGCGCGCATCCTGGGCTTCGAGGCCAAGACGCCCGTGTTCCAGGGCGCCGACGAGACCGAAATCGGAGTGCTGCTGCGGCTCGCCGGTCTCACCTGGGCGGCCGATGCGCTGCAGCTCGACGTCCGCCTGCCCGACCTCGATCCGGAGACCGTGCGCCAGATCGTCAAGGATCTGCGGCGGCTGCCGTCGGGGAACGGGGGCCGGCCCGAGGTCGCCACCGCCGGGATCGGCGTGCTCGGGCACCGCGCGCTCGCGCAGGAGACGCGCGACGTGTACCATCGCGTCGTCGACTTCCTCAAGGCCGCGGCAAAGCAGCTCGCCGAGCGGGAGCTCGAACAGCGGCGCATCGAGCAGGAAGCGCACCAGGCGCGCCTCGAGGCCGACGACCTCTCCAAGGCCGACAAGGCCGCGTTCAAAACGGGCCTGAAGGAGATCGAGAAGTTCCTGGAGCGCGATAAGCCGGCCGACGTGCTGGAGGGCGTCGGGTTCCCGGCGCTCGCGGCGCTGCTCGGGCCCAAATCCGAGGCGGATGTCGACCAGGCGGTGAACGAGGTGCTCAAGGCGGCGGGCCTCTCCCCTACAGGGAAGGCGCGGCTGCGCGATGGGCGCTCCGGCGAGTTCTTCTCCTCGGACGTCACGGTCGGCTCGATCTACATGATGAAGCTGTCGCACTTGGTGGACGACAAGATCCACGCGCGCTCGATCGGGCCGTACTCGCTGGTGACGCAGCAGCCGCTCGCCGGCAAGGCGCAGTTCGGCGGCCAGCGGTTCGGCGAGATGGAGGTATGGGCGCTCGAAGCCTACGGCGCGGCGCACACCCTCCAGGAGATCCTGACCGTCAAGTCAGACGACGTGAACGGCCGCAGCCGCGTGTACGAGGCCATCGTCAAGGGGCAGAACCTGCCGAAACCCGGCATCCCCGAGTCCTTCAACGTGCTGGTGAAGGAACTCCAGGCCCTCGGGTTGAAAGTGACCCTGGGCACCACCGAGGACGTCGAAGAGTAACGGGGGAGGGAGACTCGGATGATCGATTTCCGGAGCGGGCGCGAGCCGAAGAGCTCGAGCTTCGACTATATCCAGATCCGCATCGCCTCGCCGGAGGAGATCCGGGGCCCGCGCGATTCGAAGGAGCGCGAGCGCCTGGAGCTGCAGGGCCAGCGGACCTGGTGGTCGTGGGGCGAGGTGACGAAGCCCGAGACCATCAACTACCGCTCGTTCAAGCCGGAGCGGGACGGACTGTTCTGCGAGCGCATCTTCGGCCCGGTGAAGGACTGGGAGTGCCACTGCGGCAAGTACAAGCGGATCCGGTACCGGGGCGTGATCTGCGACCGCTGCGGCGTCGAAGTGACGCTGTCCAAAGTGCGGCGCGAGCGCATGGGCCACATCGAGCTCGCCGTGCCGGTGGCACACATCTGGTTCTTCAAGACGCTGCCCTCGCCGATGGGCAATCTGCTCGACATGACCCTGCGGGATCTGGAGCGGGTGATCTACTACACGAACTACGTGGTGATCGACCCCGGCGAGCAGGAGGTGCAGGACAAGGAGCTGCTCGACGAGGACCGCTACTTGGAGCTCCGCACCAAGGCGAAGACGGAGGGGGACGCGGCCTTCAAGGCGGACATCGGCGCACCGGCGGTACGGGCGCTGCTCGAGCGGCTCAACATCGACAAGCTCGCCGACGAGCTGCGCGAGTCGGTCGCGACCGAGACGAGCCAGCATCGCAAGAAGCAGATGTTGAAGCGCCTCAAGATCGTGGACGCCTTCCGCAACTCGGGCGCCGCCGGCGAGGGGCGCAACGACCCTCGCTGGATGATCCTGGACGTGATCCCGGTGATCCCGCCCGACCTGCGACCGCTCGTGCCGCTCGACGGGGGGCGGTTCGCGACGTCGGACTTGAACGACTTGTACCGCCGCGTCATCAACCGCAACAACCGGCTGCAGAAGCTGATCCTGCACCGGGCGCCGGAGGTCATCCTCCGGAACGAGAAGCGGATGCTGCAAGAGGCCGTCGACGCGCTGTTCGACAACGGCCGTCGCTCCAAGGCGATCCGGGGACGGGGAAAGCGGCCGCTCAAGTCGCTGTCCGACATGCTCAAAGGCAAGCAGGGGCGGTTCCGTCAGAACTTGTTGGGCAAGCGTGTGGACTATTCCGGCCGGTCGGTGATCGTCGTGGGTCCGGAGCTCAGGCTGCACCAGTGCGGCCTCCCCAAGGCGATGGCGGTGGAGCTGTTCAAGCCCTTCATCATCCACCAGCTGGTCGAGAAGGGCATCGCCGAGACCGTGAAGCGGGCCAAGAAGATCGTGGAGAAGGAGTCGCCGGAAGTGTACGAGATCCTCGAGGAGATCATCGAGGACCATCCGGTGCTCCTGAACCGCGCGCCGACGCTGCACCGCCTGGGCATCCAGGCGTTCGAGCCGGTGCTGGTGGAAGGGAAGGCGATCCGCATCCACCCGCTCGTCTGCGCGGCGTTCAACGCGGACTTCGACGGCGATCAGATGGCGGTGCACGTGCCGCTCTCGTTCGAGAGCCAGATCGAGGCGCGGCTGCTCATGATTTCGTCGAACAACATCCTCAAGCCGTCCGACGGCCGGCCCGTGGCCGAGCCGTCGCAGGACATGGTGCTGGGCTGCTACTTCCTCACGAAGGAGCCGGCCGACTTCGAGCAGCCCGACGTCAAGGCGGCGGCGCCTCGCCTCGGGTCGCTCGCCGAGCTCGATATGGGGCTCGCGACGAAGCGGCTCGCCTACCACTCGCCGCTGCACTACTGGAGCGAGCCGCCGGGCGAGTGGGTCTACACGACCGCCGGGCGGGTGATCTTCAACAGCATCCTCCCCGAGGGGCTGCGGCGTGAGCAAGGCTACCAGAACCAGGTCTTGCGCAAGAAAGACCTGTCGGAGCTCGTGTTCGAGAGCTACCGGCGGGCCGGCCTGGCCAGCACGGTGCAGTTCCTGGACATGCTCAAGGAGTTCGGCTTCCGCTATGCCACGATGGGAGGTGTCTCGATCGGCGTGGAGGACCTGGAGATCCCGGCCGAGAAGGCGTCGCTGTTGCACGACGCCGAGGCGCGCGTCGAGCGGTTCCAGCGCGCCTATGCCACAGGACAGATCACCTTCGGTGAGCGTTACAACAAGGTGATCGACGCCTGGACCCACGCCAACAACGACATCGCCGACGCGATGGTCAAGACGATGCAGCGCTCCAAGGGCGGCTTCAACCCGGTGTTCATGATGTTCGATTCGGGGAGCCGCGGCTCGC
>WNGG01031417.1_pt1 | contig 10049 bp, 10 predicted proteins | sample 5400661 | NCBI WGS metagenome assembly WNGG01 (sample SAMN13153372, study PRJNA577476) | soil metagenome | isolation source: 100 cm soil or saprolite under Garry oak tree replicate 1 | place: USA:California | collected 2016-06-15
CTGACGCGGTCCCAGGTGGGCTCGGAGGTGGCCGGCTGGTTCAGCTTCCAGCCGCTCTACGAGAAGGTGGTGCGCGAGGAGCCCGACCTGCTGGACTGAGGATGACATGGAGCGGCTGACCCAATGGCAGTGGCGTCGCTACCCTGACGGGCACAGGACGCGGCGCAACCTGGCCCTGCACGTAGCCACGGTGCCTCTGTTCCAACTCGGCACTATCGCGCTCGCGACTGCTCCGTTCGTCTCCCTGTGGGCCGCGCCGGTGGGTGCGGCGGCGATGTTCACCGCGTTGGCGGCGCAGGGGCGCGGCCACAAAGGGGAACCGACCGCGCCCGTCCCGTTTCGGGGACCGCGCGACTTCGTGGCGCGCTTCTTCACCGAGCAGTTCGTCACCTTCCCGCGATTCGTGCTGAGCGGCGGCCTTCTGCGCGCCTGGCGCGACGCAGGAGTACGATGACGGACGGAGGTGCGAGATGGAAACGGCACCGTCCTTGCGCTGGATCGGGCGCATCGCACTGATCGTCTCGGCGGCCTGCACGGCCGCGCCCGGCGAGCTCCCGCACGGTCTCGCCGGGCGCTGGCGGCTCGACCTGGGTGTGGCCACTAACTCGTGCATCGTCGACCTGCGCACCGAAGGCGCGTTCGTCGCGATCGGCACCTTCGATTGTGGCGCGTTCTCGGGACCGGCGACGGCCGTCCGGGTCGGATGGGCGTGGTCGCTCGCCATGGGAGACCACCAGGCTCAGCCCGAGGTCCTGGTCGGCTTCTCCGAACCTCTCGACGCCGAGACGCTGCTCGGGCAGTCGCTGTTCGGCACCCGCCAGCCCGCGGATGCGCTGGTGGTGCTCCACCGGTGAGCGTCAGCTCAGCTTGACGACCTGCTTGCCGAGGTTCCTGCCGGCGAGCATCCCGATGAATGCGGCGGGCGCGTTGCGCAGCCCCTCGGCGACGGTCTCGCGGTACTTGATGCGTCCCTCGGAGACCCACTTCGTCAGATCGGCGAGGGCGGCCGGCCAGCGCTGCAGGTAGTCGGAGAAGATGAAGCCCTGCAGCTTGATCCGGTTCACCAGCAGGCTGCGGACGTTCCTCAATCCCCGCGGTTCGGGGTGCTGGTACTCGGAGATCAGACCGCAGAGCGGAATGCGCGAGAACGCGTTCATCCGGAGCAGCACGGCATCGCTGATCTCGCCGCCCACGTTGTCGAAGTAGACGTCGACGCCACCCGGCGTGGCACGCCGCAGCTCCTCGTCGAGGGGCCCCGCCTTGTAATCGACGCAAGCGTCGTAGCCGAGCTCCTCGACCGCGAATCGGCACTTGTCCGCCCCGCCGGCGATTCCGACGGCACGGCAGCCTTGGATCTTCGCGATCTGCCCCACCACCCCGCCCACCGCTCCCGAAGCGGCGGACACCACCACCGTCTCGCCGGCCTTCGGCTGCCCGATGTCGAGCAGGCCGATGTGCGCGGTAACGCCGGGCATCCCGAGCACCCCGAGATACGCCGAGAGCGGGATCCCCCCGCGTTCCTCGATCTTGCGCACGCCCTTCCCGTCGCTGAGCGCGTAGAGCTGCCAGGCGAACGGTCCTTCCACCTTTTCGCCCGGTTTGAACTTCGGGTGCCGCGAAGCCACCACCTCGCCGACCGCGCCGCCCACCATCACCTGGCCCACCTCGGCCGGCTTCGCATACGACTTCGCCTCGCTCATCCGCCCGCGCATGTACGGGTCGAGCGAGAGATACAGGTTGCGCACGAGGAACTGGCCGTCGCCGGGCTGCGGAACCTCGGTCTCGACCAGCCGGAAGTTCCCCTCTTCGATTGGGCCGGTCGGTCTGCGCGCCAGCAGGACTTGCTGGTTCTTCTCCGTCATGTGGACCTCCGCGGCATGGGGGGCCGCCTCTGTGCCCAGGGGCGGGCGCGCTCGAGCTGGCCCGCCAGCCGGAACAGGACTGCCTCGCCTCCGAACGGTCCCACGAATTGCACGCCGACGGGCAGCCCGTCCCGCGTCCAGTGCAGCGGGACCGACATCGCCGGATTCCCGGATCCGTTGAACGGCGCGGTGAAGGCGGTGCTGCCGATCAGCGCGTCCCGGTACGCGTCGGTGTCCCGCGTCGACAAGCTGAGCACACCGAGCCGGTGCGGCGGGCTGCACATGGTGGGGGTCAACAAGACGTCCCACTGCGTGAAGAAGCGTCCCACTGCGCGTCCCGCCCCGTGCACCACGCGGATCGCCCGGGCGTAGTCCGCCGCTACATGTTGCCGTCCGATCTCGGCCACCGCCCAGGCGCCGGGCTCGACGTCCTCGGGCGCGACGGCCCGCCCGAGCGCCGCGGCCCGCAGCTCGAGCTGTGCCCGCGTGTGGGCGCCGACGATCACCAGGAAGGCCGCCGCCCGCCCGGGCTCGTCCCATTCGGGGCGCGCCTCCTCCACGCGGTGGCCTAGCTCCTCGCACAGGCGCGCGGACGCCCCGACCGCCGCCGCGCACTCCGGGTCGACCGCGTGCCCGTTCCACGGCCGGTCCGTGAAGGCGATCTTCAGGCGTCCCGGATCGGCTTCCACCTCCGCCAGGAACGGCCGCTGCTGCGGCGGCGCCCAGTACGGATCGCCCACGTCCGGTCCGCACGTCGCGTCGAGGAGCGCCGCGCTGTCGCGCACGCTGCGCGTGATCGCGTGCGCGGCCCCCGCGCCGTTCCATGACTCGCCCACGTCCGGTCCGGACGGCGTGCGCGCGCGCGTCGGCTTGAGCCCGAACAAGCCGCAAGCGGAGGCGGGGATGCGGATCGAGCCGCCGCCGTCGGTCGCGTGGGCGGCAGGGACCATCCCCGCGGCCACTGCCGCTCCGGCGCCGCCGCTCGATCCTCCGGCGCTGCGCTCGGGGTTCCAGGGATTGCGCGTCGGACCGAACAGCCTCGGCTCGACCGAGCTCGACAAGCCCAGCTCCGAAGTGTTGGTCTTTCCGAAGATGACCAGCCCGGCGCGGCGCATGCGGGCGACGATCTCGCTGTCGTGGTCGGCCACCGCGTCACGGAAGAACGCCGAGCCGAAGCTGGTGACGGTGCCGGCGTAAAGGGCGCCCAGATCCTTCAGCAGGTACGGCACGCCCATGAGCGGGCCACGCGGCAGCCCAGCCGCGATGGTGGCGCGCGCCTGGTCGTACAGGCGGGAGACCACGGCGTTCACCGCCGGGTTGCGCGCCTCAACCCGCTCGACGGCGGCGTCCAGCACCTCCGCCGGGGTGACATCGCCGGCGTTCACCAGCCTGGCAAGACCGAGCGCGTCGTGGCGATCGTATTCGGCAAACATGGCCAAGAGGACCTCGCGTGCAACCGACGTTTGTCTTTGCTACCCTGCGCCGCCGCGGAAGTCAGTCGCCGCCGATAGGGCGGGCGCTGTGCTTTTCACAGCGCGACCGCTATGGGATGCATTCTACCCGCTCCGAACACCTCCCGCCGACGAGGGTGACATGAACGCAACTGCGATGAACCGATGGGCCCTGGCCTTGCTGCTCGCAGCTTCGGCAGGCGGGGCGAGCGCGCAGCTGAAGATCGCCTACATCGATCCGCTGTCCGGCCTGATGGCGGCCACCGGCGAGCACGGGCTGCGCGAGCTGCAATACAACGCCGAGCGCATCAACGCCCGCGGCGGCATCCAGGGACAGAAGATCGAGATCGTCCCGATGGACAACAAGCTCTCGCCGCAAGAGAGCCTGGTGCTGCTCAACAAGGCCGTCGACGAGGGTATCCGGTACGTGATGCAGGGGAACGGCTCGAGCGTAGCCGCCGCGCTGATCGACGGAGTCAACAAGAACAACGAGCGCAACCCCGACAAGAGCGTCGTGTTCCTCAACTACGCGGCGGTCGATCCCGACTTCACCGGATCCAAGTGCAGCTTCTGGCACTTCCGCTTCGACGCGAACAGCGACATGAAGCTGCAGGCCATCATGACCTCGATGGTCAACGAGAAGAAGATCAAGAAGGTCTACATGATCAACCAAGACTACCAGTTCGGGCACCAGGTCTCGAAAACGGCGAAGGAGCTGCTCAAGCAGAAGCGCCCCGACGTGGAGCTGGTGGGCGACGAGCTGCACCCGCTCGCCAAGGTGAAGGACTTCGCGCCGTACGTGACCAAGATCCAAGCCTCCGGCGCCGACACGGTGATCACCGGCAACTGGGGCAGCGACCTGGCGCTCTTGATCAAGGCCGCGAACGACGGCGGCTTGAAGGCGAACTTCTACACGTTCTACGCCGGGGTGGTGGGAGCGACCAACGCCATCGGCCCGGCGGGCGTGGGGCGGGTGAAGGTGGTCTCGTTCTGGGGCCCGAACGGCAAGGACGTGCCGGCGAAGACCACCAAGTACATCGCGGACTTCAAGAAGAAGTTCGGCGCCACCGAGGACCCGTACACGGTGGACATGCCGACCATCCTCGAGATGCTGGAGAAGGCGGCGGACCAGGCGAAGAGCACCGACCCGGTCAAGGTGGCGAAGGCGCTGGAGGGGCTCAAGGTCGACGGCTACTTCGGCTCGGTCGAGATGCGCAAGGAAGACCACCAGCTCATCCAGCCGCTGTTCATCGGCACCTTCGCGAAGGTGGACGGCAAGACGGTGAAGTTCCCTGGCGACGGCAGCACGGAGTTCGGCTTCCGCGTCGACCACAAGATCGACGGTCCGGCCACGGCGCTGTCCACGGCCTGCCAGATGAACCGTCCCGGGAGCTGAGCTTAGTCCATGGCGAGCGACCGGACCGTGTTCGTGGTGACCGGGTCCTCGGCGGGCGTCGGCGCCGCCACGGTCTTGCTGCTCGCGCGGCGCGGCTCGGCCGTGGTCGTCAATTGCACGAAGAGCGTGGCCGAGGCCGAGGAGACGGCGCAGAAGTGCGTTGCGGCCGGCGGAGAGGCGCTGGTGGTCAAAGGCGACGTCTCGCAGGACGCCGACTGCCGGCGGATCGCCGCCGCTGCCCTCGACCGGTGGGGCCGCATCGACGGGCTGGTGAACAACGCCGGGACGACGCGGTTCGCGCCGATGCGCAAGCTCGACGCCCTGGACGCGGCCGACTTCCAGCGCATCTACGCGGTCAACACCATCGGCGCGTACCAGATGATCCGCGCCTGCGAGGCCCCGCTGCGCGCGGCCCGAGGCGCGGTGGTGAACGTCTCTTCGATCTCCAGCACGATGGGGATCGGCTCCTCGGTGGCCTACGCCTGCTCGAAGGGGGCCCTGAACTCGCTGACCATCTCGCTCGCGCGCGCCCTCGGCCCGGAGATCCGCGTCAACGCCGTGCTGCCGGGCTTCACCGAGACGCGCTGGCTCAAGCAGGGGCTCGGCGAAGCCTACGAGCCGGCGCGCGAGGCGTACCGCAAGCAGAGCGCGCTGCAGTCGACGCTCGCGCCCGAAGAAGTCGCGGAGGCGATCGTCTCGCTCCTGCTGCACGCCCGGAAGACCACCGGGCAGCTGCTCACGATCGACGCCGGCCGCGCACTCGGCACCGCCTGAGCGTCAGGGGCTCGGGTTGCCGGCTCACGCGCCCGGCGACTCCCGGTAGCGCCGCAGCTCCAGCTTGCCGATCTGGTTGCGGTGCACCTCGTCGGGGCCGTCGGCCAGCCGCAGCGTGCGGGCCTGCGCGTAGGCGTAGGCGAGGCCGAAGTCGTCGGAGATGCCGCCGCCCCCGTGCGCCTGGATGGCCCAGTCCAGCACCTGGCAGGCCATGATCGGGGCCGCGACCTTGATCATCGCGATCTCCTTCGCGGCGGCCTTGTTGCCCACGGCGTCCATCATGTGCGCGGCGTTCAGCACCAGGAGGCGCACCTCGTCGATCGCGATGCGCGCGTCCGCGATGCGCTCCAGCGTGACGGTCTGCTCGGCGATGGGCTTGCCGAAGGCCACGCGCTTGGTGGTCCGCCGGCACATCTTCTCCAGCGCGCGCTCCGCCACCCCGATGAGGCGCATGCAGTGGTGGATCCGGCCGGGGCCCAGGCGGCCCTGGGCGATCTCGAACCCGCGACCCTCGCCCAACAATAGATTCGAGGCCGGCACCCGCACGTGGTCGAAGACGATCTCGGCGTGGCCGTGCGGCGCGTCGTCGTAGCCGAAGACGGGCAGGTGCCGCAGCACCTGGATTCCCGGCGCGTCCATCGGCACCACGATCATCGACTGCTGGCGGTGGCGGTCCGGGTCGTTCGGGTCGGTCTTCCCCATGAAGATGAGCACCTTGCAGCGCGGGTCGTTCGCGCCGGACGTCCACCACTTGCGCCCGCTGATCACGTACTCGTCGCCCTGCTTCTCGATGCGCGCCTGGATGTTGGTGGCGTCGGACGACGCGACCGCCGGCTCGGTCATCGCGAACGCCGAGCGGATCTCGCCGCGCAGCAGCGGCTCCAGCCAGCGCTTGCGGATCTCGGGCGACCCGTAGCGTACCAGCACCTCCATGTTGCCGGTGTCCGGCGCGCTGCAGTTGAACGCCTCGGGACCGATCGGCGAGCGGCCCATGATCTCGCAGAGGGGCGCGTACTCGAGATTGGTCAGCGAGGCGCCGTACTCCGATTCGGGCAGGAACAGGTTCCACAGCTCCTGCGCCCGCGCTTTCTGCTTCAGCTCCTCGACCACGCGAGTGGGAACCCAGGGGTTCCCGCGCCGCCGGTTCTCCTGCACCTCGGCGAAGAACCTCTCCTCGGCCGGATAGACGTTCTCGTCCATGAACCGGCTGACCTTCGCCTGCAGCGCCTTGGTCCGTTCCGAGTAGGCGAAATCCATCGCCGTCTCCCGCGCGGGTGAATGAAGTCTACCAATCATGGATCGGGCGGCGGTACAACGGCGGCCCCGGACGTGTCAGGATGGGCGGCCCTGGCGGAGAGTCCATGGACCTCGACTTCACGGCGGCGGAGCAGGCGTTTCGCGAGGAGGCGCGCTCGTTCTTGCGGGCGAGCGTCCCGGCGGAGACGCGCGAGAAGGCGCTGAGCGGCGTGCGCGTGCCGTGGGAGGAGTTCGCCCGCTGGCAGCGCATCCTGCACGCGCACGGCTGGGGCGCTCCGAACTGGCCGAAGGACTTCGGCGGCCCGGGCTGGGGGTCGGTCGAGCAGTACATCTTCGAGGAAGAAGCGGCCAACGCCGGCGCGCCCGGCCTCTCGCCGTTCGGGCTCAAGATGGTGGGGCCGGTGATCATGGCCTTCGGCAACGCCGAGCAGCAGCGCCGGTTCCTGCCGCGCATCCCGTCGGGCGAGCAGTGGTGGTGCCAGGGCTACTCGGAGCCTGGGTCCGGCTCGGACCTGGCCTCGCTGAAGACGCGGGCCGAGCGGCGCGGCGACCACTACGTGGTCAACGGGCAGAAGACCTGGATCACGCTTGCCCACCACGCGGACTGGATCTTCTGCCTGGTGCGCACCGACCCCGCGGCCAAGGCTCAGCAGGGCATCTCGTTCCTGCTCATCGACATGAAGACCCCGGGCATCACCGTGCGCCCCATCATCCTCATGGACGGCGAGCACGAGGTGAACGAGGTCTGGTTCGAGGACGTGAGCGTCCCCGCCGAGAACCTGGTCGGCAAGGAGAACCAGGGCTGGACCTACGCCAAGTTCCTGCTCGGGCATGAGCGCACCAACATCGCGGGCGTGGCGATCTCCAAGCGCGAGCTGCGGCGCCTGAAGCGCATCGCCGCCGCGGAGCTGAAGGACGGCAGGCCGCTGCTCGAGGACCCTTCCTTCGCCGCCCGGATCGCCCAGGTGGAGATCGATCTGATGGCGCTGGAGATCACGAATCTGAGGGTCGTCTCCGCCGAGAGGGAGCGCCGCGCCCCCGGCCCCGAGGTTTCGCTGCTCAAGATCAAGGGGAGCGAGATCCAGCAGGCCATCTCCGAGCTGATGATGCGCGCGGCCGGGGTCTACGCCCTGCCCTTCCCGGACGCGGAAGGCGGACCGGCCGCTCCGATCGGGCCGCCGCACGCGGCGGGGCTGGGCGCGCACTACTGCAACCTGCGCAAGACGTCGATCTACGGCGGCAGCAACGAGATCCAGAAGAACATCATCGCCCAGACCATCCTGGGCCTATGAAAAGCACAGCGCCGCCGAATACGGCGGCGACTGGGGGCTCTGAGTGGACTTCGACCTGACGAAGGAGCAGCAGCTCTTGAGCGACGCCGTGCAGCGGTTCGTCGCCAAGGAGTACTCGTTCGCCGCGCGCGGCGCGATCCTCGAGTCGAAGGAGGGCTGGAGCCGGGAGATCTGGGCCAAGCTCGCCGAGCTGGGCCTTCTCGGGCTGCAGGTGCCGGAGGAGCACGGCGGCATGGGCGGAGCGAGCGTGGAGACCATGCTGACCATGAACGCGCTCGGCCGCGGGCTGCTGCTCGAGCCGTACCTCCCCAGCGCCATCCTGGCGACCGCGCTCATCCGCGACCTGGGCTCGCCCGCGCAGAGGGAGGAGCTGCTCCCGGCGATGGCGGCGGGCGAGCGGATCGCCGTGCCTGCGCACGGGGAGCCCGGCGCGCGCGACGACCTGGCGCGCGTCGCCACCACAGCGGCGCGTTCGGGCGACGGCTTCGTCCTGAACGGCCGCAAGGCGGTGGTGGTGCACGCCCCCTCGGCCGACGCGCTCCTCGTCTCCGCCCGCACCTCTGGAGCTCCGGACGAGCGGCGCGGAATCTCGCTGTTCATCGTCCCGCGCGGCGCGCCGGGCGTCTCACTGCAGACCTACCGGACCCTGGACGGGCAGCGCGCGTCCGACGTCGCGTTGCGCGACGTTCGCGTCCCGGCCGGCGGCCTGCTCGGCCCGGAGGGCGGCGCGTTCGAGGCGATCTCGGCGGCCTGGGATCTGGGCATCGCGGCGATCTGCGCCGAGGCCGCGGGCGCGCTGCAGGCGCTGCTCGACACGACCGTCGAGTACGCGAAGACGCGCAAGCAGTTCGGCGTCCCGATCGGGAAGTTCCAGGCGCTGCAGCACCGGATGGTGGAGATGCTCATCCAGGTGGAGCAGGCGCGATCGATGAGCTACCTGGCGGCGATCCGCGCGACCGACGGCGACCCGGCCGAGCGCCGCCGCGCCGTCTCCGCGGCCAAGGTGGTGATCGGGCAGGCCTGCCGGAAGGTGGGGCAGGAGGCGGTGCAGATCCACGGCGGGATGGGGATGACCGACGAGCTGCACGTGGGCCACTACTTCAAGCGGCTGACCGCCATCGAGCTCTCGCTCGGCGACACCGAGCATTCTCTAGAGGCCTTCGTGCGCGAGACTGCCGCGCGGAAGGAGACCGCATGAGCGCCGCGAGCTGGTCGACGAAAGGATCGATTGCCGTCATCACGCTCGACAACCCGCCGGTGAACGGCCTCGGCTACGAGCTGCGGCGCGGAATCCTCGACGCGCTCGACCGCGCCGAGGCGGATCCGGCGATCAAGGCCGTGGTCCTGATCGGCGCCGGACGCGGCTTCTCGGGCGGCGCGGACATCCGCGAGTTCAACACGCCGAAGATGATCGCCGAGCCGACGCTCCGCACCGTCATCCGCGCCATCGAAGCGGGCCGCAAGCCCGTCATCGCCGCCATCCACGGCATGGCGATGGGCGGCGGGCTGGAGCTGGCGCTCGGCTCGCATTACCGCGTCGCCGCGCCGGGCGCGCAGATCGGCCTCCCGGAGGTCAAGCTGGGCCTCTTGCCCGGAGCGGGCGGCACGCAGCGCCTGCCGCGCGCGGTCGGCAAGGCGAAGGCGATGGACCTCGTGCTCACCGGACGCATGATGGACGCGGCCGAGGCCGAGCGCGCCGGCCTCGTTTCGCGCGTGGTGAGCGCCGACAAGCTGATCGGCGAAGCGCTCGCCGCGGCGGCGCAAATCGCGGAGTTCTCGCTCCCGTCGGTGATGATGGCGAAGGAAGCGGTCAACCGCGCGTACGAGTCGCCGCTCGCGGAAGGGATGCTATTCGAGCGGCGCGTGTTTCACGCCCTCTTCGCGACCGAAGACCAGAAGGAAGGCATGGCGGCGTTCGTCGAGAAACGCAAGCCGAAGTTCAAACACAGGTGAAATCTTGGCGGGTCATCGCCTGGATGTGCGCCGCGCACGTGACGAGCATGGCGGGCTTCTCCAC
>WNGG01010473.1_pt1 | contig 10046 bp, 13 predicted proteins | sample 5400661 | NCBI WGS metagenome assembly WNGG01 (sample SAMN13153372, study PRJNA577476) | soil metagenome | isolation source: 100 cm soil or saprolite under Garry oak tree replicate 1 | place: USA:California | collected 2016-06-15
ACCAGCGCGCTGGCGACCCCGTTGTAGGCGCGGGCGCGGTCGACGTAGTGCTGGACGATCTGGACGCAGGTGATCTCCCCCGCCCTGATCGCGGCGTGCAGCTCCGCGATCGTCGCCTCTTCGAGACGGAACGGCGTCTGCGCGCCGGGCTGTCCAGCCATGCCGGTGTTCCCCCTGTCAAACTCGCCGCACGTCACGGTCCGTCACCTCATGCGCTCTGGCAAGCGAAAAACTCGTGGGCGGGGAACGTGCTACGATCCGCACACTGCTCGCGACCAGCACCGACGGGTGAAGTAACCATGTCACTCCTGAGCGTGCGTGATCTTCGCGTCGAGTTCGATACACGCGATGGGTTGGTCCGCGCGCTCAACGGCGTCACGTTCGAGCTCGACAAGGGCCTCGTGCTTGCGCTGCTCGGCGAGTCGGGCTCCGGCAAGAGCGTGACGCTGCGCGCGATCCTCGGCCTGCACCCGCCATCGCACACGCGGATCTCCGGCGAAGTGTTGCTCAAGGATCGCGACGTGAACCGCCTCGACGAGGTCGAGCGCCGAGCGATCCGCGGACGCGTCGCCTCCCTGGTCTTCCAAGAGCCGATCACGGCGCTCGATCCCGTGTACACGATCGGCGACCAGATCGTCGAGACGCTCGTCCGCCACCGCGGCCTCGCCCCGGCCGACGCGCGCAGGCGCGCCCGCGAGCTGATCGATCTCGTCCAGGTGCCGGCGCCCGAGCGCATGCTGCGGAGCTACCCGCATGAGATCTCGGGCGGCATGCGGCAGCGAGGGATGATCGCCATCGCGCTCGCGTGTGAGCCCGAGCTGCTGCTGGCCGACGAGCCCACAACGGCGCTCGACGTCACGGTGCAGGCGCAAATCCTGTGGCTGCTCCGCGATCTCCAGCGCCGGCTCGGGCTCGCGGTCGTGTTCGTGACCCACGACCTCGGCGTGGCCGCCGAGATCGCGGACGAGGCGGCGGTGATGTACGCCGGGCGCATCGTCGAGCAGGCGCCGATCGGCGAGCTGTTCGCGCGCCCGGCCCATCCGTACACCGAGGGCCTGATGCAGGCGACGGTGCGACGAGGCCAGAGGGGTATTCCGCTCGTGCCGATCCCCGGCGCGCCTCCGAATCTCGCTGCGCTCCCCGCGGGCTGTGCGTTCGCCGCCCGCTGCCGCCTCGTGCGCGAAGAGTGCCGGACCACGCTGCCCCCGCTCTATCAGGTGCGCGACGGCCACGTCGCGCGCTGCCACCTCGTGCCCGAGCGGTTCGGAGCGTCGCCCATACCGAAGGCGGCCTCCGTGGCTTGACCGTCGTCCGAAGGAGGGCTTATGAACCGGTTCCTGATCGTGGCGGCATCTCTGGTCTCGCTCCTGGCTCTCGTCGGCTCCGCCGGCGCTCAGGGCACGCTGCGCGTCGGCATGACGGCCAGCGACATCCCCTACAGCGGTGGCCAGCCCGACAACGGCTTCGAGGGCTTCCGCTTCGTCGGCTACCAGATCTACGAGCCGCTGATCGCGTGGGACCTCACGCGCAGCGACCGGCCGGCGCCGCTCGTCCCCGGGCTCGCCGAGTCGTGGGAGGTTCGCAAGGCCGAGCCGACGAAGTGGGTGTTCAAGCTGCGCCGCAACGTGAAGTTCCACGATGGGAGCCCGTTCACGGCGGACGCGGTCGTGTTCACCTGGGAGTCCATCAAGAAGAAGGACGCGCCTCACTTCGACACCTACGGGTCCGCCCAGGTGAGTCCCCGTCTCGCATCGCTCAAAGCGGTCAAGAAGCTCGACGACTCCACGGTCGAGATCGAGACCAACACCCCGACCAGCTTCGTTCCGTATCAGGTCTGCTACCTGATGATCGTCTCGCCGGTCCAGTGGCAGAAGGTCAAGGACTGGCGCAAGTTCGCCGAGCAGCCGTCCGGCACGGGTCCGTTCCGCCTGACGAAGCTCGTGCCGCGCGAGCGCCTCGAGCTCGAGGCGTTCAAGGACTACTGGAATCCCAACCGCCGGCCGAAGGTCGACAAGGTCGTCTTCCTCCCGATGCCCGAGCCCACCACGCGCCTCGCCGCGCTTCGCAGCGGGCAGGTCGATTGGATCGAGGTGCCGCCACCTGATGCCATCCCGCAGCTCAAGGCCGCCGGGTTCCAGATCGTGATGAACACCTATCCTCACAACTGGACGCACACGCTGCGGCTCGACAAGGAACCGTGGAACAACAAGCTCGTCCGCAAGGCGGCGAACTACGCCATCGATCGCGTCGGCATCTGCAAGAGCCTCCTGAACGACACGTGCGCCCCGGCGTCGGGGATCACGTACAAGGGGCACCCGTGGTTCGGCAATCCCAAGGAGAAGTACGAGTACAACCCGGCCAAGGCCAAGGAGCTGCTCCGCCAAGCCGGCTTCGACGGTGTGAGCAAGCGGCCGGCAAAGGCCGTGCACCTCATCTCCACGTCGGGATCCGGCCAGATGCTGCCGCTGCCCATGAATGAGCTGGTCCAGAAAAATCTCAAGGAAGTCGGGATCGACATCGATCTCCAGCCCGTGGAGTGGAACGCCCTCACCCAGCGCTTCCGCGTCGGCTTCACCGGCGAGAACGCGGGGATGAACGCCTGGAACATCTCGTTCAACTTCCAGGAGCCGTGGTCGGCCTTCGGCCGCTTCTTCTACTCGAAGTCCGTGGTGCCGGTGTCCCTGAACACGATGCCGTACATCAATCCGGAGGTGGACAAGCTGCTCGACGAGGCCGCGCAGACCTTCGACATCGGCCGGCAGAACGAGATCCTGGCGAAGCTGCACGAGATCGTCGTCGACGACGCGCCGTGGATCTTCATCGTCCACGACCTGAACCCGCGCGCGCTCTCGTCGAAGGTGAAGGGCTTCGTACCGCCGCAGTCCTGGTTCGTGGACCTGACGTCGGTGAGCGTCGGAAAGTAGCGGACCACCTCCGTCATGTGGGCGTACGTCGGGCGGCGGCTCCTCCTGGCGATCCCGACCCTGGTTGGGGCGAGCATCATCGTGTTCGCGATGGTGCACCTCGCCCCCGGCGACCCCATGTCGGCGGTGATGCCGGTGGATGCGAGCCAGGCCGACATCGAGGCGGCCCGGCGCGCGTACGGGTTCGATCAGCCGCTGCCCGTTCAGTACTTCCGCTGGCTCGTGCGCGTCGTGCAGGGGGACCTGGGGAAGTCCATCGCCACCCGGCGCCCCGTCCTCCAGGACGTCTACGACGCGCTCAAGAACAGCCTGGTCCTCGCGCTCTCGGCGTCGTTGCTCTCCTTCGGGATCGGCATCGGGCTCGGGCTCCTCGCCGCGTTCCGCCAGGGCCGCGTTCTCGACAAGCTCATGAGCGCCGTCGCCATCGTCGGCGTGTCCGTTCCCCACTACTGGGCCGGCATCATCCTCATCATCTTCTTCTCCGTGCAGCTCAACTGGCTTCCCGCGATGGGAGCCTCCGCGGAGGGCGGCGCCGTCGAATATCTGAGGCACATGGCGCTGCCGACGATCGCGCTCGCGCTGATTCCGCTCGGCGTTCTCACGCGGGTGGTGCGCTCGGCGGCGCTCGACATCCTCGCCCAGGAGTTCGTGCTCGCGCTCCGCGCCAAGGGTCTCGGACGCGCCGCCGTCTTCGCCCACGTCGTGAAGAACGCGGCGCCGCAGATCCTCACCGTCCTCGGGCTCCAGTTCGGCTTTCAGCTCGGCGGCTCCGTGCTGGTGGAGACCGTGTTCTCGTGGCCCGGCACCGGCTACCTGATGAATCTCGCGATCTTCCAGCGGGACCTTCCCGTGCTCCAGGGCGTGATCCTCGTGCTCGCCACGTTCTTCGTCCTTCTCAACCTCGCCGTCGACCTCATGCAAACCCTCGTCGACCCGCGGATCGCCCGTCACTGATGGACGCGCGCACGCTCGCTCCGCCGATCGCCGCGGCCGACATCGAGACCGTCGTCGGAGCGCCGATGTCCTACTGGCGCACCGTCGCCTGGCGGCTGCGCCAGGACCCGACCACCATCGTGGCCGGCGTGCTCCTGCTGCTGATCGCGCTCGCCCCGATCCTGGCGCCGCTCATCGCTCCTCACGATCCCAGCGCCGGATCGATCCGTTTGCGCCTGGCGCCTCTCGGGACATCCAGCCATCCGCTCGGCACCGACGAGCAGGGCCGCGACATGCTGACCCGTCTCCTGTGGGGCGGGCGCATGACGCTCCTCGCGGGCCTCACGCCGGTCCTCGTCGGATTCCTCTTCGGCACCGTGCTCGGGGTCCTCGCCGGCTTCGTCGGCGGGCACACCAACACGCTGATCATGCGCACCATGGACGTGTTCTACGCATTCCCGGCCGTGCTCCTCGCCATCGCGATCTCCGGGTCACTCGGCCCCGGGCTCTGGAACACGCTGATCTCGCTCTCGATCGTGTTCATCCCGCGGGTCGTTCGAGTCGCGGAATCCGCGACCGTACAGGTGAAGTCGCTGGAGTTCGTCGCCGCCGCGCGCGCAAGCGGCAGCGGCGTCTGGCCGATCATGCGCCACCACCTGCTTCCCAACGTGCTCGGGCCCGTGCTCGTCTTCTCGTCGACGCAGGTGTCCCTCTCGATCATTCTCGCCGCCGGGCTCTCCTTCCTCGGCCTCGGGGTGACGCCGCCCGCCGCGGAGTGGGGTTTGATGCTCAACACCCTGCGCGGCTCGATCTACGTGAACGCCTGGGTGCCGGCGCTCCCCGGAGTCGCCATCTTCCTCACGTCGATGGCGTTCAATCTGCTCTCCGACGGGCTGCGCGACGCGATGGAGATCCGGATGTGAGCGCCCCGCTGCTCTCGGTGCGTGGGCTGCGGAAGCATTTCCCGATCCGCTCGGGGCTGCTGCTGCGAACGCACGCCTGGGTCCGCGCGGTGGACGACGTCTCGTTCAGCGTCGCGCCGGAAGAGACGCTCGGCGTCGTCGGCGAATCGGGCTGCGGAAAGTCGACGCTGGCGCGGCTGATCCTCCGGCTCCTCGAGCCCGACGCCGGCGCCGTGACGTTTCTCGGCGAGGATCTTCGCTCCGCCGGCCGCGCGCGGCTGAAGCGCCTGCGCCGCGACATGCAGCTCGTTTTCCAGGATCCCCACGCGTCGCTGAATCCGCGGATGACCATCGAGGACGCGGTGGCGTTCGGCCTCACCGTGCACGGCACAGCGCGACGGGAAGCGCGCGCGCGGGCGTGGCGCCTGCTCGAGCGGGTCGGTCTCGATCCGCGGCTGTACGGTCGCCGCTATCCTCACGAGCTCTCCGGCGGTCAGCGCCAGCGCGTCAACATCGCGCGGGCGCTCGTGCTGGACCCGAAGCTGCTCGTGCTGGACGAGCCCGTGTCAGGGCTCGACAAGTCGGTGCAGGCCCAGGTGCTGAACTTGCTCCAGGAGCTCAAGGCGGAGCGCGCGCTGACTTGCGTGTTCATCTCGCACGACCTGAACGTCATCGAGTACGTGTCGGGCCGCGTGCTCGTCATGTACCTGGGCCAGGTGGTCGAGACGGGCTCCGTGGACGCGCTCGCCGAGTCGCCGAAGCATCCCTACACCCAAGCGCTCTTCGCGTCGGCGCCGACGATGGACCCGTCGCGACGCCTGGAACGTCCCCCCATCACCGGCGATCCGCCGAACCCGGTCAATCCGCCGTCGGGCTGCCGCTTCCGCACGCGGTGCGCGTACGCGATGCCTCGCTGCGCCGAGGCCGTGCCGCCTCCGATCCTGCTCGCGTCGGACCACGCCGTCGCGTGCTACCTCTACGACGGCGAAGCGGCCCTCGCTCCCGTCTGAATCCGCCTAGCGCCCGAAGACGGACGTCACCGCCTGGTGAGCACCGTTCTCCCCGAAGCTTTCCTCCTTGTACAGACCGAGCGCCTCCAGGACGGGCCGGTCCTGGATCGAGAAGAGGACGGCCGCGTCGCGCGACGACAGGTTGGCGTGCCCGTGCAGCGCCCAGGACGGGAGCGCGATGATGTCGCCCTTGCCCCAGGCGAACCGGCGGCCGTCGATGATCGTCTCGCCGTTCCCCTGCACCACGTAGTACACCGCGCTTCCGGTGTGGCGATGCGCGCGCAGCTTCTCGCCCGGACGGAGCATCTGGATCCCGCATCCCATCGTCGGCAGCACCGAGGCGCCCGTCTGCGGGTGCGTGTACTCGAGCGCGATGCCGTCGTGCGCGTCGCCTTCCGCGCCGTCCAGGGCCTGCAGCGACTTCCACGTCGTCTCCCACGCGTACACGAGCAGCGGCGACGAGCGCGGCCGCTCTTTCATCCACGTCGGCTGCAGGGCCACATGACCTGTACCTGGGGGGGGGGCGGTCCGATCACGCGGGAGCGCGGGACTGCCGAGAAGGGATGTTCCGTCAAGAGGGCCTTTATCCCGTCGATGCTCTTGTAATGGCGTGCATCAGAGCTCGAAGCTCCGTTGCAGTGATCCAGCCCGCTATCGGACCTTGGTCGCACGATCCGGACGGTGGTGATGAACCACTGTTGCTCCTCCGCGCTCACGGAGCACTCTGTCCGCGTCGAGCAACGCGTCGAGCAGCGCTTCGCCGCACGGGTCGGCAATGACGACGACGCGGCGCACGCTGCCGTTGCCAAAATAGTCGATGGAGTCGTCAATACGCTTCTTGCGATCGACATCGACGACGAACAGGCGCGTGCGCGCGGTCCTCACGCTCGCGCTTTGTGTTGACTGGCCGGCGGTGCGATGGATGAGCGGGTGGCGTGACATGGATGCCTCCACGGTGTGTGGCCGTCGCAGGTCATGAGGCGACGTCACTGTGTTCCCTTTGGCGTCCAGGTTCCCGTCGCATAGTCTCGCAAGGCTTGCAGGAGGACCCAGCGGAGCGTCGTGCTCTCACGCACGGCGCGGGCACGCGCGGCTCGCTGAAGATCGCGGGGGACGTCACGCACCAGATAGATGCCGGTGGTCGCCAGACGGGCGAGCACGTGGGTCGATACGTGGCGTCCGTGAGCCCGCGCGTCGAGGCCGGCTCTTCCATCCATCGGTGTTCCCCCCTGGCGTCCGTGCGTGACTAGGCGCGAAGCGGCGCAATCAGCCGGATCAGCCAGAGCACGACGCTCGCCCCGACGAACGCCATGACGAGGCTGATGAAGAACCCGCTTTCGCCAACGCCGAGCAACGCGGCAAACATCCAACCGCCCAGCAAAGCACCGATGCCCCCGAGGATGATGTCGCCAAGTAGGCCGTAACCATGGCCGCTCATGACCCGGCCGGCCAGCGCTCCTGCGATCAACCCAATGACGATGAACACAAGAAAGTGCATGGGATCCTCCGTGTCTTCACGCTAGCAGCCCGGTGAGATCGCCGGCTAGTGGACCTTGGTCCAATGAGTGGACGAGAGGTTCAAGGGGTAGCGGGATGCTCGCCAGGCCAGCGAGGGCCGACTCGACCAGGCGTCGTGTACGATGGCAATGATCGGGAAGTGGTCACCGAAAGGCCTTCTCACGACGACTCTAGGTCATCGCCCCTGCGCCTGCTATTGGATCGTGGTCGCGTCCGTTACCGAAATTTCAGATGTTCGATGAGGCCGCCGGGCACGGCTATTGGACCAACTCTAGTCTGTCGCTGATGGCTTCCCCCGTTTTCGGGTCCCAGTCCTTACCATTGACTCTACGGGACGGTCTGCGGGATATATGTCAACGCGGGGCGCCAGGCGACGCACGATGAGTCCGCGGCCGCGGCTTGGGCCGGCCCTGCCGAGGTCAGTGCGTCGACTCCCCGACTTTCTCTTCCGCCGCGCCCTTCCAGCTCCGCAGGAGAGACGCGGGATAGAGCACGACGTCGTTGTCGATGAGGTTCGCGCAATTCCGGCAGAGCCATATCGCGTTGCCATACGCACCGTGCTCGTGGTCCGGCAGCAAAGGATCGTAGCGGCGCCCTGAGGGCGCGGCGGCCGCGATGGGGACAGCGAGCCCCAGGGTCAGGCTCCTTCTCCGATCGTCGTGCGGGCCGCTCGTCAGCGCGCGACAGTTCGGATTCGAGCAGCGGTCGGCCACGCGCGCCGCGGTCGCGCATGTCACGGCCTCGACAAAGGCGTCCGTCATGATCGCCATCGTCAGTTACCGAACGTTCGCGTGAAGAACGTCGTGACGCTTTGGCCGGACGACACTGCGCCGTCGCTCGACCGCCCACCCCGAGCGGCTTTCGAGCAAGCGGTACTCGATTTGAAATTCTGGCCGTTGAGTCGGCATGGTCCTGGATTGCACTCGCGCATGGGGCCTCCGTGACGTCCTCACTCGGGAATGCTGCATCGGCCCTTTGTCGCACGCAACCGAGCCGACCATCATGAGAAATCCAGACGCAGTCATAGCACGAACTCGCCGCTTCATCACTCCCTGAATCTAGCCGACATCAGTGCGTTCGATCTTTGCCGTGGTCAGCCGGAGCGTCAATGAGGAGATCGGACTAGGAGATTCTCCGGGGAACGGTGACGACTCGGGCTCGCCGCCCGCCGCCCAGAATGTAGCCGCCAACATCCAAGTCACGAACATTGCGCGCCTCGCGGATCACAGCGCGGCTTGGCATTTGGCGTGCACCGTTCTCCCGGCACTGCTGCTTGGCCGGAGACAGGGAGGCAGGCATCATGTTCGCGCGCAAGGTTAGCTACGTGACGAGCAAGGGGGACAAACGATGAGCGAGATCGCGTTCGTACTTACCTGGGGAGCCGGCCTCGTCCTGGGCAGCGGGCTCGGCTATCACGCGGGACGCCACGCGGCCCACGCCGTCCGAAAGCGGTTCTCGCTCAGGTAATTGCCTGCTAATCGCCGCAGTGCCGGACGTCGCGATCTCGGCCAAACAGATGCCCACGATGCGCCCATTGTCTCGGAGGTCCCGCGCAATCAGCACCGTGCTGGCCTGAGCCTCGACGATCTCCCGAATGACGTCCCGGGGCGGGACGGCTGCGCTCCGCGATAGCTGCGGTATCAAACGGCTGAAGGCAGCGACGAGGTCGTCGTCAACACTAGCCGCTACCGCGATCTCGATCCCATTGCCTGATGTGGATACCATTGCCGTCTGGCTAACCATATCTGTCCTGAACTACGTCATCCGACCATCGCCTGAGTTTCTGCGAGCTTGCCGAACACGGTCTGGGGCGTTCGCCGTGTTCTCCAGCAAGGCGCGGCAAGATATCAGCGCAGGCGACTCCGGCGCTCGGCCGCCGAGGAGATGACTGGAACAAGTACGCCGCTTTGCATCAGGCTCAGAGATGGGAAGCGTAAAAGGGCAGGTCGCGACCGTCGGCTTGCCATTGCGTGCTCCACTTAGACGGCCCACGCCCATTTAAACTCCGCAATCAATAGCGTATCTCTGGAAACGAGAACATGATACCGTGCCGCCGCCTTGCCGGAGCGGCCGGACGTGACCATTGTCTGAGCCCGCCGCCAGCGCTGGCGTCCTACGTGGGAACTACATCGGTAGGTTGCAGAAACCCATTCCAGAGAGGAGTCGTGGCATGAGCGTCAGAAGAGTCGTCGTCGCATCGATGGTGCTCGCCATGATCTTGACCACCATGGGGACCGGTTGGGCCAACAGCGGGTTCGACAAGCGTAGTCTTCGAGGCACCTGGGGATTCTCGGCATCCGGCCGAGTGTTGGGCCAGCAGGCCACCGCGGTGGGCCTGATCACGGCCGACGGCAAGGGGGTGTGTACCACATCGATTAGGTTCAACATCACCGGTATCGTCTTCCCGCTCGCGTCCTCCGAGTGCACCTACGACGTAAACGCCGACGGGACGGGCCAGATCCACTCGACATTCCCTATCGTCGATATCACCAGTGTCTCGTTCCTGACCGACTTCGTGATCATCGAGGCCAGAAAGGAATTCCACTTCATTCTTTCCGATGATCCGAACGTTCCGGAAGAAGGCACGGTCGCCAACGGCGTGGCCAAGCGGCAGGGCTCCCGACCGCCGGCGAGCCATCCAGACAAGGAGGACAGCGAGAGGTAAGGTCAGACGGCGTGTAAACGAGTGCGGGCGGCGTAACCTTCGGTTCGCCGTAAGAACCGCGGGCGCGACAACGCCCGAACAGAAGGAGACACCG
>WNGG01010474.1_pt1 | contig 10046 bp, 13 predicted proteins | sample 5400661 | NCBI WGS metagenome assembly WNGG01 (sample SAMN13153372, study PRJNA577476) | soil metagenome | isolation source: 100 cm soil or saprolite under Garry oak tree replicate 1 | place: USA:California | collected 2016-06-15
ATTAGTCGCCGATCAGTGAGCGAACGCGAGGTACTCGTGGACGGAACGCACCGAGGCCGACCCTTCGCCGACGGCTGCCGCGACTCGCTTGGTCGAGCCCGCCCGGACGTCGCCTACGGCGAACAACCCGGGATAGCTGGTCTCAAAGGGCAGCGGTCGCCGACCCAGTGCTTCCCATCGCCCGTCGAGGTGTTCTTCGCCTAGGGACCGGTCGGTGAGCACGAAACCCCGTGCATCGAGGGCCGCGCACCCCGACAGCCAACCCGCGGCAGGATCTGCGCCGATGAAGGAGAACAAAGCGACACACGGTAACACGGGATCGGCGCTCTCCGGCAACAGGAAGTAGCCAAACTCTAATGCATGCCCATAATCAGGCATAACGAAACCTCCTTGTGTCCTTGCTTCTCTCCATGCTTCCAGCGAAGAGGTGCGGAATGACCCGTTCTCATGGACTGATCATGCCGAGTCGTTCCATCCCTTCCCAGGCGTGATAACTCGCTTCATCCTCTTGGGCGCTGGGCCCAGCAAAGACGTATTCGGACAACGATCCCGGTTCGATCTGCGTCAAGTCGACCCCGTCGAAGAGGTCCTTTGTCCGTTGCCGGACCCAGACCGTAAATGGGTCCTGCGCTGTTCGCAGGAGCTGGAACGTGCGCTGGAGATCCTCCCCCTCCAGGTAGATGATCGCTTGATCCCCGTGCGGCGTGTGTTGCAGGTACGCGCGCTGTGCGCTGAGGCCCAGCTGACGGCTGAATGCCTCGTACTCGCTTCGGCGTGGTCCCAGGATCTCCGCGATCCAGGCTCTCCATTCCTCCGTCTTGCCTGCCCTCAGGGGGAAGACAAACGCCAGTGATGCCATGCTATTCATCTTCTTTCTCCTTCTTCTTTGACCCACTCGCCCTCTAAGGGATAGCCCGCCTGCTCCCACTCCTGGAGGCCACCCGCGAAGTGCAGGACATGCGTATAGCCGTGGCGCTCAAGGAGTTGGCCGAGAGCTGTACTCGCGATACAGCTCGCATCGGAACAGTACACGACAATCTCGTCCTCTTTGTTGAGCGACTGCAGCGCTTCCCGTGTGGTAGCGAAGTGAATAGAGCCGGGAATATGCTTCGCCTGGTAGGCCCACTCACCAAGCGCCATCACCAGGCGGAAGTGGTCCTGGCGATCCAACTTCTGCTTCAACTCCTCGTGACCGATCGTTCTCATATGGCCTTCCTTTCCAGTGCCTCGCGATCCCACTGCGCAAGCGTGGCTCCGGCTTCGTAGGTGCTCTGGAAAAACTCCAGCAACGCCTGCTCAGGCGAGGAAGCTGTTCGCACGTCCTCATAGCGCAGGAAGAATTCTCCCAGCTCGTGACGGTAGAAGGCCTCCTGCGGACGAATCGAGGCCGTCGCCAGTCCAGGCGGTTCTGGCGAGGTATAGGCGTAGAAAGCCGGGGCGGGAAAATTGTCATCGCCAGGCCAGAAGCCACAACTGATCACTTCATGCGAGTAGGCTTCCCGCGTCATGCGATCGGCCCCTGGACGCTCCGGTGCACGCCGTCCCGAAAACAAGGTAAGGGCCAGGTCGAAGCTTCCCCAGAAGAAGTGGATGGGACTGCTCTTGCCCAGAAACGGCGAGCGGTAGCGCTGCATGATGGCCTCGGTCTGCACCAGGATGCGCCAGAAGCGCTGGGCGTAGAGCGAGTCGTAGGAGGCATGGACCTCATCGATATCACAGCGAATGGGATTCTGCACTTCGCTGGGCAAGGGGTTGATGCTGACCTCGATGCCGAGCGCGTGCAAGCAGTCCATGCATTCCCGGTAAAACGCGGCGACCGACCGAGGGATCAGCGGCAGCGCTTTGGTTGTCCCCTCGCTGGTGCGAATGAAGAGCGTGTGCTCGATGAAGTCAAAGCTGACGTCAAAGGTGCCCCCGTGAGAGGGAATAGCAGAGGTGGTCAGCCCACGCGGGGTGACGTACAAGGTGACATGCCACCAGTGGTTGAGAAAGGGAGAGAGTGCCATGCGGACTTTGCCCACGATCTGTGTCCACAGGTGCAGGGTCTGGCAGGTCTCTCGCCAGGCCTCATAGGGCAGCGCTGGCCAGCCCTCCGATCCCTCCCCGTGCTGTGTGTTGCGTGTATTCTCCACGTGTTGCTCCACTTCGTTCGTCTCTCTGCTCCGCAGCTTCGCCCCTCGCGGGCGTCACGATGTTCGGCTCGCTACCTGGAGTGCAGGAAGCAAGGCCTCACGCTCCCAGGAACCGCGATACAAGGCTCCATTGATGAAGAACGTGGGAGTGCCTTGTACTCCGCTGCGTTCACCCCCTTCCACATCCTCCTCGATGCGGGCGAGCGCGCGTTGGTCGGCCAGAGCGCGTGCGTACTGCTGCAGATCGAGACCAACCGCTTCGGCAAATTGCTCGAGATCGGCATCCTCCAGGGTATGCTGATGGTGGAAGATGTAGTCATGCATCTCCCAGAACTTGCCCTGAGCTGCGGCGGCCTCGGCTGCCAGAGCCGCGTGCAGCGCGTGGGGATGGATCTCGGTGAGCGGGAAGTTGCGAAAGACAAAGCGCAACTGCTCCCCGAGTTGCTGCTGGATCGCTCGCACGATGGTCGTCGATAGGCGGGTGTAAGGGCATTCGTAGTCGCCATACTGCACCAGCGTGACCGCGGCGGTGGCAGGTCCTTGATGGTGGTCCCGTTCACTGACGGGGACCTCAAGATGTGTTCGGTGTGTCATCGTCCTCTTTCCTTTTGGTTCTCCTAAGAATCGGATGGGAAGGGAGAGCGCTTCGAGAGCCGAGGGCGCGGCATTCGTCCCCTCCCCACACCTCCTTTCAAAGGGAGGTTTTTTCATGAGCTCGGTGCAAGCAATGAGTGCCCAGCTCATCTGGTCCTATCAGGGACCATCTCAGAAGGACTGCTTCAGGGCTTCCACAGCGAGCTCGATCTTGATGATGTCACCCACAAGGAACCCACCGGTCTCCAAGGCCAGGTTCCAGGTCAGTCCGAAGTCTTTGCGGTTGATCGAGGTCCGGGCATCGAAGGAGATCACTTCCCGGCCCATGGGATCCTTCCCACGTCCGGAGAGCTCGGTGTCCAGCACGACCTCGCGGGTGATGCCGCGGATGGTCAGATCCCCGATCACCTTCGCATGGTCGCTGCCCAGCAGCTCCACGCTGGTGCTCTTGAATGTGATCGTGGGGTGACGCTCGATATCCAGGAAATCGGGGGACTTCAGGTGATTGTCGCGATACTCCACCCCCGAATACAGGCTGGGCGTATCGATCTCCACTTCCACCGAAGAGCGGGATGGATCGGCCTCGTCCAGGACGATGATGCCGCGCACGCTCTTGAAGTGCCCCTTGACCGTCGTAAACATCATGTGCTTGCCGGAGAACTCGACCAGCGTATGTGCGGGATCGAGCTGCCAGGTACTACGGGTTGGAACTCCCGCTTCACTTTGCGTTGTCATGTCATTCCCTCCATTACGAAAGACAGCTTCAGGTGCTGCTGGCTTCGGGAACGATTGACCTTCTCGTTCCCTTTGCCCTCTTATTTCCTCTCAGGCTGCGCTGGTCGTTGCGCAGCTTTGAAACACTCATGTCTCTGCAAGGTCAAGCATCGCTCAAGCAGGCTCGAGGAGCAGCTCGTCGATGTAACACCAGGCCCAGTCCTCACCAGGCTCGAAGGACTGAATGATCGGGTGGTTGGTCGCGTGGAAATGCCTGGTGGCGTGCTTGTTCTTCGAATCGTCACAGCAACCGACATGTCCACAGGTGAGACAGAGGCGCAGGTGGACCCAGCTATCTCCAATTTTCAAACAGTCCTCACATCCATTGGCGCTCGGCGTGACCTCGCGTATCTGGTCGAGGTGGCTACATTGTTGTGCCATATGTTTCTGTTCTCCTTCCTTGATGCTCCTGGATGCTCTTGCCTCTTTTCGCAAGGATCACAGGAACTCCTGCTGATGAACCCTTTTGAGCAAGAGAAGACATACCGTTCTCCTTATGTTCTTTGCACCTGCTCAACCTTCGTTGTGTACCGCATCGTATGCCGCCAGGAACATTGGATCGTACACACAAAACTGTTCAGGCGTCCCCACTGCTGCTCTCCTCCAGAGCATGGCAGCAGAAGCGACTACAGCATCCACCTCTCTTCCTAAAAGATTGCATCCCCGCTAGCAGTATCGAAGAGGTGCATGGACTCGTTGTCGACATGCAGGCGTACCTGAGCGCCGGCTTTCACCTGGGAACGCGGATCAAGCTTGGCCACAGCACTCCTGCCCGCCACGGTCAGGTACACCAGCAACTCGTCGCCCAGGTTCTCGACCACGTCGACTCTCCCATTGAGCGTCGATCCAGTAGTGATCTCGGATGGAACCAGCGCCACGTCTTCCAGGTGGGAAGGACGGATGCCGAAGGTCAAGTCCTTCCCTGCTGCTGCCCTGCTCCGCTCCACATAGCGCGAGGGGACGACGATCTGCCCGATCCCTTCCAGCACGACCTTCGTCTGCCCCTCTTCATCGATGATCTTGGCATTGGGAAAGAAATTCATGGAGGGAGAGCCAATAAAGCCAGCGACAAAGAGATTGGTGGGATGATCGTAGAGTTGCTGAGGTGAGCCAAGCTGCTGGATGAGGCCCTCGTTGAGCACAGCGATCCGGTCGCCCATCGTCATGGCCTCGACCTGGTCATGGGTGACGTAGATGACCGTCGTCTGGATGCGACGGTGCAGCTTGATGATCTCGGCACGCGTGGCCACACGCAGCTGCGCATCCAGATTCGAGAGCGGTTCGTCCATCAAGAAGACATCCGCCTGGCGCACAATCGCTCGACCAAGGGCCACCCGCTGGCGTTGTCCCCCGGAGAGCTGTTTGGGCTTGCGTTTGAGCAGGTGCTCCAGGCCCAGGACTTCAGCCGCCTCCTGCACGCGCGCGGTGATGTCCTGTGCGGGGACATGGCGCAACTTGAGCCCGAAAGCCACATTGTCGAAGACGTTCATGTGGGGATAGAGCGCGTAGTTCTGGAAGACCATCGCAATGTTGCGGTCTTTGGGGTCCACCCCATTGACCAGGCGGTCGCCAATGAAGATGTGACCCGCGCTGGGTTCTTCTAGCCCGGCTACCATGCGCAAGCACGTGCTTTTGCCACTGCCCGATGGCCCGACCAGCACCAGGAATTCCTGGTCCTTGATCTCGATGCTGACATCGTGGACAATTTCCACCTGGTCAAAGGACTTGTAGACGTGCTCGAATCGAACTCCTGCCATGAGGGATACCTCCTGTCACTGCTGCTGCTGAAAAACTTGTTCCTTGAGAATAGTGAGACGTCATTATGGTTGCTCCACGTGAAACGTGAGGGTAAAGATTTCGCCTGGCCCCACCTGCTGCACAAACTTCTCGTAGACCCCCTGGACCAGTGGAAGTGGGTCTGAAATCATCGGCTGTTGACTACCCTCTGCCTCAAATAGCCGGCCCTCGCGAAAGTGAAACGTTCTTTCAACCTCTCGGGGCGGCAAGTCCAGATGCACCGTGATCGTCAAGTTATCGTCGGTCCGAAGCCTTGGGTACACTTGCTCCTGATAGACCAACGCGAGAAGCGATAAGAACTCCGCCTCGTTTACCGGTGTCCTATGCTTCGTGACCGGAAAGACCCGTTGACCTTGCTCGTCAGTTTCGACCTGGACAACAACCCTCAATATTGCTTCAAACACGTTCTACTCCTCTCTGTGTGAAAGGCGTCCATCGATGGCCGGCTACTCGGTCTCGGGACACCTGGTCAGTTCGACTTCGACAATGCGGACGGGCAACATTTCTTCACTCGTGCCCCCCTTAACGTGGTGGGACGGCCGCCAGTAGCGATGAAGCATGAGTAACAAGCAGAATCCGTTCTTGTGGAAGCACACCGCTCACCAGCGTACCTATCCCTAGTACAACGAGCGCGAAACGCAACCCCGTTGATTCCCACCGCAATGGCTTCCCAGCTGGGGAGTGCAGGTACATAGGCTCGAGTACACGTACGTAGTAGAACAGCGAGAGAGCGCGATGTTTCATTACAATTATCTCACATCGTCTTGTCGAACACAGTGCTCTTCTCTCAATTGGACTTCTCTTCATCATTACGTATCACAGAGTAGGAAGGATACCTTCATTCAGGGATTCATCATTGGCCTGGGTCATTGACGAAGTGGGACAATACGTCGCTCGCAGAAACGCCAAGATTGAGTATCTGCATGCCATCGTCGAAACATTTGGCCGCGAGAGCATCAATAGTATCCAGTCTAAGCAGGCCAAAGCTCCAGTCTGGACGATTATTACCAGCCAGGAAAAGCTAGAAGAGATCATTGCAGCGCTCGATGATCGCATCGGCGAGACCGCGAAAGTGCAAGATCGTTTTCGACATCGTGCCGATCTGGCGCCATCAGACATCCGCGAAGTCATGACGAGGTGCGTTCTGAGAAGCAATCGTCATCGCCATCACCTATGGCTACTCATGCGACCATCGGGAGGATCTTAAGCAATGGATGGTAGCGTTGGCAACGGACCCATGCTGGAGAGATTCCCCTGTTCATGCAACCCCTGGATGGCAACAGCAGTGACAAAGCAAGCTTGCTGGCTGTCTTTAGCGCTATCTAGAGGCAGTTGCGAGCAACGGATGGGGAGGCGAGCGTGTATGAGGCTGATAACGGAGTGTACAGCGAGGGAAAAATCCAGCAACTGATTGCCACCTACAATGACCAGGGCAGCGTGGAGCGCGGCTTTCGCTTTCTGAAAGTCCGCTGTTTCTGGTCTTTCTGCATCTTTTAGGCCCGCCCTACGAGAAAATCTATAATCCTTCCATCAGAAACTGCGGAATGTGGGATCGAGGGGATGAAGTCCGCAAATTACCTGTCTAAACCTCCTGATAAAGTTTTACATTGCTTGCCAGAATCTCTTGAATTCTCTTTATCACTGGTTAGTCGCTTAAAATAAAGATATGCACTGCTGGCTGCTCAAGGCCCCTAATAGGAGAACGGATGTCCCCAGTAGCCAGTACAGGGTGTATATCGTTCTGGGTGATATATGAGAGGGAGCCGAGGGCAGTTTGTTATACCTCGATCGCGACTGGGAGGACTAGAGGCCGGATGTGGAAGTGTTGGAAGAGATGGCGTTCGGCAACGTCACCAATTACTCTCCTGATGTGTACCCAATTGGTGACATGGCCTTTTTGATTGGAAAGCGCTTTTGCGATTTCTTTCTGCAATCCTTTCGTGAGGGTCTGTTTTGATGATTCGGACAAGGCAGTGCCGCGCATGATTACTTCGGGTTTACTCGCTAATCGACTACTGGAAGCATTAATTTCTACCAGCAGAATCAGCACTCCCTCCTGCGCTAGCCGTTCACGGTCACGGACCACATAACTTTCCAGTTCTTCGCCTGAGACTTCATCGACATAGACATTTTTCACCCCAATTTTCTTCCCGATTTTGGCGTGTTGGGCGGTAAAGAATACTTCCTGCCCATTTTCAATTAGAAAAATCTGATTTCTTTTGTACTGCATTTTTTCAGCGAGGTCACGGTAGGCGATCATATGACGATACGTTCCGCTGATAGGCAAGAGAAATTTGGGTTGGGTGAGGGAGATCAAAAGCATGTGATCGCCGGACGATCCATGACCGGAGACATGGAAGGAACCACTGGCGATATCCGAATACATGATGGTTGCGCCCTTTTTTGCGATCGCATCGACCAAGGAACTGACCGCCAGTTCATTGCCCGGTATCGGATCGGCGGAGAGGATCACCAGATCATGGGGCTGCAGCCGTATTTCTTTGTGTTCTCCTTCCGCTATGCGGGTCATAGCAGAGTTTTCCTGTCCCTGACTTCCCGCGACCAACAGCATGATTTGATGGCGCTGGTAGCGAGGTATCGCGTCTAATTGGATTTCGGTTCCCGGTTTGATGTGCAGATAGCCGAGTCTTTGTGCGAGTTGTTTGGCTTTGATGATGGATCTGCCGACAAAGCAGACTTTGCGGTTGAGCTTTTCCGCTGCCTCAATGGCTTGGTTCAATCGGGACACGTTGGAAGCATTGGTCGTGATCACGACCTTTCCTTTGGATTCACGCATCGTTTGTTCAAAATTCTGCGTGAGCATCTCTTCCGAAGGGGTAAACCCGGGCCTGTCAGCGCCAAGGCAATCAGAAATAAGTGCCGTGATGCCCTTTTGTGCTGCTTGCGCTATTTTGAGGAACTCCGTCCGTTTCTGGTCGGCAGGAGTTAAGTCGAATTTGTAATCCGCTCCATGATAGAAATTGCCGACCGGCGTTTCAATGAACAGGTGGGCCGCATCCGCGATGGAGTGCGTGACATGGATAAAGGTAATCATAAAAGCACCGAGCTGAAGGACACCGTCAGTAAACTGAACCGTCTGGACAACCGGCTGAAGTTTGAATTCGGCCAATTTGTCATTGGCGAGGGCAGCGGTGAGCGGTGATCCGTAGAGGGGAAACGACGGCAGTTGCGGTAAGATAAACGGCAAGCCGCCGATATGATCTTCGTGTCCGTGGGTCAACAGCATTCCGACAATTTTCTTTGTGGCTTTGCCTTCCGGCAGACAGACATTCAGGAGATAGGTGATATCGGGCAGAAGTAAGTCGACCCCAAACATGGTTTCATCGGGGAAGCCTAAGCCACAATCGACAATCAGGATTTGGTCCTGAAACTCATATACATACATATTGCGCGTGACATCTTCTTCGCCTCCAAGAGCCAGGAATTTGAGGGATTCCAGTGGCATCTTTTCGATTTTTTGCTTTCGTGCTTCTACCATGGATTACCTCAGCGGATTGGACACAGATCCTGTCGTTGTTGATAATGCCTCTACTGCTTCCATTAGTTTTTAAACCTGTTGGAATGAGAGAGGCAAAGACGGAATGGATGCGTTTGTGTGTGCTCCTTGTCAGGAAAGCGCCTGAATTGTTACATACCATCAGTATACTTCCGGTACTCAAAGAAGTCCACCTCCTGTGCCGTCTGCCCCCCCACATGATCAAAGTGATAAGATGATCGCCGTTCCAGTCTTAGGTGGGTTACATCAGCTGATCAGCAGAAAATTTTTGAGTGCTTCTATCAAGTGAGCGATACAGAGGAAAAGCCATTTTCCGGGCTTGGTATTGGTTTCTATATCTCCAGTCAGATCATTAAGCAGCATCAAGGGCGTATAGGGGTAGAGAGCACTAAAAGAGCAGGCGCGACATTCTACTTTACCTTACCGCTGAAAGACCCGAAGGTAGCATTATTGATCTATTGAGAGCAATGGAGTAGGATAGTGAAGCACAATGATATTTCTCCATGAATCACGCCGGTGAAGGCATAAAGCCAGAGGAAATAAGACATTGCCAGTCATGAGGAGAGAGAAGTTTGGAAATCGACGTTGAACACGTGGCTAAGCTTGCGAACCTGCCGCTAGATGAAAAGCACCTGGAAATACTCGGGAAACAACTTACCGAAACACTTTTGTATATCGATAGGTTGAATGAAATACCTACAGAAAAAGTTGAACCTACGAGCCAGGTAACCGGTCTTACCAATGTTACGCGAGATGATACTGTATCAGCTTCGCTTCCCCAGGAGGCTGCTGTGGAGAACGCGCCGACGACACACAACGGATATATCGTCGTAGACGCAATTCTTGAGGAAGAACAATGAAACTGCATGAACTTACCATCTCAGAAGCCAGCAAGGGTCTACAAGAAAAGAAGTTTTCCTCAAGCGAACTGACAAGCGCATGTCTTGAGAGAATCAGAGCAGTTGAGCCAAAGCTTCACGCATTTGTTACCCTAACCGAGGAACAGGCTTTGGAACAGGCCCAAAAAGCCGACCTCTTGTTAAGAAGCGGCGAGGTTCGGCCTTTACTGGGGATCCCCATATCGATCAAAGACAACTTCTGCACAAACGGGGTAAGAACTACTGCCTCTAGCAATGTCTTAAGAAATTTTGTGCCCCCATACGATGCCACTGTTGTCCGCCTGATCACTGAGGCGGGAGCAGTCAGCCTGGGGAAGACCAATATGGATGCAT
>WNGG01018214.1_pt1 | contig 10044 bp, 7 predicted proteins | sample 5400661 | NCBI WGS metagenome assembly WNGG01 (sample SAMN13153372, study PRJNA577476) | soil metagenome | isolation source: 100 cm soil or saprolite under Garry oak tree replicate 1 | place: USA:California | collected 2016-06-15
CAATGAGACTCACGTAAAGCTCGCGACCTTCAATGTATTCCTCGGCAATCGCGTCACTGTTGTATTTCTCGTGAATGAACGCGATGCGTTCGCGGAATTGCTCGTCGTTCTCCACGAACGACGCCTGCGAAATGCCGTACGACGCTTCTTCTCTGACCGGCTTTACCAGGATCGGAAACTTGAGTTGCCGCGGGCGCCCGATCCGCTGACCGCGCGGGATGACAAGGAAATTCGGCACGTGAATGCCATGATAATGGAGAATCTTTTTCGAAATGCCTTTGTGCTTGCAAAGCGTCAGGCCGGTCGAGCCGCAGCCTGTAAACGGCAGCTCTTGCATTTCGAAAAACGAAACAATGTTCTGATCGAACCCTGGCTTATTTTTGAACTGTTCGACGAGGTTGAAAAGAATGTCCGGCGCGAAGGCCTCTAATTTTTGCCTCACCAGATCGACATCATCGTAGATGGCAAGATGCTCCGCCGTGTGTCCGAGCTTGCCGAGCGCGGCCATGACGTCCGCCTCGGTTTTCCAGTCCTTCGTTTTCAGCTCCTTTGTGAAGTCCTGATCGAGCTTGGTAGGACTTGTGCCGTCAAAGAGCACCAGGACTTTGAGTTTCTTTTTCACAGCTGCTATTTGGTGCGCTTGAATTTGCCGGTGAAAAGATAATTCATCACCAGTGTCGTGATGAAAGCGGTGACACGAAAATCCTGCTGCGGGTCGTCATTCAGCACATGCAGCCCAAGCTCATCGCAGCGGCGAGTAAGCCTTGCGAGCAACTGGTTCACGGGAAACTTCTTTTCATTCGTCCATTGCGAAACCGCATTGAGTAATCGCCGCCTTCGCCGTCGCAGATATGCGCTTGCTTTGATACCGGCCGACGCGGCAAAGAGCTGACGCAGATCCGCATCGTAGAAATCCGGGTACGCATCTTCGTTAAGCTTGCGTTTGCGCGCGTAATACGTCTTGAGCTTAACATTCAGACAATCGTAATCAGCGACGCGATATTCCGGCATATGCACTGGCGGCCTGCCTGCCAGTGAGCGCATGAGCTCATCTACATATTCCAGTTTTCGTAGTGCTGGCCACCCGGCATAATCTTTGCGCCAATCGAGCCCCGGCGTGAGCCAGACCGCGAACGTCTCGGCGAAATCTTCATCAGGGTGACTCTGCGCGTACCAGTCTTCGAGATGAACAACGTAACTGCGGCTGAACGGACGCGGCCTGTAGGTACTCGGCGTTTCTTCGCGAGACGTGTGTCCGAAACACCGTTGCCATTTCTTCTTGCGCTGAAGCTGATAAGCGTAGCTGTAAGCGTGCGCAGCTTCGTGTCGCATTAACTCCATGAACCACTCCGGCGTCTCGCCTTCCACCTCGAGCATCATCGTGCGCTCAAGCGACCTCAGCCGGTCGTGCACGAGAAAAAATGGAATGAAAATCGCGGGGATGCCGATCGGTACAAACCATTCATCGCCGATGTGACATGGCGGACGAAACACCAGGCCCTTTGCCGAAAGCTCGTCATAAAGCTGCCGGATCAATGGTTGAATCGCCGCGCCCTCAAGCTTCAGACCTAGCGTCGAGATGCGGCGCTCGAGCAATGCCTCGTCACTCAATGCTCCCCAATCGGCCGGTTCCATTTCGCGGACAAGCATCGGCTAATCAGGAAACCAGGAAAGCAGGAAAATTGATCCGAAAGCGCATGCACTTCGCGCCCAACTGGCAGCCCGGCTCGGACTGACGGCGTTTTAGCGAGCTGATGTCGCTGCGCAGGACTGTTTGCGCCCGCTGCGCGCTCTCTGCTTCACTAAATAAATCGACTCATCTTCTGCAACGATGGCCGCCTCCGGAATAGCGGATCCCGGCGGAGCCATTGCTTTACAAAATAAATTATAAGTGGCTTCTCGCAGTCGGAGAGGCACTTACAGCTGAGATCGCCGGGCGACACTGGACAGGGACGGAAACGGCTGTACATGAGGAGGGATGAAATTGATTAACGCGCCGATTCGCGCTGCCCGCCGGGGCGGGCGGGCGGCATAAAGGCTCGTTAGATTTCGCCAAGTTGGAGCCCGCAATTCGCGGCACCCCAGTGGTCGAATCTCACACCACGCGCGGGTTTTTTGCGCCGGTCCTCTCGAATTGCAATCGGAATCACACTTAACAACTAGAAATTTATGAAACCAACACCTCAAATTAGTCACAACCAGCGCGGCTCAGGTCGCGACAATGGCACAAGGCGCAGTAACCGAAGGCTTCTGCTGACGGATTACAACTATCATCCAACACCGGAAACCCAAATGGGTTCCTCCGCCGGTCAGCCGGTTACAAAGTTGCCCCCCTTCCACAAATTAAGCAGTGAACTCTTGGGCGTAGAAAGAAGCCGAGATTATGTCGCTGAGCTTTTGCTTTTCGTTCTGATCACTGGGATCGCGGCCTGGCCGGTCGTGTCCATGCTCATCGCAGTGACTCGCCTGGTTAGGAATTACTAGGAGCGAGAAAAGACCGTTTCGGCCAGGCGCCGATTGACAAACGCCGGCTGACGTCGTTCCGAAATTATCCGGGATTACAACTTTGCGTAAACGCCGAGCAGCGGGCGGCGCGATGGAGTTTTCGAACGGAAATCGCTGACGAAACCCTCTCTGGTGCGAAACTCGACGTGGCCGACGCTGCGAGAGGTGCCATACACGAGCACCGAGCCGACCGGCGCGGAGAATGGATCATTCACTGATAGTCTTTTGAATCCGTAATTGCTGACGAGCTCTTGAGCAGCGTCTCTTGCGAGTTCGGTCTTCGGGCGGGAATCAACGCTTCCTTGACGTAATGCCAGCACTGTGAGCGCGAGTGCGCGTGGGCGCGTTCCTGCGCGATGGTTGCCGCTTGCATTAATCTGCCATCGATGTGGCGATCAACCCTGCCGAAGGGATAAACGATCTGCTTGGGATAATACTGCGTGATGACAGGAGCCGATTCCTTTTTGCCCTCCGGGCTTTTGAAGCTGAAAAGGCCAAAGCGCTTTGTTGTTTTGCTTACCGTTTGTTGATCCATTGGTCGTACCGGCTCTGCCACGAACGTCTGCGCCGACTCTTTGGCGATTGCCGGCGCCGGCTCTTTCTTAACTGGTTGAGCCAGTTTCTTCGCGACAACCGGCACCCGCTGTTTCGTGATCGCGCGCACCGGCTTATCCGTTTCCTGCACCGATTTACTGGTGATGATTTGCACCATGTCGTTTGCGGCAGCCTTTTGATCGTGGCTCGCAAGATTCAACGTTGCCGGAGCCAATCCCTGCGAGCGAAGAGCTCCGCTGGAAATGACGAGAAGCGATGTAGTTGCGAATGCCAAAAAGGCCGGTCGTTTCCCCACGGAGGCGAGGTTATGCCGGGAATCGCGACGTTAGGCAAGCTTTTTTTTGAAAAAATTTCACTCACCGACCCAGCGGCTATTCGCGGCACCCCGCGTGTGCCCGTCTCTTGCTAGTCGTCGGGAAAATAATCTGGCTCAAATTGAGGCGGGGAAGCGCGCATCTCGTCGCGGTCATTAAAAACGCGGCTATGGCGCCGCGGCACGGATTCGCCTTCGTCTGAGTCCGGCGCGACAACCCTGGTGCTGCCGGAGGGCAAACGATAAATCAGCCTTCCATCAGAGGTAATACCAACCATCTGAGCATGTGCCAAAGCCGCACGGCCTTGCAACGTCGAAGCCACGCGCTTCTTTTTGATACGCGAAGCTGTCTGACTCGGGCCGGAGGGTTGCGGTGTCTCCTTCGCTTGTCCTGAATTTTCCACGGTGGCTTGACTGTTCACGGTTGCGCCTGGCGAACTGGCGGGGCTCGCAGCCGCCTGGAGTTGTGCATTCGATGTTTGGGTCTGCTGAAGATCCGGCGATGAAACCTGAGGCGAGTTGGAAACCGTGGCCGCGTTCGCAGACGGTTGGCTCGCAGACGGCACACCCGCGTTCCCCCCTTGCGATGCTACCGCCGCGGGAGCGGTTGTAGTCGAAGCATTTTGAACCGCTGGCGGTGGCGAAGATTCGGGGACGCCAATCAGAACGCCGATGTTCTTTGCCTCGTGATTCCGATGAACGATTTTGCCAATCGGCTCTCGTAACAGCGCGGCTGCGATCACTGCTGCGGCGAGCAACAGCGCGGCAACCGGCAACGCTATTCGCAGCAACCGTCTGGGCGGAGCCTCGGCTCGCCGCGGAATTGTTGTCCTGTACGGAAGGCCATACTTGTCGGCGAGCGCCCGCCGGCGTTCCAGTTTCTGAAGGCATTCGCGGATCATCTCCGCCAGCAGGACCAAATCCTTCGGCCGTTCATCGGGATTGCGATGCAACATCCGGGCAAGCAAGGACCGCAACGGTTTTGGAAACTTTGAGAACTTTGGAGGCCGCTGGAGCTCCTCACCCGAAAGTGCAACGCCTGTCAGAAGAAAGTAAAGTGTCGCTCCGAGCGAATAGACCTCTGAACGGACGTCCCTCATTCCATGCGCTAATTTTTCGGGGCTGGCAGACTGTTCCGCAGAGGTTGGTTGCTCGCGCGTCTCCGAATCTTCAGGCTTGAGCTCGCGGCCGGACGTGAGTGCCGGCAAGCCAAAGTTAATCAATTTCACCAGTGGCCAACTGCCTTCAGGAGTCTGCCCTGGGACGACGATGATGTCTGAGGACTGAATTGGCGGATATGGAAGCCTGTGAAAACTCGCGGATGACAAGACGCTCACGATTTGCTCGGCGACTCGCAATGCGGCGTCCGCGGGCATCGGGCCGTGAGCGGCCACCCACGCCGCCAGCGTTTCACCTGGCAGGTGTTCTGAGACGCAAACAAAATCTCCGCCTTCACGTCCAAAATCAAAAACTTTCGCGATATTGACGTGACGCAGCATCTGCGCGGCGCGTGCCTGCTCGTCCAGTTGCTCCCGCACGCCTGAATCGATGGTCTCAACGGGAATCAGCTTTAGATCAACTGGATCACCAGATCTTTCGTCCACCGCTTCGTAAGTAATCGCTGCATCGTCCCGGCTGAGTTCACGCGGAGTGCCGTCTGATCTAAGGCGGACGCGGTAATGCTGAAGGAAAATTGTGCGCTCCATAACCGTGTCCCCTTGGCCGTGGCGAGACCATCATACTCGCCGCTCCGCCAGTGATTCAACCTCGATTTTAGCAGCGAGTTGCTCCGCGTAAGCACGATCGCGCTTTGATTTTGGGCATTGCGCTTGAATCGAAAATCGCCAATCTAAAATCGCAAATCCGCTTACCCCGTGGTGTAACGGTAACACAGCGCCCTTTGGAGGCGTTATTCTTGGTTCGAATCCAAGCGGGGTAGCCACGTCCGGAATTCGCCGCTCGGCGTTCGCAAATCTGTCGAACGGGCGTATATTTTAGGTCCGCCTTATGAAGGAATTGAACATAGAGAACCTGCATATCACCGTTGGCGATCAGGAGATTGTTCGCGGATTGACTCTCCGCGTGCCTCGCGGCGAGGTGCACGCGCTCATGGGTCCAAACGGCTCAGGAAAAAGCACCCTGGCAAAGGTCTTGGCTGGTCACCCTGATTATCAGGTGACCGCCGGCAAGGTATTGATGGACGGAGAGAATCTCCTCGAACTTGAGCCTGACGAACGGGCGCGGCGTGGCTTGTTCATGGCCTTTCAGTATCCGAGCGAAATTCCGGGCGTAACGATTGCCAATTTTCTACGGGCAGCGTTGCAATCGCGTCTGCCAGAGGGCGAAGAGCTTGAGGCCACCGATTATTACGCCAAGCTTTATGAAAAAATCGAACTGCTCGGCATGGATCGGTCGTTTACGTCGCGTGCGGTCAACGAAGGATTTTCCGGCGGCGAAAAAAAGCGCACGGAAATTCTGCAACTGGCTATGCTCGAGCCCAAATATGCCGTTCTCGATGAGACCGACAGCGGCTTGGACATTGACGCGCTCAAGACCGTGGCGCATGGAGTAAACTCATTGCGCGGCCCGAATCTTGGGATACTGTTAATTACGCACTATCAGCGCCTCCTGAACTACATCATTCCCGACCACGTCCATGTGATGGTGGCGGGGCGAATCGTTAGGAGCGGGCGGAAAGAACTCGCTCTCGAGCTCGAAGAGAGAGGTTACGATTGGGCGCGCGACGGGGCGATTGAACCAGCGTTTAGGTAAACAGGGTAAAATTTACAATGAAAACCGAAACTTCAGCAGTCAATATTGATCGAAGCAAAGGAGACTTCTTTTATCCGGAAGCTCACGTGCGCGATGCTGGCGCCGGCCTGAGCGAACGAACCGTTCGCTACATTTCGGACGTCAAAGAGGATCCGGATTGGGTGCGCGAATTCCGGCTCAGAGGGCTCAAGACGTTTTTGGAAAAGCCGCTCCCCACTCACTGGGCGAGCAAGGATCTCGAAGCAATCGACTTCGACAAAATCCGTTACTATCTTTCTCCCGGGACCGAGGCGAAACGCAGCTGGGATGAAGTGCCGGACGACATCAAGCGTACATTCGAGCGTCTTGGCATTCCCGAGCAGGAACGCAAATTTCTTGCCGGCGTAGAAGCGCAGTTCGACAGCGAGGCCGTCTATTCGAACATCAAGAAAGCGGTCGGCGAACAGGGCGTCATTTTCGTTGGCTCGACCGAAGGACTGAAGAATTATCCGGAAATTTTCCGGAAATGGTTCGGCAAAGTCATCCCGATCGCCGACAACAAATTCAGCGCGCTGAATTCCGCAGTGTTCAGCGGCGGCTCATTCATTTACGTCCCGCCCGGAGTGAAAGTGAAACACCCGCTGCAGGCTTACTTCCGCATAAACGCCGAAAACTTCGGACAGTTCGAGCGGACCCTGATCATTGCCGATGAAGGCTCGGAAGTGACTTACATGGAAGGCTGCACGGCGCCGAAATTCAACACTCCAACACTCCACAGCGCTGTCGTCGAACTCGTCGCTCTGAAAGGCGCAAAGATTCAGTACATCACGGTGCAGAACTGGGCTTCCAACGTTTTCAACCTCGTGACGAAACGCGGTCTGGCGCAGGAGAACGCTGAAGTAAAATGGATCGATTGCAACATCGGCTCGCGGCTCACGATGAAGTATCCCAGCGTCATCATGAAGGGTCGAAAAGCGCGAGGTGAAGTTCTTTCGATCGCCCTCGCCAATGACGGTCAGCATCAGGATACCGGTGCGAAAATGATTCACGCCGCCGATGAAACGACGAGCAACATTATCTCTAAATCAATTTCCATCGGCAAAGGTCGCGCTACTTACCGCGGCTTGGTCCATGTGCCGAAGCATCTGAAGCATTGCAAAAACAACACCGAATGCGACGCGCTTCTCATCAACGCGACGTCGCGAACCGACACATATCCGGCTATTACCGTGCGCGGCACCGGCAATGCCGTCCAACACGAAGCCAGTGTCAGCCAAGTGAGCGCGGAGCAAATTTTCTACATGCAACAGCGCGGTCTCAGTGAGGCGCAGGCGATGAGTTTGAGCGTTAACGGTTTCGTCAACGATCTCGTCCGCCAATTCCCCATGGAATACAGCGTCGAGCTCAAGCGGCTGATCGAGCTGGAGATGGAAGGCTCGGTCGGATAACTTTCGCGCTTGGCGAATTGTTTCTGTAGCGGCGGTTTACGACCGTCGCTTGGCTAGAAGGTCAACATGTCCTTAGTCATACATCAAGAAGAGGCGGCACCGATTCTCTCCCAGCCGGCCGAGTTGCGCGAACTTCCCGAATGGTTTCGCGATCGGCAACGCGTGGCTTGGAAACAATTCGAGTCATTGCCGAACCCCACGCGAAAAGATCAGGCCTGGCGATTTTCCAACGTTGGTCTTCTCGATCTGGCGAAGTTCAAAGTCGGCGGGACATTAACTGAAGAAGAGCGCGACGCGATTCTGGAGCGATCTCGTGGGTTGGATGAAGTTGCGGGCCGCATGGTCTTTGCCGGCGACCAGCTCATAGAGCGCGATGTCATTTCGGATCAACTGAAAAAGCGCGGTGTGATCTTTCAATCGCTCGAGCGCGCTATGGTCGAGCACGCCGATTTGTTCCGGAAACACTTCATGTCACAACCGGCAACGCTAGGCTCAGCCAGGTTCGCCGCGCTGCATCAAGCGCTGGTTTCGTCAGGAACGTTTCTTTATGTGCCACACGGCGTCGAGATCGAGTTGCCAGTCGAAATTTTCCATTGGCTCAATGGCGAGAACGCTTCGGTGTTTCCACACTTGCTCCTGGTCACGGACGAACTCGCGAAAGTGACCGTGATCGAGCATTTCTGCTCGCTGGATCCACAATCGCCGGGCTTTGCTTGTGGCGTGAACGATCTGGTCGCTGGCCCCGGCGCGAAAGTGACCTACGTGTGTGCGCAAAATTGGGCAGAGAATGTCGTGGCGTTGCAAATGAACACAACCACGGTTGATCACGATGCGTCGGCCATGAGTCTGAATTTGCATATTGGTTCGCGATATTCGCGCTTCGAAAGTCTGAGCCGGCTCAGCGGCGAAGGCGGACGCAGCGATTTGCTTGCTGTCGCTGTGGCCAAACACCAGCAGGAAATCGATGCGCGCACATTGCAGGATCACATCTCGCCTCACACTGCCAGCGATCTCCTTTACAAAAATGCGCTCGACGACCGCGCTCGTACCATTTTCGGCGGTCTGATCCGGGTGGAACCGCACGCCCACTTCACTGACGCGTATCAAAAAGTTCGCAACCTCCTCCTGAGCGATGACGCAGAAGCCAACTCAATGCCCGGACTGGAAATTCTCGCCGACAACGTGCGTTGCACGCACGGCGCAACGTCCGGTCAGATCGATGAGGACGAACTATTCTATTTGCACGCGCGCGGCATTCCCACAAAAATCGCCCAGCGCCTCATCGTCACCGGCTTTTTGGACGAAGCAATACAGCGTCTCAATCATCCGGCGATCTCATCGCATTTGCAGCGACTGATCGAAGAAAAATTCGCTGCTTGATGTGCGAATCTGTCAGCTTTTCGACAGCCAGCCGATTATTTCTCCGTTTCCTGTAGCAGCTTCACCAACTCATCTTTCCACAAGCTAGCGATGGTGTGGCTGCCGTGGCCGCGCGTTTTGTCGCTCAACGGAATTACCATAGCGCGGCCATGCGGGACGCGCTTGATCTCGTGCTCGAGGATCCCGAGCTCTGGCGGGTTGATTAGATCATCGGCAGAATTGATTGCCAAAAGCGGAGCGCGGATTTTTTCAAGACCGGGACCCGGATCGTAATCATGTGAAGCTTCGACCGCGTAAAGCACATCGTTCGCGTCGTCGGCTTTCACGATCCCGTCAACAAACTTGTCGAGAACCTCATCCGTTTTCGCGAGTGTGGGCGCGTCTTTCTGTCGCAAGACCGGATTGCTGCTCATGAACCAGAGCATTTCCGCTGCGGCGCGCAGACTTGGTGGTTGGGTTTTGTACTCGCCACCGTTCCATGCTGGATCGTTGCGGATCGCGTCGATGACGATGCGACGCCATCCGCGGTTGCGCCCGGAAATCTGAGTCGGCAAAGACGCCAGCGGCATAAGTGCGTCCATAAAATCGGGATATAGCTCGCCCCACAGCCACGTATGCATTCCGCCCATCGATGTTCCCATCACAAGGCGGGCGTGATTGACGCCGAGCCCTTCCGTGAGCAATCGGTACTGCGCTTCGATCATGTCGCGATAGCCGTAGCGCGGGAATTTCGCGTGCATGCCGTCGCTGGGCTTGCTCGATTTGCCGTGGCCAATTCCATCTGGCAGCACGATGAAAAATTTCGTTGCATCGAGGGGCTGATCTTTGCCGAATAGTTCGCCGGCAAATTCCGGACGAATGAATTGCACGCCGCTGCCGGTCGTCCCGTGCATAATGAGAACCGTGTTCGTGGTTTTCCCCTGTGCATCTGTCTGCGGTTTTCCGAGCGTTCGATAATGAATGCGCAGCTCCGGCAAAGTCTCACCAGATTGAAATTTGAAATCGCGAATCGTGCAATCGCCTTCAGTCGGTGTCGGGTAATCCGCCGCGGACACGAACCCCGCGACCAAGACAGACGAAAAGAATGTGAAG
>WNGG01010479.1_pt1 | contig 10042 bp, 3 predicted proteins | sample 5400661 | NCBI WGS metagenome assembly WNGG01 (sample SAMN13153372, study PRJNA577476) | soil metagenome | isolation source: 100 cm soil or saprolite under Garry oak tree replicate 1 | place: USA:California | collected 2016-06-15
AGCGACTGATAGGCCGTGTCCTGAATCAGGGCATGCTTGAAGACGTACCGCGCCTGCGGCGCAAGACCTCTCTGATAGAGCATTTCGGCTTCTACCAGCTTGGTCAGTGCCTGCTGCAAGCTCGCCTCATCTAGCGGCGAGACGGCCTGCAATAACTCATAGGTAAACTCCCGCCCCAGGGTCGCCCCTAACTGCGCCACCTCTCTAACCGTGGCCAGCCGGTCCAGCCGGGCCGTGAGCGAGTCCTGCAATGTGGCGGGAATGGCCAGCGGAGGCAGAGGGCCGGCCAGCTCATAATGCCCGTTGGCTTCCCGCACTAACCCTGACTCCACCACCATCTTGGTCAACTCTTCCACAAATAGTGGTACCCCATCGGTCTTGGCCACGATCTGCTGCACCACCTCGGCCGGCAGCGCCTTGCCGCCTGTGACCCCCTCGACCATCACCTCCGCCTGTTTATGGGCCAAGCGGCTGAGCGTGATCTGAGTCACGTGCGAGCGCACGGGCCAGGGTGGCATAAACTCCGGACGAAAGGTGAGCACCACGAGCAGGCGGGCCGTGGGGACCTGGTCCAGTATGAGACTCAGGAACTCCAGGGTGGAGGGATCAGCCCAGTGCAGATCTTCGATGTCCAAGCGTACCGCCTGCCGCTCGGCCTCCTTCAGCAGCCAGGTCAGCAAGGCTTCCAGCGTCTTCTGTTTCTGCCGCTGGGGAGTCAGAGTCAGCGGGGGATAGCGCTCGGGCAGCGGCAGGGACAGCAGGGGGGCCAACAGCGGCACCATCTCTTGCAGGGAGAAGCCATACGGCTCCAACGCTCCTTCAAGCTTCTTGAGCTTGTCCTCCGGGGCATCTTCCCTGCGCCACTGCAGCAGCCGCTGCAAATGCTCAATCACAGGATAGAGAGCGCTGTTTTGGTAGAACGGCGAACAGCGCCACTCTAGCCTTGCCTGTGGCTCTCCCGCCGTTCGTTCTTTGAGCACCTGCACCAGGCGGGATTTGCCAATGCCCGGTTCCCCGCTGAGCAGCACTACCTGGCCTCGCCCCTCTTTCACTCGCTCCCAGCGCTGCAGCAGCAATCCCATTTCCTCTTCCCGGCCCACCAGCGGCGTTAAGCCAGCGGTGACCGCGACCTCGAAGCGGCTCTGGGCACCACTCTCGACTAGGACCTGGTACACCTCTACCGGAGTGGAGATCCCCTTGAGAGTCTGGGCGCCAAGGTCACGGCACGCGAAGTACCCCTGGACCAGCCGATGCGTGGCCGCGCTGATGACCACCGTATCGGGCTCGGCAATCCCCTGCACCCGCGCGGCAATGTTGGGGGTATCGCCTAGGGCAAACTGCTCGCGCTTGCCCCCTCCTCCCATCTCGCCCACCACCACCAGGCCGGTGTGAATGCCGAGGCGCACCTGTACGGGGTGTTGTAACCGCGCGTTAAGTTTTCGCATCTCCTCCACGACTCCCAGCCCCGCACGTACCGCCCGCTGCACATCATCTTCGTGGGCCACTGGATAGCCAAAGTAGACCAACAGCCCATCGCCCAGATACTGCGCAATGTGTCCTTCATAGCGGCTGATCACCTGGGTACAAACCTCTTGATAGGCGCGCACCACCTCGCGCAGCTCTTCGGGGTCGAGTCGCTCAGAGAGCGCGGTCGAGCCCACCAAGTCACAGAATATCACCGTCAACTGACGGCGCTCAGCCTCGGGCCTAGAAGAGTCTAGAGTCTGGAGGCTAGAGTCTAAGGTCTGGGAGGCTGGAAGCTGTCTCGTGAGGGAGGTGCCACATGCGGGGCAAAACTTGGCTCTCGGGCTCACCTCCTGACCACAGCCAGGACAGACTCGGACCAGTTTGGTGCCGCACTCCTCGCAGAACTTGGCAGCCTCGCTATTCTCATGTTGGCACTGTGGGCACTGCATACTCCCCCTCCTTGGTTTATCCCGGGATGCTGATGCCCATCTTCGCCGAGATTATCCTGCTAAGGGGAGAGCGTTGTCAAATAATCAGTGCGCGGGTGAGAAACCAGAAGATTCCCACCGCTAACACTATGGCCGAACCGAGCTGTACCACAAGCATGCCCCCTAGGGGTCTCTCCGACTTGCTTAGCAGCCGCAGAAAAGGCCACGTCAGCATCACGATGCCAAGCTGGCCCAGCTCGACGCCGAGATTGAACCCGAACAGTGCAGGAGCTATCCGGTCAGGAGGCAAGGCCATCTCCGCTATGACCCCAGCAAAGCCAAAGCCGTGCACGAGGCCGAAGATGAACGCCACAAACCAGCGCAGGCTGTGCGCTGTGGAGACATCACGCAAGAGAAGAAAATACGCAACGGAAAACATGCCTAGGCCGAGCAGCGTCAGCGGCGGGACAGACAGCATACCGATTGCCGCGGCGGCGACGGTTCCCCCTAGAGCCACAACCAGGAGCTGCAAAATCCAGCGACGGGTGTCCTCGCCGGTCGTCAGCCAGAAGTTCTCCAGCGCCACCACTGCAATGGAGAAGCCAATGAGTGCTTCTACCGCAGCACTCGCCGGACGGACAATGTTAAACACCCCCAAAGCAAGAGTGATACTATGAGCAACAGTAAATCCTGTAACGAGCCGCGCGACCTGGCCCGCCGATCCAGCAATCAGTAGGAGAGCGAGCAGAAAAACTAAGTGGTCAGTCCCGCTCAGGATGTGCTCGATGCCAAGCCAGAGATAGTCGCGGACCTGACTCCCTGTCCTCTCTAGTTCTCTGGCCGGACCAGGCAGCACCCACTCGCGATCGTGAAACGAAAAGACCTTTTCGACCGGAGCTGCACCGGCAATGCGCAGCCGGGCAAAGTGCAGATGGGCAGGCGCATTGTCAAAGAAAGCATCATTGCGCAGCCGGAAGCTCTGAGACGCGGGACAGAGGAGATTCCAGGTCCGAGCGATGCGGGTACGGTCACTCGATGCCATAACGGTGACACCACTGGATGAGAGCTGACACGGTTGGCCCTCAGCAAAGAGGCTGAGATGAGTGGTCAGGTACGTTTCGAGCTCACGCTCTGACTCGCTGCCCGGTACCAGCATAGCAGGCGAAGAAAGGGAAGCAGACAACAGCGACCGCTGTAACTCGATCCACGGGAGGCGTGCGGTCACGCGTACTCGATTCCCATCGATCTCCCAGGTTGAGTAGGAGGTGCTCTTAGCATGGGCGAAGACGGACTGAGGCAGCAGGAGGGTGAGCAGTACGAGCAGGAAAATGAAGATGCGCATGAACTTGCTTGTAGTAGCGGCTTTAGTCGCTCGTCCGGCAGCAGGGGCGACTGAAGTCGCCACTACGTTCTTCTCCCTCTCCCACAACGTGGGAGAGGGTTAGGGTGAGGGCCATTTGTCCAAGGTAGCTCATCCCTCATTCCTCAGCCCTCTTTTGTCTGAATCCGCGCCTGTTTTCTCAGTGCGGCAACGTAGGCTGCTACGGCCTGCTCCCCGGCCGTCCGCCGATACTGAGCTAGCACCTGCTCGCGTATGGTCTCAAAAGGTGGAACCGTCGCTGGTTGGCGGGCGTGAAGGAACAGCACGTGATAACCCGTTCCTGAACGCACCGGATCGCTCACTTCCCCTGGTGCTAGGGTCAGCAAAGCCTGGGTAACGGTAGGTCCAAGATACTCCTGGATCTTTTCGGCAGGAAGCGGGCCATCGGGCAGACGCAGCACTGGCTCATCACCAAACTCCTTGTTGACCGACTCCAGGGGCTCACCCGCGCGTAGCCGTTTGCTTGCCTCCTCTGCTCGCTGGCGTATACGCGCATCCTCTGCAACGGAAGACACGTGGAAAAAGATCTGCACAAAGGAGAGCCGGCCGGTACGGGCAAAAAATTCAGTGTGCGCCTCGAAGAAGCGGCGAAGCTCGGCGTCGTCGGGGGTGACGTCTTCCGCCTCTGTCGTAATGCTGGCGGTGAGTGCTGCTACGATCTGCCGCCGGATGATCTGATCGGTGTGGGTCAAGCCCAGCTCCAGGCCCCGCTGGAGAAGAAGCTCCTCATCGATCATCCGGTCAAGAATCCGCCGGCGATCGGTGGGACCAAGCTCTTGAGTTTTTCGCTCTGTGGCCAGCCCGCTGAGCACCCGCGCGTAGAGCTCTTCGGCAATGGGGTACCCGTTGACCAGAGCGACAGTGCCTCCTGACAGGGCTGAGACATGCGCATTGGCAGCAGGGTTGCCTGAGCGCAGCAGCCCTACCGCCGCGAGCAGGATACCGGTGACCGCACCGGCGATGAGCAGTCTACGGGCGCGCAGGTCATTAGAACAGTTCTCAATTGTATGCGTCCCTCCAAGGTAGGGGCGATCCTTGTGATCGCCCGGTGGCGGGACGGCAGGGCGAATACAAGATTCGCCCCTACAGTGGGTTTCTGGTTTCATCCGACTGAGAATCGCTGTAAGGTTATTGTTTCGCATCATACCCCACCCCGTAGTCCACAAAGATCGGCGAGGACCATGCCCGCTCTTCTGCCTCGGCCAGACAGTCATCGTCCATTGGTGTGCGGTAGTCTGCGTAGCAGGGTTTGGTCTTGACACAATTGCCCTGCTCGTCGTACTCACAGCGCAGGGTTCCGGCATTCACCATTGGCGTCTTTTCCTGAATCGCCCGCACATAGTACAGGGCATCCCTTCCGCCAGACCTAAACTCCGGGTCCTCAAACGTGGCTACACACCCGTCCGCTGTCCCCGGACAGGCCAGAGTCTGCCACGGATCGTCTATCAATTTCCCGATCGGCTCCCCTGGCACGATCTGCGGTCGAATCCTGATGACCTCAATGCGGGTGATAACGTAACGCTCGTCAGTGGGGTTGTAGCATTCCCCTAGACAGATATTCTGGATCAGCTGCGGCGAGACAGTGGCAACAGTCTGTGAGGGGCAACCGGGCTTTTGCTTCAAGGCGCCAACGGCCCGCACTTCGAAGCGGGGGTTGTCCTGCAGGCGCACCTCAGTGCCCATCGGCAGCCGCTTGCCGCCGGGAGCATTCAGCAGGTCGACCCAGAGCAAAATGCGAGCCCCGGAGGTACCGTAGACCTCTTTGCGTTTGAGCGCGTCCCAAATGGCCTGGCGATTTCTGCCCGCACTGTGCACGGCCACCAACCCGCCGGTATAGAAGAAGCTTCCCTGGCGCTCAAACTCCCAGGCCCCAAATCCCCGTGTGGGAGGGGGAGGAGCCAGAGCCCTGGCCAGCTTCCCGACCGGGGCACGCCGCCCCTGAGCATCGGTGTACGCCTTGCGCTTCTCTTTATAGCCGGTGCCGGGCTGGGCCCGGTGGTTGTCACTGGAAGAGAGGAAGCCAAAACGGTAGCGCAGCAGGTTGGCCGGGTCGTCAAAGTTGGTCACGGCCAGGGCATACTGCACGGTCGCCATAGGACGGGTCGTGAAGTCGGGGTTAAAGCAGTCGCGACACTGACCGCAGTCGAGCCACTGCTCTGGCGTCACGTCAGGGATAGTCCGGTGGCCGTAGAGGCCAGCGGCGATGTATTGCTGCCGTGCCGCTTCGACCTGGGTCTCGCACTCCGGAGAGTTAGGAGCGGCACAGCGGGAGCGCACGATCTCCCCAGCCTGCCAGCAGCAGGGTAAATAGTCCTTCGTCGGCTCTGGGCACATGGTCTTGCCAGCTACGACGTTGTAGGGTCGCCACTCCCGGTACTCCTCGGAGTTACCGTGGCCGGAGTAGACCTCGATGAGCGTCTGTTTTTGTGGATCGTGGTGGCGACGGTTGAGCTGGGTGTCCCACTGGGAGAGTGGCGGGACCATGATTCCCCAGGAGGTGCCGTGGGGAATCACAAGAGTATCAAATCCCCATTGGCCGAGCTTTTCGAAAAGCGTTCCTGGGTCGGGCGCACCCTCCTGGCAGTCGAGCGGCAGCGCACGCGTGTCGATCCCTGGCGGACAATTCTTGGCGCCCTGCAGATCCAAAAGGTAAGAGCGGAACTGCAAGAACGGGCGGGCGTGCAGTGGATTAAACAACGCCCCCAACAGCAACAAGCGCGTATTGAAGGCGCCGTCGATCAGCGGTTGCTGTGGGTCGTGGCTACTGATCGGCCGGGCTGGGAGACGCTCCTCTTCGGTGTCGCGGAAGATAACGTTTTTGTGGCCGTAGTAATTGGCCGGCTCCTCGGCGAGTTGCGTCCATTCCCAGCCAGGAAAAACGACCAGGTCAGGGTTATCCGGAGGACCGGCAAGCTCGTTACAGACCCGCGTTGTCTTCTTGATCTCTTGCCATTGCTCTTGCAGGAGCCCTTCGGCGTGGTCATTGAAGCTAAAGAAATCTAGGCCCGAACAGAAACGGGCAAAGTCGCAGGCGTCTGCTGGCGGGTGGGTGCCTGTCCCGCTTTGGGAGGGGAGGCTAAAGAGGAAGGCGTCGAGGGAGAAAGTCGTATGAACGTGCAGGTCACCAAAGAGGATCTGCTTTACCGGCTCAGCGCCAGGACCTGCTAGTTTTGTCGTTGCAGCCTGCTGGCTCTCCGCCCGTGCTTTCACCGCCTCAGCAGGCGCACGGCCCCTAGCTGGTGTCCCTGGGTCCGTGTAATCGCCACAGCCTGATACGGTCAGGCACCCAACCAGACCAGCAACGACCAACCAGAAGGCCGAACGCGCCATGTGTGCCTCCTTGCGCCCCGGTGCCTAGCAAATTGAGTCAATGAGTCAATGAGTCAATGAGCCAATGAATCAATGAGTCAATGACTCAATGAGTCAATTCCTGGAGCAGCGCCTTCGCCTCTTTTAGGTCTGCTGTGTCAAACCCTTCGGTAAACCAACCGTAGATCTCTGTCAGCATCTGCCGGGCGTCTTCCTGCCTGCCCTGTTGCTGCCACAGCCGGCTCAAGCTCATCACCGCCCGCAGCTCCCACGCTTTCGCACTCTGGCTGCGGGCAATCTCAATGGCCTGACGAAAACACGCCTCGGCCTCTTGGGTGCTGGGTGTTGGGTGCTGGGTGCTAGGTGTCAGGTGCTGGGTGTTGGGTGCTGGGTTGGGTGCTGGGAACGTTGAACCTTGAACCTTGAACCTTGAACTCTTTTTGACGCTAGACTCTAGTTCGGCCTGGCTTTTCCATTGGCCACGGACTCGAGACTGAGCGAGCGTCAGCTCGCCTTTGAGCCGATACAGCTCCGCTTCATAGAAGCGCTTCCCACTCTTGTGCGCGGCAGCCAGCGCCTCACCCAGCACGCTCAGCCCCTCTTCGGCCTGCCCTACTTTGCCATACGCCTCAGCCAGCAAGGCAAGAAGATGCGGCCGGAACAGCTCTGCCCCTGTGGCCCGCCAAGCGGCTAGGCCTTGGCGCATCTGGGCAGTCCCCTCTTCCCCCTGCTCTTGCACGGTCAGCGCCCAGCCCCGCAGGATTGTGCCCATCGCCAAGTAGAACGCAAACCCCTGCTCGGTACAGAGCGCAATCACTGCCTCCGCTTGCTCTTGGGCTGCGTGTCCTTCGCGGCGGAGCTGATGGGCCAAGGCCGCAAAGGTAAAGGCCAAAGCCAAGCTGAAAGGGTGAGACAGCTCCTGGGCCAGAGCCAGCGCCTCCTGGCTCCTCTGCAGGGCTTGGTCCGGATAGCCGAGAAAGCACAAAATCCGAACCATATAGCACAGGCAAAACACCCCGGGGTCCTGCCCATAGCGAAAGGCCAGAAAGTGGTGCTGCTGGGGGTCATAGAGGGCAATGCCTTGCTCTAAGTGCTCTTTGGCAGGGACTAACTCTCCGAGATGAAACAGCGTGGTCCCCAGCACATAGTGGGCCTCCACCAGGAGGGCCGAGTCGTGCACGCGTTGGGCCAGGCTGAGGAGCTGCTCCCCCAGCTCACGCGCTGTGTGAAACTCTCCCCGGATCAGATAAAACGTAGACAGCCCCAACAACGCCGGAAAGAGTTCGGAGGTTTCGCCCATCTGCTGGCACAGCGCGCGCGCCCGGGCGTAGGCGCTCTCGACTTCGGGGGCCGCATAGCCCTTGGTGGCCATCAAAGCCGGGCCCAGGGTGATTTGCAGCGTGAGTTCTTGTTGGGTGCGCTCCACGGTGTCCGGCAGAGTCTTGAGCAACTCCAGCCCCTTGGTGAGGTGCCTGATCGCCTCTATGTTGGCCGAACGCTCGATGGCTCTCTGCCCTGCCTTGTGCCAGTAGGGAGTAGCCTGTTCTCTGAGGCCCGCCTCCGTGTAGTGATGAGCCACCAGTTCAGGATGGGTCTCTCTGGTCTCGGGAAATCGCTCCTCCAACACCTGCGCAATCCGTCGATGGTACTGCTGCTTTCTGCTTTTCAGCAACGATTGATAAGCCGCTTCCTGGATCATGGCGTGCTTAAAGATGTACCGAGCCTGTGGAGGCTGGCCCCTCTGATAGAGCAATTCGGCTTCCACTAATCGCGCCAGATCTCTCTGCAAACTCGCTTCGTCCAGAGGCGAGACGGCTTGGATCAACTCATAAGGAAATTCCCGCCCCAGGGTGGCTCCCAGTTGCGCTACCTCTCTGACCGTAGCTAGCCGATCCAGCCTGGCCATCAGCGAGTCCTGCAGCGTGGCTGGAATCGCTAGTGGAGGCAACGGACCTGTCAGCTCATAGGAGCTGTCTGCTTCCCTGAGCAGCCCCGACTCCAGCACCATCTTGGTCAACTCTTCCACAAACAGCGGCACTCCATCGGTCTTGGTCACAAGCTGCCCGAGCACCTCGGCCGGCAGCGCCTTACCTCCTGTGACTCGCTCGACCATGACCTCCACCTGTTTGCGGGCCAAACGACTGAGTGTGAGCTGGGTCAGGTGCGAGCGAGTGGCCCAGGGAGGACTAAAATCCGGGCGAAAATTCAGTAGAACGAGAATGCGGGCCGTGTGTGCCTGGTCGATCAGGAGGTTGAGAAACTCCAGCGTGGAGGGATCAGCCCACTGCAGATCCTCCCACACCGAGAGCGTCGATTGCCGCTCCGCTTCCTCCAATAGCCAGGCTAGCACGGCTTCTAGGGTCTTCTGCTTCTGCTTCTGGGGAGTCAGGGTTAGGGGGGGATAAAGATTAGGAAGAGGAAGGGAAAGCAATGAGGCAAACAGTGGTACCGCCTCCCGACGGGCAAAGGCATACTGCCCCAGGGTCTCCTCCAGTTTGCGAAGCTTCTCCTGCGGGGTATCTTCCCGGTGAAACTGCAGCAACCGCTGCAAATGCTCGATCACGGGATACAGAGCGCTGTTCTGATAGTAGGGCGAACAGCGGCACTCAATCCTCGCATGCGCTCCTCTCGCCACCTGCTCTTTTAGCGCTTGCACCAGGCGCGACTTACCGATCCCTGCCTCCCCGCTGAGCAGTACAACTTGACCTGCCCCTTCCTTGACCTGCTCCCAGCGCTCTAGCAAGAGCCCAACCTCCTGCTCCCTACCCACCAGCGGCGTCAGTCCCGTGGTGATAGCGACCTCGAAGCGGCTCTGCACTCCACTCTCGCCAAGCACTTGGTATACCGGCACCGGTGTGGAAAGCCCCTTGAGAGTCTGGGCGCCAAGGGCACGACAGGTGAAATACCCTTCGATCAGCCGATGCGTGGCCGCGCTGATGACCACCGTATCGGGCTCAGCGACCCCCTGCACCCGCGCAGCGATATTCGGGGTATCACCCAAAGCCAACTGCTCGTGCTTTCCTCCTCCCCCCATCTCTCCTACCACTACCAAGCCAGTGTGAATCCCGATGCGCACCTGCAATGGTTGTGATAACCGGACCGTCAGGTATTGCTGTTTTTCCTGACCCCCGACCCCTGACCCCTGACCCCTGAGTACCCCTACAATCTCCAACCCTGCACGCACCGCTCGCTGCGCGTCGTCTTCGTGAGCCAGGGGATAGCCAAAGTAGACGAGCAGTCCATCGCCTAGATACTGCGCAATATGCCCCGCAAAGCGACCGATCACCGTGGCACTCACCTGTTGATAGGCACGTACCACCTCGCGGAGTTCTTCGGGGTCCAACTGCTCGGAGAGCGCCGTCGAGCCCACCAAATCACAAAACATCACCGTCAACTGCCGTCGCTCGGCCTCCGGCCGAGCGGAGTCTAGGGTCTGGCGTCTAGCGTCTAGCGTCTG
>WNGG01010481.1_pt1 | contig 10042 bp, 10 predicted proteins | sample 5400661 | NCBI WGS metagenome assembly WNGG01 (sample SAMN13153372, study PRJNA577476) | soil metagenome | isolation source: 100 cm soil or saprolite under Garry oak tree replicate 1 | place: USA:California | collected 2016-06-15
AAGCGATGCATCTTGAGGACGCATCGTAAATCTGGTCGGACAACTTGGCAATACCCGCGCGTGGCCGCTTTCGCTGCGCTCCTTTGGGCGACAGCTCCGGGAGGCACCGAGCGACGGGCGTCGCTCATCATTTGCTCTTCCCAGTTTGAGGCGGTTCCACAGGTTCTCTTACCATTCAAGACCTCGCGATTGGACCTGGGCTGACCGGCTCATTCCCGTTCGCTCCACCGATTGTTCGGCGCCTTCGTCATAGTCAGAACACTATCGGCTTGCCGATTGAAAGTGAGGCAACAACCAAGTCAGACATCTGTCTCCGGAACTCCAACATGAATCCCTCTGCCTCTCGTGTGTTGCCCCCGAAATTAGCGAGGGTCTCAAGCTCTCTCTGAAGCGCGCGAACGGCATCGACCGTGAGATAATCTCCAGCGTGGGAACCGCTGTAGAGAACCTTGGTGTGCAAAATGGGAAACCGTGATCGATCTCGCTGCAACTCTGACCTGAGAAATCCGATGAGCGAGATGTTGCCAAGGTGATGGCGCAAGAGCGCGCCGCCAGGATGTTCGCAGGCCAACCGCTCGCGCCACTCATCCCACGCCAGGTCGCTCTCAAGCGTGCCATCATCGCGCTCGCGGCCCAATGAACCGTCTGGCTCCACGCGTAACGAAACGCCGACTGGTGGAGGCTCACGCAATCTGCCTTTCTCGAAGCAGTCACAGTAAACACAGGCGTCGAGACTCATGAGGTACGCACTCCGCCGAACGACAAAACTGAGCGACGCGGGCGGCCCGGCGCGTCCGAATTAGCAAACGACCTGGCCCGCCCGCGTTCGCTCCAGTGATTTTGTTCGGCGCTTCAATGATGCCACTCATCGTGGTATGTCTTAAGATTGCGGCTCGGAAGCATCCAGTAATCGACATAAGCCCGCCATGCACTGCCGGCCTTAGCTGGCACAATCATGTTGGTCTGGATTCCCTGGCCGGAAGCCAATACGCCCTCTGGCCAGTCAATAAAGCCGCCAGCATGTGAATACTCGTCGTCGCCGCCACCTCTTACTTCTATCCCACACATCCACTGCGCGTCTGAACTGTCACTATTGGTAATGGCAAATCTCCATATCGGTTGTGGGTGCGGCAGGTAAAACGGGTCACCGACAGGGCGAACAGCACGAATCGTCACACCAGCGCGCGCCGGCTTCGTCACATGGGCGCAACTGACCACCACCACCGAAATCAATCCAACGGCAATTGTCTGCGAGAAACGCATGATGCACGCAGCTACGCCGAACGACCCAAGCTCAGCGACCCGGCCCACGAGGGCGTGCGATTGCAACCTGGACGCGATGGCCGGGTTCGCTACAGCGCATAGGGGTTAGGCCGCGTCTTTGTGTCATCAATCTTCATCATCACCCTGATACTCCGACAAAAATAGCGACATGCCAAGGTCTGCCATCGTCCGCATCATCTCCGGAGGGATGGCTGCTCCACCTCCCGAAGCATCCTCTCGCGGCGCGAAGCCAATGTCCGCAACATACTCATCAGGCTTGAGTGTTGTGCGGTTCTCCGCGAGCCACGCTTCGAGTGCTTCCGCTTGGTCCGGAAGCCGCCAATTACCATCGCACAACCACGCGATGCGCTCGTTTTTCTGCCCCTCTGGAGTCAGTCGGTAGATGTTCACTGGCATACGCGTGAAGCGGCCTAACATTGCGGCTAACTGGCGGCGGCCCACTGAGCTCGAAATGCAAGCAGAACGGGACACCCGCCGTCCAGTGGAGCCGCCTGGTTCGTGTCATGTCCTCTTGCGCTTTTTTTGCTGTTGCTTGTATTCAAAGACTTTTTCTTTTGCAGCCGCCCACTTCCGATAGACCCTGGCGCTCCGCTGCAGCCACTTAGGATCATCCTTGTCGGAAGCTGTTGTGCTGCGCGCCTCAAGCTTGTCTGCTGCGTTTGCGAAGACCTCGGCTCGTGGCTTTTCCATATTTGGCTAGTCGTGAAAACTTAGCACGAACGCACGGCCTGAGTGGCGCGGGGCCGAGCGTGTGAAAATGCAAACAGGAGCGGCCATCCCGCGTCCACTCCAGGCCGTTTGTTCGGCAACACTGTCATTTTTCGGGGATTCTCTCGTAAACCCGCTCGCCTCTGAACAAAATGGGGTAGCTCAGGTAAAACCTCTCTCGGGACTCTGAAAAACGGATGGTGAACTGCAAGGCGTCGAACGAATTCAGAGTGAGATACGGCGTGGTATCGGTGCCGCGCTCAAAGCCGTAAAATCCGAGTCGCCGGGGCAACCCATCACTCCCTAGCGCCGGATTGGCGGAGGCAAATGAATAATAAAAGCGCCCATTGTCTCGAAAGACAGCGTATGTGCCCGTCTCCTGATGCACGAACTTACCCGCTACGCGAGCAGCACCTGGGTGAGAGACGCAGCCAGCGCTCAAAAGAAGTTCCGCTAGCAAAAGGACTGTGATGACGTGACGCATGGTGCGTGGTGTTGCCTAACCATTGATTAACATGGGGCGCATCTTGACACTACCACCATGGCACGCCGCCCCCGCAGCCAGATTTATCGATCAGGGTCAGGCCACTAATGAAAAAAAGCGCGTGTCTATGGGCAGAAACACATTTTCGCAGCGAAGACGCTGTGTTCCAGCGACTTCCGGCGTTTCGTACTCTGGTGGTAGTGTCAAGATGCGCCCATTAACATGTTGCTTTGACCTGCGAGCTTGATATTTCGCTTGTTTCGGGTCAAAGGTTGCTGGAGGAATATCCGGCGCGGATCATGGAGAGTCAAGAGCCTCAGCCAAACTGTTACACCAATTATTGGGAAGTGGGTCCGGGAGTTGCGCGCAGGGTGGTCGGCCCGCCTGCCCGCTAGCTCGGACCGGTCCTGCTGTTTACAAAATGCAACTGTTTAGGCAGCCGCCGACGTCGATCGGCGCAATTGTACATCGGGAGTCAGATCAGCGCCGACTGACGCTCGGCGGCTACGCGATCGCGGGTCAGTCGGTGAGGCAACCCAAACAGCTACGTTCGATCAATCCACTTCTTCAGTAACCTCGCGCAGAATGGTTTGCTCGCGGCGCTGGAGGAGGCTGCCTTGCAAAGGCAGCAAGCTGCGGTAGAGCCAGCTTACCGCCGCCAGCATCACAAGCGCGGCCAGGAAATTCACAGGCAGCCACGGCGCCCAAGCCAAGGTGGAGAACAACAGTTGGCAGGCGGGAGGAATCAAGATCGGCGTCATGATGACTGGGGTCAAAAAGAAGGAAAGGAGCAAGGCCACGACCACAACCGGCTTGGGCTTCCTGGCCTTAAGAGTTCCTTGGGCCAGCCGGTAGGGCACCAGGATGGAAGCAAGGTTGGCCATCAGGCTGAACAAAAGAAAAGCCGTTGGCACCTGCAAAACGCCGGTCAGGAACACTGCCCAGGGCATGCCAAGCAACCATTTGGCTAGAATGAGCAGCACGGCGGCGATGGCCGCGACAAAGGGAAAGAAAGCCAGGTTCTTGGCCAGCAGAATATGGTAGCGCCGGGTAGGCAACAACACCAGCGCGCGAAAGCCGTTCCGGTCAAGCCCGAAGGCGTTGGACATGGTCTGTGAAAACGCAAAGGAGGCGAGGGCCGCGGCCGCAGTCGCCGCAAGAGCCATCCAGGGGCGCGGCACCGGACCTTTGAGATGCGTCAGGTTGGCCGACAGCATCATGACCCCGATCACCAACGGCAGGACCGCAGCCATCTTCAACTCCGGCGACCGCAGCAAACCGCGGAAGGTCGCCAACGCCAGCGCCGCCGTGTCATCCGGCAGCCAGCGCAGGTGGCGCTCGACCAGCAACTTTCCGCGTGGCTGGGGCGAGCTTCGCAGGATCGGCCTGAGCTCGCCTCGTTGTTCTGCGCCCAGGTAGAAACGGAGCGTAAGGCGATAGGCACGCAGCAAGCCAAGCGCGCCGAGGACCCAGGCCGCCGCCGCAGCGTACAGAGCGGGCAGCAGGTTGTGCTCTTTCAGCCGCATGGCGCCGTAGCCTACCCAGCCTGGCGGAAGGACCAGGTGCGCTTGCATGACGAATTCGGCCAGCCGCAGGCCATCGCGTTTATTGGCCTCTTGCGCGGAGGCATTTGGGGACTTTTGGTTTTCCTGCGGGTTTGACCGGCGGTGCCTGTGGAAATAGGAAGAGTTGAAAACCAGATTGGGGAGTTGGCCCATGAGAACCAGAGCGATGGTAATCCAAACGAGGATGGCGCGCCGCCGCCGTTTGTTGACCATCAGCGCCGACAGCCAGCCGCGCAGACAGTAGGTCCAGGCGGTGACCATGAAAATAAAACCCAGGACCAGCGGGACCAGCAGCGCCATCTCAGGCCCGGAGCCCAGCAACAACCCCGCGCACAGGCCCAGCATTGCGGGTAAAAACAAGACGATGCTCGGAGTGAAGTGCGACGCCGCGTAATTAAAAACGAACACCTGGTTGAGTGTCACCGGCAGGTGCAAGAGTTTGGTCAAATCAATGCTCTCGGAGCGTTGTAGCTCGACCATCAACCCACTAAGCCAGAAAAGCAGGAAACCAAATACCGCCCCGTCCCAAACGTACAGTAGCACCCGCGGCGGCGCCTTGGCTGCGGCAAACGCGCCCAGGAAAAAACCGCCAAGCCCAAAGGCGGCGGCGCCCAACAGCAGCAGCGACAAAAGGACAATGGAAAGCACAACATTGAGCGACCCCGCCCGCACGAACTGATTCCTGGTCAGCCGCCAGCGGAGCCACAAAATGGCCTGGAGCTGGGCCCAGTTCATCGGTCGCCCTCCAGCCAGCTCAATTTCTGCGGCTCGACGTGGCCGGCGCCGACCAGTTGCAGAAATCGTTCTTCGAGCGAGCCGGTCTTGCGCAATTCCGCCATGGGCTCCTGGTGCACCAGTTTGCCCTGCGCAATGATGCCGACGTGGGTGCAAAGCTTCTCGACGATTTCGAGCACGTGCGATGTGAGGAACACCGTCGCGCCGCGTTCGACGCTGCGTTTGAGCGTATCGCGCAACACCCGCGAGGCCACCGCGTCCACTCCTTCGAAAGGCTCATCCAGGAAGAGCAGTTCAGGATTGGGCAGCAGGGCGGCGGCCAGCGCCAGCTTTTTCCTCATGCCGTGCGAGAATTCCAGGGCGAGCTTCTTATCTTCATGGTCCAGCTCCATCATCGTCAACAACTGCTCGGTGCGCTCCCGGACAATCGCGGCGGGCAGGAGGTACATGCGGCCAATGAAAATTAGATACTCGCGCGCGGTCAGGTTCTCGAATAAGGCAAGGTTCTCGGGCACGACGCCCAGGCGCCGTTTAACCTCGCGCGCCCGCTCCAGGTCGCTCAAGTCTTCGCCCAGGAGCCGCATTGCGCCTGAGGTCGGCGCCAGCAGGCCGGTGAGCATTTTGATCGTGGTAGATTTGCCCGCACCGTTGGGGCCCAGAAAACCATAAAAAGTGCCGCGTTCCACACGCAGCTCAATGCCGTCCACCGCGCAAACGTCGCCGAAACGGCGGGTCAAACCGAGTGTTTCAACTGCAAGACTTGTGGCTGCCACAAAACCGGGCCGGCGCGCAAGCAACCTCAAGGGCAAGGCAGTCCGGCTGCGCCCTTTATAGCCGCCTGCCGCCTGCGGGTCAACGGAACCAGGGCGTTGCCGGGTGGCCCCGGCAACTCGCGCGCTGCAGATTTGTGCCGGAGGGACATCCGACAATAGCACTGGCGGGTTAAAAGCTGAAAAGCTGAAAAGCCCTTTCTTCTGGAAGGCTCGCCCGTCCGCCAGCCAGTCAGAGCGTAGAGCGTCAGAGCGTAGAGCGTGGAGCGTACGCTCTGACGCTCCACGCTCTGACGCTCCACGCTCTGACTTGCGCGTATTTGGCGTATTGCGCCGTTCGATTCATATGGTTTTCAACGACGGGACGGCTGAATGGAAGACAACGGCGTGGCAATTCAGCCGTCCTTTCGGGACTCCGCGGTATTCTATTGCTGTCCCGGCGTTGAAATTGAAACGCCGGGCTATTTTCACGAGTCCCTTCGGGACAGGCTTCTCCAGAATTTCCGAGAGACTCCAGACTTTCGGACAGACGTTACCGCTAGTTCCCCCGGACGAATTTATGAAGGTGGCCAAACTGACTCCACTCCGTCACAATCAGGTTGCCATCCTGGTCAATCGAAGCGCCGTGCGGTGAATTGCAGATGCCCTCCTTCCATTGCTCGGGTGGCAAACCGAAGTTGGCTCGCTGTTTCTCATTTGGATTGTCCCCGACTTGCGCAACGATCCGGCCTTCTTTATCCAACACCGTTACTCGGCCTTGCAATTCTGGAATCACGGCGTAATCGCCCCGGATATGCGCCGCTGCAGGCATTCGGAGGTTCTTCTGAATGACTTTGACGAAATTCCCATCCAGGTCCCAATACTCCACCCGATTGTTGTTACGATCGCAAACCAGCAACAGCGGCTTGCCTAGCCGAGTGTCCAGCGCTATCCCGTGGCAGGTGTTGAACTTTCCTTCTTCCGCCCCGGGCCCGCCAAAGGCTTTGGAGAACTTGCGCGCTTTATCGAACTTGAGCACATAGTTCGCTCCGTAGCCATCGGCGACGAAAATCGAGCCATCCGGCGCGACGGTGACGGCGCAGGGCTTGAATCCGTCTGCGTCTTTATAGATGGCTGCCTCTTTGGGGAATTCAATGGCCCATACACGCTCGCCGTTCAGGGTGAGCTTGACGACCTCATGATCCGAGGGTCGCGCGGCATAGATGTATTCGGCGCCGTTTTCCTCGCGCACTTCCAGACCGTGAAGGCGCGTTGGGCCGGTTGCGCGCAGGAACTTGCCCTCAGGGGAAAAGACCACGATACCACGGTCGGTATCTGTGGTGATGTAAATGTTGCCCGCCTTGTCAATGACCGCGCCGCCATGGCAGGGGCCCAGCCGCTGTCCGCCCGGATTCTGCTCGAAGAAATTGGGTGCGATTGAATACTTCAACTCTGCCGCATCAGCCAGAGTTGATGCGAGCGTGACGATGCTGAGCAACGTAGCTGTAACCAGGTTCATGGCATGTTCCTTAAGCTCCCGAGCGCAGCAAGACAAGGAATAAATCCGTCCCGTCTCAAATTTAAAAATCCGGCAATTTGCGGAGGATGCACGACGGCACTCTCCTGACCGACTTCGCCCGGATGCCCCACCTGCGAATCGAGAATTAGCTCAATTGAAATGTAATGAAATGGCAGCGGCGGACACGCAACTTGGCTGTAGCATTGTCCTGCACGAGGATTATTCGTTGATGAGCACTCGAAATCCCGCTTGCTCGAAATGGTGGTCAGAAGTCAAGGCCTCTTCGAGGTTGCGTAGCTTCATCACCGCGAACGACGTGCAGTCAGTGAGGGACCATTCCTTATCGGAACGCTGTGCGTGCATCTCGCAGCCAAGGCGGAACAATTCGCTGCTGGCGCTGACGATCTCCACATCGGCCTGCGCTCGGAGCAACTCCAGCAGACGGGCGAAGCGCCAGCGATTTTCCGGGCGGCTTAAACCATCTCCGACTTCCATCAGAATGAACTCGGTGGTGAGCATGGAGCCGGGCGGGTGCAAGCTCAACGCCCGCGCCTGTCGGTGGAATTGGTCGGACGGGTTGAGCAACGCCACGAAGTACACCGTATCGGCGAACACCGCTTTCATCGCCGGGTCGTGCCGTGCAAATAGTGGTCGTGGTTGTGGGCAAAATCGGGTGGCAGCCCTTCCGCGGTTCCGGCGATTTCAAGAAGCGCTGCGCCCCAGGATCTCGAGGAATTACCGCCGTTGGTGCGCAGCAACTCGCGCAGCTTTGCATCTACACACTCCAATTCAGGCTGGGTAAGCTTTGGCAATTCCGCGATGATTTCCTGAGCGCTCATGCTGCTGTCAGCATGCCATACGGATGCAGGCAACACAAGGGCCACGGGTGGCTCGTTCGGTTTCTTTGCATCTTTTGCGGCGAAGACTCCGCTTCTCGGGGCAACCCCTGCCAACCCTCGACCGCTACGCCGCCGGACATTCCTACGCGCTGGCTGGTTCGGAGAAACGCGGTCCGCAACTGACTATCAACCAACCCTGCTCAAGACTGTTCAAACCATCCTGCCGGAGGGCGTTCCCCCGCCCTCGGCATCAGACGGCCATGCCCAATAATGGCCGACCCGAATATCGGGCCATCGTCACCCACAGGAAGGAAAGTCGGCTTATCCGGAAGGCGGAATTATGCTTAAGTCGCACATTCAGATTGCCGTCAGAGACCACCGCTGCATCATTGGCTGCTTCCGACCCAATCCGAATTCTCACTTGGTTGGAGACTGAAACTCAAGAACAGGAAGGATATTGTCTGACTTCAGAGCGGAAGAGGAACAACTGAGGGCTTGCGGGAATGCGAGGAGCCCGAAGCAATTTCTAACCGCCGTATTCCTTCGCTAGTTTTCCTTCAGGGGTGTAGATGCCGGAGGCGATCAATGACTGAAAGCCCTCCTTCGGGGTCATTTCTCGGACCCGCTTCAAAACGCGCTCATGCAACTCCAGCAATTCATTCGCGGAGAGAACTGAGCCGTTTGTTTCGGGCCTGTTGGTCTTCGCATCCATTTTGTCTGGCAGCGGTTCCGTGAAAAACCGTCTCACCAGACAAGGTATGTCCTCGCTTTCCCCAGAAGTCAACCTTGAATACTCGACAAATTCGACAATGGGCGCCATCAGAGGCAGGCCACCAGCCCCGCCGCAGGTGGAAGTCGTTGCAAACCGGCAATGGAAACGGCCCAATCCCTGTTTCATACGGCCCAATGCGTCGAAGTTCATGCAAGGAAGTTTGGAAATACCGCGGAAGAACGAGGTTCGTGTGAATCGTGTGGTTCAGCCGAATGGTTGATCAAGCGTTACCATACCTTCGTCGTCTTACGCTTTAGACTTTACATTTTACGTTCTGCACCATCAACTCTCAACCATTAACCATTTGAATTATGAACCGTCGCCAGTTCCTCAAGCAGAGTTCCGCCGCCGTTTTAGCACTGTCCGCTGCCAGCTTTGTGCCGACCACCTTTGCCGCTGAAAAAATCAAGCGCGTCGGGCTCATCGGCGCGGGTTGGTATGGCAAAAGCGACTTGTGGCGGCTCGTTCAAGTCGCGCCGGTCGAGATCATTTCCATCTGCGATCCCGACAAACACATGTTGGCGGAGGCGGTGGAGATCGCCAGCCAGCGGCAAAAGTCCAGGAAACAGCCGCGCACCTATAACGATTACCGCGAGATGCTCAAGGAGAAGGACCTGGATATCGTGCTGGTCGGCTCGCCGGACCATTGGCACGCGCTGCACGCCATCGCCGCCATGGAATCGGGTGCGGATGTGTATTGTCAGAAACCCATCAGCCGGGACGTGCGCGAAGGCGAGGCCATGCTCGACGCCGCCCGCAAACTCAAGCGCGTGGTGCAAATCGGCACGCAACGCAAGAGCACGCCGCATCTGATCGAAGTGAAGAAACAAATCGTCGAGGCCGGCGTGCTCGGCAAAATCGGGCAGGTGGACATGTGCTGTTACTTTCAGATGCGCGCCAACGGCAACCCGCCGCTCGAACCGGTGCCCGACTTTCTCGATTACGAGATGTGGACAGGCCCCGCGCCGTTGCGCCCCTACGACGGCCTGCCGCACAAACGTTGGTGGCGCACGTTCACGGAATACGGCAACGGCATCATGGGCGACATGTGTGTGCACATGCTCGACACCGCCCGCTGGATGCTCGGCCTGGGCTGGCCCAAACGCATCACCTCAGCGGGCGGCATCTTTGTGCAGAAGGAGGGCAAATCGAATATAACCGACACGCAGACGGCCACCTTTGAATACGACGACTTCGACGCCGTTTGGCAACACCGCACCTGGGGCACGCCGCCCGACCCGGATTACCCGTGGGCGCTCTTCATCTACGGTGAGAAAGGGACGCTAAAAGCCAGCACCATGCGCGCGGACTTCATCCCCCTCGATGATAAGGCCAAACCGATCCATTTCGAATGCCTCTATGAACGCGAGCAGTATCCCGAGGACGT
>WNGG01044046.1_pt1 | contig 10042 bp, 7 predicted proteins | sample 5400661 | NCBI WGS metagenome assembly WNGG01 (sample SAMN13153372, study PRJNA577476) | soil metagenome | isolation source: 100 cm soil or saprolite under Garry oak tree replicate 1 | place: USA:California | collected 2016-06-15
TGGTGATGAAGGTGAGGAAACGGTTGCCCCAACGGGTGGTGAATTTTTGTGGGGAGAGATCACGACATCCATAGACCGCGACTTTGCTATTGCCAGCCTCCACAGCCTCTTGCCATTTGCGTACCAGCGGGGGCAGTTCCTGCGGGTTATACTCCATGTCGGCATCATGTACCGTCACCATATCTCCACTGACCAGCCCGAAGCCGGTGCGCAGGCCCGCGCCTTTGCCCTGGTTGCGCTCGTGGCGCACGTAGCGGTACGTGTTAAACGGCTCTTTGTTTCGCAGTGTCTGTAAAATCTCCCATGTGCGATCTGTTGATGCATCATCAACGACGACCACTTCAAGATCAAGTGGCACTTGTGAGAGCGACTCAAGCACTTGAGCCACCGTCTCTTCTTCATTATAGACCGGGACAACTACTGAAATACGCATGCGCCTATACCTCGCTTCTTTGGGAGCTTTTTAGCAGTGCAAACCCTTGAGCAATGACAACTCTATCCTGTTACTTACACGAACGAACAGCGAACAAAATAGCAACAGATTTATGACTTCCTCCATACCTGGATGGTACCATCAGTCAGCGCGACCAGCAGTTGCTCCTGCGCGAAGTGCAGCGCGCTGACCTGCCAGGGATGGTAGAACTTTTGCACGATCTGGCTCTGCGCCACTGACCACAGGTCAATGACCCCTTCGTTGATCTCGCTATCCGCGCGAGCGATCGCTATCCATTGCGCATCGGGTGAAATGGCGAGCCTCGAACTCGCTCCCATAGTTCCACCTGGTAGTTCGCTGAAGGTTCCGCTGACAGTGTCGTGTACGCGAATCGCTTTTCCTGCATAAACAAACGCAAGCGCCTGTGTATCTGGGGTAACGGCATAGGGTGGAGTACAATCGGCGCAGAGGCCAGCAATCAAGGAGGTGGTGATCTGCGGCTGAATACTTTCGCGGAAGCGTGTCTTTGCGCGCGCCTGGGTATCCCAGCGCCGCATCACCACCATTTCTTGTGTTTCACCCGGCACATGAGCGCAGGACAGGGTGAGAAGGGTGCGCGCATCCATCGCGAGCGTGCGCAGGCGAATGGCCCAGAATTGCCGCTTCTCAATCTCATCTTCTGCGCAGATCAATGGCTGGCTGAGCGCATCGGCGGGATCACCTATGGTATGCTTGATCACATCGGTTCCACGCACGCCCTGGGAACGCGGCGCGAGTGGGTCATCACGCAGCAGGGGCAAGGCCATCCAAACTTCCCGCGCCCCGCCCTGTGTCTCCTTTAATACTATATCAAAGGAATAATGCGCGGAGATAGCGCGTTGACCCGGCCCATAGCTCCAGAGCAGCGCGCCATTTGAGGTATCCCATACATGCAAGGCTAATCTCCCCCAGCCCGCTACCAGGCCGCCAGTAGCAGAGAAGCGCAATTCGCGCAGGGACTCGACGGTAAAGGCGCTATCGGCAGCAAAACTGATGGGTGTCTGATCGCGTTCTGTCTGCCAGAGGAGTCCCTTGCTATCGAGCGAACCGGCGGCCACCAACAATCCCTGGTCTGTCTGCACACTATACAATGCAGAAATGACCCCAAGCTGCGTATGGAGTTTAGGGCCGCTCTGAAATGGCCCTTTGGTGCTAAAAATGCGGAGGCCGGAAAACTCGATGTCGTCTGACGGGTCAAATCTGCGCTGAGCGGGGCGCGGGCGTGCCATGCCTCCTCTGCGCAGGTCAATTACGCCGCCAATGATGGTATCGTAGTTCAGCCGTTTCTCCGGGTCGCTCAGCACATCGTAGGCGCGGTTGATGCGTTTCATCTGTATCGCGCCCTCTGGCCCCGCGAGATCAGGATGGTAGCGCCGCGCGAGTTGCCGGTACGCCCGCTTGAGCGTATCGCTATCCGCATCTATTGGAACGCCGAGTATGGCGTAGTAGTTGTCGGGTGTGTCTATTGTCATGTTAGAGTGTATCCTTACCTGGCTTTTTCAAATATGCCTCTATTTTAGAAGCGCATGATCTCGTGGATAGTTTCAGTAAGGTTCTGTCTCTTGAGTTCGTTGGCGAGAACCTGTATTTTGTGTATTATCTACAGCGATACGATCCGTGTCCGTTCCTTCTCGTACTTCATCGCAAGCCTGCGTATCGACCACATATACCACGTCGCAAAGGTTCGATAGGGTCTCCATATTTCCCCACGTTCGCGCATCTCCTTCGGTGTTGGGCGGGCGTCCAGCCTGTAGGCTTCGCGTACCCCTTCGAGGAAGCCCAGGTCATCGACGGGCAGCACATCGGGCCGACCAAGCGAAAAAATCAGCATCATCTCTGCTGTCCAGCGGCCAATGCCTTTGACTTTGACCAGCTCGGCGATGGCGGCTTCGTCATCGAGTGCGCTTACCTGCTCAAGATCGAGCTGGCCAGTACTCACACGCTCGGTCAGGTCACGGATGTAGCGTATCTTCTGCGGTGAGAGGCCTGCCGCTCGCAGCGCGTCGTGATCGAGCGGCAACAAAGCTTCCGGTGTGATCAATTCTCCAGACTCGCCAACAGCAGCCTTGCGCATGCGTCCCATAATCGCGTCGGCGGCTTTGACCGAGATCTGTTGTGAGATGATGGCATCCACCAGCGTCTCAAACAGGTTGGGATTGGGGGTCAGGGTACATGGGCCGACCCGTTCAATGGCGTGGGCCATGATGGGGTCAAGATCACGAAGATAGGTAGTGGCTGTACTTACTGTATTCTGCCATGAATGAAGAGATGTCATTTGGATTCTTTCTCTTAACCGGTTAAGACGATATAATGTTCTAATTCTATCGCATTCGATGCTAGAAAGCTATAATCGAAAGAGAAGGGATGGACCTGTACGCCCATCCCGTAAATCAAGCTGTGTTAGATTGTATTATACACCTACACTGCAGGCAAATCTCGTTTGTTGAAGATGACCAGCCCGGCAACGCCACAGATGAGACCAGCAATCACCAGCACCCAGGGATACCAGGCGGTGATATCATGCGTGGCAATAGCCAGGGTACCCTGCGCGTAGTAGAACGGCTCGATCTTTTGCATCCAGGAGAGGTTACTGGAGAGTCCGCCCAGTATATTCATCAGGTAAGCCAGGCCGATGATGCCGACAGCCGCACCGCCAGCAGCACGGCTGGCATTCATGAATGAGCCGAACAACATGCCAATGCCGCTTGCCAGGAACATGAACGCGAACTCGATCAACTGGGTGATAATGAGCCAGCCCCCATCTATATTGGCGTTTTGTACGAAGAACGCGCTGATCCAGACCGCGAGCAGAGTTGTCAGGCTCATGATGACGCTGGCCAGGACCGCGCTAAGCCAGAGTTCCAGGTAATAGCGCGTGCGGCTAATGGGCCGCGCCAGCGCCAGGTCAAGCGTTCCATTCTCGAAAGTACTGGGTAGAGCCGCACCCGCGATATAACCAATAATACCTCCCCAGATCAGGCCATAGAACGCGCCATAGAGTTCAAGCCCGATCAAAGCGCTAAAACTGCTTGCATCATTAAGCTTTGCTCCTACCAGGCCTGCTACGGCATTAGAGGTGAGGTAAGCATTAAAATTCAGCTTGGACAGTACAGGGTAAATGAGGCCAACTACAAGGGCGATAAAAAACCCGTAGAAAGCCCCAGCCCCCAACGGTACTTTGGCGTTGATAAGCGATACGGTTGCTATGGTCAGGCCGCGCGCGCGTTTCTTTGGCGCGGCGATGCTTTTTGAAATGGATGTGGTAGCCATTATTGGCTCTCCTTTCGCAGAGGTCCGATTAATCGTGCCCGTCTTAGCGTGTCTCCATCATTGTCTTTTCTGTCTCAGTGTCTTCATAAAACTTCAAGAACACTTCCTCGAGTGGCGCTTCTTCAACTTGCAGGCGTATGACCTCGTGGCGGCTGAATGCCTTAATGAGGGGATCCATACTGCCGCTCATATTGAGGTGGAAGGCGCTATTGCTGCGGCTGACATTGCTCACGCCGGGAATACGTGCCAGTTCTTCGATGGTGACAGGGTCGTCAAATTCTACGGTAACGCGTTGACCCGCCTTCTCACGCAGCGCTTCCACCTCTTCGACGGTAACGAGTTCACCTTTGCGGATGACCGCGACACGTTGGCATACCTTCTCGACATCGCTCATGATGTGCGAACTCATGAAGATGGTCTTCCCACGCGCCTGTTCTTCCAGTAGAAATTCGTTGAAAGCCTTCTGCAAGAGCGGGTCCAGTCCAGAGGTTGGCTCGTCCAGGATCAGCACGTCGGGGTCGCACATGAAGGCCAGCACGACTCCAATCTTCTGGCGCATACCTTTGGAATAACCCTTCAATGGCCGCTTCAACTCCACATCGAAACGCGCCACCAGGTCGTTCAGCAGCACCGGTTCGCGACCCTGCAAGCGCGAGAAGTAGTTGATGACCTGCTTGCCGGTCATTTGCCCAGGCAGGCGCGAAAGCCGAAGATTTCACCCTGCTCCACGCGCATTGAGATGCCCTTCACCGCCTGAACTTTGCCATAAGATTTGTATAGATTGTCAATAACAATAGTTGGCTCTTGAGTGGTCATAACTCCATCTCCTTTTGACTCTGTTCTTTCGTAGAATTTACTACAAAATCCATATATTGCTTGAACACATTTGACACTTCTCGCGCAGCATCCTCTGGAGGAGCCGTAGGTGGTTCGAGCATGCGCTGCACGGTTTTCGCCAATAATTCCACTGCTTCCTCGTCAGACAACTGAAGTTCTTCAGGCAACCACTGATCAACCACCAGCATGCCAATGCTGAGTATGCTCAAGAGGTACATCATGTCGCGAAAGCTGGAATCGGTGCGCACTGCTCCCTGACTGCGCAAGAACTCGATAAAGGTTTTATATCCTTCAAGCCTTTTCTGATATGCTTCAGTGCTGTACTCATTCCGCGCCCATTCGCCCATCATATCTGTATCGCGCAAAACCACCGCTTTCATCAGTGGACGCTTCATGGTAACCAGCATCGCGTTTTTCATCATCCCATGCAATGTCATTCCTTCGGGGTCGCTGCCATGCGCTGCCTGATATCTTCAGCCATCAGCATTTCTTCGCGGTTCATCAATGCTCGAAACAGGTCCTCGCGCGTTTTCCAGTGCAGGTAGATGGTTCCCTTTGCTACGCCTGCCTGTTTGGCGATATCGTCAATGGTGGTTTTGTTGTAACCCCAACGCTGGATGAGTTCAGACGCGGCATCGAGAATGCGCTCTGCGCGCTCCTGTCGCCTGGAACCTTCTTCCTGCTGGAGACCCGCGCTATTTCTCCGACCTGGCAATGCTTTTACTTCCTCTCGTCTTGCTATGACCAAATGACCAGCCAGTCATTGTGACTAATTTTGATTATCTGGTCATAATTATAATGACTGAGTGGGATAAAGTCAAGGGTTTAGAATGGGATTCTGTCACTTTTTTCTACTCAATTCTTGTGTTATACTCTTGTTGCGAGCAAGTCTCCATCTCTTTACACTGTGCTTGTGTATTGACAGTGGAGGAGGGTATATGTCACTCGAAGGGACGCAACTGGGCCATTATCGATTGGTGCGCCTGATTGGAAACGGCAGCATGGGAGAAATCTACCTGGCCGAAGATAGGCGCATTGCCCGGCAGGTCGCGATCAAGATCGTACGGGCCGAAACCAATCCCTATCCCGACGAACAGGCCACCAGAGAAGCCACCCGTCTCTTTCAGCGAGAGATGCGTGCCATTACCGCGCTGGATCATCCCTATCGCCCGGACGGGTCGCTCTCGGACTGGTTGCAGCAACGATCAACGGGTGAACTGCTCTCACTGCAGGATATCTCACACTTGCTAGAGCAGGCGGCGGATGCGCTGCAGCATGCCCACGACCACCAGTTGCTTCACCAGGATGTCAAACCCTCCAACTTTCTCATGCGCAGCAGAGCGGGGCATCCGAACCAACCAGACCTGCTGCTGGCCGACTTCGGCATCGCGAAATTCACGAATGCCATGGCTACCGCCAGTCAAAGCATTCGCGGCACACCCGCATACATGGCGCCTGAGCAGTGGGACGGCCAGCCCGTGCCTGCCACCGACCAGTACGCCCTGGCAATCATGGCCTATCAAATGCTGACAGGCCGTCCTCCTTTCGTGGGTGGGCCGGGTCAAGTCATGCGCCAGCACTTCACGGCTCAGCCGCAGCCGCCCAGTACGCTCAACCCGCGTATTCCACCGCCGCTTGACGCGGTGCTCCTGCGCGCCCTCGCTAAAATGCCACAGGAGCGTTTCCCTGGCATCTCGGATTTCGCGCGCGCCTTCCAACAAGCTTTAAAAAGTACTGGAGATATGCGCGCGACGTTAGCAATAAGCAGAACAGAGGCGTTGACAGGGGGCAAGCGCACCCTGAATTTGCCTGGAAATCGCCAGCTAGTCGTGACCATTCCAGCAGGCACACAGGATGGTCAAATTCTCCGGCTGGAAGGTCAGGGGGAGTCATACTACGAGGGTGGCCCAGGAGGGGCATTGCTGCTCACGATCAGCATATCCCCTACTGAAGAAATCGCGCGTTTGCCCTGGATTCAAGGATCCGCATCATCTTTCGTCGAAAAAACCGCCTATGTTACGCCACCACCGACAGTATCCCCACTGCACTCACCACCCACACCTCTTCCACCCGTCTATACTTCACCCCCAACGCAATCAGCGGCAAGTATCGGGTTGCTCTCCAACAGTATCATCAACCAGCCTAAAAATACCACAAATGGCACCGCTAACAATACGAGTGCTCTCATTTCGGGTAATCTCACAAGCACTGCCCAGGTGAATAGCTACGCGACCATTGTTGCCCAGAGCAACTCTACGGCAACCGCTTCTGCCGCTACCATGACCGCTCAAAACCCTGATCCCTACAACACCGGCACACTGGCATTCTTTGATCCATTGCAGGATAACAGTAGAGGCAACTTATGGCCGGACGATGGCTCTTTGTGCACGTTCAGCGGTGGGGCCTATAACGTTTCTGTGACAGGCCAGGGGAATAATCTCTGCGAGTCATCAGCCGCCCCTGATTTAACCAATCTCACAGCTGAAGTGCAGATGAAGATCGTACAGGGTGACTGTGGTGGTTTCGATATCCGTAATGATTCTGTCGGCAATTATTATATTTTCCAGGTATGCCAGGATGGATCCTATACGTTCGCTTTATCGACTCAACAATCTAGCCCACTGGCCTCGGGCAAGTCATCAGCCGTTAAGACAGGTCTGAATCAAGCCAACTTGCTTGCCGTAGTAGCGAATGGCAGTTCATTTAGCCTCTATATCAATCATCAACACGTCAAAGATGTGAGTGATAGCACAAACACGCATGGAGGGGTTGGATTGCTTGCAGACGACATCCACAGCGCCTCTACGACCGTCATCTTTACCAATCTGAAGATATGGACATTCTAAATCCTCAAAAAAGACTACCTTGCATCCTGCCTGAGCGAAGCGAGCACGCAGTGAGTTGGTAGGATGGCTTATTAAGGTAGCGTTTCATCCCCTCCCTATACTGAAATGAGAAAGTATTTTTTACGGAGAATAGAGAGGCCGTCATGCAACGTTCCAGGTACTACCTATGGGTGATACTCATCCTTTTGTTTGTAGGTGCCCGATTTATCGCGCCCGTTCCGTCCTTGCTCGCCCAATCATTTGCGCAGGCTAGCTCACTCATGCCCACCGGCGAGGTCGCGTCGGTTTCGCCGCTGGTAGCGCGTAGCCAGCTAGTAGGAAACGCAGATCCACAGCTTCGATTATCAATGAGCATCAATTTGAGCCTACGCAATACGACTGCCTTGAAACAATATCTGCAGGCGCTCTATACACCCGGTTCCTATCTCTACCATAACTACTTGCGTCCGGCGGAGTTTGCTGCCCTGTATGGACCGGGCGCGCAAGATGTGCAGCAGGTAACAGACTACCTGCGGGGGCAGGGCTTTGTAGTGACGCATGCCGTTCCAGGCCAGCAGGTGATCGACTTTTCCGGCTCAGTCGTCCAGGCGGAACGCGCCTTTGGAGTGCAAATACATATCTATCGCGCCAGGGATGGGCGAGTCTTCTATGCCAATGGCAATGCCCCGCAGGTGCCCCTGCTCTTGCGCCCTCTCATACTCAATATCAGCGGCCTGAGCAATGCCGTAGTTCGAACCCATCCGCCGCTTCATGTAGTCAAGATCACAAAATCCAGATCCCCGCGGACACTCAATTGCCCCGGCCCAGGCAGCAGCGCCTTGAAATATCTCACACCCGCCCAATACGCCGCAGCTTACAATTTCACATCTGCCTACAAAACAGGCCTGCACGGCGAAGGCCAGAGCATCGCCCTCTTCGAACTGGATACCTACACCGCCAGCGACATCAGCAATTACCAGGCCTGCTACGACCAGCACGCCCCGACCCGCATCAACACCCAATTGATCGATGGCGGACCAGCGGTGCAGTCCGCCGGTGGGCTGGAAGTCGACCTGGATATGCAAACCCTGCTTGGCATGCTCCCCGGCCTGGCCAACCTCTTCGTCTACGAAGCCCCCAATACCAGCACCGGCTACAACGATGAATGGATGCGCATCTTGTCCGACGATATCCCAATCGTCAGCACCAGCTGGGGTCTATGTGAGCCAGACATCTCCGCCACCGACATCGCCGCGGAACAGCAACTTTTTATACAGGCGAGTACCCAGGGACAAACCCTGCTCGCTGCCTCTGGTGACAATGGCGCCTATGATTGCGGCGATGGCACCCTGGCAGTTGACGATCCGGCCAGCAATCCCTATATGACCGGCGTCGGCGGCACCCACCTCACCATCAATAACGACAACACCTATAACAGCGAAAGCGCCTGGTCAAATGCTCCAGGCGGCACATTTGGCAGTGGCGGCGGTATCAGCCAGCTATGGAGCATGCCATCCTATCAAAGCGGGCCTGGCGTAATCAGCTCGTATAGCAGCGGCCTACCCTGTCACGCCACAGGCGTACAGTTTTGCCGCGAAGTGCCCGATATCGCCTTGAACGCCGATCCCAATATCGGCTACGTCGTCTATTGCACCATCAGCGCGGCTGGCTGCTCTTCAACCACCCCCTTCGTAGAAGTCGGCGGAACCTCGGCGGCCGCTCCCATGTGGGCGGCGGTGATCGCCCTGGCCAACCAGTACGCGCTAGCACAGGGCAAATACAACCTCGGCTTCCTCAATCCCATGCTCTATACCCTGCTTGCCAGCAACACCCTCTACAGCCATGCCTTCCACGACATAACAAGCGGTACAAATCTCTATTATCCCGCCACCGCGGGCTACGACATGGCAACTGGCATGGGCACCCCCAATGCCTACGGCTTCGTCACTGCCGCCGTCTCCCTCCCTGGACAGCGCAACGTCCCCGGCAACACCAAATGGTACCTGGCGGAAGGGCATGTCGGCAACCACTTCCAGGAGTGGCTGACGCTTGAAAACCCCTCTATTAACAGCCTTGCACACGTCGTGGTCAACTACCTGCTGCGCGGTAGAGCTTCGTTCAGCCAGTCGTTGACCCTGAGTCCCAGCACGCGCACCACCCTCAACGTCAACGACGCGATGAGGGTGAGCAGTACCTCTAACGTCGGGCAAGATGTTTCCCTGTACATCACCTCGGATATCCCCATCGTGGCCGAGCGCCCCATCTACTTTACTTTCCTGGGCAATACCTCCGGCGGCTCAGATATCGTTGGGCAAACCAAGACCAGCATGCACTTCACCTTCGCCAATGGTGAAACCCTCCCCGGCTACTACACCTTCATCACCGCGCTCAACCCCCTCGGACAGCCAACCGCGACCATTACCGTCAGCTATTTTAGCGGCGGCGCCAGGATCGGCCAGGCCAGCATGATCATCCCAGCAGGGCAGCGCAACACACTGGTTGCCAACAACACCCTGCCCGTCGGCAAACGATTCTACATTCAGGTGGACTCAACGCAGCCCGTTCCGGTTGAGCGTCCCTTGTACTTCCGCACCTCGATCAGCGGCGTAGCCAACCTGGTTCAAGGTGGCAGCTCTGT
>WNGG01010487.1_pt1 | contig 10040 bp, 9 predicted proteins | sample 5400661 | NCBI WGS metagenome assembly WNGG01 (sample SAMN13153372, study PRJNA577476) | soil metagenome | isolation source: 100 cm soil or saprolite under Garry oak tree replicate 1 | place: USA:California | collected 2016-06-15
TCTCCCAAACCGTAGATATTTATGACGCCCTTGCCACGACACGGCCCGTAACGCGAAGCACTATCGCCGCAGCACGCGTCGGTTCGTAGTGATACAGGAGGGAGCCTCGTGCACACGAACGGCAACCACAATCTTCGAGCCATTCGGCTTGGGGAGTGCAAATCGTGAACAAGGGGTTATGCCGCTTTGCCCGTACCGCATCGCTGACGAGTAACGGCCGAAGGCCGTCCGCTGCGTTCACGTTCTCTACCGGGAAGTCTATTCACTGGAAGGCAGTTGTTAGGGTCGTGATTTCCTGCCTTCTGCTGATAGGCGTAGCTGTTGAGAGCCGGGGTGACTCCGCGCAGGAGAACCAAGAGACCGCGGGACGGCTCAAGCAAGTGACCCTGGAAGAACTTGGCCAAATCGAGGTTACAACCGTGTCCAAAGAGCCCGTTAAAGCCAGCCGAACTCCAGCAGCGATCTACGTCATCACCCAGCAAGACATCCGGCGTTCTGGGGCCACAAGCATCCCGGAAGCCCTCCGTTTGGCACCCGGTGTTGAAGTCGCACGGGTCGACTCGAATACATGGTCCATCGGCGTGCGCGGATTCGGTAGCGCCCTCTCCCGAGACGTACTCGTGCTTATCGATGGCCGAACCGTGTACACACCACTCTACGCCGGGGTTTATTGGCAAGTCCAGGACACAGTGCTTGAAGATATCGAGCAGATCGAAGTCATCCGTGGCCCGGGCGGCACGATTTGGGGAGCAAATGCTGTCAACGCCGTGATCAATATCATCACCAAGAACGCCAAAGATACGCGTGGAATGCTCGCATCTACTGGTGGCGGAAATGTCGATCAAGGCTTCGTCAATCTTCGGTACGGAGGCGGGAACGACAAGAACTTTAATTACCGTATCTACGGAAAGGCTTTCACCCGGGGCCCCGAGTTTCATCCGAATGGTAGTTCATTTGACAGCTGGCGCATGGGTCAAACCGGTTTCCGAGCGGATGCAGACTTACACAATCGCGACACATTCACGCTTCAAGGTGATCTCTACAGCGGTGATGCCGGGCAAAGTGTGGGAATCACAACTTACTCTCCGCCATATATGACTAATGTGGAGCAGAGTGCCGAGCTCGCGGGGGGCAATCTACTGGGTCGTTGGAAGCACATCTTGGGTGCTGGCTCTGACATCCAACTGCAGACTTATTACGACCGCACGAACCGAGAACAGGCGAGCTTTGCCGAGTTTCGCGATACGTTTGACATCGATTTCATCCATCATTTGCCCTTGCCCGGGCGCCAGGACTTCCTGTGGGGTCTTGGAGTTCGACTGAGTTCAGGCAAAGCTACTGAAGTCGTGCCCACCGTCGTATTCACGCCGAGCCACCTTACCGACAAGCTTTACAGCGGGTTTATACAAGATGAGATCCCGATTATTGGAAATCAGCTCTCTCTGACGATCGGGTCTAAATTTCTACAGGAAACCTATTCTCATTTAGAGTTTGAGCCGACGGCCCGGCTCCTCTGGGCACCGAATTCAAGGCAGACGGTATGGGGCGCGGTGACTCGCGCCGTCCGTACACCTTCCCGCGTCGAGGAAGACCTTCAGCTCACAGCATTGTTGACACCCAATCCGTTAACCTTTCTCCGCGTCATCGGGGACAGGAGTTTTTCCACGGAGCATTTGCTTGGCTACGAAGTCGGCTACCGAAGCCTGGTAAAACCCAAGCTCAACCTGGACATCGCCGCGTTTTACAACAACTACGATAATCTCCTGAGTATCGAGCCCGGCACGCCGTTCTCTGAAACCTCGCCCGTACCGACGCATGTCGTGGTCCCGTTCTTTTTCCGCAACGGGTTGCTGGGCAATACGGCTGGATTCGAGATTGCGCCCGACTGGACGCCAACATCGAGATGGCGGTTGAGAGGTTCTTATTCCTATTTGTATATCGAGTTGACTACGAAGACCGGGAGCCAGGGCCCGTCGACGGTTACTTCAACGGAGGGATCAAGCCCTCATCACCAGGTGATGATCCAATCTTCTTTGGATTTGCCCAAGAGACTGGAGTTTGATCAAACTCTCCGCTATGTGAGCAACCTTCCTGCCCAACAAGTGCGAGCCTACGCTACCGCAGATGTGCGGTTCAGTTGGCACGCCACTCGATCTCTGAACCTCTCGGTCGTGGGTGAAAATCTGCTTCAACCTCAGCATGCGGAGTTCGGGGGTGACCCCGGAGGCCTTGTCGGTATCAAGCGAACCGCCTACGCAAAGATCACCTGGCAAACAACGCAAAGATGATAGGGACCAACATCGAGGCCAAGGATCCCTTGCCACGCGAGCCACGAGGGGGTGTGCTCAGTAGTCTTCGAGGTCGCCTGTTTCGTCTTCTGGCTGTAGGCGTTGCGTCGACACTTCTTGGGCCCTCATGTCTGCCTGCTCAACAGTCAAACCCAAGTGAGTATGAGGTGAAGGCCGCCTATGTATACGACTTTGGCAAATTCGTAACATGGCCCGCCAACGGCACTGCTGCGCGTGAATTCACTATTTGTGTGCTGGGTGTAGATCCTTTTGGCACGACTCTTGATGCGACCACAGCCGGTGAAACCATCAACGGCAAAAAGATTGCGATTAACCGCATCGCCAAACCCCAGGAGGCGGTGAGTTGTCACATTCTCTTCATTAGTTCTTCGGAGGAGAGTCAACTCAAAGAGATCCTCGCAACGCTCGACAAAACAAGTGTCCTGACGGTAAGTGACATCTCCCAGTTCACTCGGCGCGGGGGCATGATTCAGTTCGTTGTCGCAGCCAACAAAGTGCGATTTGAGGTCAATGTTACGAGTGCGGAGCGTACTGGCCTCATCCTCAGTTCCCAGCTGCTCAAGGTGGCAATCAATGTCAGAAGGGGTTCTCCGGCTGGAGATTGACAGATGATGTTTAGAGTTCCTAGCCATTCGATTACCGCGAAGCTGACCAAGATGAACATGCTGGTCAGTGGCGCCGCCTTATTGATCGCCTGTGTGGCATTCGTTGCTTACGACCGGGTCACTTTTCGACAGGCCATGGTGCACAACCTGTCGATCCAAGCTCAAATGGCCGGATCCAACAGCGTTTCCCCGCTGATGTTTAATGATCCACAAGCGGCAGAGAATACTTTGTCGGCGCTGAAGGCTGCCCCCGATGTCGTGTCGGCAGGCATTTACGCGCTCGACGGACGCCCCTTCGCCACGTATTGGCGCGATGGCAATGGCCGAACCCTGACGCTGCCTCGGATTCCCCCGAATCAAACAGAGATCCACTGGTTCCAGGATGGGCAGCTCGTAGTGGTCCGCACGATCGTGTTCGAGGGGAAGCCCACTGGCACCGTCTACATTTGTTCTGACCTACGGGAAATGAGCGGTCGCCTGAAGCGGTACGCAGGAATCGCAGCCCTCGTATTGTTGGCATCTCTCATTGCTGCGCTCCTGGTTGCATCGATATTCCAGCGTGCCGTTGCTAAACCTATCGTGCATTTGGCCGAAGTTGCGCGACTTGTTTCTCGCGACAAAGACTATTCCGTACGGGCGACTTCAACCGGTAATCGTGACGAACCGGCCGTCCTGATCCAGGCTTTCAATGACATGTTGGGCCAGATTCAGGAGCGTGAAAAAGCTCTGCAAAACGCTCATGACGAATTGGAGCAACGCGTCCGAGAGCGCACGACGCAGCTGGCCGCTGCCAATAAAGAACTGGAGCTACAGAATCGCGAAGTGGAACGCGCCAACCAACTGAAAAGCCAGTTCCTCGCCAGCATGAGTCACGAACTGCGTACCCCGTTGAACGCGATTCTCGGTTTCTCGGAGTTGCTGTCTCTCGAGGTGCCAATCACCAAGACAGAAAAATATAAGCGATGGTTAGAACATATTCTACATGGAGGCAAACACCTCCTCCAGCTTGTTAATGATGTATTGGACCTCTCCAAGATCGAAGCGGGACGCATTGAGTTAAGTCTGGAGAATTTTGCGGTGGAGGCGGCAATCCCGGAGGTGCTTTCGAACATTCGCCAACTGGCGATGACAAAGAAAATCCAAGTAGATGTACAAAGTCAGTTCGACGTTAAGGTCTATGCCGACCGTATCAGGTTTAAGCAGATCCTTTACAACCTGCTGAGCAATGCAGTGAAATTCACGCCTGAAGGAGGGGACATCAAGCTGAACGTCACTCGGGATGATCGCTTCGCGCACATTTCGGTGACCGATAATGGAATCGGCATTCTGCCGGAGGATCAGAAAGTCGTCTTCGACGAATTTCGCCAGGTTGGTAAGACCACGAGAGGGGTCACCGAGGGAACAGGACTCGGCTTGGCTATTACGAAGAGATTGGTTGAGCAACAAAGCGGAACAATCGCAGTTAGCAGCGAGCTGGGAAAAGGCAGTAAATTCACCTTCACACTACCACTGAGCCAAGAAGCCCCTGAGACTCAACAAAGCTCTTCTGCAACGGGAATCGTCTCGGGGCGTAAAAAGCCGCTGGTCTTGGTTGTGGATGATGAGACTCCGGCACGCGAACTCTTGGTGAGTTATCTGGCCCCGGAAGGCTATGAAACCGCCACCGCCAACTCGGGTGCGGAAGGACTCCTAAAAGCTCTCGAACTTCTTCCCGACGCAATCACGCTAAACATGTTGATGCCAGGCAAAAATGGCTGGGAAATCCTGCATCGGTTAAAAACTACTCCGGCGACCGTTGCAATCCCGATCGTAATCGTGTCCGGCGTGGACGACAAGGGCCGGGGCTTTGCGCTGGGCGCTTCCGAATACTTGGTCAAGCCTGTGAAGAAGGAGGTTCTATTAGCAGCGTTGGAAAAACATCTCGGAAACAATGGTCCATTCAAAGTCCTTGTCGTTGATGATGAGGATACGAGCTTACAGTTGGCAAGCCAAGTATTAGAGTCGGCGGGTTACGTTCCGCTCCTCGCACACAGCGGAGGAGAAGGTCTTGACCTACTAACGAAGAACGCTGTCGATGCCATGGTGCTTGATTTGATGATGCCGGAGATGGACGGATTTGAGATGCTCCGGAAGGTGAAAGACACCCCTTCGACCCGCGATTTGCCGATCTTCGTCCTCACGGCCAAGGATTTGACATCAGCCGACAAGGACTTTTTATTCCGCGCGACGCAAGGCTTTTTCCGTAAGGGGGAGTTCTGGAAAGAAGAACTACTGGCGCAATTGCGGAGGGTAATAAACACTTCGGTTGGCAAACCAGAGGGGTGCACTACATAATGAAAAAGATAGTGATTGCAGAGGATAGCCCAGCTGGGAGGGAGCTGCTACGTGAGTTGATCGAGAGTTGGGGATATGAGGTAATCGAAGCAACTGATGGTCGTGAAGCTCTACAGAAGATCATAGAAACGGCACCAGATCTAGTGCTCTGCGACCTTCAAATGCCCGAGCAGGATGGTTATGCGGTAATTCAGTCGCTCCGGCAAGATACCAGATTTAGGGAGCTTCCAGTTATCGCCCTGACGGCATTTGCAATGCGAGGAGACAAGGAAAAAACCCTGGCTGCAGGATTCGACAGCCATCAGAGCAAACCTGTAGAATTCGAATCCCTCAAAGCTGATATCGAGAGGCTGCTCGTCAGGTGATCCTGTGGGATAAGCACAGGCCCGCAGACTAAGTTTTCCTCAATTCAGTCGCGTGCAAATGCTTTGCTCTAACGTCTCAGGTTGATATCCTTCTGCTCCCAAGCTAATTCTCAACATTCAAACGGAGCGCACTGCGATGATTATCGGCGACCGCCTGCGTACATTGCGGGAGCAAAAGCAGCTGTCACAGGGGCAGATCGAGAAGCGCACCGGATTGCTACGTTGCTACATCTCTCGCGTGGAAAACGGGCACACTGTACCAAGTATCCACACCCTGGAGAAAATGTCCCGCGCTCTTGAAGTTCCTCTATATCAACTCTTCTACGAAGGCAAGAATCCGCCGATCCTTCCTAAATACAAAGCTGTTCACAAGAATCCATCGTGGGGCAGTTCTGGCAAACAAGCGCGTCTTTTGGCGAAATTCTGTCAGTTACTGAGTCGCACTGGCGAAGATGATCGTCAATTGCTGTTGTTTATTGCCCGCAAGATGGCCGATCACAAATCATTTTGATGTACCGTCGACGGGTTTTATAAAATAGCGGACGATTTCTTGGGCGGGGGGTTGCCAAATTGTCGTTCGCCATGGCGACTAAGAGGTACAGGCGCTTAGCGGTGGTGCTGTAAGTATCTGAAATGAAGGCAGATAGAATGGCGGAGAGGATGGGATTCGAACCCGATCCCGGTATTGAAAGCACGCAACTTACTGATTTTGCGTGTTGCTTCTTGTCGCTGGAACCGCTCTAACTGCCGTAGTCGGGTACAGTTTCGGTACAGATGGTCGCGCGATCCTTATGTTGCGTGGGTTCGACTCCAACACGCTTCCGCCATAACTCGTTTTTTCCGAGCTATTTGCGTTCGCACGAGGGAACAAAAGGGAACACATCAAAGGGTGCCTCACGTACCCGTAGGCAAAAGAAGCCGGACGACCTTGCTGTTTGCTTCGCGGAGACGTGCGGGCACCGCTCTGGTGTAGATGTTCATCGTCGTGCGAATATCCGCGTGCCGTAGCAGTTCCTGTTGCACCTTTATGTCTGTCCCATACTCGTTGAGCAGGGTCGAATAGGTGTGGCGAAATGAATGCCAGCCTAGTCTCCCGACTCCAACCTTTTCTCCCGCACGGAGCAACCAGCGACGTTGTGCACTCAGCGAGTTCAAGATTCTCACTCGCAGCCACACCCCAGGTTCTCCACCTTCTTCCTGCGAGGAGCTGACAAATATCGCCCTGTCATTGCGGGAACGTGTCGGCCTCTGCCCGCAGCAGCGGTTCCGCCTCGTTGGCGTGGGCCTGAGCAACTTTTGCGACCCTGACCAGGCGTCCGCTCAGTCGGCTCTGTTTACCTAACCACAATCATTGTGGGTCAGTCTCCGGTTTGCCCGTGATCCGTCCGCGAATCGAAGGGAAGGCTTAGCCCGTCTGCCAATTCCACCAACTGGCAGACGGGCAGTGCCTTCGTCCATCAGTTGCCGCTGGACATTTGCGGAGTCTGCTCCCCGCTTTTCGCTGAGTAAAGGATGAATTTGAACGGGTCGGTGTTTTGGTTCTTCTCCATCAGCTTGAGATAGACGAGCCGTTTAGCCCTCGCCACAGAGTCGCTATTCTTGAACCTGTCTCCCGAGGATTCGAGGAGCGATGCCGCAAGCTCGTACTTGCCGTCGGCGACCAAGCGCTCCACTGCCTTAGTGAGCTGCTTTTCGGACACGCCTAAGTAATCAGCCAGAAGGTCTGCGCGGTCCGCTCGGCCAAGATGGTCGAGGCCAGTGAGGTCCGCTTGCCAATAGCCGACGTTCTGGTCGTAAAGACGATCGATAACGTGCTCGCGCATAACAAAATAGGGCAAGTACACGTCAGGATGGCTATGCAGTAGATCTGGAGGAATCAAATTTGCCTGCTGAATCGACGCCCGTACATCCCCGTGGCGAATCGCAGCCAATACTTGCTCGCGCAGCCAGCCGAGGTCCAGCTTCAGTTGAGCGAGCATGGCTGGGGACCGAAAATTCCGCGTGAGTGGCTCGTGGCCGTGCAGCAAGTGCTTTGGATTCCTCTGCACCACAATGTCGATGGCATCGAGCAACCCTTGCAGATCGCCTTCTTGCCGGAAGGGCGCCCCGAGATAAGGCATGATGAAATCGCCCACAAACATGACACTAAGGTCCGGGAGATGAATGAACATGCCGTCGCGGGTTTCGCCACCCTGGACGGGGATCAACTCAATGCGCGTTCCGCCGATTTTCACATCCGTCCGGCGGTCGATCGTGACATCGGGCTTGAAGCTGCGCACGTCGTCAAGGCTGAAGCGCTCCCCGAAGAAGTACTTAGCAAAAGTATTAGGCGCGTCGAGATCGAGCGCAATCTCCTCCTGATAATTGCTCCGGGCATAAAAACGCAAGCGCGGATTTAGGCTGCGAAAGTAGGCATGACCGCCAACGTGGTCCCAGTGTGAATGGGTAATAAAAATCGTAGTCAGTGGCGGCAATCCCGGGGCATACGCCCGCAGCGCCTCATAAGCAGCCTTCGCGGAGTCTGGCCGGGTTCCCGCGTCGATGCCGATCAACTCCCGCCCATCGTCCGAGACCACGAAATAGTATTCCGTGAACTCGAACCCGGAGAGCACGTACACGCGTCCCGGGACGACCTCGGCAATGCGCCGCGCCGCCATAGTGGCACCCGACGCGACATCTTCTGAGAAAGCACCGATCAGCGTGACCGGGCTGTTGAAGTCCTTGTATCCGCTCTGCCGCAAATAGTCCTGCGTCTTGGCCTGTTCTCCCCGGGCGCGCGCGAGTTTTCCAAGGTTGTAGTAAGCTTCCCGCAACCAGCCCGCTTCCGGCGCCTTATCAGCGTGCTCTATGCACCAGGCGAGTTCGTCTTGCGCTGCTTTGTCTTGATGGAAGAAGCCGGGGAGCTGCGCGTGGACGACGCCAGCAATCCAGTTCACAACGAAGACTTGCCCCCCTGAAAGCTGCTTAGCCTGGTCGAGTATGGCTATCGTCTCTTTCACGTAGCTCACTCGATGCAACAGCGGCACCGAATGGGCATGCTGAGCCCGCAACAAACCTATGGCGCTCAGATACAGCGCCTTTTGCGTGTCTGTAAGACGTGGCGCGAATTCCTTCAGCCGCGCTGAAAAGAACTCCGCGCCCTCGCCCTGAAGGTTGGCATTCGAATATTGCGCCATAAGGAGAAATAAGATTTGGGGATCATGCGGCGGTCCCACGCTGTTGATGGCCTTGAAATACTCGAGTTCCGGACGAGCTGAACCGGAAACGGAGGTGTTCCGGGAAACCGAGCCTGCGGATGTTTCCCGCAAGCCGAGAAGCAAGATTCCGGACAACACCAGGGCAGCCGATAAATAGAAGAAAACTTTCATAAGCCCTCCTTTCAAAAAGCTGATCTCTACGGAGTACGAGGCTTTCGCCTTCACCGCCATTGGATGTATATACATCTATATGGTCACAAGAAAAATCATGCCCGCGCCGCCGCTTCGGTCACTTGCGATACAGCTTCCTTCATGCTTTTCCAGCCCGCATCTCCCAGTTTTCGACGCAGTCTTTGTTCGGCGCCCTCCCAATAGGGTTGAGCCTGCGCCAATTGCCGCTTCCCTGCTCCCGTCAGGCTAAACAGGCGTTCGCGCCTGTCTTTTCCGCGCCGCACGCGCACCCAGCCTTGCTTGAGCAGCAGCCCCAGCGTGCGCGTCAGTGTCGTACTGTCCATGGCAAATCCAGCACTCAAGGTCTTTTGATTCGCTTCTCCCATCAAACCAAGCGCCGTAAGCAGGCCGAACTGCGTGATCTCGATTCCCGCCTTCGCCAGCTCCTGGTCATAGATCCGGGTTACAATGCGAGTGGCGCGCCGCAGGCGCTGACACGAGCACGGTAGGTCAAAAAGCGCGGGGGCGGATTTTCCTTGAGCTTCTATTTTCATACTATATGTATATACATATATCTAAAACTTGTCAAGCATCCCCTTGCTTTCATTCGACGGAGACCAGTTGGTGCACTAAGAAGTTACGACTGTGGGCCGACTGGCCTAATGCTATTTAGAATCCGCGGAAGCCCTTGACCTCCCCCTGAAATTCACGAGCGGATGCGGCAGCGAGCCGAAGCACCTCGGGCCCACTGAGGCGTGGGCGAATACCGCGAGTACCGGATAGTCTTCTTCCGTGCGCCTGCTTAGAAGTACAGAGGAGAGAAATATGTGTCCAGCATGTATCGCAAGCGCCGCAGTCATAGCCGCTGGAGCGGGCTCCACCGGAGGAATTCTGGCCCTGTGCATCGGCAAGATTAGAAAAGTTTTTAGGCCGAGTGGTCGCGGTCTGCTTCAGAAAACAAAGGAGAAATAAAATGGCAACAGGCACGAAGAGAGACATGGAGAACCCGAAAGGACACCTCCCAAAGAACACGCCCCCGATCGTATCGGCGCAGGAGTG
>WNGG01010490.1_pt1 | contig 10038 bp, 6 predicted proteins | sample 5400661 | NCBI WGS metagenome assembly WNGG01 (sample SAMN13153372, study PRJNA577476) | soil metagenome | isolation source: 100 cm soil or saprolite under Garry oak tree replicate 1 | place: USA:California | collected 2016-06-15
AGATGTGCATCAGCGTTTTTTACCTGGGTCTGTTCGAACAGGGAGTCAAGCCAGGGAAGTGATGCGCGGTGCACGGTGAGAATAAAATTCTTCCCAAAGACGATATCGAGCTTGGGCGTGTCCGCCTCGTCTGTTTGTATATCAAACGACATACCGTGGACGACCAGGTAAAAGTAGTGCTCTTGCTCGATAAATTTCGCGCGCTCCTTTTCCTCATCTATGGTTTGAAGAGTGATAGGGGCCAGTTCAAAGACATTGTGCAAGAGAGCTTGCTGGGAGCCGCACTCGCCCACAATATCGAGCCAGATCAGTGCATGTGGGTCATGCAAAACTTCTTGTAATGTTTCAGGCAGACTCACTATAGTACTTTTGCCATTTTGCCAGACAGCCGTGCGTAGTTCTCCCTGCTGCTGGGGCTTGTCTTGTTGTGGTTTTGTCTGCTGCATGTGTTATCTCCTTACTTAATCTCGTCCCTTCCTTCAGATACGCTTCAAACGTATCATAAACCTCAATCACTGGTTATTATATGTCAGCACAGCAGCGCTTGCTTATGCAGCAGATAGGTCTATCATTCACGCCTAACTACTCAGGAACTGACTCGTCTGCTTTCAGACGCAGATCGAAAAGGGCACCTGAGTAGTTACCATAATCCATTAGTGATGTTAGCCGCGGCTGAGGCCATTGTCGGACTGCTCATCGAAATCAGCTTTATCGCCACATTCACCCAACGGTTCTTTGGGAAGTAACGCATTCGAAAGTATCGTTGGCAGAATGCCACAACAAGAGCAGATCCAAGAAAATCTGCCTGATCAAAAGAAATCCGAACCAGCCATTCCCCCCCATTGATTTCAGGCTGTCACATGAACAAACGCAAGAAGCATCCTAACTCGGCCCAACTCTTGGAACAGGGGCAACCGGAGTGGGCCTTAAGTTGGTGCGCATAGGCGAGGACAAGCCATCGCCCCTACTATGGACGGCCTGCGCAAGCTGATCCATTGCCACGACTATGCTGCGATGGCTTGTCCTCGCAAAAACATGTGGGGCACCCCGGAGCCGTTGCTTACCCCTGACCCAGTTCCTCGACGAGTAGCCCGTAGCGACGAACTGCATGTTCTGCTATAGAACGTATAATAGGGTCTTTCCCTAACTGGCTTTTATTTGTCCAATGGGTCTGACGCTCTTCAATATACATGAGGGTAGCGTGGACAGGTGATAACCGTTTCCCAATCTCTAGCCCATGTAAGCCGAAAAGAGGACGTAATTCGCCTAACTCTTGTGGAGAAAAGAGGACAGGATGTTCTTCCACCTGTTGCAGGGCCTCAAAATCCGTGTTGTAGTCTTCCAGTTCGTATTTAATATGACCGATTGCTCTTTCTATTTCTGCTATAAGCAAACCCAGGTCTGACTGGTGGGCGAGGTGTTCTTGAACAAATGCTTGTAATTCTACAGCAACGGGCGAGTAGCTTTGTACGGAACGAAGAAATGCCAGGAAGCGTTCTTGCTTTATTCTGTCTTCTGCTGCACGCCTGTGATATTCGTGTAAGTAGGTAAACTTCACAGTATTCACCACGAGCAATGCATCGTTGACGATGCGATGAGCGCGCAGCAGTGTACCGCGTCTGATGAAGTGTTTATCCAGTATTGTATGGAGCTGATCGAATCCGGCTATGATTTGCAGCTTGTCAACAACAGAGCGTTCATCAAGGTCCGGGTCGGTCACTATGTTCGCAATGGTCACAAATACACGCCAGGGCATTCCTGCTCGTAATTGTGCTCTCTCCCCGGAGGAAATAGAGCAATCCTGTTCTTGATATAATTCGGGGTCGGCTAATAGTTCCTCTAAAGTGCTGCGAGGAATAGTGCGAAGCATAGTCATCATCTGTTTCAGTTGCTCGTGTTCTCGTGCCAGCAATCCAACCAGAGCACGCTGTATGCCTGCGGAGACGGGTATTACAGTATTCAGGCTATGCTGTAGTTGCTGGGCAATTTTTGCTGATAACTCTTCTTTCCGCTTGATAACCTCAGCACTCAGATCAATTTTTGCCATTACACCAATTGCATTCAGAGCGCGCGACTGGCCCTGCGTTGCTTGCCGAAATTCATCCAGGAATGCCTGGTCGGTAATACGCGCTGTTTCGCCAATGAGATAGATTACCGCGTCCGCTGCATTGCCAATACGTTGTGTTTCCTGGTGATGACGTTCACGCAATTGGCGATACAAGTTCATAAATTCGGCAGTGCGGTTTTGATGCTCGTCAACTACTGCACCGGTGCCCGGTGTGTCAACTAGTGTAATCTGTTCCAAGTGAGGGTTGGGAAGGTGATATTCGAGGTAGTTGATGCCGTCAGCCCGGTGAAGCGTCTCCAGGTCATTGCCTTGCAGGTTATCCAAAAATTGACGATTCTCATTCGTAACTTTTCCACTACGCCAGTAGCAGCGTACAGGGAAATCAGCGCTTGGTGTTCCATAGCGGAAGAAGTTGATGGTTGCAGTTGTTTCAGTAGGGCCGACCTTCGCCAAGTCATCCCCAAGCAGCGCATTGATGAATGTGCTTTTGCCAGCCTTCACTCTGCCTACTACAGCAACCACACATGGTTGCTCTACCTGTTCTACCAGGCTCTCCATCTGTGCGCTCACGTGATGAGGGAGACCGCTCTTGTGCAAGCGTGCAGCAGCGTAGCGCAAAGTCTCAATGAGTTTTATCTGTAGTTCATTCATGTTAGACTTCTCTCGCTCAGTTTAACGCGTCTTTCTGGACGTGCGAATTAATAACACGAAGAAAACCACTGCTACTATAGCGAATACGACGCCGACTCCCTGTCCATCATCTGTAGAAAGAAACCCAACGGCCATTAAGAGGCTCAGGAGCAGCAAAACGACGTAGACAATTATTGCCGCAGTATTTTTTTGTTGTGTCACAGGTTGGGCGGCTTGTATACCTCGTATACCTCGTATACCTTGTATACCTGGCGGTATATATCCAGGAGGAGGTGGTGGTATAGGGTTTGGCGATACCTGTGGAGGAGGTACTACTTTGGCATCCAGTGCTGGTCCATATGAACGGAGAGGAGGTGGTTGAGCAGGTCCTGGGCCTGGTTGTGGCTTAACTGAAGGAGGTGGTTGAATGATTTGATCTCGTCCAGGGACAAATGATGGCTTGGTGTTTGCAGGTCCCCAGATGCGCTGTGCATGATAGGCCGCGCCAAGCACAACAGCAAAATCTCTTTGCTGCCACTCTACCGGTGCTACCGGTAGTGCATTTGACAATGATCGAAGCACCAGCGGTATTCTCGACGAACCGCCAATGAGCACAACCGTATCCACCTTATAGTTGTTGGTGTATGCCTTACTGATGACTTCTTTCGTTAGTGTGACAGTGTGATCGATATATTTATTTATGCGTCCTTCAAATGTGTGCCGCTCGACGGTATGCTCGAACAGTGCAGGCCCATCAGGTCCAGACAGATAAGAGCTAAACGTCTCCATCTCGCTTCCCGACAGATTCTCCTTGCGACTACGACATTGACGTAAGAAGCGAAGATCGATATCATCGATCAGGCTGATACTCCGATGTAATTTTTGTAATGCTATCTCTTCACAATGGAAGTAGAGTTCACGATCCAGGTCATCACCTCCGCAGGAGTTCAACCCTTCAGGCTCTAGCGAGATGATGAATGAGCCATCGGAAATGCGACTGAGTACTGCAACATCAAAGGTGCCGCCTCCAAAATCATAGACCAGAATATGGTTCCCTACTTTGTAGCCAGTATTCATATAGGCCAGGGCTGCCGCGATTGGTTCAGGCAGCAATTGAACCTCGCTAAATCCGGCAAGCATAGCGGCCTGTTTAATCTTGTCCTGCTGAACAATATCAAAAGAGGCAGGGTACGTAATGACAGCACGGGAAACACATTGGTGAAAAAGCAGTTTTTCGGCATCCTGCTTGAGTTTTTGCAGAATCTTAGCTGCCACATCGACCGGCTTATAGACTTTCCCGCCAATAACCTTCGCAGGAGCAGTGACAAGATTTCTTTTCACACTCACAACAAAACCCCGCTGCTCAGCCCTCTGTTCCTCCAATTTATTTTCCGCCAGTTGACCGACTAAAATTTCCCCCCCATCCCTATCAAAGTAGACTACTGAAGGAGTAATCTCGCGCCCTTCATAATTACGAATAATTTCGGCTCGACTAGCCCTGGGATCGTACCACGCCATGCTGCTCTTAGAAGTGCCGAAGTCAATGCCAATAACGGGTGAAGCTGTAATCATCTGCGTCTCCTCTATGAAAGCCTGCTAATTGGAGGCAACATCTGTAAATGATTGTTCCAGTGCTTTGAGATCCACGGCAGTTGTTCTAATCGAGCGACCCAGGTTATCCCACTCGGACAATTGCTGTCGCAGTTCTTCTGTCCTGGTTGCTCGTTGTTGTCGATCCATCTTGATCTGCTCATTAATGCGGATACTCTCCTGCCACGCCTCCTCGAACTTTTCCTGCACAATATCTTCGATCTGGTCATTGATCAGGTTCATGAGGGAATCAAAATAATGATTCACCAGGCTTTGCCCCTTGTAGCGTGAGTCTGGTTGCAGGAAACGCTTGCGTACTTCCTGTATCACGCAATCCAGGTGTTCATGGAGCCTCTCCTGAGCATCTTTGAGTTGAGCCTCTTCAGCAGATGACCAGCCTCGGACACCACCCCAAATTCCTGCCAGGGCGATGCCGACAAGGGCCAGAACAGGTGCTACGGGAATAAAAAGCATAACAACTATCGCCACACCCAAACCTACATTGATACCTTCTACAAGATCTACACCGGCCTCATTGAATCTGCCCCACAGGTCATCTTGTAAATTCACTGGTGTTCCAATATGCATAAGCAGGTCTGGGTCCTCGGATGAAGGCAAAAGCGATCTCGTTGCCTCAATAAATGAGCCGAGCAATACAGTATATTGCAGGTGTGTTTCTTCACACACAGAACGCCATTTAGTGACTGTCTGTGTAACCACTTCCTCCGATATCATCATACCTAGCTTGTCTGCCTCTTCGAGCGATTGAATTGCATTAATTTTCTTGCGCTGTACTACTTCTAATTCTCCTCCTGTCTCCAGGAACGACATAAAGCTCTTCCGTTGTACATTGGCAATCTTCTGGGCCTTAGAAAGTAGGTCCTTGCGCTTCTTGCCATGTGTCCCCCATTCAGCCTCAAATTGTTCTTTCCGGTCCGCAGCTCCGAGTTGCTCGCTGGAAAGTTCGTCAGTTGATTTGTCCTCAAGCCCCGCGAGGCGTCCTGCTAACAATTTTCTTGATGTGGTGTAGAAATGATCTGCTATGAGCAGCGCATCTGCACAGCGATTCCAGCCAGCCACTTTGAAGAGAAACATCTCCAGGGCATCCAATAGTTCTTTTTGGCGACTTACTTTAAGAAAAGCTGAGTTTCCTGTTTCAGCCGCTTTCATCAAATTACGACTGGAGATGGGCCAGATGCATGGTTCAATGAGACGGTCTTTGAAGCGATCCTGTAGGATTGCTTCATTGCGTTGCAGGATTTTTTGCCAATCTTCTTTGTCGTATAGATCAATTTTTGTCTGGATAAAGAAAATGTGTGGAGTTGCGCTCAGGATGCTTTCAACAAAGTCTAATTCGAACTGACCCATTGGCTGGCTAGAATCCAGTACGAAGACTACCGCGTCGGCATGAGGGATAAAATGCTGAGTAATCTGGGCATGAGCAGCATAAAGCGATCCCAGGCCCGGTGTATCAAGGAAGGAAACTCCTGGCGGGAGAAAACGAACAGGGACATCGACCTCGATCCAACGGAGCTGTTCCAGGTTGATACGCGAGATGTTCTCTCGATCCGCTATCACCTGGGAGCCGTAGTCAAGGAGTTCAGCAGCGGTAATTTCCTGGCTGCTGTCATCTTCGAAACGGAGTCTATATGCATCCTTTGGGGACTGGGAAACCCGGAAAACCTGGTTTGTGGCAATTGCGACATCTGTTGGGAGGAGGTCACGTCCGATCAGAGCATTGACGAAACTACTCTTACCACGTTTTGCTTCGCCAACGACCAGAACGTTGTAGGTGTTCGCGGCGAGTCTCTGCCTGAACGTATCAAGTTCACCGGGTAGTTTTGACAACTCGAACTGCTTCGTTCTGTCTGAAAGCTCTTCCAGGTTGTGTACAGTTCGTTGCCGTAGCACGGCAACGTGCCCTTTTACTGTATCGGTATTACTCATCTGCTCGGCTCCTGTTCAATCAAGTTCAAACGAACCCCTTCTGGAAAGGTAGAAGGTGCTGAAGGTATTGCTTACTATGATGACTCACTTAACGGAGGGTCAACCACCTTAACCCGTGCGAGGCGTAGCACGTATCGTCCAACCGCAAAACCAGGACTGACTATCGCGGTAAGTGGAGTACCCTGGGCCACGGCTCTATCTGCTGGTTGCTGTTTGTGACGATACATATCGAAAGTGTTATCACGCGAGATTGTTTCTACTCCAGAACGTCCCAGAATTTCCTGTAAGCGATGCTCAACATGTCTTATTATCTCTTGGCGTGGAGGGTCTAACTGCGAGGAAACATCGTCGAGTTCGTCAAATAATGCCACACACTCTTCTACAAGTCCCAACCACCGTTTGTTCGCCAGCACGTCATCGGGTTGAGAAGGTCTTGATAAAGGCTCGTCATCACGTTTAGGAGGAGTTTGTATCTGCGGAGACCTGGTTTGAACGCCTGCTTCATCAGCAAAGGAACTCCGCCTTTGATGCTGTGATGGGTAGGTTGGCTGCGAAATAGAGGTATGCTGAGGCCAGTTACCAGCAACGGTTAGAGGAGAATCCGCCAGACTGTCAAACGATTTGTTTCTTTTGCCGAGTATCCATCCTATAACGATTCCGCTAACCACTCCAAGCAAAACCAAGGCTACTGATGTAAATAGCATAGATGAAATATCGGGCGAAGTAAGAGTAGGAGTAGGAGGTGTGGGCTTCAGAGAAAGTACAAATAACACACTAAACATTTTTAGAATCCTCCTTTGCCATATACTGCTGCCATATACTGCTTTTAGCTATTAGACGCAATTATGAAGTGACTATATCAAACAAGTCTAAATAGATTGACGTTTAGACTATTTGGCCTTGTACCCGATTACTATTAATACGACAAGCATAAGAACTTTTAGGATACGGATTTCTGAAATCAAGTTCCTAAATTTATTGGCATGCGCGCAACACCCCTTGTTCTGTCCCAACATACCAATAATTCATCTGAATAGTGTCTATCCCAACATCTCAAGCTTGATAACTCACGGTTCACTCATTTTTTAGGGCATAAAATGAATTGTATTCCCCACTTTGGGGCAAAAAACGGCGAAATAACGGAGCTTTTTCCCACTTGATGACGTTGACTTGAACCAAGATCAAGCATTTTCTGTCGAAGTGGGGTCGAAGCCGCTTCTCTCTTGTTTTTTCGAGGGCGTTTCTGGTAGACTAATTCGTACCAGAAACCTGGTACTCGATGATGACTTTTAACAAAATACTTCGGATACCGGAACATCCAGCGAGGGCCGATAAATCGGCGATAATAGGCATCAAGCTAAGGCGCGAGCCCGGGATTCCGTAGGGGCGAGGGCGGATGATGTGGGGAAGGGAGGGCCTTTATGGTCGCCCGGTGGTGGGGTGTGATCGCGTTCCCCCTACATGTAAGCACAGGAACAGGACGCAGGCGACCATAAAGGCCTTGTAAAAGATACCCCGTATCTTTCTTGCCCCTACGGACGTTGATGCGCTTTTCGTTAGGTTGATGCCTATTAGGGCCGATAAATCGGCGATGGGCGCGATAAATGACTCTGCTGGGAAATTTTGTCCGGACATCATGCTGAGAGCCGTTGTTGCAAGCGAGCCAAAAACGTCAACATGCGTCCGCTGTTCTCACTCCTGGTGCACAGGGCTTTGGCCTCACAGTTCTGACAGAGCTGGGCGGCAAAGCGCACCTGGATCATCTGCTCGCCGCGGTTGCCCGTGTTTGCCCGCCACGACTGCGAGAGCTGCCCTTGCGGACAGCGCGCCTGCTGCTGCTGCCAATCCAGCTCAAAGGCGCTCAGTCCATAGCCGCTGTGCTGTTGCCAACTGGTATCCAGCAGCACCGGACCCAGCAGCCGCGTCCCCTGGTGCCCCTCTTGCACGATCAGCTCGCCGCTCAGATAGCCACTATCCAGCAGCATCGTCTCCGGAGCCAGATCCCGCTCGCGCAACCGCGCGAGCAGCGGGGCGGTCTCTTCCACATCCTGGGTGGTGGCTTGGGTTGTGCGCACCTGGGTGATCAGATGCACCTCTTCCTCCGGCTCACACGGCTCGCTGATCGGAGATCGTGCGTGATCAGGTGGTCGCCTTAGCCCATAGCTTCGGTGGACGCTTGTCCTTGACCAAAGCCGTACGGTTGGTCTGTGAGGCGATCAGGCAGGCCGCGGGGCACTCGATTGCTCGGCCCTCTACCTCTCGCTTCTTGTTTGCTCACGCCAACATCGGCTTCACTTGACGCCTATTGGGCAATGGCTTGTCCTTGCCCTGCTCAGGCTCAAGGCAACACCGCTATCTTGATACCTTCTCCACTGGCAACTTTGTCCAGCGCTTCACAAGCAGATCGTAGAGGGAAGCGATCAGTCACCATCGGTCCCACCTTAATCCGGCCTGACTCAATGAGCTGAAGAGCCGTTTGATAGTCAGCACGTCGGGAATTTGCACTACCCGTTACCTCTAGCTCTTTGTAGTGAATGAGATTGGCCTCGACCTCCGCCCAACCTTTGGCAGCCATGCCCGCAAAAATATTGATGCATCCCCTCTGACGAGCCATATTGAGAGCGTCATTTACCAGCGTAGGTACACCAATGCAGATAATGATCGAGTCTACTCCAAAACCCCCTGTAACCTCTGACACCAGTGAAGGAAGATCCTCGACAGTGGGATCAACAGTGATATGTGCTCCAAAGGCGGAGGCAACCGCGCGGCGAGGAGCCGAGGGATCGCTTACTATGACAGCCCGTGCTCCGGCCAGGAGGGCAAGCTGGAGGTGAAACAGGCCGATAGGGCCTGACCCCATAATGAGTACACTGCTATTCAAGCGTATTTGGGAACGACCATGGCCGTTGACGCAGCAAGCCAGCGGCTCAGCAAGGGCTAGATATTCCGAGGGCAGATCATTTTGCACCACAAAGAGATTCCCGGCAGCTATGGCATCGGCCGGAATTCGCACATACTCACTCAATCCCCCTTTCACATCATAGCCCAATATTTTTGGGTTGGGACAGATATTCTCCATTCCATTCTGGCAGTAAAAACATCGCTGGCAAGTTATCACCGGGGCTATCGCCACTGGCGCTCCGACCTCATATCCCCTTACCCGTTTCCCTACCTGGTACACATACCCTGCGATTTCATGGCCCAGGATGGTGGGAGGATGGACGCCCCTTGTCTTTTCGCCACGGAAGATACGCACATCAGTTCCACATATCGTGTTGGCTCCTACCTTGACAAGAACTTCGTCCGCTCCAATCTCAGGCGTATCAACCTCCGTTACTTCCATCTGGCCCGGACGCTGAAACACTGCTGCAAGCATCTTGTTCCTCCTGTCTGTCATTCCTTATGTCCTGCAACGTGTTGGGCTACATCATGCATCAGATCCCGCATCTGGAGATAAGTAGCGATATACTTATCCACATAAAATTGATATTCTTTGTGCCGTTGCTGATCTGGCTCGATACGATGGCTCGTGTGGACCATATGGCATGCTGCTTCCTGGATATTCGGGTATATTCCTGCACCCACCGCTGCCAGTATCGCCGACCCCAGTAGCGCTGCATTCGATACTTTGGTGAAGGTAATAGGAAGGTTACTCACGTCCGCATGAATCTGCGTCCATAATTGACTCTTCAGGGGACCTCCGCAAGCAACAATCTGTTGCGGCTCGAAGCCATACTGGCGGAGTGTTCGAAAGATAAGTTCTGTTCCATAGCAGATGCCCTCCACAATCGCACGATAGATAT
>WNGG01028258.1_pt1 | contig 10038 bp, 9 predicted proteins | sample 5400661 | NCBI WGS metagenome assembly WNGG01 (sample SAMN13153372, study PRJNA577476) | soil metagenome | isolation source: 100 cm soil or saprolite under Garry oak tree replicate 1 | place: USA:California | collected 2016-06-15
GTCATCGGCGCGATCATTGGCAGCTTTCTCAACGTCGTGATTCACCGGCTGCCACGCGAGCAATCGATCACCTTGCCGGCCTCGGCTTGTCCATCGTGCGGCAAAGCGATCAAGCCTTACGACAACATACCCATTGTAAGTTTTCTGATTCTGAGCGGCCGTTGCCGTTCGTGTGGTGCGCCTATTTCGGCGCGCTATCCGATCGTTGAAGCGCTAACGGCGTTGCTATTCGGTCTGGTCGCGTTGCGGTCCGGGATTTCATTCGCCCTGCCATTCGATTTGGCGTTCGTCGCCGCGGTGATCGCGCTTCTTTTCATTGATGCCGAACACATGATTTTGCCGAACGCTATTACCTATCCTGGAATTGTCTTTGCTCTTGGGGCTCGGATCCTGGTTCCCTACCTCACCGGCACGCCGCATTTTGACGACATGAATTCGCTCATGAATGGCCCGCTCCAAGGTCATCCATTGTGGATGGTCTCGATTGCCGGCGGACTAATTGGCGCCGCCGCCGGCGGCGGCTCGCTCTGGATAATGGGGTTTCTTTGGGAAAAGCTCCGCGGTGTCGAGGCAATGGGTTTGGGCGATGTGAAGATGATGTTCATGGTCGGCATCTATCTTGGATGGCGGCTCACCATATTGACGATCTTCATCGCGGTCCTTGTAGGCTCACTAGCCGGTATCGCGATAATGTTGCGTCGTGGCGGCCGTAGTCTGCAACTCATGTTGCCTTTTGGAATTTTCCTGGGAGCCGGAGCCATTCTTTCACTGCTTTTTGGCGTTGGCGTTGTTAGTTGGTACGCATCGCAGTTTCGGTATTGATACATGCGCGGCAGACTTCAAGTGTTGGTGATCGTTCTCACCGGAGTGTTCCTGGCCGGCATGATTCTGATTTTCGCGGTCTTCACGATGTCCCCGGACATCGCCGCCCTGAATCGCCCAATTCTGCTCACTGCTTTCATCGTCGCACTCTTTCTCAGCCTGGTTTGCATCGCCTGGCTCCTACGCTGGCTCCTGCGGCCTTACACGCAACTTATTGGTGAGGCCAAACGCGCGCCTGTTGAGCATTCCGGTACCACCCAAAACGAAGCCGAATTTGTTCTTGAGACTTTCCAGAGCGTGCTGGCCCAACTGCAGGCGCAACGGAAGGAGTTGGAGAGATTAACGGCCGAGGCAAGTCAGCGGGCTGATTCGGCCGAGAAATTCAGCGAGCGTATTGTGGCCAGCATGCCTACGGGTCTGGTTGCCTTTGACTCATCGGGACACGCAACTGTAATCAACTCTCCGGCCGGGACGCTTTTGGAAACAAATACCATAGGCGATCACTTTCGTAATGTTTTTCAAAAAGCACCTGACCTGGCCCGGCTCGTCGACGATTGTCTTACTACGGGCAAACTGTTTCGCCGCGAAGAGATTAATGCAGTGAACGGATTGGGTCATCAAAAGCGGCTGGGTGCCACCGTCGCGCCAATCGATCCGGCGACACCGGGTACCGCGCGCGGCGTGTTATGCCTGTTAACTGACATTACTGAAGTAACGCGCCTGCGCGAGCAGGTTGCACTGAAACGAAATCTTGAAAGCCTCGGCGAAATGTCTGCCGGGCTGGCGCACGAATTCAAGAACGCCATCGCCGCCCTCCACGGCTATGCGCAATTCCTGCAAAGCGTCGATCATGATGAGCGCGGACGGACCGCGGCTTCCGGCCTCTTGCAGGAAGTTCGCAATCTTTCAGAGATGGTCACCGCTTTTCTGAACTTTGCTCGCCCACAGCCTCTCCAACTTGAAGACATTTCCCTTGACGAGCTGATTAGCGACTCCGCTCGCGAATTGACCTCGCTATTCGCCGATCGTCGTGTTGAGTTGATCCTTGCTGACAATGCCAAGGGCATATCGATTCAGGCAGATGCGCGGATGCTGCGCCAGGCGCTCGTGAATCTGGTTCGCAATGCCGCCGAAGCCATTCCGGAAGAAAACCTCGATCGACGAGTCGTCATAAGCACCTCGGTCGAGCCGGGACAGCGCGATGAATCGTGGGTTACTATTATGATTCGCGACACCGGCAAGGGGATCCCAACCGCCAACCTGCCAAAGATTTTCATTCCCTTCTTCACCACGAAATCAACCGGCCACGGCGTCGGTCTCGCGTTAGCGCATCGCGTGATTGCGGAACATGGTGGGACCCTTACAGCCGCAAACGGTAATGATGGCGGCGCACTTTTCACGGTCCGTCTACCGGCCGTTTCTTAAGATTTCAGAGTTAGGATCACAATCTCGGGCACTACGCGAAAGCGGACCGGCAGAATGCTCGTGCCGATTCCCGTAGTCACGAATAAGTGATGACCATTTTCAAAGACGTGACCAGCCGTGTATTTCGGGCCAAAGTCCGAGGGCACTATTGGTGTTCCGATCAGTGGCAGACGTACCTGCCCGCCGTGAGTATGGGCTGCGAGCAGCAGCGGCACACTCTGGGGAAGGCCCGGGAAAATATCGGGATTGTGCGTCAAGGCGATAACCGTCGCGCCCGTGGGAACTTTGGCAATCGTCTCGTTGATGTGCTGTGGGCGCGTCCAAAGATCCGCCAGGCCGGCGAGCCAAAATGAAGTGCCGCGCCATTTGATTTCGGCGACGTCATCTTCCAGGACGGGAATGCCATTGGTTTCAAGCGCCCGTCGCACTTTGATCCCGCTGTACCACCAGTCATGATTGCCGAGCACTGCGTAGAGGCCCAGCGGAGCTCTTAGATTCTTCAAAGCTGCTGCCGTAACCTCAGGTTCAAGTCGGTGACTATGCCAGCTGTTTGGCGACATGTAATCGCCCAGCAGAATAATCAAATCCGGGTTCTGCTGATTTGTCAGGTCGACAATCCGGGCGAGTTTCTTTTCGTTGATAAAGGGCCCGCCCGTGTGAATGTCGCCGATGATTGCGATGCGCAGACCGCTCTGTTCCTTTGGCCACCCCTCGATCTGAATTGTTTCCTGATGGACGATGAGGCGATTCGGCTCAATGAAGAAAGCATAGATGCCGCACGAAAGAATCAGCAGCAGAATGACTGCGGCGGCGATGCGGATTCTCTTGATCCAGACTTGATGCATATCGCCGGTACTGAAGTCATCGCCTGTTTAGAGGCTGGCTACTGCCCGCCAAGTGCCAACCCAAGTCAGGCCGGCGGTAGCCCGCCTCTAAACGAAGCTAGCGCTCCCTTCCGGAAAATATTCACCCCACCGGCGATCGACTAGTTTCGCAATATCGTCCCGCACAATTAACTCGTCGGGAAGATTGAGCTTCTTGCGCGCATCGATGACAATGGGACCGCGATAAGAAAGATGATGCCGAATGACTTTGGTCTCGGCCGCATAAACGTCCCCTGCCGGCTCAAAGCGCGTCCAGGTCGACCAGAGAAAATCCGTCGTTGATTTCGCGACTGCGGCATCGTCATGCAGAACAACCAAAGGCCAGTTCGCAAAGGCCTCTTCGCGCGCGAGACGCTCAGCCTGCTGAGGATCTTTTTCGTAAGCCACGCCGGCAATTACCAGGCAGCCACCGCAAAATACCTCCACCCCCGACACACCGGCGGGCAACTCGCCGCGAAATTCGCGCGGAAGATCGCGAACCGCATCGCCTAAACCCATCATTATTGCTTTGCTGCCTTGATTGACTTTGTTGCTCGTGTAGTCAAGCGTATCCATCGAAGTGTTCGAAAAGATAAAAAAGTCGGTTTCCCAATTTACCCTCGCGAGCACGTGTTCGAGCACGCGCGGAAAATCGTGTAGATCGATCACGGTATCCGTTAAGAGGAGAAACTTCGTGAGTGACAACTGCCCTTCGCCCAGAATGCGAAAGCCTGAGACCAGCGCTTCGCGCGCATAGCGTTCGCGCACAACTGCCGCGGCAAGCGAATGAAATCCTGTCTCGCCGTAGCTCCAAAGAGCGCGCACACCCGGCATAACCAATGGAAACAATGGTGATAGAAGCGACTGCAAATAATCGCCGATGAAAAAATCTTCCTGTCGCGGCTTACCTACGACGGTTGCGGGATAGATCGCGTCACGCCGGTGAAAAATCGCGTCGCAATGAAAAACCGGATAGTCGTGTTGGAGTGAATAGTATCCGTAATGATCGCCGAATGGCCCTTCAGGGCGGCGCTCGCGCGGCGGAGCAGACCCAACCAGCGCGAACTCGGCTTCGGCAACTAAGCGGTGCCATCCGCCCTTAAGACTTCTGGTCATCTTTAACTTCTCGCCGCCCAGCAGAGAAGCAAGCATCAATTCCGGAATGTTCTCCGGCAGCGGCGCGACCGCCGCGATAATCAACGCTGGTGGGCCGCCGAGAAAAACCGTTACAGGCAGCGGCCGGCCTAAGCCTTCTGCGACGTGATAATGAAAGCCGCCGCCCTTTTGAATCTGCCAATGCAGGCCCGCATGCTCCGCATCGTAGACCTGCATGCGATAGATACCGAGGTTGTGTTTATTGGTTCCAGGGTGCTCGGTGTAAACCAGGGGCAGGGTGATGAACGGGCCGCCGTCGTCCTGCCACGTAGTCAACACGGGCAGCTCATTTAGATGCGCAGGTTCATCGACGACTTCGGTAACGGGCGCGCGTGATGTCTTTCGCGTTCCCAGCTTCAGAAATTCAAGTGCCAGCGAACGATGACGCCAGAGGTCGGCCGGTCTCGGTGGCAACAATGCCTCAGCTGCACCAACTAGTTGCTTTACGAACTGCTCGGGCTTGGGACCAAAAGCCAATTCAATACGGCGCTGGGTCCCGAAGAGATTAGTAACGACCGGAAAGCGACTTCCCTTCACTTTCGTAAAAAGCAGTGCCGGCCCGCCCTGCTCAATTACCCGCCGATGGACTTCGGCAACTTCAAGGTAAGGATCAACTTCGGCTTGTACAGTGACGAGGTTATTTTCGCGGCGGAGGAGGTCGAGGAAGGAGCGAAGATTTGAGTGCATCTATTAGTTTCTCTGTTGCCTCTGTGGTAAGCAATTCGACCACGGAGGCCACAGAGCATGGCGCGTTAATTCCGGCGCAAAGTAGCGCTATTGAGATCTAATTCCGCCACCGGAATCACTTCCACCTGCGGAAAATCCTTTTGCAGCGCGGGCAGAAACTTTTTGGCGTCTCCGACAATAATCAGGCTGGAGCTGTCGGGATTTAAGTGCGTAGCCGCGAAACTCTTCACATCTTCGGCTTTGATCGCCTGCACATTCCCGACGTAGCGATTGATCTCATCGAGACTAACGCCGTACAAAGCCAGAGAACTGACCTGTCCAACCAGGCCGCCGATTGTTTCCATGCCCCGAGCAAAGCCGCCCAGCAGCGATGCTTTGCGCGTGGTCAATTCGGTGTCAGGTAAATCGCGCGATGCCAGGCCGGAAACTTCAGAGAGCGTCAGCGACGCGACCTCGGCACCCGATTCGTTCTTCGTCTGCACGGATGCCGTAAACGCTCCGGACCAGCGACGCATATCAAAAGAACTGCCTGCGCCGTAACTCAAGCCGCGCTTGACGCGAATCTCCCAATTCAATCTGCCGGAGTAACCGCTGAGAATTGCATTCGAGACAATCCCGCGAAAATAATCCGGGTTCGCCCGGTTAATTCCCGCTCGCGCCAGCAGTACCGCTGTCTGGCCGGCATCGGGTTTATCGATTACCAGTACGCGACGATTGGCCGTATCACTCACGGGAGTTGCAATCGTTAAATTCGGCAATGGCGCCGCCGGTTTGGTCCAGTCGCCGAAATACTTCTGCGCCAGCGCAAATCTGCGCCAGCGCAAAGCCGTCTTTCGATGTGATGTCGCCCCCAATAACCAAAATCGCGTTGTCCGGCCGATAGTACATATCGTGCAACTTCACAATGTCGTCGCGCTTGATTCGCGGCACAGATTCCGGCGTGCCCGCTAATGGATGGCCGTAAGGCGCGTCGCGAAACACAACGCGCGCGGCGACGAAGCGAGCTATCGATCCGGGCGTTCCCAATGCGACTCGCAAATTGTTAAGCGATTGCCGTCGCAGTCTTTCTATCTCTTCATCCTTAAAAGCAGGATTGCGCACAACGTCGGCCAGAATCGCAAACGCCGGATCCGTTCGCGATGACATCACGCCGGTAGTGATGGTCGAGGAATCCCATCCGGCGCCCGAACCAATCGAACCGCCAAGGGCCTCGATCGCTTCAGCAATCTGAGGCGCCGTCCGCGTTGTGGTCCCGCGCGTCAAGAGCGACGCAGTCATGTCTGCGGTGCCGGCGAGATCCGGCGCATCAACTTCGCCACCACTCTTGATTAAGACCTGGGCCGAGACCAACGGCAGCTGTGATCTCTGTACCACGATCACTCGCAACCCATTTGGCAAAGTCATCTCAACGGGCTTGGGAAACTGAACTGAGCGTGGCGCGGCAGGAGGTGGAGGTGTCGCCTGCGGCGTTTGCGCGAGCGCGTATGAAGCCAACGCCAAAATGGCCAGTGGCAATAGAGCGAATGATCTCACCTTCGCGTTCTTAAAGTTTCTCATTGCCCGTTACCTCTCTTCAATTGATTAGCCGGCTAATTCTTGTTGTCTGAGCGCGAGGACGGCCGGGCCGACTCAGGCAAGTAATAAATTACGTAACGATTTTCGTCCGTCAGATATTTCTGCGCGACCCGCTGTACATCGCCAGCCGTGACAGCCTGCAATCGTTCCAAATCGGTGTTCACGCGATTCGGATCGCCCCGGAGCACCGCCGCCTCGCCCAGCGCTGAGGCCTTGCCATTGTTCGTTTCACGCTGGCGCAGTTCGCTGGTGATGATTTGGTTCTTCGCCTTTTCCAACTCGGCGGCCGATACCGGCGCATTCTGCAGTTTCTTGATTTCCGCGCGCAGAGACGCTTCGGCATCTTCGGGTTTCTTGCCCGACGCGATGATCGCCGTCACTTGAAACAATCCCGCATCCTCGCGCAAATCGGCATTTGCATTCGCACTCTGCGCAACCTGCTGCTGATACACAAGAGCCTGATAGAGTCTTGAGGAACGGCCTCGGGAAAGAATAAGGTCGGTCAGTGTCAGGGCCGCAGCGTCCGGACTCTTCTCATCGGGAACCAGGTAAGTGAGGCCGACGGCTGACAATGGAACATTCTTCCCATACTCAACGAACCGTTTTTCGCCGGTGCGCGGCGGCTCTTTTGTTTGGACCCGCGGCAGCGGCAAATTCGGCTTCGGAATTAGACCAAAATATTTGTCGACCCAGGCATCAAGTTGTTTCGGCTCGAAATCGCCGACTACCAGCAGCGTCGCGTTATCCGGCCGGTAGTAGGTTTCGTGAAACTTCTGGACGTTCTCGAGCGTCGCTGCTTCCAGGTCCTCGATACTGCCAATCGTCGGGCGTTTGTATGGATGGGCGTTAAAGGATTTTTGATCCAGGAAGTAGAAAAACTTTCCGTAAGGCGGCGCCAGGACGCTTTGCCGGTATTCTTCTTCGACCACCGCCCGCTCAGAATGAAATGCAGCCTCGTTAACTGTCAGACCCGACAGCCGATCTGCTTCAGCCCAGAGAAGCGTCTCGAGATAATTTGACGGAATAACTTCGTAGTAAACCGTCACGTCGTCCTGAGTGAACGCGTTGTTATTGCCGCCGACGTCTTCGGTCAGGCGATCCATCATTTCATCCTTCATGTTCCTCGTTGCCTTGAACATGATGTGTTCAAAAAGGTGAGCAAACCCGCTGCGCTGGTCCGGATCGTCTTTTGAGCCGACGTGATACCAAACGTTGATGGCCACCGTCGGACTCGACTTGTCGACCACACTTAATACGCGCAGGTCGTTGGCCAGGGTGCGCTCGCGAAAATTAATTTTGGGCAGTTTCGTTTGCGCATTACTAGCGCCCGACGCGGCGACGATTAACGCGAAAACTGCTAACTTTAGAATTAAGGGACGACGCATTTTAGGCTCCTGCTCTTCAGAGATTGCTCAACCAACTTCAATCACCTCCTCTCCCTTTGGGAGAGGGCGATGGGAGAGGAACGGAGTTAACTTACGCTCTAGCCCCTCACCCAAACCCTCTCCCAAAGGGAGAGGGCAAAAGCTCAATCCAAATCCAGCGGATTGCGATAAACCTTGTCCTTGTCCTTTTCCGCGCGCTTCATTGCCTCCTGAAATTTTTCTTCCAGCAAGCGACCGCGATCCTTGTGCGAGCTCAGCTCTTGAGAGAATATCTGTTCGCGCGTCCGTTTCTGCTTGTCGAGATCCTTGACCATGTCTTCAAACGCGGCCACAGGCTTCTGTTTCTCTTCGTGCGACAGAATAGCGCCTGTTTGCGCATCAATATTCAAGGTCGCCTCGCAGCAGGGACAGATAATTGTAAAGCGGTTGGTATCAGGCATTACTTCCGGCTCCGATCCGTTGATCAGGCCGACATCATAACAGCCCGCAGCGCAGTGAGGCTAGCCAATCGCTTTGCACAAAGAGTCGTCCGGGATAGTGAAGGCCATCGAATCCTTTCGGGCCAATCCGGTCTCATTCACACCTGGCTTTAGCCAGGTGAACTGCGCCAAGCTTAGATCTGGAAACCGTTCTATGAAAGGGGTTGACAACCCCTTTCATAGAACGGTTTCCCTTCCCCAGACACTCCCGATCACCCGGCTGAAGCCGGGTGTGAATGAGAACCTCGACCTTCCTTCTTGTGCAAAGCACCAGCCAATGGCTGCTCGTCAAATAAATACGCACGAGGGACGCAGATTGGAGGTGGTGTTTACTTTGAAAGTTGCGGGCCAGAGTGTCCTTAATCGCCAGTGATGTCTATCTGCCAGGAACAAATTTATCGCTGGAATTCCCACAATTACGACGGCCCGTCGAACTTCATCCAACCAAAGGCAGTCCTGGCCAAACACGCTGAGCGAGGATCTGCGACAGCAACCTGGCCCCAGCGATCAATTCGTCGGCGCATGACGGTGGCGCGACCGACGCAAGAAATTGCAGGACCTTGAAAGCGAAAACTGTTCGGTCGAATTTTTCGGCATGGCGGCGCAGGGCTGATTGATCCCAGCAAAGACTCTCGAGTTCTTCGATCGCCGTTGCCAGCGCCGCGCTATCAGGTCGATCGAAAAAGATTCCGGTAACGCCTTCGTCAATGGTCTCAGTGGCGCCGCCGGCCCGAAATGCGATGACTGGACGGCCGGCAGCATTTGCCTCAAGCGGGGCCATGCTGAAATCTTCTTCCCCGGGAAACAAAAGAGCGCGACACCGGCTGGTGTAGTAGTTCAGCAATCGATCAGACAGGCAGCCGAGAAACTCGGTGCGCGGCCCGGCGAGTTTTTCCAAACGTGCGCGATCGGGACCATCTCCGATGATCAGCAGACGGCGGTCAAGGCGATTGCAAGCTTCGATTGCCAACTCAATCCGCTTGTAAGGCATCAAGCGCGACAAAACGAGATAGTAGTCATCGATCTCCTTTGACGGGTGAAAGCGATCGACATCTATCGGTGGCGGAATTACGAAAGCCTCGCGGCCGTAAATTTTTCTGATCCGGTCAGCCACAAATTGCGAATTCGCAATGTAATAATTTGGCTGACGCGAGGCGCGCAGGTCCCATTTGCGCAAGCCCCAGAGAAGCAGCGGCAGCATAGACCGTACGGCGCCGCCAAAGCGTTCGTGCGCAACATAGTCCCGGGATCGCCAAACCGAGCGCATCGGGGTGTGGCAATAACAGACGTGAATCGCGTTACGTCGACGACGGACGCCTTTCGCATAACCTGAGCTGCTGCTGAAAATCAGGTCGTATTGCGACAGGTTGAAGTTTTCGACCGCAAATGGATACAGCATGAAGTAGTGACGGAAGCCACGTTCCATGGCCGGCAGATTTTGCATTGCCGAGGTGCGAATGTCAGCAGTGCGGAGGTTTTGCGGCAGGCGTTGCGGCAAGGCTACTGTAGTGTAGATCGGAGCCGCCGGAAATGACGCGTGCATCGCTTCCGCCACCCGCTCGGCTCCGCCCCTTTGTATGAAGTAATCGTGTACGAGAGCAATTTTGGACACTCTGAGTTGTTCCCTCTGTCAGCGTTGATTATTAA
>WNGG01016981.1_pt1 | contig 10037 bp, 8 predicted proteins | sample 5400661 | NCBI WGS metagenome assembly WNGG01 (sample SAMN13153372, study PRJNA577476) | soil metagenome | isolation source: 100 cm soil or saprolite under Garry oak tree replicate 1 | place: USA:California | collected 2016-06-15
GGACTGCACAGGGGATCGAACTCGCCCACCGCGGTCGCGATGGAGCGTCGGATCATGACGCCGCCGGTGACCAGAAAGTCGGTCTGCAGCAGCGGGTCGAAGATGTCGCTGACGCCCCCCAATTTCGGCGTTGAAGACGTGGGAATCTGATAGTCGCAGTAAGCGAAACCGGCGTCGGGATGCTGGTACAGCGCCTGGGCGAGCTCGGCCAGCGCGCTCGGCCGCCAGACGTCATCCGAGTCGAGGAACGTTATGAGCTCCCCCTGAGCTCTCTTCAGGCCCGCATTGCGCACGACCGCGGGGTTCCGCGAGTGGGCGATGCGGATCGACGTCACCGGCTGAGCGGCGAGGAACTCCACCGTGCCGTCCGTCGACCCATCGTCCACGACGATCACCTCACGGTCGGTGAGCGTCTGGGCAAGCACGCTGGCCAACGCGCGGGCCAGCAGCTCGCGCCGTTCATACGTGGTCAGGATGACCGAGATCACCAGTCTGCCTGTTTGTACGCCCCGGGGCCGCGGGTCGTTGTAACCCGACTGCGTACCGTCCTGCAGGAAGTCGGTTGTGTTCCAGCCAAGGGGGACAGCTCGATGAAGGTCATTCTGTATAACCCCCAGAGCACCGCTTCGCGAAAGCGTATCCTCCCGCTTTCGTTGCTGGCCCTGGGGGCGGTCATCGAGGGCCGCCACGATTATGTGATCGTCGACGGCAACGTCGAGCCGGATTCGCTCAGCGCGCTGGACGGACGGGTGCGCGACTGGGGCGCGCGGGTGCTCGCGATGACGGTCATGCCCGGTCCACAACTCAGCCAGGCGGTGCCCTTTGCCCGAGAGCTGAAACGGCGGCATCCGGACCTGATCATGGTGTGGGGCGGGTATTTTCCAACGCAGCACTACGACGTCTGCGTCCGCGCACCGTACGTCGACTACGTGGTCCGCGGGCACGGCGAGGCGAGTTTCCTCCAATTGCTGGACCAGCTTGAACGCGGGGGCAAGCCGGCCGATGTGCCCGGCCTCGCGTTTCGCGCGAATGGCGACGGCATCGCCTCGAACCCGATGCCCTCCATCCCGAATCCGCAGGAGCTCCCGGACTTCCCCTACGACCGCGTTCCCGTACGGTCCTACTCGAGGGAGAGCTTCCTCGGCAAACGGACGCTGCCGCACCACTCGAGCTATGGGTGTCCATTCTTCTGCAACTTCTGTGCCGTGGTCAATATGGTCGGCGGCCGCTGGCTGCCTCAGAGCGCGGAACGGACGGCGAGCGTCGCGCGCTACCTGCACGATCGGCACGGCGCCGATGCCGTGGAGTTCTACGACAACAACTTCTTCGTCCACGAGGCGCGCACGGTGGAGTTCGCTGAGCGGATCCGCGACCTGGGGATCGGCTGGTGGGGCGAGTCGCGCATCGACACCTTGCTCCGCTACCGCCCGGCATCGTGGCGGACCATGGCCGAGTCCGGCCTGCGGATGGTCTTCATGGGTGCGGAGTCGGGTTCCGACGACACGCTCAAGCGGATGAACAAGGGCGGCACCGCTGCCGCCGAGAAGACGCTCGAGATGGCCGGCCTGATGCGCTCTTACGGAATCGTCCCTGAGTTCTCGTTCGTGCTTGGCAATCCACCGGATCCGGACGAAGACACCAACCAGACGATCGAGTTCATCCGCAAAGTCAAGCGCGTGAACTCGCGCGCCGAGATCGTCATGTACGTCTACACACCCGTGCCGCTTTCTGGGGACCTCTACGATGCGGCCGTCGCCGAGGGCTTTCGTTTTCCGCAGACGCTCGAGGAGTGGGTGTCGGCGGACTGGTCGGAATTCTCGCAGCGGCAAGGCGCGAGGCTCCCCTGGGTCCACACGGCCTTGCGGACCCGTGTGCGTCAGTTCGAGCGGGTGCTGAACGCGTATTACCCGACGGTGACCAACGCCCGGCTGCTGCGAGGCCCGGTCTGCTGGATCCTGCGTACCTTCAGTTCCTGGCGCTACCACCTGCGTCTCTACGCCCTCCCGCTCGAGCTGCGGGTGCTGGAGAAGGTGACCGGCTATCAGCGGCCGGAGACGAGAGGGGCATAGATCGCCCGCGGGAGTCTGAGCGGGGCGTACGACGTTGAAGCGGCCGCGTACGACGCGCGGCTGCAGGGAGACGCCTGGATGCGCAACCTTCTCTGGGAACGCTACGCGCGGCTGTTCCGGCCGGGTGATGCCGTGCTCGACGTCGGATGCGGGACCGGGATCGATGCGCTATTCCTCGCCCGCAGCGCGGTCCGCGTGGTGGGCATCGACGCGTCCCCGTCGATGATTGCTCAGGCGCGAGCCAGGCTCGAATTCGACCCATCCAAGGAGCTGGTCGAGTTGCGGGTGCTGGACCTCCGTGAAATCGGTTCACTGGCGAGCCTGCTGCGGCCTCGTGGCGCCATGGTGCTGCATCTGCTGAATCGCTCGAGCCTCTGGGAATGGTTGAGCCTGGTTCGCCACGGTCGTTTTCGCGCCGCGCGCCAGCTCGGCCGTCACGCTGAGCGGAATTTCGTCATCGGCGGGCGCCCCGTCCGGCACTACCTCTACCACGCGCGCGAGGTGTATGCGCGGTTTTTCGCGGTGCATTTCCGTCTGCGCCGTGCCTATGGACTCGGCATCCTGCGCCCGCCGCACACCCTTCGTCGGGTTCCGCCGCCCGTTGTCACGGTTCTCGATCGACTCGAAAGGCCGGTTCGGGCGACTCGCCCCTTTAACGATTGGGGTCGATTCTTCGCGCTCGAGCTTGAAAAGCGCTGATGGGTGCCGTCGAGCTCGCCAAACGGCAGTTGACGCTCTCGACCCACCGGATCTACGCGCTCCCGCTCGTGGTCCTGATGCCCCACAGCGCGTGCAACTGCCGTTGCGTGATGTGCGACATCTGGATGGCGAATCGCAACAAGCGGGAATTGTCACGCGAGGACCTGTTCCGACATCTCCCGTCGATGCGCCGGCTCGGCGCCAAGCACGTCGTGCTATCCGGAGGCGAGGCGTTGATGCACTCGAACCTCTGGACGCTGTGCGACCTGTTGCGCGAGGCCGGTGTCGCGCGCATCACGTTGCTCTCAACCGGGCTCCTGCTCGAGCGGCGGGCGGCGGAGGTCGTGCGCTGGTGCGATGAGGTCACGGTCTCGCTCGACGGCGGTCGCGAGGTTCATGATCGTATCCGCAACATCCCCAACGCCTACGACCGCCTCGCCGCGGGGGTGCGCGCACTCCGACTGCTGGCTCCGGGTTTTCGCGTCACCGCGCGATCGGTCATCCAGCAGCAGAACTACAGCGATCTGCCCAATATCATCGAGGCGGCGAAGGCGCTCGGCCTCGACCAGATCTCCTTCCTGGGGGTCGACGTCTCGAGCTCGGCCTTCAACCGGCCCGAGGGCTGGCCGCCGGAACGGGTCGCTGCCGTGGCGCTCACCTCCGCCGATGCAGTGCGCTTCACGCAAATCGTCGAAGAAACGATCGCTCGCTATCCAGATGAATTCGCCAGCGGCTTCGTGGCCGAGCATCCAGATCGGCTTCGCCGGTTACCACGCTACTTCAAGGCGCTCAACGGTGAGGGGGAGTTTCCCGAGAACACCTGCAATGCACCCTGGGTCTCGACGGTGATCGAGGCCGACGGCACGGTGCGTCCCTGCTTCTTCCACCGCAGCCTGGGCAACATCCGGGACCGACCCCTCGACGAGATCCTCAACGGCCGCGAGGCGATGGCATTCCGACGCCGGCTTGACGTTCGGCGCGATCCGATCTGCCAGAAATGCGTCTGCACGCTCTACATGAGTCCGCGAGCGCAGTGATCGGCGAAGCCATTCGCGGGCAGCCGCGCGTTGGGCGCGTCGATGCCGTGCCCGCGGGCGGGGCGATTTTCTTTTCCCCGAAGAGATTGCGCTGGCTTTCCCTGCTGCCCACGGTGCTGCTGGCGGTAGCGGCGCTTGTCGTGCTCGCTCTGACCCGTTTCGACGGCCTGTACGGGCAGGATTCGTTCGCCTACTTCCATTACGCGACCGGCCCCCTCCGGCAAGGCCTCTTGCACTTGCAGCCGCCGCCACCGTTCTTCTGGCCGCCTGGGTACCCGCTGCTGGTCGCCGCGATGTCGGTTCTGGTTGGAATCATCCCGCTCGCCGGGCAGATCGTGAGCGTCGGCGCCGGTGCGGCGGTGCCGGCCTTCACCGTCCTGCTGGCCGCGGAAATGGGGAAGAGCGACCACCCAAGGGCGGCCAACGCGCGCTGGCAGTTGGTTCCGCTGGTGGCCGGTCTGATCGTCGCCGTGACCGGACAGCTGTTGCAATCAAGTCTCGTGGTGATGGCCGACACGCTCGGCCTCGCCTTAGCGACGGCGGGCGCCTGGGCGTTCGTGAGATATCGACGAACGGGCAGAGCGCGCTGGCTCGCGATCGCCGCCGCCGCTTTCGCCGGGGCGATCATCACGCGCTGGATCTACGGCCTCGTCGCGCTTCCATTCGCGCTCTGGTCGCTGGTCCTGCTGGCAGGCCGTCCGCGCCGAGTGGCGCTCCGGCACGGTGCTGGCGCCGCGGCGGCCGCGGCCCTCATCCTCGGGCCCGTCATGCTTCCGGCTGCTGCCGGTCTCATCGCCGGCGGCAATTTGCCGTTCGCGGGCGATCTGCAAGTCTATTCGTGGAGTCCCGTCAACGCGTTCCGACGCGTGTTCGTGACCGGGGACGGAGAACTGAGTTACAGCCTTCCGAACGGACTCTATTACGCAATCGCCCCCGCCTTCTGGTGGTTCTGGGGTCCCCCACTTGCCGTCCTCGTCCTGCCCGGGCTTCGCGCTGTGCTTCGTCGCGGCGCCATGCCGTCCGCGTATCTTCTCGTGGCCTGGGTCGCAATCGTCTACGCCTTCCACGCCGGCGCACCCTGGCAGAATCCGCGTTTCGCGCTCGCCTATTTACCTCCGCTGGCCATTCTTGCCGCCCTGGGATTTGCGCAACTTCAAGCCGCAGCGCACCAGCAAATCCGGCGGGCGGCCACGATCGTCCTTGTTGGCGGCCTCGCGCTCGCCGCCGCCGGCAGTGTGGTGGTGACGAACGAGTTCATCGAGCGCAAACAGAATGACGTCGCCACGGTGCGCTGGACCGAGCGCCTCGCGCCGGTGAATGCGCGGCTGCTCACCTTCGGGCTGACCGCCACCTTCCAGCAGTATGGCCGGCTCGAGACGCTCGACCTCTCCGAGCTCGGCTCGGCGAAGATGGCGGCACTGCTCTCCGACGGCCGGCCGACAGTGGTCCTGCTCGACGTACCAGGCATCGAGCGGCAGTGGACGGGACTGCCACCCTGGGTCAACTACCGTTCGCTGCGGGACGGGCCGGGGCTGGTACCCCTCGGAGTTCGCAGCGGCGTCACGCTCTTCGTCGTCAGACGGGGCGCGCCATGAGGATCGGCCTCGTCGTCCCCGGCTTCAGCGCGGATGCGAACGACTGGTGCATACCGGCATTACGCAACCTGGTTCGTCAGCTTGCGAGTGTGGTCGACCTTCATGTCTTCACCCTCCGCTACCCCGGTCGCCCCGCCCGCTACGAGCTGTTCGGCGCGCGCATCACGGCGCTCGGCGGCGGGGAGGCGCGCGGTCTCGGCAGTGCCGGCGTGTGGCGGCGGACCGCATCGGCGCTTGCTGCCGAGCATCGCGCTCACCCGTTTGACGTCCTCCACGCATTCTGGGCTGGGGAGCCGGGGTTCGTGACCGCGCTGATGGGCCGCGTGCTGCACATCCCGACCGTGGTCAGTCTCGCCGGCGGCGAGCTGGCGCGGCTGCGCGACATTGACTACGGCGGCCTCCTCCGGCGGGCGGAGCGGATGAAGACACGACTGGCGCTCCGACTCGCCCGCGTGGTGACGGCAGGGTCCGCCCCGACGATCGAGTCGGCCACGTCATGGCTCGGCTCACGGCCCCCGTGGCGGATGCGGCGAATTCCGCTCGGTGTCGACCTCGGCATGTTTGCGCCAGCGGAGGTCCGCCCGGGCGACCGCTTGCCGCGACTCTTGAACGTCGCGTCGCTTTCCCGGGTGAAGGATCAGGCGACGCTGCTGCGGGCGGCGACGCTGCTCCGCGAGCGCGGCTACGCGTTCGAGCTCGAGATCACCGGCAGCGGGCCGCTCCAGGGCGAGCTCCGGTCGATGGCTGGTCGGCTCGACCTCGACTCGATTGTCCGGTGGCGCGGGGAGATCGTGCACGACCGGCTGCCGCGCGAATACCAGCGCGCGCAGGTGTTCGTGCTGAGTTCGCGGCACGAAGCCCAGTCGATGGTCGCGCTGGAGGCGGCGGCCTGCGGGCTACCGGTGGTGGGGACCAGGGTCGGGGTCCTGCCCGAACTGGCGCCCGCCGCGGCCCGGGTCGCGCCGGTCGGCGATGCACAAGGCCTTGCCGACGCGATCGCCGGGCTCCTCGATGACGAACCGAGTCGAATCAGGTCAGGACAGACGGCGCGAACGCGTGCCGTGGCGGAATACGGCCTCGAGCTGTGCGCCACCACGTTCCACAACCTCTATCTAGAGGTTGCATCCGGCGATGCCATGACATTGGACGCCAGTTGACCCTTCACCGCGCCCGTCGCGTGGCGCTGGCAATCCTGGTCGGGGTCGCCCTGGCGGGGAGCCTCTGGTTCGGCCTGATCCCATTGATCGTGCGTCTCCATCTGCAGCATCGCCTGCCCACCATCGATTCCAGGCTGGTCGACCTGGGCTCGCTCGTCCTCAACGCGGCGCTCTTCGCCGCATTCGTCACCGTTCACCGATTCAGGAGCCGACCCTCCCGCCCTCACGAGGCATCCCGATGAGGATCTGCGCCGTCACTGCCTATCCCCCCAGTCGGGCCGGGATCGCCGACTACGGGGCCCATCTCGCGCAGCGTCTCGCCCGTGATCCCCGAGTCGAGAGCCTCACGGTGCTCGCTGACCGGGCGCCAGGGGCGAATCCACGCGAACGAGCCGGTCGCGTCGACGTTCATCGAGTCTGGAGGCGGAACAGCCTGGGCACCTGCGCAACCCTGCTGAGCGCCGTCCAGTCGGTACGCCCCGATGTCGTCTGGTTCAACCTGGGGGTCACGATGTTCGGAACGCGTCTATCGGCCGCCGCCGGCGGCCTCGTCGCCCCCCTTTGCACCAGCATGCTCGGATATCGCACCGTCGTGACGCTTCACGAACTGCCTGCTCTCACGAATCTCCCCGCGCTCGGGTTTCGCCCCGGCGCCCTTCGCCTCGGCTTGTCTCTCGCGCCCAGGTTGGTCCTGCGGGCCGATCTGGTGGTGGTCACGCTCGGCCACTATCGCCGTTACCTGATGGAGCGACATGGGGCGGGCAACGTTCGCCACATCGCGCACGGTGCCTATAACGAACCAGAGTGTGCCGACGAACCGGCCCAGGAGACGGTCCTCGTCTTCGGCACCTTCGGCCCACACAAGGATCCCGGCGTCGTTGCGGAGGCGGTGACACGCCTGCGGCGGCGGGGTCGCGTCGTCAGACTTCTCGTGGCCGGCGCCGACAACCCACGCTATCCCGGATTCATGGCGGCGTGTCGCGAACGCCACGGCTTGAACGGGTCGTGGATCGGCTACGTCCCGGCCGAGCGGCTCGGCGCCCTTTTCGCAAGGTCGACCGTCGTCGTCGTTCCTCCGCTCGCTTCGACGGGATCGTCGGGGGTGATCTATCGCGCGATGAGTCACGGCCGGGCGGTGCTCGCGAGCGACCTGCTCGACTACCGTGCCCTCGCCGAGGACGAAAACCTGGAGCTCGCCTGGTTCGAGCCCGGCAACCCGGCCGCGCTCGCGGAGGCGCTCGAGGCCTTGCTCGACGACCGGAAGCGTCGACAGCGGGTCGTGCGACACAACCTCGAAGCGATGAAGCGGCTCGGTCCCGCGCAGACGGTTGAGGCATACCTCGCGGAATTTGCCAACGGCGGCGCACGGATGTCGGATCCGCACATGCTTCCAGCCCGCGACCCAATCCAGGTACTCGAGCGGGGTGGAGCGCGGTGAGGCTCGGCCGGGGTCCGATGCTGGGCGTTTGGCTGGCGCTCTGCGTGCACGGTCCGCTGGTCGCCGCGGGACTGTATCGGCACAGCGCCGACGTCGCGACCCATATCTTCCTCGCCGACCATTACCGTCGGTCCTGGTTCGGGCTGTGGGAGCCTCGCTGGTTTGGCGGGTTCTCGGTCAGCTCCTACCCGCCACTCGTCCACCAGCTGCTGGCGCTGCTCAGCATTCCGTTCGGCTACGATGGCGCCTTCGCCATCCTGCTCCTGACGACGCTCATTGCGCTCCCGGTGGCTGTCTGGCGATTCGCGAGGATTTTCGTTTCCCCGGCGGCGGCGAGCGCGGCCGCGGTCGTTGCGGTGTTCCTTCCCGGGGTGGCGCTCGCTGGATACGCGTATGGCCAGCTGCCGACGGCCGTGTCCCTTACGATCACGCTGTTCCTGGTTTTCGAGTGCACCCGCTTCGTCGAGCGAGGCGGCGGTTTCGCGCTCGGCCTGATCGCCGGCCTTGCCGGGATGGCGTTCGCCGCCCACCACGCCACGCCGCTATTGTTCATGCCCCCGGCACTGCTGGCGAGCCTGTCGACGGTGCTGCTCGTCGGCGACGACCGCGAAACGCGCGGTCTACGCCTTCGGCGCGCCGTCATCGCCGTGGCCACCTGCCTGATCGCGGGTGTCGTCGTCATCGCGCCCTTCTGGTTGTGGGCGGGGGCTGGCTTGCCCCAGGCGATCATCCCGCACAACAGTCGGACGAACTTCCTGGTTGATGCCAGCGCGCAGTCCCTGTTCGTGTGGGGTGAGTACGGCGTGGTCCCGGCGCTGGCCGTCTTCGGGCTGTGGCGACGCATCGACCGGCGCACGGTCGCGGTCGCCGTCCTCGCCGGATTCCTTGGCGTGATCGCGCTCGGCGGCACCACCGCGATCCCGGCGTTACTCTTCGGGTCGCAGTGGCAATGGCTTACCTACGATCGGTTCGCGCTGTGGGCGGCCGTCGCGCTCCTGCCACTCGCCGGTGTCGCCGTCAACCATCTCGTGTCGGTCCGGTTCGCGCTCAGCCGCGCCCTCGGGATTGCGGCCCTGTTTGTCCTGTTCGCCTACTCCGGTGCCAACGCCGTCATCTCATTGAGCTCGTCGGTCGCGAGCCGGGATGTCCGGCCGATCGTCGAGTACCTGAACGCCGGACGCACCCAATGGCGATATCAGACGTTCGGCTTCGGGAATGATTCGACGGCGGTGGCCTACCAGACGCGGGCCACCACCATCGACGGCTCCTACTTCTCAGCCCGACGCCTGCCCGAGCTTACCGGCAGCGGCATCGGCACCCTCGATGCCGCGCTCTGGTGGGACCCTTCTGGCCGCGTGCTGCGCCGCGTATTGGCTCGCGCTGATTTCTATTCAATCCGATGGGCCTTTAGCCGCGAGCCGGACTATGACCCCTACCTCGCCGAGGCGGGCTTCGCATCACGGGGAATGCTGCCCGGGGGAATCGAGGTGTGGGAAAATCCAGCGGCTCCACCAGTTCCGGCTGAGGCGCTCCGTTTCGCGGCCCCTGACGCCGCGGGCATCCTCTGGGGCAGCCTGCCGCTTGCCTTTGCGATCCTGGCGCTGGCATTCGCGTTCGCGACCTATTGGCGCCTGGCGTATCGGCCAATGATCGCCGGGCAGCGGGTCGCCCGCTTTGCGTCGCCCGCTATCCCCAGTCTGGCTCGCGATTAGCGGAGGCGAGACATGGGGAATTTCGGTGCCCGGCTCGGCTGGCTGGCGCTGTGTTGCATCCCGCTCTCTCTCGGCCTTGGTCGTTCCTGGCACATCTACGTTGCCCGTGGCGACGGAGTCCCATACCCCTACCGCAGCATCGCGCTCACCGTCACGGACGCGCTGGTCGGGCTGACGTGCGCCGGGTGGCTTGTATGGCGCTGGCGATCACGGCCGCGGTCCGGCATGCCCCGAGGAACGGGCTTCGTCCTCCTGGCGCTCGCGCTCCTGGCGGTGGCGGCCGGTGCCAGCATCGTCTCCGCATACGACCGGCGACTGGCGCTCGGTATC
>WNGG01060634.1_pt1 | contig 10037 bp, 11 predicted proteins | sample 5400661 | NCBI WGS metagenome assembly WNGG01 (sample SAMN13153372, study PRJNA577476) | soil metagenome | isolation source: 100 cm soil or saprolite under Garry oak tree replicate 1 | place: USA:California | collected 2016-06-15
CGCATTGCAGGCGCGAGAAGTCCAGGCCCGCCGCCCGCGCTCGCTCCGCCATTCGCAGGCACAGGCCCCATGCCGAGGGCGGCCCGACGGAAATCGCGGCCCCGAAATCCGACAGGTCCTGGAGCCACGACCACGGCCGGGACCGGAAGAAAGCGGGAGAGCCGAGGCGCAGCTCGAAGCCACAGTACAGGGGGAACAGAAGGCCGCCGATGAGGCCCATGTCGTGGTAGAGCGGCAGCCACGAGACTCCGACCGCCCCGGGCCGCGCCAGACCGAGCGCTTCGCGCATGGCCTGGAGGTGGCGAAGCAGACGTCGATGGGGCACGACGACGCCGCGAGGACGGCCGGTGCTCCCGCTCGTGAGCTGGACGAGCGCGACCTCTTGAGTTTCGCCCGGATCCAGCGGCTCGCCGGCATCGCCGCTCAGCGACTCGGCCACCAGAAGGCGCGGTTGCGCGCGGAGCTCCACCGAATCCGCGGCGGCGGCGAACGATTCCGGCAGGACGAGGAATCCGGCGTCGACCGTCTCGGCGCTCTCCTCGAGGTATCGCAGATATGCGGCGAGGTCGCCGAGGCGAAACGGGACCCCTATCGGCGTCGGCACCGCGCCGGTGGCCCACGCGCCCAGGATCGTGCGGACGGCCGGCTCGATCTCCGTGGCCAGCACGAGCAGGTGATCGCCGGGCCGCACCCCTGCCGCGCGCAGCCCCGCGGCGGTCTCGCGCACCTTGCGCCAATACGTGGCCCAGCTCCACGTCTGCCAGCCGTCTCCGGTCCGGATGTGGAGACCGGGCTCCCCGCCCGCGGTCGACTCGGCGCGCTCGCGCAATACCGAGACCAGCGTCCAGGCGCTCACGGCATCACCACGGCGGAGAGCGGCCGCGGCGGTCGCCCCTTGACGGCCACGACCATGTACTCGAGAGCGGTCCGCCGCTGGAAGCTGAGCCGGGCGATCGTCATGTAGACCTGTAGCACGCGGGAGAAGCCGGGCGACAGCGCCTCGATGCGGTCGCGGTGCGCGCGGACGTTGTCGATCCAGCGCCCGAGCGTGCAGGCGTAGGAGGCCGTCAGGTCCGCCACCCGCAGCACGTCGAGGCCGCACTCCTCCAGCAGGGCGAGCTCGTCCGAGAGCTGCAGAAGCCGGCAGTACCCGAGAGCGGTCTCGAATATGTATCGGGTGGCCGTGCTGTCGCGGTCGCCGCGCTCCTGCCTCGGGAAGAAGCAGTCGGAGATGAGGAGGCGCCCGCCGGGTCGCAGCGCCCGGGCGACCTTGGCGTGGACGGCGTCACGGTGGTGCATGTGGACGATGCTGCCCACGAAGAGCACGGCATCGAGCGATGCCGGATGCAGCTCGACGTCTTCGATGTGCGCGACGTCGATCTGCACGCGATCGGCCACGCCGCCGCGCTGCGCCCGAGCCAGGGCCTCGTCGCGCTGGCGGGCGGACAGCGTCACGCCGCGGAACGACCCGGCGGTGTGCTCGGCCAGGTAGAGTAGATTGCTGCCCCATCCACAGCCGACGTCGAGCACCCGTTCCCCGGGACGGATGGCGAGCTGGTCCGCGATCCAGGCGTACTTGCGAGCCTGGGCGGTCTCCAGCTCTTCGCTTTCCGCCTCGAAGATGCCGGTGGCGTACGCGAGCCGGCGGTCGAGCACCAGCGAGAAGATCTCCGGATGGTTCTCGTAGTGGGCGGCCACCGCCTGCCGCTCGTGCTCCCGCTGGGTGGCCGCGCCGCGGCCCTCGGCCTCCCGTTCGAGCTGCGTCGCGACGGCGGTCATCGCGCCGACCCGCGAAGCCCACGTGAGACGTAATCCACCAGGTCATCCACGGTGCGGAGGCCCAGCTCATCCGGACGCGCCACCTCCGTCGTGACGAAGCCGAACTCCTCTTCGAGCGCGACGTTCGTCTCGATCGTCTTCAGCGAGTCCATGCCCAGCCCCTCGAGGTTGGCGTCCATCCGGACCCGGTCGGGGGCGAGGCCGAGCGTGCGTGCGAGCACGGCCTTCACGCGCAACGCCACCTCGGTCGGCGAGATCGCGAGGGGGGCCGCGGCCGCTTCATGCAAGAGATCGCGCATCGTCATCCTCCTCGACGGGCCCGGCGAGCCCGTCAACAGTGCCCAGCCATTCGTCCAACAGAAAGCCCAGCGCCTCCGGCCTCTCCAGAGGCAGCAGATGACCGGCACGGGCCATCTCGTGCAGAGTCGCTCCCGGGATGCCTCGGGCGAGCGTCTCGCCCTCATCGCGCGGCAGGACGCCGTCTTCGTCGCCAACGATGACCAGGGTGGGAGCGCTCACGCGGCCGAGCCGGGGCCGCGCGTCGGGCCGACGCAGCGCCGCCCGGGCGGTCCGGCAGATCGCGGCCGGGTCGGCCATCGCCCACTCGTCGAGCCAGGCGTCCACGACCTCCGGATGATGGCGGCGCGTGGACCGGCCGAAGAGCCACCCCGCCATCCCGCGCAGCACCGGACGCGTCCCGATCCGTCCCATGGCTTCGAGCGTCCCGAAGCGCCGGGCCGCGCTCTCGGGTGTTTCCGCGGAAGCGGGCGTGGCGACCAGCCCGAGGGCAGCCACCCTCTCAGGAGCTCGCAGCGCTGCGTGCAGGCACACGAGCCCACCCAGGCTGAGGCCCACGAGCGCCGCTCGATCGATCCTCAGGCCATCGAGGGCCGCGAGCACCCCGTCCGCGAGCGCGTCGAGCGAACCGTCCTCGGGCGAAGCGGCGCTGCGCCCGTGCCCTGGCAGGTCCGGCACGATCACCCGTCGCCCTCGTCTCAGCGCCGGCACCACGTGGCGCCACGCGCGTCCCGAGGTCAGCAGCCCGTGAAGCAGTAACACGGGCGCCCCGTCGGGCATGCCGAGGGATGGGTGATCGGTGACGTGCATGGCGATCGCGGGCATCACGCGGAAAGCTACGACGGCGGAGGGCAAAGAGTCTTTACCAGGTCCTTACAAAAGTGTGCGGAAATTCTTCGTGCTCGCCGCCGACCTCGACCGGCCGGCGGCGAGCGGATAGCCCGACTCTGGGAAACTCGCGCATGATCGTGGAATCCTGACGGCGACGTCGCCGAGGCTCAGCGGTCCCGCATTCAAGGCACGACGATCGTGAAGCCGAAGAAGCTGGCGGACTTGGAGCTGTCGGTCACCACTTCGAACTCGCCGGGTGCGCAGTCAGGCGAGGTGGCGTCGACGTACACCCACCGCTTCTCGTCGATCAATTGCTGTCCGGCCAGTTCGACCGAAGCCACGGCGACGACGTCCCGTGAATCGATCCCCGTTGCCCCCAGGCAGTAGATCGAGCTCGGCTGCGGAGGACCGGGGCTGTAGACCGAGGAAAACCCCTTGGTGCGAGCAGTGTCGAAGGAGGGTGTACCGCCCAGAGGAGCGGGCGCGACGCGGGCGTATGCGCGAGCGCTGCCGGCGGGGCCCTGTGGCCCCTGTGGCCCCTGCGGACCTTGCGGACCTTGTGGACCCTGCGGCCCGGTATCGCCCTTGTCGCCTTTCGGCCCCGGCGGGCCCGCAGCGCCCGTGTCTCCCTTGTCTCCCTTGGCGCCCCGTGGACCTTCAGGGCCTGCCGCTCCGATCGTCACCACGAACGCGTTGGACGCGCCGTTGCCCTGCGAGATCGAGAGCTGATAGTCGCCGGGCAGGTTCTGGATGCCGGCCATCTCGGTCGGGCTGTTGCTGAGCACGTCGAGAAGTGTGCCGCCCAGCCTGACGTCGGGTGAGGACGGAAGACTCTCACCGACGATGGTGAGCTGGCCATAGCCGACCGCGAAATCGACCGTCGCGCTCACCACCTGAGGTTTGTTGGCGGCGGCGGCCAGTCCCGCGGTGGTACAGAAGGCGAGCAGTGTGGACGCGAACGTCCGGCACTTCGTCAGCGGTTTCGGGCTCATCTCTGCGCTCCTTTCTTCCTTCAAATCCCGCGAGGGAACGGGCCCGGCTACGGAATCCTGATGGCGACGTCACGTGTGCCGAGGGGCTTCGCCGCCTGATATCCCGGCCACTGGATCGCGAACGCATCACCCGCGTCCCGGGCGCCGCGGTCGTCGAGCTGCACGGTGAACGGGACCGAGCCGGCCAGCGTCAGCGCCGTGCCCGCGATCTCGGCGTGGGTGCCCGCGCAGGTCAGCCTGGCGATCGTGAGCGACTGCAGGTACTGGTGGGCCTGCGTGTCGGCGTAGACTACGCCGCCCTGCGGCACGCTCCAGCCGGCCTGGTGTCGAACGGCAATGGCGAAGTACTTCGGCTGGCCGGCATCGATCCATCCGGCCCCGGACACCGTGCAGGCAGTGTTGGAGTTGAATGGACGGACGGTCACGGTCTGCTGGGCGTCGCCGTGTTCCCCGACCCGTCCGTCGCCGTATAGATGATGAAGGCGGACCGCCGGCTCGATCCGTTGCGCTCGGATCCTCGCTATCAGGAGCTGATGCGCCGAGTGGGCATCCCGCCCTAGAGCCTCGCCCACGGCTGCAGGCTTCATCGGTTCTGCTCCTTCGTGCGAGGGATATCCGGTCCTGCCTCTCTACGCGTAGAAAGACAGGGAAACCTGTCATTCGTGGGACCGGCAGGGCCGCGAGCGGTCTAGCCGCGGTCTAGACGGGGTTGTTCAGGAGCGAGGCGACTTCACGTCGGTGCTTCCGCAACGGGCTCCGTCGCGAGCGGCCTGGGCGGCCGCCTCGAGGTCGGTGAAGCTCAAGGAACCTGCGCCCTGCAGCTCCTGCCAGGCGGCGACGCTGCGCCGATACCAGGAACAGGCATCTTCGCGTTGGCCGGGCATGCGGGCGAACGCCTCGCCGTAGTCGCGATAGACGCTCGCCAGCTCGGCCCGGCGCTTGCCGTTGCCGGGCTCGGCGGCAAGAAGCGGCTCCAGGATCGCCTTGGCCTTGTCGAGCAGAGCGACCGCCTCGTGCGCCCGGTTCGTCGCCGTCAGCGCGTGCGCCAGATGAGCGTACGTCTCGGCCAGCGTCTCCCGATACTCGGCGTCGGCAGGGTCGGCCTCGTTGAGCCTCTGGTCGATGGCAAGCGCATGCTGGTAGGCTTCGACGGCGCGGAACGCGTCACCGCTCCCGAGCAGGGCTTCGCCGATCTCGAAGTGCACGCCCGCGAGGAGGTACCTCTTCCAGGCGTCGGCCGGATCCTCGGCGGTCACCGATTCGCCGAGATCGAGGGCGCGACGGTCGGTGGCGAGGGCCACCCGCCACTGCTTCCTCACCGACAACAGGTTGCCGAGCTTGTAGTGCGCCACGAACAGCAGGTAGCGCGATCGCGCGTCGCTCGGGTCGGCGCTCACGCTGGCCTCGGCGCGCTCGGCGGCCTTGCGCCGCCATGTCAAGGCCGCGTCGACGTCGCCGGTCTCGGTGAGTATGTCGCCCATCCTCTCGTACACGATGGACTGGGTGTAGCGAAGCCGGGGATTGCGCGGGTCGCCGGCTACCGCCGCCTCGATGAGCGGCAGCGCCTGGCGGAAACGGCCGAGCGCGTCGGCGCGGCGCCCGGCCTGGAGCTGGGCGTCTCCCAGCGTGACCAGCGCGGAGGCCAGATCCTTCTGCGCCTCCGGGGTGCGGGGCGATCCGGAGCCCGCCCGCTCGAGGACCTCCACCTGTTTCTGCGCGGCTTCCTCCGCCCCGGTCACGTCGCCCGTCGCGTACAGCGCGCGAGAGATGAGAGCGTAGGCCTTCGCCGTCTGGGCCTGGCGGCGGGCGTCGGAGTCGGGGGCGCGGCCCCGCTGCAACATGTCCAGAGCCAGCCGGGCGTTGAGCAGGGTGTCGGCCGAGCGGCCCATGTCCCGGAGCAGCCGTGCCACCTTCAGATAGCTATCCACCAGGGAGGCCTGCACGTCCACATCCGCCGGTCGCATCGTCGACAGCCTCGACCGGATCGCCAGGGCCTTCCTCTGGCTCTGCAAGGAGCGGTTCGCGTCGCCCACGTTCGCCTGCGCCGGGTCTCCCTGGACGTCGCCCACGCGCTCGTAGGCCGCCGCCAGCTCCTTCAGCAGCAACGGATCGTCGCTGGCCTCCTGCCGCAGGCTGTCGAGGTATTCGAGCGCGCGCTTCACGATGAGCTCGCGGGCCTTCGTGGCGCCCTCGAGATCGCGGATGGAATCGTGAACCTCGAACACGAACGAGTTGGCGAGCTTCCTGACGTCGTTGAAGCGGCGCTCGGCCCGGACGCGCTCGGCCTCGGCCCGGCGCGCCTCGCGCAGCGCGATCCCGGTCGCGGCGAGCAGGCCGGCGACGGCGAGCAGCACACCGGCGACGGCGGCCCGGTGCCGGCCCACGAACTTTCCGGCCCGATAGCCCAGTGAATCCGCCCGTGCCCGCACCGGATGCCCTTCGAGGTGGCGCCGGACGTCTTCGGCGAGATCCTCGGGTGAGCCGTAGCGGCGGGTCGGATCCTTGCTCAGCGCCTTCAGGACGATCGCGTCGATGTCGCTCCCGATCTCGCGCGGTGTCACGGCGCTTGGCCGGGGCGGCGGCGTCTCGCAAATCGCTGTCAGGATCTCTTCCAGCGAGGCGCCGGTCACCCGATAGGGCCGCGCCCCCGTGAGCAGCTCGTACAGCAACACGCCCAACGAGTAGACGTCGCTCGCGGTCGTGATCGGCTCGCCCCGGACCTGCTCGGGGCTCGCGTAGTCGGGCGTCATGAGCGGGAACCCGGTGGGGGGAGCGCCGTCGGTCCCGGCCGCGCCGGGATCGAGCAGCTTGGCGATCCCGAAATCGAGCAGCTTGGGTACCCCCTGCGGCGTCACCAGGATGTTCCCCGGCTTGATGTCGCGGTGGACGACGAGGCTTCGATGCGCGTGCTGGACGGCGGAGCAGACGATGCCGAGCAGCCGCAGTCGAGCCGGCGTGTCCAGGCCGCGGGCATCGCAGTAGCGGTCGATCGGCTCTCCCTCGACGTGCTCCATCACCAGGTAGGGCCAGCCCTCCTCGGTGGTCCCGCCGTCGATGAGCCGCGCGATGTTGGGGTGGTCGAGGTTGGCCAGTCTGGTACTGATCGTCGGCGCGTATGGCGCGATAGACCGTGCCCATGCCGCCGCGGCCGATCTCGGCGAGCAGACGATACGGTCCGAGGCGGCGTCCGTCGAGCCGCAGCGGGGGAGGCGGCTCGACGACCGCGCCGAGGGCGTGGTCGGGCGTCCCGCTCAAGAAATCGCCGGCCTTCTGCTCGGACGCCAACAGGGCGAGCACTTCGGCGGCCAGCGTGGGGTCGTCGGCGGCGGCGCCGGCCAGGAATTCCGGGCGGGTCGTGGGCGTGCGTTCGAGGGCGGCCTCGAAGAGGCGCTTGACGCGCTGCCAGCGCTCCGGCGTCACGGCGACCGCTCGCCCGCGAGCCGCTGGTAGAGCCACGCCTTCGCCAGGCGCCATTCACGGTTGACGGTGGCCAGCGACACGCCGAGGATGGCGGCCACCTCGTCGTGAGTGAGGCCGCCGAAGAAGCGCAGCTCGACCATGCGGGCCTGCCGCGCGTCGAGGGCGGACAGCTCCTCCAGGCTCTCGTCGAGCGCGAGCAGGTCGAGCTCGCGCGGACCCACCCCCAAGGCATCCTCCGCGAGGGTCACCTGCATCGCGCGCACGGGCCTCTTGGCCGCCCGGCGGGCGCGGGCATGGTCGACCAGGATGCGTCGCATCATCTGCGACGCGAGGGCGAAGAACTGGGCGCGGCTCTCCCATTTCGCGTCGCGCTGCTGCATCAGCCGCAGGTAGGTCTCGTGCACCAGCGCGGTGGGCTGGAGCGTGTGCCCGGTGCGTTCCTTGCGCAGGTGTTGGGCCGCCTGCTTCCGCAGCTCGTCGTAGACGAGCGGGATGAGACGGTCTCGAGCGCTCAGGTCCCCGCGGCTCCATGCCTGGAGCAACACGGTTACGCTGCGATGCGAGGCGTCGCTGCCTCCTCCTCTCACCGCTGGGGGGCTCCTCCCGAGGGCCAAGGGTCGATTCGACGCCGATCATAAGGGCGCGGCGGAGCGATATCAACGAGGCGAAAAGCCGCCGGGGCGCATTGCCGGACCCGGACGAGGCGGCTAACATGGCCGCCATGATTTCTCGCCCAACGGCCCTGGCCGCCGTCACCGGCGCGTTGCTCCTGTCCCTCGTGGCCGTGCCGGCCACGGCCGAGGACGCCGCGACGCCCTGGTTCTCGCTCTCGGGCAGCGGCCTCATCACGCTGCCCGGCACCGCCGCCCTCGAGCGCGGGCGGATCAACGCCGGCCTCAGCGTCGACAACCAGGACCGCGATCCGATGCGGCTCGACGTCGTCGACCTCTCCGCGGCCTGGGTCGCCGGTCTCGCCCCCGGGCTCGAGACGTATGGCCATGCCGTGGTGAGCCGGGCCGTCGCCGTCTCGCCCCGCGCGACGCTGTTCCCCTCGCCGATCGACGTGCTCGTTCCTCGCGGCCAGCCGGTTCCGCAGCGCCCGTACTACCCGCAGTACGCGCCCATCCCGTACGTGAACCGGACCGGGCGGAGCCAGGTCGGCCAGTTCCTGCCGGGCGACGCGGTGATCGGCGTGAAGAAGACGCTGCGCGCTCCTTCGGGGATGGTCCCGGGCCTGGCCGCCAGCGGCGAGATCAAGGTTCCGCTGACGTGGGGGCTCGCCGACCTTCAGGCCGGCGCGGGAACCGGCGCGGTCGACGAGCGGGCGCGGATCACGGCCGAGTGGGGTGGCCGCTCGCGGTCCGTGGTCGCTTCGGTCGCGTACACGCGCCGGGGCACGCCGCGGTGGGGCGACCGGGTCATCGTCTTCGATCCTTCGGGGGGCGCCCAGGTGACCGAGCTGCCCATGCGCCTGCCCAACGAGCTGGGCCTCGGGCTCGGTCTGCGGCAGGTCATCACGCCGAGGCTGGCCGTCGTCGCCGAGCTGACGAAGGCCGCGCAGGTCGGGGGGCGCACCCAGGAGTTTCGCGGGCCGGGTCCTCTCGACGTGACGGCCGGAGCGCAGGTGCGCTGGCGCGGCAGCAATACGATTCGCCGCTGGCCGGGCTCGCCGATCTCAGCCAGGTGCCCGATTCGGCCCTGATGCCCTACCTGAGCGCGATCGGGGCGTCGGGCGCGGCGCCGTACCTTCGGCATCGCGGCCAGAGCGCGCTGCAGATCCCGGACGGCAGCCCCCCGCTGCCCGCGGGCGCGCGCATCCTGCCGGCGAACGTCGTCATCCAGGCCCACGACCAGGTCGGATACATGCTGCTGTGCGCGTGGACCTTCGGAGGGGTGAAGCGGCCCTAGCGGCGCTCGAGCACGAACCGGCGGACCGCATGCTCGGCCTCGCCGCCGTCCTCGCGGCTGTCGGCCTCGTCCACCTCGCGCTCGGCGACGCGGAGGCGGCCGTCCTCGGCCGCGTAGCGGGTGCTGACCCGCGTCGTGCCCTTGAAGCGCCCGAACATCCGGCTCGTCTTGCCTTCGAAGCTCGCCAGCGATTCGCTGGCGATCGGCGTGCCGTCGGACGCGATCCAGATCGTGAAGCGGCCCTCGCTGTGCTTGAGGTAGTAAGCGTCGGTCCACGACAGCCGCGGCTGGAAGCGGTAGACCAGGCGGCGCGCGGCGCGGCCCTCGTAGCTGTCGCTGGACTCCTCGGCGGGCGCGCCCTTCGTCAGGCCGGCCACGGTGCCGGCCTGGTCGAGCAGATGCTCCAGGCGAAGGGGATCCAGCTCCTTCAAGGCCTCCCGCACGGGAAGCAGCCGGTCGGGCGCGGCGTCGTGCTGGCGCTCCTCGGCGTCGGCCTCGCGCAGCACGTCCGGCTCCCAGCGGACGCGCGTCCCGCGATCGTCCTCGTCCACGTCCAGGCGCACCGAGGCCCGGCCGTTCGCGTTCTGATGATGGAGCGTTCGTTCGAGGCGTAGCTCGAGGCGTAGCGTGGCCGCGACCGGGCCGGGCGCGCGGAAGGCCTGGAGCCGGCCGGCCAGATCGGCGGCACCGTCGGCGGCGGCGATGCCGGCCGAGAGACCCGACAGCGCCAGCACGAACAGGACCGTTCTCATGGATCGCTCCCCGATCGCCGGTTATTCTACGGCCGGCATGCGAGGCCGCGCTGGCAGG
>WNGG01013001.1_pt1 | contig 10035 bp, 9 predicted proteins | sample 5400661 | NCBI WGS metagenome assembly WNGG01 (sample SAMN13153372, study PRJNA577476) | soil metagenome | isolation source: 100 cm soil or saprolite under Garry oak tree replicate 1 | place: USA:California | collected 2016-06-15
CGCGATCCAGGCGACGGCCGTGCGAAGGCCCTAGCGATGCGGCGGCTGCGGGTGCAGCTCACCGTGCTGCTGGTCATGCTCGGCCTGCTCGTGGCGGCCTGGGGCGCGACGATCTTCCTCGGCGCCAGCAACGCCGCCCTGCTGAACTCCTCCCAGCAGTTCGAGGTGAACCGGTTCGACCTGCTGCGCCGCGGCTCGACCGAGTTCGGGACCAGGGTCGTCGACGCCGAGACCAACCAGCGCAACTACCTGCTGACCGGCAGGAGGTCCAACCTGGCGCGCTACGTCGCGGCCAGGCGGCGGGCCGACGAGCGGCTCGGGGACGTGAGGGTGCTCGCCGCGCCGTGGCCCAGCCTGACACCCATGCTCGACGGCGTGCAGGCCGCCTACGGCTTGTGGGCCAGGGTGGCCGACGGCGAGATCCGGGTGCGCGACCGCCTCGGGCCGGGCGCCGCCGCCCTGCTCGTCGACCGGGGCGTGAGCCAGGCCCGCTTCAGCGAGCTGCGGGTCCTGGACTCGAGGCTCGACCGGGTCCTCGCCGGCCTCCAGGTGACGGCCGCCCGCCAGCAGCACTCGACCTACCGGGACACCCAGCGGCTCGCGCTCTACGCGGCGGTGATGATCCTCGCCACCGTCAGCCTGATCTTCTTCTACCTGCGCCGGGCGGTCGGCGCCCCAGCCGACGCGCTGCGCTCGGCGTCGGGCCGGCTCGCCGGCGGCGACCTCGACACGCCCGTCGAGCTGCCCGTCCCGAACGAGCTGGGCGCGGTGGCGGACGACCTCGAGGTGATGCGGCGCCGCCTCGCCGGCCGGATGGACGCCCTCCAGCGCCTGCGCGACCTCTCCGCCCACGTGGTAGGGGCGATGAGCCTGCAGGGACTGTGCGACGTCGCCCTGGCCGGGCTCGGGCCCGAGGTGGGGGCGTCGCGGGCCACGCTCGCCGCGGTGGGCCAGCACGGCCACCTCGCGCTCCGCGCCCTGGCCGGCTTCGACGACCCCGGCGTCGCCGAGCTGGTCGTCAAGGCGGACGAGGAGATCCGGCAGCTCCTGCCCCTCCGCGAGCTCCACGGCGGGCAGGTGGTCGGCATCGCCGACGTCGAGGAGCTGGCGGCGGCGGCGCCGGAGCCGGTGCGCGAGCTGGTGGCGAGGATGCGGTTCCGCTCCGTCGCTCACCGGCTCGACCAGGAGCAGGAGGCGCTGCTCGGCCTGGCCGGCAACCAGATCGCCGGGGCGCTCGCCGCCGCGCTGCGCTACGAGGAGGCGGAGCGGGCCGCCGGAGAGGCCCGCGCGGTGTTCTACGCGATCGCGGACGGCGTGCTGCTCACCGACCCGGCAGGCCGCGTCACGGCGATGAACCGGGCCATGGAGCTGCTCAGCGGCTGGACCGAGGCCGAGGTGCAGGGCATGGCCTACGCGGAGGTCCTCCCTGTCACCGAGGAGGGCGGCGGCCACATCCGGCCCGAGGCGCGCCCCCTCGCGAGGGCCATCGCCAGCGGCGAGCCAGCGAGCGACCAGGGCTACGGCGTCGACCTCGTCACCCGCGACGGCCGCAAGGTGCCCGTGGCGGTCAGCTCGGCCCCCATCCTCGACCCCCGCGGCCGCGTGGTCGGCGGCGTCGAGGTGGTCAGGGACGTCTCCCGCGAGCGCGAGATCGACGAGGTGAAGTCGGCCATCATCTCGACCGTCTCCCATGAGCTGCGGACGCCGCTCACCCTGATCCACGGGTTCGCCGAGCTGCTCGTGCTGCGCGACATGCCGGTCGAGCGGCAGCGGGCGGCGGCCGAGGAGATCCTCGAGGCCAGCCGCAGGCTCGCCCGCCTCATCGACGACCTGCTGAGCGCGTCGCGCATGGAGTCCGGCCGCCTGGTCCTCGACCCCCGCCCGCTCGACCTGGCCGGCATGGTGGAGCGCATCCTCTCGCCGTTCCGGGCCATGGCGGCCAGGCATGTCATCAGGGCCGAGGTCGCCGGCGGGCTGCCCGTCGTCTGGGGCGACCCCGACAAGGTGGAGCAGATATTGACCAACCTCGTCGGCAATGCGATCAAATACTCCCCCGGAGGGGGGGAGGTGGTCGTGTCGGTCACGCCACTGCCTGAAGCGGGCCAGGTCGAGGTGAGCGTCCGCGACCAGGGGATCGGCATGAGCCCGCGCGAGATGGCGCAGCTGTTCGAGAAGTTCTACCGGGTCGACCGGGACGAGGTCCGCCGGGCGGGCGGGACCGGCCTCGGCCTGTACATCACCAAGCGGCTGGTCGAGCTGCACGGTGGGAGAATCCGGGCCGAGTCCTGGCTCGGGACGGGGTCGGTCTTCTCCTTCACGCTCCCGGGCCGCAACGACCTGGCGGGAGGGGGGGGCCGATGAAGCTCTTGATCGCCGACGACGAGCCGTCGGTGCGGGCGCTGGTGCACGTCACCCTCGAGGGCGACGAGCACACCATCCTGGAGGCGGCCGACGGCGTCGAGGCGCTCGAGGTGACGCGCAGCGAGCGGCCCGGCCTGGTCCTGCTCGACATCATGATGCCGAGACTTGACGGCCTCACGGTGTGCCGGGCGATCAAGTCCGACCCGGCCACGAGCGGCACCGTGGTCGTCATGCTCACGGCCCAGGCGCAGGGCCGGGACCGGGACCTGGGCCTGGCGGCCGGCGCCGACGACTACTTCACCAAGCCGTTCTCGCCACTGGCGCTGCTCAACATGGTCGAGCGGGTGCGCGAGACCCGTCCCGGCCGCGCTCAGGGCGATCGCGGCGTAGGGGACCGCGCGCCGGGCCGCCCGGGCGGTCGCCGCCGACCGGGACCGGCGGGTCGCGGGCCCACCCCGTAGGGGGTTGCGCTCGCCGCCGACACGACCAGAATGGTCTCGAGGCCGCTCGGCCGCGACCGTCCGGCGGCGACCGGACCAGTCCGCGCACCTGGCACACGTGCGGACGCGACCTGCGATCGAGATGCGATGAGGTGATCGTCCTTGCTGCTCACCGGATACGTCCTTGCCCTCGTGGCCCTCGCGGTCCAGCTCGCGCTGGCCGAGATCGTCGTCCGCCGCCCCGGGGCGGCCCGGCGCGCGGTCCCCTACGCCGCGATCGCCCTGAGCGCGGCCGGGACGGCAGCCGCGGACGCCCTCGGGCGCAGCGCCGAGTTCACGCCCGGGCTTCGCGGGCTCCAGGTCGCCTGCTTCGGGGTGGCGCTGGCCGGCGCGCTGGTGGTCGTGCGCGCGGTCACCGGCGTGCTCGCGGCCGAGAAGCGGCGCGGTCGCTGACAGCGAGCCAGGGTGGCCAGCTCGCCGAGCGCCGGCCGGCGGGAGGGCTAGCGGGGCGCGCCAGGCGTGTCGCCCGGGCGGCCCGGCAGCGGGACGGCGTCCCAGTCGACCAGCAGGAAGGACCCGCCCGGGGTCTCCACCGTCGCGCTGACGTAGCCGCCGGCGAGGCTCCTCGGGCCGCCGGCGAGGCTCCTCGGATGGATCCGGCTGGTCCCGGGGTCGAGCCGTTCGACGCGCAGCACGTCGTCGACGAGGAAGCCGACCGGGCCGAGCCGGGTCTCGACGACGACGATGCGCCCGACCGGCCCGAGGTCGGGCAGGCCGAGGGCGATCCTCAGGCTGACCACGGCCACCGGGCGGTCGTCGGCGCCGAGCGCGCCAAGGCTCGACGACGGCATCCCGGGCACCGGCGGCTGCCCGGTGCCGATGTCGACGACCTCCCGGACGGTCTCGCGACGGCAGGCGTACCCCCGCCCGGCCAGCCGGAACAGGAGCAGCTCGAGGCCCGCCGCACCGGTCGCCTCAGCCAACGGCTGGCCCGGAGGTCGCGAGGCGGCCGGCGGTGGGGACGGGCATGAGCTCTCCTCGGGGAAGCGGCCATCGGGCGTAGGCCCGCGGTACTACCTCGGCAGCTCCAGCGGCCACCTACAGGGATCACATTGCAGCCAGAAGTAGCGTGGGGAGCCGGGGGCAGGTACCCTCCCCCGTCCTGGAACTCCTCGAGGAGAGGAAGGGAGCGCCGCGTGGCCGAGGTCTTCGAGTCCAGCGACATCCCCGGGGTCTGGCTCGTCCGGCTGCAGCCGGTCGACGACGCACGGGGCCGCTTCATGGAGACCTACCGGGCCTCCTGGCTGCCGTTCGCCGCCGCGATGGTGCAGGGCAACCGCTCGGAGTCGGCACCCAAGGTGCTACGCGGCCTGCACTACCACCGGCGCCAGGCCGACTTCTGGTTCGTGCAGTCCGGGCAGGTCACGACCGTGCTGCTCGACACCCGCATCGGCTCACCGACCGAAGGCAAGCACGCGACCCTCCGGCAGGGCGGCGGGCAGGACGTCGCCGTCTACATCCCGGAGGGCGTCGCCCACGGCTTCCACGCCCACGACCAGGTGGTCATGACGTACCTGGTGACGAACGAGTACGACAGCACCGACGAGCTCGGGGTGGCATGGGACGACCCCGACCTGGGGATCGCCTGGCCCGAGCGCGAGCCGGTCCTCTCCGAGCGGGACCGCAAGAACCCGCGCCTTTCCGACGTCCCCGCCGATCGCCGCGTTCCGTACTCGGGCTGACGAGGTACACGCTCTCCCTACACGTCACCCTCCCGCGTTACCCTCCTGCGGCGCTACCGTAGGGAGACGTCAGCTCGCCCTTCAGGAGCGCGCCATGCCGCAGCAGCACCACCGGACGCAACCAGTGAGGCATCAGAGCAACCAAGTGAAGTCGCCGCCGCCCGACCGGCCGCCAAGGCCCGCACCGCCGCCGCCGCCCAAGTGGCGGGCGTGGCTGCCCGCCCTCGGCCTCATCCTCACCCTGCTCCTCCTCTTCCTGCCGTCGCGGATGAGCCAGGGCCAGGTGGAGCAGCTCAGCTACACCAACCTGAAGGCCAAGGTCGCCGCGGGCGAGGTCAAGTCGGTCGAGATCGGCTCCGACGGCCACATCGAGGGGCAGCTCAAGAACGGCACCCGCTTCCGCTCCGCCCTGCCGACCGCCCTGAACGACCCGGAGCTCCCCAAGCTGCTCGACGGGAAGGGCGTCGAGGTCAAGGCGGTGGGGCCGAGCACCTCGGCCGGCTCGGTGCTCCTGAGCCTCCTGCCGCTGCTGCTGTTCGTGGCGTTCTTCGTCTACCTGGGCCGCTCCACCAGGCGCCAGCTCGCCGGGCTCGGCGGCATCGGACGCTCCCGCGGCAAGGTCTACGACATGGAGGAGCGGCCGAGCACCACCTTCGCCGACGTCGCCGGCTACGAGGGCGCCAAGCGGGAGGTCAGCGAGGTCGTCGACTTCCTGAAGAATCCCGACCGGTACCGCAAGGCAGGCGCCGTCGGGCCGAAGGGCGTCCTCCTGGTAGGCCCCCCAGGGACGGGCAAGACGCTGCTGGCGCGGGCGGTGGCCGGCGAGGCCGGGGTGCCGTTCATCTCGGTCACCGGCTCGAGCTTCGTCGAGATGTTCGTCGGCGTCGGCGCGGCCCGGGTCCGCGACCTGTTCAACGACGCCCGCAAGCGGGCGCCCTCGATCATCTTCATCGACGAGCTCGACGCCATCGGCCAGCGCCGCGGCGGGCAGGTGATCTCCAACGACGAGCGGGACCAGACCCTGAACCAGATGCTCGCCGAGATGGACGGCTTCGACCCGGCCACCGGGGTCGTGGTGATGGGCGCCACCAACCGGCCCGAGGTGCTCGACCCGGCCCTGCTCCGCCCCGGCCGCTTCGACCGCCAGGTCGTCATCCCCCTGCCCACCCAGCGGGAGCGCAGGGCCATCCTCGAGGTGCACGTCCGCGGGAAGAAGCTCGGCCCCGACGTCGACCTGGACGTGGTCGCCCGCGGCACCCCCGGCTTCTCCGGCGCGGACCTCGCCAACCTGGTCAACGAGGCGGCCATCTTCGCGGTCCGGGCCGGCCGCGAGGTGATCGCCGCGGTCGACTTCTCCGAGGCCCGCGACCGCATCCTGCTCGGCCGCCGCGACAGCACCAACGCGCTGCTGCCCGACGAGAAGCGCGCGGTCGCCGTCCACGAGTCCGGCCATGCCCTGGTCGCGGCGATCTCCGAGCACGGCGACCCCGTCGCCAAGGTCACCATCCTGCCCGCCGGGCAGGCCCTGGGGGTGACCGAGCAGCTCCCGATCGACGAGCGCCACCTGTACTCCGAGAGCTACCTCAAGGACTCCCTCGCGATCCGCATGGGTGGCCGGGCGGCCGAGAAGATGGTGTTCGGCGAGACCTCGACCGGGGCCGCCAACGACCTCGCCTCAGCGACCGACCTGGCCATGCGCATGGTCCGCGAGTTCGGCATGAGCCCGGCGCTCGGCCCGGTCGGCTTCGCCTCCGGGAGCCCGATGTACCTCGGCGGCGAGGAGGTGCGCAGCCGGCCCTACGCCGAGGCGACCCAGCGGGTGATCGACGAGGAGGTGGAGAAGTTCCTGCGCGAGGCCGACGAACGGGCCAGCGACCTCCTGGTCGAGCACCGCGACGCCCTCGACCGCCTGACCCTGCTGCTGCTCGACCGGGAGACGGTCGACGGCACCGACGTCGACGCGGTCCTCGGCCGGGTCCCCGGCCAGGCCGAGCCGGTCGGCGCCACCGGGCACGCGGCGACCGCCACGAGCTCCAAGGAGCCGGGAGCGCCCGCCCGCTGACGTGCCCGCGGCCCCATTGTCTCCTCCCGGGCTCCTGTGCGTCACTGGAGCGGCCGATCCCGGGAGGAGGCCGCCCGCCAGGCGGCGAGAACGATGACGATGACCAGCCCGCTCCAGCACACCGACCCCCGGCGGCTCGGGCCGTACGCCGTGCTCGCGCGGCTCGGCGGCGGCGGGATGGGCGTCGTCTACCTCGGCGAGGCACCGGACGAGCGGCTCGTCGCCATCAAGGTGATCCGGGCCGAGCTGGCCGACGACCCGACGTTCCTGGCCCGCTTCCGCCAGGAGGTCGGCGCCGCGTCCCGGGTGGCCGGCTTCTGCACGGCCCGGGTCCTCGACGCCCGGCTCGAGGCCGAGCATCCATGGTTCGTCACCGAGTACGTCGACGGGCCGACGCTCTCGGACGCGGTCGCCCGCGACGGTCCGCTGGCCGGTCCCCGGCTGTCGACGTTCGCGATCGGCGTGGCCGAGGCCCTCGACGCGATCCACGCCGCCGGGGTCGTGCACCGCGACCTGAAGCCGAGCAACGTCCTGCTCGCCCGGTCGGCGCCCAAGGTGATCGACTTCGGGATCGCCCGCGTCCGGGACGCGGCCTCGCTCACCCAGACGGGCAAGCTCATCGGCACGGTCAACTGGCTCGCGCCGGAGCGGTTCCGCCACGACCGCGCCTCGCCGCTGTCGGACGTCTTCGCCTGGGGCGGGCTGGTCGCGTTCGCGGCGACCGGGCGGCCCCCGTTCGGCAGCGGGCCGCCCGAGGCGATCGTCCACCGCATCCTGCATGAGCCGCCCGACCTGGGCGGCCTCGACGGGGAGCTCCGCGGCGCGGTCGAGGCGGCCCTGGACAAGGACCCGGGCCGGCGCCCGTCCACCCGGGCGCTGCTGGCCCGCCTGCTCGGTACCGGCGTCCAGGGCGGGGAGGCGCCCGCGGCGGCGACGCGCGTCGTGCAGCGCACCTGGAAGAGCGCGCCGGTCCGGCCGGTGGGCGGCACGCCGGTCCGGCAGGCGGGCGGCACGCCGGTCCGGCCGGGCGCCCCGCCCGCGCCGGCCTGGCCGGCCCCGGCCCGCAACGGGACGCACGACCTCCTGCTCGTCCTCGGGTTCGCCGGCCTGCTCGCGGCGACCGCCGACGCCCTGCAGCCTGGCTGGCTGCACCGGGGTACCGTCCCCCTGCCGCTCCTGCTGGCCTTGGGCGGCGCCGCCCTGCTCGGCGCGGGCAGGTCGCTCAGCGGCCTCGCGCTCGGCCTCCTGCTCCCCGACCTGCTCCTGCGGAACGCCTCGGGTCGACCCCTCCACCTGGCCATGTACGGGCTGGTCGCGCTCACGATGGCGATCGTCGGGCGTCTCGCCGGGCACGGGCGCCGCTGGCGCCCGCTCCGGGCCGTGGCGGCCCTCGCCGCCGGCTACGTCCTCCTCTACGTCCTCCTGAGGGCGGGCCTCGCCGCCGCCGTGGTCCTCACCCGCGACCTCGGGGCGGCCGTCCCGTTCCCGTGAGCCGTTCTCGTGAAGACCGAGGGGCCGCACCGGGCCCGGCAGCTGGCGACACCGGGCGTGGCCGACGGCTCCCGCCGGCCACGCGTCGGGGGCGGTACGGGTTCAGATCCGGGAGCGGCCGCCCCGGCGCACGGTCGCCCGGTAGATCAGCAGCACGAGGATCGCGCCGAGGATCGAGCCGATCCAGCCGGCCGGCGAGATGGTGGCGTTGCCCCTGAAGAGCAGGTTGATGAGGAACCCGCCGACGAACGACCCGACGATCCCGAGCAAGATCGTCATGGCGACGCCCATGGGGTCCGGCCCGGGGACGAGCGCGCGGGCCAGGAACCCCGCGATCGCGCCGATGATGATGAGTCCGACGATGAACCCGATCATGCGCCTTCCTTTCACGAGTGAGCGTGGAGCCGGTGCCGGCTCATGTCTATCCAGTTGGACCCGCGCTGAACCAGGTAGTTTCAGCGAAGCGCCCGATTCCTCGCCGGTATCCGACGACACCGCAGGAGGGGATATGCGTATCGAAACGGTACTAGGAGATATAACGCTCCAAGAGGTCGACGCCATCGTGAACGCGGCCAACTCGTCGCTCCTCGGCGGCGGGGGGGTCGACGGGGCGATCCACCGGGCGGCCGGACCGGAGCTCCTGGCCGAGTGCCGCACGCTCGGGGGCTGCCGGACCGGGGACGCCAGGGCGACCAAGGGCTACCGGCTGCCGGCCCGCTGGGTGATCCACGTGGTCGGGCCGGTGTGGCGTGGTGGCGGCGACGGCGAGGCGGAGCTGCTCGCCTCCTGCTACCGCCGCGGTCTCGAGGTGGCCGACGAACTGGGCGCCCGCTCGCTCGCCTTCCCGGCCATCTCCACGGGGATCTACGGCTACCCGGCGGCCGAGGCGGCGCGGATCGCGGTCGAGACGCTGCGCGGGGCGGCCACCGACGTCGAGCTGGCCAGGCTGGTGGCCTTCGATGCCGGGACCCTGCGCCGCTACGCCGAGCTGCTCGGCTCCTGACGGCGGCGCCAGTCCGCCACGTGGGACGGCACCGGCACGGCCGGGTCGAGCCGCGGGTCGGGCGTCGGCGCGCCGGGCGTGAGCGCGAGCGGCAGCACGCCCGCCCACACCGGCAGGGCGTAGTCCTCCTCCTCGTCCTTCGGCGGGCCGCTACGGACCTTGGCCGAGACCTCTTCCAGCGGCACGGCGAGTACCGCAGTCGCGGCGAGCTCCTTGCCGTCACCAGGCCGGGCATCCGCCCCGCGGCCCGGAACGATGTGCTCGACCAATGCGCTCAGCACTTCGTCCTTCTCCTTGGGATTCGTGACAAGGCGGGTACGGCCAAGCACCATCGTGGACCTGTAATTGAAGGAGTGGTGGAACGCGGCCCTGGCCAAGACCAAGCCATCGAGCAGGGTGACGGTGACGCACACCGGCATGTCCGGCTGTAGGCCGATGCGGCTGCCGCTGGACCCGTGCAGGTAGATGGTCTCCCCTACCCGTGCGTAGCCGGTGGGGAGCGCGTACGGCTGGCCGTCGATGGTGAAGGCGACATGGCAGATGAAGCCCTCGTCGAGGATCGCGTGCACGGTCCCCCGGTCGTAGGCACCCCGCTCGGGCAGCCGCCGCACCCTGGTCCTGGCCGTCGGAACGTACACGCGCACCACCATCCCCCACAGGATCCGTCCCCCCGCAGGATCCGTCCCCCGCAGAACTTCTCCGGTGGGATTGTTATAGTACATACCGATGAACGTACTGGAACAATATCACGTCACCGGGCGGCGGTCAGCCGAGATCGCCGCGAGCGTCGAGGCCGGCGTGCGGGACGGCCGGCTCGGCCCGGGCACGACCCTGCCGACGGTCAGGGAGCTGGCCGCCGGCCTGGGAGTGAGCCCGGCGACCGTCGCCGCGGCCTACGCCGCGCTGCGGCGCCGCGGCGTGGTGACGGCCAGCGGG
>WNGG01025465.1_pt1 | contig 10033 bp, 10 predicted proteins | sample 5400661 | NCBI WGS metagenome assembly WNGG01 (sample SAMN13153372, study PRJNA577476) | soil metagenome | isolation source: 100 cm soil or saprolite under Garry oak tree replicate 1 | place: USA:California | collected 2016-06-15
GCGTCGGCCCAGGTGTAGCTCCAGATCGGCTCAAAGATCGCGTCGATGGCGAACGTCGCCGGACCGCTCGTTTTCGAGAGACCGAGGCCGACGTTATACGCAGCGGAGTGCCCCGGATCGCGCGGGATCACCGGGACGTTCGCGAGCTCGTACTCCGGGAGCTTGGGGTGGGACATCCGATTGGCGGTTGCGAGCCATCCGATGCGCCAGCCCGACGCTGCGAGGGGACGCTGGTATTGAAGGTGCACGCCCCAGGTATTGGTGCGATCGAAGTTGTGCTCCAAGCGGGTGCGCAGGATCTGCCGCTGCGTGCCCGGATCCCACACCGGATCGAGGTAGCCCACGTCGTGCCTCATCCCGAACCGGTCGAGCAGCACCAGCGCCTCCAGCGACCGGTCGCCAGTCCATTCCTTGAGAAGCCCGAGCCGGACGTCGAGCGTGTGCCCGAACTGCTTGAGCCCGGCGCTGCCGGCATAGAGCAGATCGACGCCGTCCACCCCGGTAAGCCGGGCCCACATGAGGCTGGCCCCGAGCGAGACGCGGGCCCCGGGCAGTCTCTTGCCGACCATCCCAAAGGCGTACTGGTTGCCGTACGCGTCCTTCCTTGGCGGTATGGTCGGCAGCGGCGGCGGCACCGCAGCGGTGTCGAACGCAGCGAGCCCCTGCGTCGGGGCATTGAGCACGACGTCTCCATTAGTCGGCGGCCGGCTGGCGTCGACCTCCTGCAGTGCGAGCGACAGCCCGCCGAACCACGCGCCCGAGCCCGCGATGGCGGCCAGCGGCAACGTCCGGCCTCCGCCCGCATTCTGCGAAATGCCGTAGACGGTGGGAGCGCTGAAGAACCGCGCCGCGCCGAGCCGCCCCCCCTTCGCCGGATTGATGAAGGGGTCCAGCAGCGTGTCCGCCAGCGCAATCGACACCCCGCCCATCCCGAAATTGTTGGACGGGAAAATGTCGGGGAAAATGTCGAACTGGTCGCCTTGGGCGATCGGGACGGTCTTGATCGAGATGAGCTGCGCGGCAGCTGGCCCGGCCAGGGCCATGAGCTGAATCGAGAGGCGGACGGCGCGCTTGGTCATAGACACCTCGCTCGGAAGGGATCCCTACATACGGGATACCTCGAGCACCCAGCGCGGCGTCACTACACTCGAGACGCTATGGCGTGTGGCGTGCGTGCGACAGCCAGCTACGGGCCGGCAGGACTCAACCAGCCCAGACAGGAGCAACCCCGGTAGGTCTGCGAGCGCGGACAAACGCCCCCATGATCCGGCCGCCGACCTCGCGTGCCAGAACCTCGGTGTCGACTCCAGCGCCCGCCAGCGCAGCCCGCGCAGCCCCGAACTCGTAGACCCGCGTCGGCTCGACCGCGACGTCGACGAATCCCGCCTCAATAAGGAGGCTTTTGTAGTCCTGCTCCTCCAGCGCACCCGCCACGCACCCCACCCATAGCTCCATGCTCTGCCGCACGGCGGGGGGGATCTCGCCGCGGACCACGACATCCGACACCGCGAACCGGCCGCCCGGCCTGAGAACGCGGAAGGCTTCGCGCAGCACCCGACGCTTGTCGGCGGAGAGGTTGATGACGCAGTTCGAGATGATCACGTCCACCGCTGCGTCAGGCAGTGGGATGTGCTCGATCTCTCCCTTCAAGAACTCGACGTTCGTCACGCCGGCCTTGCGCTGGTTCTCGCGTGCCAGTGCGAGCATCTCGTCGGTCATGTCAAGGCCGTAGGCCTTCCCGCTCGGCCCCACGCGCTTGGCGGACAAGAGGACGTCGATGCCACCACCCGACCCCAGGTCGAGGACCGTCTCTCCTTCGTGGAGCTCGGCCAAGGCAGTCGGATTGCCACAACCAAGGGACGCCAGGACCGCCCCCTCAGGGAGCGCCGCCGTCTCGGCCGGATCGTAGAGGTTGGAGCTCACCGCGTCGCAGCCGCAGTTCCCCCGCTCACCGGACAGCACGCGCAGTGCCGTCTGCCCGTACTTCTGCTTCACCGTATCCGTGATGCGCGCGTCGCTCATCGCCTCATCTCCTTATCAACGAATCTTGATGTGTGAGCCGAGAAAAAAGACCGTCAGCGGCAGCACGCCGCCCGGCAGCTCCCGGCATGCTTGCCCGGCTGTACCGCCGCCGCGAAGGCCGTGATCTGGTCCAGGGAAGCGCGGTTGAGCGCATAGTAGACCCAACGACCTTCCCGGCGGTCGGTCACCAGCCCGGCGTCCTTGAGAACTCGGAGATGGAATGACAGCCGCGACTGCGCGGCGTCGAGTACGTCCTGCAACTCGCACACGCACCGCTCTCCGTGGGAGAGGAGGCGCACGACCTCGAGGCGCGTCTCGTCGGAGAGCGCATGGAACCAGCGTCTGGTGCGGGCGGTGTCGGGCAGGGCTGCAACGGGCATGCCTCCACTATATATCAACTAATTTCGATACGTCAAGGCTCGCGTTATCGCTCCGTCTCCTCCTTCAGGTGCTCGAACCCCGATGCGGCGCCGAGCATCTGGTCGTCCAACCAGCGATCGACGATGCTCTTCCGAAAGCGCCACTCCTTCCCCAGCTTGGCCGCCGGAATCCGCTTCTGCTGCGCCCACTTGTAGATGGTCTGCGGTGTGAGCCGGAGGTACGCCGCGACCTCTTCGATGGTCAGAATGTCGTTGTCGAGCGGCGGTGCGCGGCGCTTGTCGCCGTCCCGGGTCATGGGCGCTTGCGCCGGCGGGTAGTGTCGGCAAGTGTGTCCGCCAGCGGAAGCACGAGACCGCGAAACCGCGGCAGCGTATCTGGTTTGACCGATGCAGCAGTCGGCCTCTCTTCGCCCTGTATCAGCTTGTTCACGGCGTAGATGACCGCTGCGTAGAAATTACCCTGGTACGTTCCGAACACGCGGAAGGGCTGGTTGCGATCACCGAGGAAGGGGCGCAGGCTCCATGCCAGCTGGATTCCTACGAAGGCGAACAACACTGCCCATGCTCGCATGATGGTGAGCGCCTTGCGCGGATACACCTCGCGTTTCTCGCACACCAAGCTCAGGCCTTCGTGCAGGGCGTACATGCCGAACAGTCCCGCGATGCCGGCGATCGCGATGTTCAGCAGGTGCTGGAAGTAGTAGTTCGCACCGGTAATGAGAAAGAACGCGGTGATCGGCACGAACGCCGCCAGCAGCACACACGCGAGCGCGAGCGCGCCGAACACCAGCACGGCGACCTGCAGCAGGCGCAGGCGCGAGCCGACGAGCACCTGCACCACGAAAAACGCCGGGAAGCACACGGCGAACGTCGCGAAGAACAGGAAGGGCAGCTTGACGGCAGCGGACACGGCCTGAGCGGGACCGGAGTAGGCACCGGCGACCATTCCGAAGAACCCGGCAAGTGCCACGATCGTTACAACCGCGTAGCGAAGCTTGCTGCGAAGCCCGATGCCTTCGACGACCTCCTCGAAGAAGCGGTCGCGGTCGCTGAGGAGCGAGCTGAGGAAATCATGATACGTAGCGATCGACTGACTCGGGATGGCTGCGTCCGGCGGCCGCATACCTGAGGCCCTCGCGCGGTTGGCGGACCAAGCTTACCACGGTGTCACTGTTATGTCAACTTTGATAATGTTTGCTTGTGTTTCGTGGAAAGGAGGGACCGTGGGTCGGCTGACAGTGTTCCTCACCGGAGCGACGGGGGTGATCGGGTCGCGGGTGGTGTCACTGCTCGTAGCGGCCGGGCAGCGGGTCACAGCCGTGGGCCGCACCCCCGAAAAGCGGGCGGATCTGGAGCGTGCGGGAGCGACGGCGATCGACGTCGATCTCTTTGATCCCGCCGCGGTTCGCCGGGTCGTGGCGGGACATGACGTCGTCATCAACCTCGCCACTCACATCCCCCCCAGCCGGCGCGCCTTCTTCCCGGCGTGGCTGGGCGCCGGCGTTGGGGTCCCCCGAGTCCTTCATTTCGTCGGTATCGCACGACGACGCCGCCGCGGCCGTTGCGGCGGCGCTCGATGTACCCGCGGGGATCTACAACGTCTGCGATGATCGGCCGGTGATCTACAACGTCTGCGATGATCGGCCGGTGCGGCGGCGCGAGTTCACCGATGCGCTCGCCGCCGCGATGCACGTCCCGCCGCCGCGGTTCTTCCCCACCTGGGTGGCGCGGCTGGCAGGCTCGCTCGGCGAAACGCTCGCACGGTCGCAGCGGATTGCCAACCGCAAGCTGCGCGGCGCGAGCCCTTGGGCGCCGCGCTACCCCAGTGTCGTGGAGGGGTGGCAGGCGGTGTTGGCTGACCTCCCCCGGTAACGCATCCTTGAGGAATCGCCGCGTCGGGCTCCCGCCCCCGGCCCCGGGGTCTTGCCAGCCGCGCCCGGATGATGCATGCTGGAGTCGCAGGCGGCGATCCACGCCCAACCTCGTCGGCCCTCCCCCAGCGAGGGCCCCCGTGAGGCAAAGGGGGGCACACTCCCGGATCGGCATCGCGAAAACCTTTGCGTCGCCACGGAGCGTCGCTGCTGGGGGGCGGTTGGCCCGTGGCCAGACCAAAGGACGGACACGATGCCGACCAGCAAGGACTTCAAGCGCCTCGTTCGCGCTCGCATGCAAAAGACGGGCGAAGCCTACACCACCGCCCGCGCGCAGCTCCTCAGCAGGAAGCAAGCTTCCGCCCCCGCCCCCGCCCCTGCCCTGCCCCAGTACGCCAAGCTTGCCGGCACGAGCGATGCCACGCTCAAAGCGAAGACCGGCTGCACCTGGGAGCGCTGGGTGAAGGCGCTCGATCACGTGGAAGCCCACACTTGGCCGCACCGGCAGATCGCCGCATACGTGCACGAGAAGTACAAGGTGCCGGGCTGGTGGGCGCAGACGGTCACCGTGGGCTACGAGCGCATCAAGGGCCTGCGCGCCATCGGGCAGCGACGGGGCGGCGAATTCGAGGCGACGAAGAGCAAGGTGTTCGCCGTGCCGCTCGCCAAGTTGTATCGCGCCTGGTCCGACGCGCGCACCCGGGCGCGTTGGCTGCCGGGCGTCGCTCTCACCGTCCGCACCGCGACCCGCGAGAAGTACATGCGGATCACCTGGCCGGACGGGACATCGGTCGCGCTCGGCTTCACCCGCAAGGGGGCGGCCAAGGGCCAGGTGCAGATCCAGCACAGCAAGCTCGCCGACAAGTCGGCGGCGACACGGATTAAGCGGTATTGGGAGGAGCGGCTGGCCGCGCTCGGGGAGGTGCTGGCGCCGCGAGCCGGCTGAGCCATGGGAACGATCGAACGGGGGGCCGCTGGCTAGAGCACGACCAGCTTCCCCCCGCCCGTCAACACAATCGTGAGATTCATCACGAGCAGCATCAGGTCGTAGTGCCAACCGTGGCCGCCCCAAAAACCGCTCTTCCACACGAAGATCTTCTTCTGGATTGCGCCGAGCATGATCAGGATCAGCCCGATGGCAGCGAGCTGCGTCAGGGTCCCGAGCGCCACCCCGGTGCTGCCGAGCAGCTCCCCGGTACCGAGAAACACCGTGAAGCGGGGGCTCATGCCGATGCTGTGGGAGCGCGCCACGGGGTCCTTCAGATGATTCAGGCCGCTCGAAAAGAACACCACGGCAACCATGAGCCGTAGCAGCAGCAGCCCCACGTCGCTGAACCGCAACAGCGCGGGGAACAGAACGCTTATCAAGCGTGGGCCTGGGTACGGGCAGCGCCCTCCGCGTGAGCCTCGACGAACCACAGCCACTTGTCGACACCCCGCGAGATCTCCGTGCAGATGTCGGTCGAGTCCGCGTCCCCCAGTTCGTCCGTCTCACCGATGGCCTGGCGAATGCGCTCCCCGAAACTCGCCAGTGCGTTGGACAACGCCCAGACATGCTCCTCGCCACTCGAAATGTTGATGGGGTACTGCGGCAGCTCGGATCGCTCGGCCACGATCGCACTGGTCCCTTCCGCGATGCCGCCCAATTGAATCACGCGCTCCGCCAGGAGGTCGACGTACTCGAGCGCGGCGTCGTGAGTCTCATCGAACAGTTTGTGGAGCGCGATGAACTGGGACCCCTTCACGTTCCAATGCGCCTGTTTCGCCTGTAACTGAAGGTCGATCGCGTCCGCCAGCCGCTGGTTCAACAGGTCGATCACCTGCCCCCGGGTGGATTCGGGAATGTCGTTGAGCGTGGGGTGCGTCGTGCCAGCCATAACACAACTCCGGTTTGGGGTGAGTCGTCAGGTAGGGTCGATTTTCAATCGGGCCGCCGCGGGTGGCGCCGCAGGCCCGCCGTGGCTGCGTCGATCCGTGCGATGTACGCGCGCGTCCCCTCGGCGTGCGCCCGGCGCGGCACGACGTAGTGGGGATCGTCAGGCTGCGAGCTGCGCAGGTCGTCGACCATCAGGTCGCCACCGTGCGCCTCGACCGCGGCCTCGAACCGCTCGACCGCGGAGAGCAGGTCCACCAGGTCGTCGGGGCGCTCGGCCCCGGTGACGGCGATGCCGCGCTGCCGGAGCCGGGCCGCGACCTCGGCGGCGGCAGCGTCTTGTTCCTGCGCCCGGTGGGGGTCCAGGCTGCGCTCCAGGTCCTCGTAGTTGTCCATGCGTTCCTCCGTGTTCCACAAGCGTCAGGAGTGCCCGGGCTGTTCCCGCGAATGAGGCGGGCGCTGCCAGCGCCGCTGGGGTCGAGACGTCCGGAGGGGATCTTATCTCCTCGAGCCGTTGGTGTCGATCGGCACTACGGGCAGCACCAGGTGCGACGGCAGCGAGGCGGAGCAATAAACGCGCTGGGTGGCCTTGACGAAATCAGCCGCCGTCGCCTGGTAGATGCTGGGCACGAATTGCTGCGGATTGCGGTCGATCAGGGGAAACCAGGTCGATTGCACCTGGACCATGAGGCGGTGCCCCTTGAGAAACACGTGGTCGCGATCGCGCAGTGGGATCTTCCACTCGACAGGCGTTTGCGGCGCGAGCGGCCGGGGGTGCTCGTAGCTCGTGAGGTAGCGGCCGCGGCGCACCTCCATGGCGATCGGCAGCTCGTAGCCGTTCACGGATCGCGCGTACTCGCCGGGCCCGGCGCCGGCCTCCGGTTCCCACGCGCTCCGCTGAGCGTCCTCGGGGTACACGTCGATCAGCTTGACGACGAAGTCGGCGTCGGTGCCCGAGGTGGACGCGAACAGGTCGGCCGACACCTCGCCGGTGATCGTGAGATCGTGCTCGAGCGGTGCGCTCACGAACGTCAGCACGTCGGGCCGCTGCTCGACGAAGCGTTGATCTTGGACCTCCCAGGTGCGCCAGTCGGCGCCTGGGTACGTCGGGGAGATGGGGCGCTGCCGGTACGGGACCGGGCTCGCCGGATCCGAGACGTACTCGCGGTACCCGGTTCCCCGCTCCGCCGCCGCAGGACGCTCGAAGGACAGCGTTCCGTCGGCGTGGAGATACAGGTTGGTGGCCTTCGACTCCGGGGGCGGCCACGCGCCGTAGGTGCGCCAGCGGTTCGCCCCCGACTGAAAGGTCGTCGCCCGCCAGGCCGGCGGCTCGCCTCTTCCATGGAGGTAGTAGCGGAAGAACGGCGCTTCAGTCATCTCGCGGAACTCGCGCGCTGTCTCATGCCCGCCGAGCGCGATCGGCCCGATGCTGTCCGCTTTGGGGGCGCGCCACTGGCCATGATACCAGGGGCCGGCGACCATGAAGTTCGTGTGGTCCGGGTCACGCTCGGCGGCGTGGCGAAAGATCTGCCACGGCCCCCACGGATCTTCCTGGTCCCAGAAGCCCGCGACGTTCAGGTTGGGGACCGTCGACGCGTGGAGCTGGCTGATCCATGCCTCCTTCTTCCAGAATGTGTCGTAGTCCGCGTGCGCCACGACGTCGTTCCAGTAGGGAATGGAGCCATGGAGGTACTTGGCGTTGATGTTCGAGAGCGGCCCCAGAGCCAAGTACCACGAATACGTGTCGTACGTCTCGAACGCGAAGTGGGTGTTCTTGTACTTGTCCGCCTGCTCGAGCACCGCGTACTCGAACGCGTAACTCTCGCGCAACGCGCCATAGCGGTGGTCGTCGTCGTTCATCCACTGGTCCACCGGAGAGGCCTGCTCGCTCATCGCCTTGAGGGCCGGGTGCGGGTGCAACAGCGCCAGCGCCGTAGTCAGTCCGTCGTAGGAGACCCCGAACATGCCGACCTTGCCGTTGTTGTTCGGCACATGGTGCACGAGCCACTCGATGCTGTCGTAGGCGTCGGTGGTTTCGTTGGCGGCGGTCGAGTCCGCGAGATCGACCTGCGAGGTCAGCTTGAAGACGCCTTCCGACTTGAACCGGCCCCGCAGGTTCTGGATCACGAAGATGTAGCCGTCCTGCGCGAGCTCTTTGATGCTCGGCGGCAGCCGTGGGGGCGGCTGGCTGGGTACTCCGTACGGCGTGCGGCGGAACAGGATCGGCAGCGGCCCGGTCTGGTCGACGGGCGTCAAGATCACGGTCTGCAGGCGCACGCCGTCCCGCACCGGGATCATCACTTCTTCGAGCTTGAATGGCGGCTGCGGCGCCGGTTGCTGCGCCGGGCTGGGAGCGGCGAGCAACACGGTGGCGGCGAAGCACAAGCGCGCGTACATCGAACCTCCTCGGCTCAAACGTAGCCTCGGATCGCCATTCTTGCTCTCGGTTGCGCTGCGGTGCAGAATGATGTGATCGGCTCACAGGAGCGCGAGGGCTCGCGACCGCCTGAAGGAGCGACGCCCTCAGATCCCGAGCCAGTAGTTCACTTTCACCAGGAAGATGTTCTCGGACGGCCCGCGGAACAGCGCCCTGGAGTCGTCGCCGAAATCGATCGCGCCTCGCGTGAGCGACGAGGAGCCGCTGCGAGTCCACACCAGGTAGAGCGTCGAGCCGGGCCGGTATTCCCAGCGCAGCACCGCGTTGCCGCGTAGCGAGCGGAGCGTGAAGCTCGGATCGACGATCACGAACCGGGCGGCGGGCCCGCCCCCGTCGGGGTCGATGAAGATCGAGTCGCGCACGCCCAGCGACGGGTTCCCCGGCTTGATCGAATCCGTCCCCACGTCCGCCCCATAGACGAGCCGGCGCAGGCCGCGCGGCGCCGCGAACTCCTTGTAGCGCGAGTACGCGCCGCTCGCGATCAGCGGTTGCACGAACAGCTCCAGCGTCAGGTTAGGTGAGAACGTGATGTTGAAGCGCGTGTTCATCGCGATCGTGTTCTGCACCAGGTCGGCAAAGACGTAGCGGTTACCGTAGAACGCCGTGGCCGTCGGGTCGCTCACCGTCGTCACGTACTGGGAGCGGTTCACATCGTGACTCACCGAGGGCCCGAGCGAGAGCGACAGGTTGGAGGCGGGTCGCAGCTGCACCGTGAGACTCGCTGAGGGACTGCAGTCGCCGTCGCGGTTGCAGCCCAGCTCCGCGGATCCGCTCAGCACGACGTTCTTGCGGGAATCGGTGGAGACGTTCGTGGACCAGAGGTCAACCCCGGGCCGGCGCAGCACCGGCCCACCGCGGCTCAGCCGGTCGTCGAGCACGCTCGGCCAGTGGATCCAGAACGCGTTGATGTCCCAGTAGTTGTGCGGCTGGATGAAGCCGAACAGCTGCAGCTGCCGGTCGGTCAGATCGCCGTCGAAGTTGTACTGCTGCTGGCCGCCGGCGATGAACAGCAGCTGGCGGTACCAGCGGGTGGGCTTGGTCCATTGCGGAAAGATGTTCCCGCTCATCCACCAGTAGTCGGCCCGGTTGAGGAACGAGATGTCGTTGTTTTCGAATCCCGGAGTGCGCATGTTGGTGGACAGCTCCCACAACAGGTGCCCGGACTCCCGGGCGAACCGCGCATACGCGCCCACGCCGCGCAGCGCCGTGAGCGCGGGGTCATAGGCATCGCTCAGCACCCCGCTCGAGCCGTTGCCTCGATCGGGGCGCTGGAAGTAGCGCGCGCTCGACGTCTGCAGTCGCAGCATGGCTGCGGTGTCGCCCGACACCTGCGTGCCCGCGACCTGTGCCATGAGGCGGTACTCCCGCTTGCCGAACCACATCTCGGTTCCGAGCCCGAACGATTCGGCGTGCCGGCTCAAGCGGTCGGCCAGAAACGGGTCATCGAGCT
>WNGG01010500.1_pt1 | contig 10031 bp, 10 predicted proteins | sample 5400661 | NCBI WGS metagenome assembly WNGG01 (sample SAMN13153372, study PRJNA577476) | soil metagenome | isolation source: 100 cm soil or saprolite under Garry oak tree replicate 1 | place: USA:California | collected 2016-06-15
GCCACCCGCTCGCTCAGCGCGGCAAACCGTGCCTGCGCCGCCTCCAGGGCAGCCGTCGCCGCCACGAGCTGCGCATCCTTGGCCTCAATGACCTCGCGCAGCCGGGCGTTGGCGGCGCGCAGCGCGGCCACCAGCGCGGGCAGATCCTGCCCAGCAGGCTCGGCAGGCAGATCGGGCACAAGCCACCATCATCAGGACATCCCGATCGTGATCAAGTCGCCACGCTGGGCCGACACCAGGAAGATCACTGCCTGCCGGCCCGCTCACCACGGTCGTTTCAAGATCCGCACGGCTCAGCAGTTCGCGGTTCATCATTCCCAACCAGCCGATGCCGTCGGCAGTCTCAAAATTCAGGCGGGCGCACAAGCTGACCTGTCGCCCGCGAGTGCACCATGGAGCGTGAGGCATGGCGAGACTCCGGGGGCGGAACAAGGGAGCGTCGGCGCTGGCCATCGTCCTGCTGGTGGCTGGCTGCGGCACCTTGCCCGCGCGCGGCCAGCCAGCTGCCCAGCCGCCGGCAGCGTCCGGGTCATCAGCGGCATCCGGGCGGCCGCCCGCGTCCGGGTCGCAGGCCGCGGCCGCGATCTGGCTGGATTCGCTGCAGATGACCTCGGCCAGTACCGGCTGGGCACTGCGCTGGACGCAGAGTCCCGCCGTAGCCGATAACGGTTACCTGGCGCCCGCTCACACCACGGATGGCGCGCGTACCTGGACCTCCGTCACGCCGCGGGCCGCACGCGCGCTGCTGGCGACGCCCGGCGCGGCGGCCGTGCTGCAAGCACTCGATGGTGAGCGCGCCTGGCTGGCGGTGACCGCTGCGACCACGGGCAGCTCGTCGCCGTATCTGACCGTGGTGTTCGGCACCAGCGACGGCGGCCGGACCTGGACCGAGTCGGCGCCGTTCAAGGTCCCCGGGTACGCCAGGCTGCTCAGCTTCGCCGACCCCGGCGACGGCTGGCTGCTCGCTAACTACGGCGGCACGATGGGACAAGACCCCGTCCGGCTGTACCGGAACACCGACGCAGGGCTGCACTGGTCGCTGGTCGCGGCGACCCCGCAGTCAGGGACCGGCAGCAACGGCCTGCCCGTCCAGTGCGACAAGGCGGGGCTCGCCTTCGCCACCGCGCAGGCCGGCTGGCTGACCAGCTATTGCACCGGCGAGTCGATGTGCTGCTGGTTACCCGTGACGGCGGCGCGTGGTGGGCGCCGCAGCCCGCTGCCGGTCCCGGCCAGCGCCTTCTGCTCAAGCGGCTGCGAGGTGTACAACCCCCCGCAGTTCTTCGGGCGGACAGCGTTCGTGGTCATCGGGCACCGGCCCGCCGCACCGTACTTCCTGACCAGCCACGATCTCGGGCAGACCTGGAAGCCGGAGCCGCTGCCCTCGGGTGCCGGCCTGTACCCGCGGATCACGTTCTTCAGCCCGCTCAGCGGGATGCTCGTCTCCGCCGGCCCGCAGGGAGTCATCGGGCACGTGTTCTACACCACGGCAAACGGCGGCCGGACCTGGACACCGGTGCCGCAGGGCCGCTCCTTCACCCAGCTCGGGACCAGTTTCGATTTCGTCAGCGCGCGGACCGGGTTCGCCTGGGCCCCCGGCGCTGACACGAAGGGATCATCACCGCCCCCCATCTACCTGACCACCGACTCCGGCCGGACCTGGGTATCCTTCACGCCGCGGCTGGCCGCCGCCTAACAAGGCCGACGGGACACTTTACGATCATGAAACGGCCGTGGCCTGCTCACCAGCCAGCCGCCGTGCAGATGGCCCCGGCCCCGAAAACCCTGCGCAGCGCGGGTTCCGGCACGGAGGACGCGGTCGCCCGGGTCGTAGGTAAGCGTGATGCGGCTGGCCCGCAGATACCCGATCACCCCGGCCGCATGGGTGGCGTGCGCAGTGCCCTGCTGCGGGCCTCGGCCGGCGCGCCGAGGAGGATGGCCAGGGCGGGCAGGCGGGGCAGGATCTGGTCCTCGCGGATGTAGGCGTTCTTGGGCCGGGCGGGGTCAGGCCGGGTGGCGCTGGGCCGTGGCGGCACCGGTAGGCGGGCTTGCCATTGGACCAGCAGGATTCCATGTGCCGACCGCAGGTCCCGCACCGCAGCAGCCCGGCCAGCAGGTAAAAGCGGCCGGGCAGGCTGCCGGGGCCGCGGCGGTGTCCAGGTCCTGGACCGTGATGAAGTCGGCCTCGCTGACGATGGCGGGATGGGGGCGGGCGGAGATGACCCAGCCCTCGGGCAGGTTCCACCTCTGCACTGGCCGGTGCCCCAGCCCGGTGTTCGCCGGGTCGACCAGGTCGCTGTCGGTGCGCTGCCGGTTCCAGACCTGACGGCCGGGTGTAGCGGGGGTTGCCCAGGATCGCGCGGACCGTGTGCAGCGTCCGCGCATTGCCGCTGCGGTGCGGGTTACGCCCGGGGTCGGCCGCGGACGGGCACGGGATCGCGGCGTCGTTGAGGGCGCGGGCGATTCGGGCCATGCTGTGTCCGGCCAGCCGCTGGGCGAAGATCCACGGCACTACTGGCGCGGTCTGCGGGTCGGGCTCCAGCCGGTGCGCCCGCCGGCCCCACGCGGCGTGGGCCTTGTTCGGGTGCGGCCAGGCGTCAGCGAGCCGGTACCCGTACGGCGGCGCCGGGCGCCGTTACGGGGTGATGGCGATGACCAGGGCCTGTGCCGCGGCCGGTTTTGATGGTGGCAGGGCGGTTTGGTGGCGGTCCGGATCGGGGTCGACCGCGCATAACCCAGCAGGCCGTCTCCCTCATCGCGCAGCCCATGGCGGCGCCGGTGCAGCCGCTCGAAGGCGTCTTGAACCACGTCCTCGGCAGTAGCCAGGTCTCCAACCATCACCAGCGCGAGTCGCACGAGTTCCAGATGATGTTCGCCAACCAAGGCCGCGGCAGCGTCAGTGTCATGCCCGCGATCGGCCCAGACCACCTGACACGGGCCATCGACCGGCTGCGCCGCTTCACGATCCACAGTTGAGAAACGCCGAGCGGCCCTGCCGCGCTGCCCCGCAACCGGCACCAATGCCAGCCATTCCAGCGCTGAATCAGATGCGCGGGCAGCAGTGAGCAACGTGAAGACGCCACCCCGGCAACCACCAGGGCCGGCTGCTCGACCCCGCTGCGGCCGAAAGCAAAGTGATGCTCATCGCTGCCAAGACCCAAGGACGCTCAGGGCAAACCCTCCCCAGCCCGGGACCTGGCAGCCAGGCCCACCGGGGACTCGCCAAGCCCGGCCGTGCCCTTGCCGCCACCAGTGCTCCCGGGCAGGTCGCCAAGGCCACGATCTAGGTCGATCACTACCAGCCCGGGCACCTGCCAGCAATCGAAGAGATCCGCGCGCCGTTCGGCGATCACAAGCCTGCCGACACGGTAACCAGCGGGAGACGCTGGCCAGACCGAGTACCTGATCAAGGTCGACGCGGTCGCGCTCATCGGAAGCTGACGCCGCAAACCCGTCACCACCCCCGTCGGCTGGCACCCGCCAGCGCTCCCAGATACGTCAGGGAGGATGAAAAGGTTCCGTGCTGGTGCGGCGTAGTTCGGGCGTCTCTGCCGGATGGGACGCGGCCAACGGGCGATCCCGCGCGAAGACTTCTGGCGGCACGCTGTCGATTTCGGTGCTGCTCGTTTGTCTTAGAGGTGACCATCCCCACAGCGAGGAGGATGCACCGTCATGCAGGGTCGAAAGGATTACACAAGACAAGAGCTCGAGAACGCCAGGGCAGCGATCGACCAGCAGCTCGCGGCCTACCGGAAGCTCGCCGCCGCCGTGGAAGCCACAGGCGATCCCGAGGTTCAGTCCGCGCTCGGGGCCTTCGAGCCGCTGTTCTTCAACAACATGACCATGGTGCTCGACCGCTACTTCGTCCACCGGCTCCGCCAGGTCACCGGCAAAGACAGCAACCCGCTCAACGAGGTGGAGCTGTTGACCGAGTCGCTCATGAACAACGACGGCGTGCTACGAGGCAACAAGGTCATCGAGTTCGTGCCGGAAGCGTCGGTGCTCAAGCTCAACACCAGCGAGCGGATCCGGCTGGATGCGTCGGGCTTCGACCGTCTCGCCAAGGGGTTCCTGGCCGACATCGAGCGCAAGTTCTGCTAGCGACGCCCTGAACGCAACCGGAGCCGATCCGATGAACACCGCCAGTGCCGTTCCGGAGCAGCGTCCCCGTAGCCCCGGAGCCCCAGCGCCGGGCCGCGCCTCCAGCGGCTCGGCGCCCGCCTCGCTAACCATGTCACCGCCCGCCCCCGCAAGGCGTGGCCAACATGATCACACCGCAGCGAGCGCACTTCCCCGGCACGCCAGCCAAGAACGCCCTGCGGCGCCCATTGTGGACGCCCACCTTAGAACGAAGAGGACCGCAACCATGAGTACGCAGATAAGCGCCATCACGCTCGGAGTCAGCGACATCAACCGCGCCAGGCGGTTCTACAGCGAGGGCCTCGGCTGCCATGTCGGGAAAGACCACGGCACGTTCGTCGCGCTCAGCCTCGGCGACGGCTCATCCACCCTGGCGCTCTACCCGTGGGATGCGCTCGCTGCCGACGCCGGCGTCACCGCGGACAGCAGCGGCTTCCGCGACTTCACGCTGTCCTACATCGCCGGCTCCGCGGCGCAGGCCGATGTCGTGCTGGCCACCGCCGAACGCGCCGGCGCCAAGATCACCAAACCGGCGGAACGCGCATTCTGGGGCGGATACAGCGGCTACTTCACTGATCCGGACGGCTATCACTGGAAGGTCGCGTCACCGAACGGACCTCCGGTAGTCCGGCGGCGGCCGCAGACCCGGCCCCACCCGGATGCGCTGGTGACGCGGAAACCGCAGGAGACCTGTGTAACGATTGGCGCCAACGACATCAAGCGGGCCAAGCAGTTCTACAGTGAGCGCCTTGGCTGCCACGTAGACAAGAGCTACAGCAAGTTCGTCAGCTTCAACCTCGGGGCTGCCTCGTCCACGCTGGCGCTCTACACGCGGGACGGGCTCGCCGCCGATGCCGGCGATACCGCGGACGGCCGCGGCTTTCATGGCTTCACGCTGTCCCACATCGCCGGCTCCGCCGAGGAGGTCGATGAGATGCTGGCCGCCGCCGAACGCGGCGGCGGCGCGATCACCAAGCCCGCGGAAAGCGAATCCTGGGGCGGATACGGCGGGTACTTCACCGACCCGGACGGCAACCTGTGGAAGGTCGCATCCGGCGCATGAGATGCCCCGATGTCAAGCCGAGGCCGGGCGGTCCGTCTCGCCCGAGCTGGCCGGGATCGGGGGCCACGCCGCCGTGCATGGAGAGCACGCTTCGGAACCGATCGACGTTGGCGGTCTCGCCGACGGGGAAATCCACAGCCCACCACGCGAAGATTTCTCGTGGCGCCCCTGTCGATTTCGGCGCTGCTCGTTTGTCTTGGAGGCGACCATCCCCGCAGCGAGGAGGACGTCCATGAAGTACATGCTGTTGATCTATCAGGGCGACACGCCAGCGCCGGATGACCCGGAAGCGTGGGCGCGCCTGCCGGCCGAGGAGCAGCAGGCAGTCTTCGCCGACTACCAGGCGCTCAACCAGACGCCTGGCGTAACCGCGGGTAAGCAGATGCAGGCCCCGGAGATGGCCACGACCGTGCGGGTTCAAAGGGGCAAGACATTGACCACCGACGGCCCGTTCGTCGAGATGAAGGAGGCGCTCGGCGGCTACCTGTTCTTCGAGGCCGACGACCTCGATGCGGCGATCGAGCTGGCGGCGCGGATCCCGGCGGCCCGGCTCGGCGGCGCGGTCGAGGTGCGCCCGCTGGTCTAGCGGTGCAGGTCCTGGATCAGGTCTTCCGCGAGCAGTGGGGACGTGTCCTCGCTGCGCTGATCGGCTTCCTCGGCGACTTCGATCTCGCCGAGGAAGCGGCGCAGGAGGCCTTCGCGATCGCCGCTGCCCGATGGCCACGCGATGGGACGCCCGCCAGCCCCGCCGCCTGGCTGATCACGACGGCGCGCAACCGGGCGATCAACCGCATCCGCCGCGATCGGACGCTGGCCGAGAAGACCCGCCTGCTCGCGGCGCAGCAGGCCGCAGGAGCCGAGATGGACCACACGGATGAGATCGAGATGGACCACACGGATGAGACGTCGTTTCCGGACGAGCGGCTAGAACTCGTGTTCACCTGCTGCCATCCGGCATTGGCCATCGAGGCACAGGTCGCCCTGACCTTGCGGACGCTCGGCGGCCTCACGACGGACGAGATCGCGCACGCGTTCCTCGTCCCGGAGACCACGATGGCGCAGCGGCTGGTCCGGGCCAAGCGGAAGATCAAGGCGTCCGGGATACCGTTCCGGGTGCCGGCCGATCACCTGCTGCCCGACCGGCTCGCCGCCGTGCTCGCCGTCGTCTACCTGATCTTCAACGAAGGCTACGGAGGGCGCGGCGACCTCGCGAACGAGGCAATCCGGCTCGGGCGGGCGCTGGTCGAGCTCATGCCCGACGAGCCGGAGGCGCACGGCCTGCTGGCGCTGATGCTGCTGCACGACTCCCGCCGGGAAGCACGCTTCCAGGACGACGATCTAGTCCTGCTCGCCGATCAGGACCGCACGCTCTGGAACGCCGCCGAGATCAGCGAAGGTCGCCGGCTGCTGTCCCGGGCGCTGGCTCTGCACGGGCGCGGCCCGTATGTCGTCCAGGCGGCGATCGCGTCACTGCACGCCGACGAGCCGCGTGACTGGCCGCAGATCGCCGCGCTGTACGGCGAGCTCGCCCGCCTCACCGACTCACCGGTGGTCGAGCTGAACCGCGCAATCGCCATCGCCGAGGCCCAGGGCCCCGAGGCTGGGCTGGAGATCATCGACCGTCTCGGCCTCGACGAGTTCCACTACCTGCACGCAGCCCGCGGCGAGCTGCTGCGCCGCGCCTGCCGCCTCCCCGAAGCCCGCGAGGCCTACCAGCGGGCCCTCACCCTTGTCCGCAACGACGCCGAGCGACGCCTGCTGCAACGACGACTGGCCGAGCTCTCGGAGCGATAAGGAACGACATTGCATATATCAGGACCCACCGCTACACCATCGACCCCGCAGACACCGAACGGTGGCTGGCCCGGCGGGCCGCGGTGATCAACGCCGTCCGAGCCAGCCACCCTGCCCTTGCCGAGACCCGCCTGATCCGCGGACGCGTAGCTCAAGGCAATCTGCGCGCAGGCTGTCCTGGCCAGGACAGCGCGCCGCCGGCCGGCAACATGGGCAGGACCAGCTCCTTCAGCGGAGACTGGGGAGGTGGGTGGTTACGACGCGAAGTCGGGGACGGCCGCCCGTGCGGACTCGGTGCGTCCCTTCGGCTCCTCCCACTCCTCCTGCCGGCCGAGCGCGGTGAGGTCGAGGAAGTAGTACGAGCCACCGGTGGATTCTAGGCCGCGGGCGTACTGGGAGTAGGTGTGGAACACCCGCCCGCCGGCCTGCAGGAAGCAGCTGCGGCCCGGCATCTCGAACGGCTGGGCGGACCGGAAGAAGTCCGACCCCATGGCCTCGGACTCGGCCCTGCTGCGGTAGTTGTACTCGCCCGGCCGGACCGACTGGTCGATCGTGACCCCGAAGTCGTGGTTGAAGTCCGTTTCGTACGAGGAGTACCAGGGGATGTCCCAGCCCTTCTTGGCCTTCCGCCGCTCCAGCTTGGCCAGCGGGGCCCGGGACACCAGCGCATAGCTGGTGTCGCGGGTATGCAGGTGGTCGAAGAAGCCGGGCGATAGCTCGTCGGTGCCGGCACTGCAGCTCGGGCAGCCGTCCTCCCACTCGGGGTCGAACATGAAGTGGTAGATGATCAGCTGCCGGCGGCCCTCGAACATGTCGATGAGCCGCACCGGGCCGCCGGGGCCGTCGAGGATGTAGTCCTTCTCGACTTCGACCATGGGCAGGTTGCGGCGCTCAGTGTTGAGCGCATCCCGCTGCCTCGTCAAGTCCTTCTCTTTGGCGAGCAGCTGCTTACGGGCGGCCAGCCACTCCTCCCGGGTAGCGATCCGGGGAAGGCTCATCACGGTCTCCTTTGCATTTGCGGGCATGGACGGCCGGTACATCGGCCCACATTAGAGCTATGACCGGATGGCGAGCTCAAAGTCATCGCGAAGCGGATCGGCGCGGCGTAATCGTCACGCTCGTGCCCGAAACCGCAGTCACAGCCGCGGACGCATCCATGACACCTGCCGCTGAAGCACCCAGTCGCGGCACGCATAACTGCCGCGAGCACCGATGCCGCACGCGGTGGTCGCTACGGGCTGACGATCTGCCCGGACGGGCGCATCACGTACCAGGACCCGCCGTCGTCGTCCTTGCCCTGACCGGCCGCATGACCGGGAGATGCATCGCCGAGGTAGGTGTACAGCGGCCATCCGTGATAGGTGACCACGCGGCCGCCGCCCGGGCCCGGCATGGTCCCCAGCAGGTCGGCGCGTACCCCGGCGCCGGCAGCGGCCGTCTCGCCGGCGTGCAGCGTTAGTGGCGGCCAGGCGGATGCGCAGCCGCCGGTGCAGGTGACATGACGGGCTGCATCCGGCGGAAACATGTACAGCGCGAACCCCTTGTTCGTGACCAGCACCGTGCCCAGCGGGCCCAGCTCGGCTCGTTCGACGGTGACTCGCCCCCCCTCGGCGCTGTAGCGCACGACGTCGACGTAGTGGACGTAGAGGTAGCCGGCGAAGGCCGCGACCACGGTGACCAGTGCCGCGACACTGAGGACTACCTTGGCCCGCCGGCGCAGGCCCGGGGGCCGGATCACGGGTGGAGTACCGCGGGTGCCGGGGCGGGCTCCGCTCCGCTCGCGGTCACCGGCTGGTTGACCGCGGCGAGGCCTTTCTCGGGCAGTACCGGGGCTAGCTGCCTGGTTGCTGTTCATGATGCGCTCCTACCCTTGTTCGTTTTGTCGGGTTCCGAAGGTATTGACTGGTTAGCTTGCGGCGGTCAGCCGCTGCCGGCTCCGAGCTGCCGGCGCGCCCGGGGCTCGGGTGCTGCCGTCGCGGTCGGCGTTCGGTTTCTGGGTCCGGAATGCGTCTCATAGCGCTTCATTGCCGGCTTCGTCGGGGTCCTGCCGGCGCACAGAGATCAGGCAGAGCCCGAGGTCGCGGATTCTGGCCAGCAGCCCATGCAGCGCGGGCTGATCAGCGAGCAGGCCGGAGATCACCGTCTGCGTACCCTCGCTATTGACCTGGAGACCCTCGAACCAGGCCGCCCAGTGGCTGTCGAGGACACCCTCGATGCGGATCTCGTAACGGGCAGGCGACCCTTGGCCGTTCACGCCCGCTCGCCCCCTTGCCGGGAAGCCAGCGCCCGGCCGCGTCGGCGCCGCTCCTGCGGCGACCTCAGAAGCGGCGGGATACGACGGCCTCGGCAGGGCGCACTGTGCACCTCGCAAAGATCCACCGGCGCCTTGTGGCCGCGCCCAGCGGGCCGTGCGTGATCACTCATCGGCGGTTCCCTTTCCCTTCCGTCGGTGCACGTCTCGTTCCCCCGGCACGCTACGCACGGCCCCCACGGCTTGGCGTCACCTGAAGGTGCCGATGCGGGTGGAATCTTGCGCAGCAGCGCCGGGCACGAAGGTGCCTACACGCCCAGGCTCGGCAGGATTCAAGCGGCGCGTTGGTTGCGGCTGGCTTCCCCGGCTGGCCAGCCGAGCGGGTCTTACAATGGGTTCACCTGGCGGCGAGGCTGGCTGCCGCCGGGCGCGCTGAGGGGTGGGTCGCTGATGGCTGAGCCGTCTGCGGCGGCCCCGTCCGGGGTGGCCGCTTCCGGGCCGGATGCGCTGCTGGCCACCAAGCTGCACGTGCCCCGCCCGCAGCCGGGCTTCGTGCCCCACCCGCGCCTGGTGGAGGCGCTCGGTGAAGGGCTGGCGCGGCGGCTGATCCTGGTGTGCGCCCCGGCCGGGTCCGGCAAGACGGCCCTGCTGGCCGGCTGGGTCCCGGCTGGCAACCGGCCGGTGGCCTGGCTGTCGCTGGACGCTGGTGACAACGACCCGGTGCGGTTCTGGCGTCACACGGTGGCCGCGCTGGACCGGGCGCGCCCGGGGATCGGGGAGAGAGTC
>WNGG01010501.1_pt1 | contig 10031 bp, 7 predicted proteins | sample 5400661 | NCBI WGS metagenome assembly WNGG01 (sample SAMN13153372, study PRJNA577476) | soil metagenome | isolation source: 100 cm soil or saprolite under Garry oak tree replicate 1 | place: USA:California | collected 2016-06-15
TGCGGGACGCGCCACTCCGTTCACATAAATTCCTTCTTCCAACAGCTCCCTGGCCATTTGAAAGAGCATTATCTCATCCGGTATCACCACCGCCACAACCGGGCTATTTCCGTCGATAACAGTGAACCCGAGTGCTACAAGCTCGCGGCGGATCAGGTCGGCAATCCGCAACAGCCTGTGCCGCCTTTCCGGCTCCGTGCGCAGGATGCGCAAGGCACACCGCACGGCTTCAACAGACGCGGGCGGAACGCTGGCGGAAAACACAAACGGCTGTGCCAGATGCTTCAGGTAGTGCACTACCGGCTCAGTGGCCGCGATAAATCCACCGGCGGCTGCCAGGGACTTGCTGAACGTTCCCATGACCACATCCACATCCTTCAGGACGCCTTGTTCTTCCGCTACGCCGGCGCCGGTTGGGCCGAAAATCCCCAGGCCGTGGGCCTCGTCAACATACGTCCGTGCGCCATACTTCCTAGCCAGCGACGTAACGGCTTTCAGGTCGGCAACGTCGCCTTCCATACTGAAAACGCTCTCGCTCACAATCAGCACGCCCTCGCCATTGGCCTGCTGCAGCCGCTTTTCCAGGTGCTGCATGTCATTGTGGCGATAGCGCATGGTGCGCGCCGAAGATCGCAAAGCGCCATCCACCAAGCTGGCATGGAGATTATGTTCACAGAGAATGAGTTCGCCCTCATTGGCAAGGGCCGCGATGGTTGCATAATTGGCCTGGAACCCCGTACCAAACACAATCGCTTCTTCCTTGCCCATAAATTCGGCAAGCTCTTCTTCCAACTGCACATGAATGGGCAGTGTACCGTTCAGAAGACGGGAGCCACTGCACCCGGTACCGTATTTATGGATGGCGGCGGCCGCCGCTTCTTTCACTCGCGGGTCCCACGTGAGATCAAGATAGTCATTGGAGCCAAACATCAGGATTTTGCGGTCCCCAAGCCTCATCTCGCTTGGCCCGCAGCCTTCCCGTCCGCCGAAAGTCTCAAAATAGATGTAGAGCCCTGCCTCCTGCAATGCGCGGGCACGGTTAAACTTCCAGCATTTCTCAAAGATGTCTTTACGATCGGATGGGGCGCCGTTCGGTTGGGGGACCGGGGCATCGTTCATGAGATCAAGCTCCTGAGGTTTGTGCCGCAACTCTAGACTCGGACCGGTTATCTTACCGCGGCCGGTTATATTGGAATCTTTCGCACACCCGTTTAGGGGGTAGCGAGCTAAGTTAAGTCCCTAATCAACAACAACCTCCACACTAACAGAGTGAAGATTGTGCCTGTGCAACGGCCCTCCTGACAAGCTCTTTTTGGCAGGCTATGGGAAACCATATGTATAAATGAAACCGCAATGGTAACATGAAATTTCTGCTATATTCGGGCTGTTTTCGAATTTGTTTGACTCGTCGGAATCTCTCATAACCGCTTCTTGAGAGATCCTGATTCATAAAACTTCTAGACTTATGAGCTCTGCTGCGTCAGCCACGGAAAAGCCCCCGCTGTCTCTTCTTAGCGCAACTCTGGTGGACTCTGTACCGCTCTCGCCGGAAGTCCGGCTCCTTACCCTGCGAGTGGAAAGCGGCTCCCCGCTGGAGTTTCTTCCTGGACAGTGCGTCCGCATTGAGCAGGAGCTCGATGGAAAATTGGTGCCTCTGGTTTATTCCATTGCTTCTCCTCCTCGGGCCGACAATTGCCTTGAATTATGTGTAAAGCCGGGAAGAAAAGGTTCGCCCGCCGACCGTCTTTGCTCTACCCGCGTGGGGGTACAATTGCAGATTTCGCGCCCGCAAGGTGGTTTTGTTGTGCAGCAGCGCGGCCCGGCATCGCTCTTCCTGGCCGCCGGCACCGGCATCGCTCCCATCCGGTCAATGATTCACTCGCTGGCCGGCGCTGGGCGACATGAGCTTTGCTTGATTTTCGGCGCAAGGAGCATGGAGTCTCTCTTCTTTCACTCCGAGTTCCTCGACCTTGCCAGCCGGAATTCCGATTTTCGCTATGTTCCGGTGCTGAGCCGTCCGCATGAAGCCTGGGTTGGGGCCAGCGGTTATGTACAAGACCATCTTGACGCCATTTCGCGCACACTAGATGCGCGGGCCTACCTGTGCGGCCCACTCGCCATGGTTGAAACTGCCAGCCGGATATTGCTCGAACAAGGATGGCCGGAAGAGATGATCCATTATGAGCGCAACGGCCATTGAAACAGCGCTTCAAGCCCCTCGCCTGAATTGATGAAAAATGAACAAAGCCGGCATCTTTGGACACGGGCTTAGCTCTGCCGTTGGCTCATCCAGAGTATTAGCCGCATTGCGCCAATGCGGAAGGCCGCAAATTCTGCCTGTGACTCGCTTTGCGATGTGCAGGAACAAAAGCCACTGGCTTGTTTCGGGGCATGGCCCCAATCTGGCTGTATTCCGCCATGAATTGCTGCTTTGCGCGATGGAGCAGCACACGAAGATATTCCCGGCTGACGCCCAGTTCGGCGCACACTTCATCTTTGTCTCTTTGTTCAAAAAACACCGCGCGCAGGATGTTGCGGTCCTTGGCCGGAAGCTTGGCCAGTACCTGCTGGACTTGCTTTCGGGTTTCCTCTGCCAGCAGCATTCCGTCCGGCGTCGGGGACTTATCGGCGGGATCGCATTGCATATCGTCGAGCGGCCGGGTCCGTGACCGCGAGCGATACGATTCCCGCAATATGTTGTTGCATACCGAGCTTACAAACGCGCCGAACCGCTCCGGCTGGCGAACGCCGCCTTTAGCCCGCACTGCCGCCCATGCCCGCAATAAAGTCTCCTGTTGCACATCCTTGATATGTTCAGGACAAGCCAGGCGCCGGCGCAGCTTGTTATTCAGGATCCTGGTGAAATACGAAACAAAATGCGCTTCAGTGGCAACTTCCTGCGCCCTTAATTCATGCAGATAGGTTTCATTGAATTGATGAAAATCCATGCAATGCGCGGTACCCATTTCCCTGCTCCTTTTTACAGCGCCCTCTCCTTCGCTCGATGAGTCGCTGTTGCGGCAAACGGTTTTCCCCGCGGCTATGGGTTTCTCCGCCCAAATTGCCTGTAAGGGCACGTCACATCAAATGAGTGCTGAACCGTCGCTTGTTTCATAAGACGCTTAGGCACGGAATTTCCCTGTGGGGATTTTGGGCTTTCTTTTTAAGTTTTTCCGGCCTAGGAAGCGTTGAGGCATCTGGCGGATTGAGCAATCGGGGAAGGCTGGCAAAAAACGGGCTGGCATTGACCACAAGCCAGCCTCGAAGGGGACTTCGGGTTTCTCAGGTCTAATGGCGACTTGACAATCTCCCGAAGGTAGAAACCAAGGTTGAACAGATTATTAAACACAACAGATTTAACCCGGAGGCGTAGAAGTGTCGACAAGTAGCCCACCCACTTTGCAATCGAGCGTATACGATGCGTTCAGTAAACGCGCTGGCGGCGTATCGTCTCTCATAGCCGCTGAAACAAGCCGCGCCGTCCTGGCAGGAGATCCATCCCTCTTATCCATGATTTGGGACAGACTGTAATTGGCCACCAGTTCTGGAAACGAGGCAATCAGCATGTCGTTAAAGAAGTTGACCGCATGATTTGCGGGCGCACCGTAAGGAGGCCCGACTTCAAAAAAGAAGCGTGTTAACCCTTCCGGTGAATCCGGGGAAGCTGAACAGGCTTTCCCCAGTTCCTTGCAAGTCACTTTTATCCTATCAGGATCAATCACATCGTATTCGAGGATGTGATTGGTCGGCATCCACCCGGGCTTGTTTGACTTAAAGACAACTCGCTCTCGATGGCCCGCAAACGTTATCCGAGCGGGAATTGGCAGTTTGATGGCCACAAAATTCTCGGTAAGTTTCCATTGCTTCACACTGGCATGGAAGTCGCTGAATCCGGAAGCGATTTCCGGGCGATCACTGTGCTTGAGACCTTCGGGCAGGAGCTCAAAATTGTAGTCTTTTGTGGCCGCCTGAGCATTGTCGGGGTCGTTGAAATAGAACTGGTGTGGCTCGTCTTTGTCCCTTGGCGAAAATGCCAGGACGGAATTTGGCTTTTCATGTTGGATGACGACTGCAAAGGAGCCATCTAATAGGATCTGCAGGCGGTGACCCGCGGAGCCTTGCCTCCGCTTATCGTCATCGTCGTTGTCCTTACATGCACCCAGGGCGCTTACCAGCGGAACCGCTGCAAGCGTTTTCAGCAAGTTTCGTCTATTCATGAACTTTCTCCTCGAACGCTACAAAATGGGCCTGATATTGTGAGCCAAGGGTACCAAATGTTCGCCAGATCGTCTTCATCGCCGTCTCAATTTGGCAGTCCAGCCACGGTAAAGCTTGCCCAATAGTAAGGGTGCGGTCTTCGTTTCAGCATATCGTTCCGGGCGTCAAACATTGATTTAGCAACCGTTTCACCTTTAGCGAGATTGCGGTAGAAACTTTGCATCAACCGAGAAGTAGTTTCAGAATCTACGTTCCACTGGCTGGCAATTATCCGAGGTACCCCAGAACCAAGAAGAGCGTGAACAAGATTGTCCGTATCCAGCGCTCCATCTTTTCCCTTGCCACTGGAACAGGCTGCAAGCACAACAAGCTGCGAGTGCTTGAATAGATCTGGCGTGAAGTCCTGGGCACGCAAAGCGCGAGTTTCGTTAAATACCAGCCCGGTCCCCGTTCCGGCGGGCCGGCCATGGCCCATATAGTGGAAAATGTTGCTGTCTGTAAGTGACCCTCGCAAGCCTTCCCATCGTGCGCCGCCGGCGTCAATCACTTTCGACCGCGGAAACGTCTTCAGAATTGTATTCCTCTCATCTTCCATGCCAGGTAAATATCCCGATTGTGGAGAGCGCGTGGCATCCAGAAGCAGGAAAGACTGCTGTCGCGTCACCGGCTGCGCCTTATTCAAGGAAATGTCGATTCCTGCTCCGGATGAATAAACCACTGCATATTTTTCTCCGAAATACGAGCCGTCGGAGCTGCGTAGAGCTTCAAGGGGCAGATTAGATATGCGCCTATCCAACTCGACCGTGATAACCGGGATATTCGGAACCTCGCCGAGGATCGGTTCAAGAAGAAGCGAGTACAACTTTTGTCCTTGCTGCTGAAGATCCTTCAGATTCGAGGATTCAATTGCGCATTTCCTCACGAAGTCATGAGCCGTCTGCTCAAAGTCCTTTTGATCGATCGCAACCCACTTGCCCAAGATGGAATTGTTTTGCGAAAACCAGATTTGCAGACCGTCCTTGAATATTGCATAGACAATTCGAGGTCCTTTGGCGCGCCCGAGAGGGTTGCGGGGGGCGGATTTTTGACTCGACGGTAGAAATGCAGCCGGTGTAGCGCTATTAGCTGTGCTCACACCCTGCAGCATCGGACGGCCTTGATACCACTCCCACTGGGCAAACGCCTCTCCATCTCTCTTCTGGGCGAGAAGTACGCGGACCAAGCCACGGTAACTTTCGTCCGTCGCACGCAGCCAAGCCAGGCGACCAGCGCCATTTTTGATCCCACCGAGAGCCCCTTCGGCCAGATCAATCGCCGCATGATACTGCGTAACTGCCTGATCATACTCACGCAACGCAAGATAAATATCGCCCAGCAGCTTACGGCACCGCAGGGAAAAGAACTTGTCCTGGCTGGCATGGAGCAATTTCATGACGGGGAACAAAGTAGCAAGCGCAAGCTGCGCGTCCCCGCGTTCTAATTGAAATTCCGCTGGTTCAAGCTCGCTAGTCAGCCTGTATTTGTTGGCGGACGGCTCATCTGGTTGATCCAGCAAAGCCAGGGAGAGAGCACGCTCTCTTGCCGCAGATTCCTTGTCCCGCTGAGCGAGGAGAATATTCGCCAGATGCAAATGAAGCAGACCGTCAATGGTTGCGTCGCGTTCGATGTTGGCAGATGAATCCTGACGCATGGCGATGGCGTGCCTAATGAAGGACTCGGCTGCATTCAGGTCACCAGTCTCCAAAGAGCATTGCAGCATCACCGCATAGAATTGGAAAAGTCTTTCGCCCCGCGCATGTACGATTTGCCAATAAAGCTCCAGGCCACCGACCGCTTCCTTCCAGCTCTCATCACAGTTGCCTCGGAGATGCTTCATTCCAGCAGAAAAACTCATGTTCTGCAGCGTTAGAACCGGAAAATGGAACTCATTAGCCTTTTGGCGGCTTATGTCCAGCTGCTCATCCGACTGAGCGAAGTCTCCATAGATATTTCTGCACTCGGCCTGCTCCAGAGAAACGCGCGCTGATAACCAACTATAGTTTGTTTCCGAAAGTCTTTTAGCAAGTGGATCGGCTTGGACGATACAATCTGCTCCGTTGAGAATCCGACGTCGCGCATAAACGCCTTCAAAACTCGCCCTAAGTTCGCCTGGAAGAATGCGATGGCGTACAAACAAGGCAGCCGCCTGCAACGACCGCTTTTCAGCAGCCTCGTAGCGGCCTTCGTCATTCGCCTGAACGGCCTGGCTGAGCGCCCGAACCGCACCAATGTCATCCGGCCTTACCACTGCCAGAAAATCCTTCCACCATAAATCCTGGTGTTCTGCGAATACTTCGGCAAGACCCTGGACGGCGCGATAGGCATCGCTTTCCTTGTTCCCCACCGCAACCGGAAGCCACTGGCTCAATGCTTTTTGCTGGTATTGTTCCGGATCTTCAGGTCTCAGAGTGCCTTGGGCTTTTTGTTGCAAAAAAAAAGCGGGTCGGAATAACTTTGCTGGCGTTTGCCAGAAATTTTTGCCTTCCCCTCTTTCAGGTGTTGCCGGGCCTCAGCCGCCCAGCCGCTGGAAGGATCGACCTTGAGATACTTTTCCCAGGTTTCCACCGCCAAGTCCCATACCTGTGTCTTCTCATACGCAATGGCCAGGTTAAAGAGAGCGCTGGCCTGATCGTCACGACCCAGGTCAGGCTGGCTCAGGACTTCGCTTAGGACTTTGAGCGTGCGTTGCAGGTTGGGATGCTCGGCCCGGCTGTCACGCTCGAAGTAGCTGGCAGCCAGATCGATTTCCAGGCTGGGGGTGGCCAATCCGGATGTACGCGCTTTTTCAAAGTCTTTTTCCGCTTTTTCCAGGCTGCTCGGAGTCGACTCCCACAACAGGGCGCGGCCCTGGACTTGCAGCCAGCGTGGGTCGGCATTGGCAGCGCGAAGATTGTTATTTGCAGCGCCCGTGGCATCGTGCAACGACGTGGGAATCTCGTCCAGCCCCCGGCCGCTTTCCGGACCAAGCTCAACCGGGAATGATCTGTAATCAGAGTGCTCCACGCCCGGCAGGCGCATCAGCGTTGTTCGCCGTTCCGCAAAAGCAGTGGCTACCTGCCTCTGCGCCTTCTTTACTTTGAAGTTAGCCAGTAAAGCGGGGCCCTGGATGACCGCGAAAATAACCACTGCCAGCGCAACAGCCGCAGGAGCAATCTTCAGCCAGGGAAACCAACTTCCACCGCCGATCAATTCGCGAACCAGCCGTTTTTGCCATTGTGGCTTGGAACTTTCAAGTTGGTTGAGAATGGCAATGTCGTCCGGTGATTGTTCCTGAGAGAACTCCCGGATGTACCGTCGCAGCGCCGCACCGCAGGTATCGCATCGCGCCACGTGGTGCATGGTCTGCTCGGCCATCGCCGGCGACAAGATCCCGGCAGCCAGTTCCTGGATCACTTCGTCATCGGGACAATTTGGACGCCGTTGACCGTTCATTGAACAACCTTCCTTAAACAAGCGGTTCCACGCCCGGTTGCGATCAAATTTTTGCGCATGGCATTCGGAGTACCGCCCCGCGAGCTGTATACCCCGCTGTCTTGACGTTCTGGAACCTTAGTCTTATGCCGCTTCACCTTTACCGCCTCTTCAAACCCAAAGACGTAAAACCCGGGATGAAACCTTTTGTCCCCTCTAAATCAATGAAAACAATATGGCTCAATCAGCCTCCCCGCTGGCACCCTGCGAGCCCAACGCTTCCCGCAGGAAACGCGTCAGCCTAAGCAAGACCGCTTCCACGCCCTTCACCGTCAGTCCGATGTTGGGAAGAAGAGATATCTCCTTTGCCGTATAACCTTGCTCATAAAAGCACCAGAAGATTGCCACGTCTCTCTCATAGGTTTCGGAGGACGAAAAACGCTCCAGCAGTGCCTGTACCTTGTCCTTCAGGTGGGCAAACTCGAGTCGATCATGCCCGTCGGAAGGCATCGGCAACACTGAATCGCTCGGTTCCACCTCGTCTGCTTTGTTCTCAGGCTGCCGGAAGTGGTCTCGGACGACGTTCGACGCCACCACTTTCAGATATCCAAAGATCGTATTCTCATATTCATTCTTAATGCTGCGCAAAGCCTTGCGATCATTCGCAAAAAGTTTCACATAAGTATCCTGGATCAGATCGTCCACGAGGCTTGGGGCTGGTTCTTTCCAGCGACGGATCGTATTCATAATCACGCTCGCAATCAGCGGTTGCGTCCTGCGCACGAATTCCCGCCACTGCTCTTGCTCGCCTGAGCCTAAGCAAACATGCAGCAGTTCCCGAATTGGGATTTCGTCTTTTACCATCCGGTCGTTTTTGCCATCAACTCGAAATTCTACTTCGTGCAGAGTCAGGGTTCGATGTAAGTTTAGGGAATTCTTGTAACTCAACACGAACCAACAAAGCACACATCGCTAAGCCAAACTCATTTGTGGTTGCAACAGCTTAGCAGGATTGCCCGAGTCGCGGGAAAAAGCTGCAAGCGATGAAATCGCTGGCGGAAGCCCCTTTGGCTTTGTCCAATGAGGGCAATCTCCGGCTAAAGGGTTAAAGATACGAGCGAAAATCCTGATAAAAATCGGATTTTCTCAAAGCACGATTATTTGCGTAAAGAGGTTGTATAATCCTGCGCCTATGAACAGCGTAACGGTTTATGTAATACAGGCAGGGCTTTCTTTTCTGATGCTGTTTCTGCTGGTGTGCTGGTTCATTGGTCCCTATCTGGCGGCGCAGCCAATCCGCAAAGCGATGCTCGTGTTGCTGTCTCCGCACATCGCCCACCACGTGGGGCTCGCCGTGCTCATTCCGGGCGTGGTCGGCGTGGGATTTCCGCAAAACTTTGCCACGGTCATCGCGATCGGCGAACCAACCATGCTCTTCCTGCTGATATTTTGCATGGGCGCTCTCCGCAAGAATTCATCACTCGCTTCGCCGCTTCTGTGGATCTTTACCGTTGCCGGCTTTGCCTACAACTTTCTGTCTGCCTATCTGGCGGTGATTCTGGGCGCGGCGCTGGTAGATAAGCTTCACGCGCACTGGTACGTCTCAGTTTTTTACGTGCCGCTGCTCGCCGTCTCGCACATTGTGATTCTGATCAATTTGCTGAAAAGAGGGCACGAACTCAAGGCAGCAAGCGCTGGCTGAAGATCAGATTCAGTCCGGCAAATGCCAGCCGGACCGCGTCCGGGGGATTGCGCGTGCTTCACTCGTAACGGAGCGCGATCATAGGATCGACATGAGTGGCCCGGCGCGCGGGCAGGTAACAAGCAAACAGTGTCCGGAATCCTTGCAGTCTTGCGCCGCTGCCGACGATTCTAGAGGCTTGAGAGTGCTACTGCTGGTACAAGCGGGGGTAAGAGCCTGTCCTGGTGCAAACTTTGAACTGTTTCGTAATCCGCTCAGGGTCCATCGTTTCAAGAAAACAGATGATTCTGAAACTTCGCTGGTTCCGGCTATTCCACTACGACCGACTTGGAAAGGTGGCGCGGGCGGTCGACATCGCGTCCGCAAAGGACGGCTACGTGATACGCCAGCAGCTGCAACGGGATCACTTCCAGGATCGGCTGTAGCAGCAGGGGCACATCAGGCACGCGCAACACACAGGGAGCGATCTTCTCAATTTCCCAATCAGAATGGGGCACGATCGAAAGCACGGGGATTTCACGCTCGATGAATTCGCGGATATTGGAGACGCTGCGGTGATAACGCAGCGTTGAATCCGGATCCCGCGAATCGTGGGCAGCAAGGACAACAATCGGGAGTTGCTCATTGACCAGTGCTGTGGGACCGTGCTTGAGTTCGCCCG
>WNGG01051184.1_pt1 | contig 10030 bp, 8 predicted proteins | sample 5400661 | NCBI WGS metagenome assembly WNGG01 (sample SAMN13153372, study PRJNA577476) | soil metagenome | isolation source: 100 cm soil or saprolite under Garry oak tree replicate 1 | place: USA:California | collected 2016-06-15
ATGGATCCCAACAATCCGCGAATCCTTTTTGCAGGGATGTGGCAGATCGAGATTCACACCTGGGGCCGCACCAGCGGCGGGCCGGGCAGCGGCTTGTTCAAGTCGACAGACGGTGGCGTCACATGGAAGCGCCTGGAGGGTCATGGTCTGCCGCATTCTCCTGTGGGCAGAATTGCTGTTCGCGTGGCCAAAAAAGATTCCAATCGTGTGTACGCAGAGATTGAAACTGGCGACGGCGTCCCGCAGCCGAACAGCGTCGGGCAGCTCGGGCAACTGTGGCGGTCCGACGACGGCGGCGAGAACTGGGAGATGGTCAACTCCGACCGGCAGCTCCGGGGGCGCACGCACTACTACACACGCACGGAGATTGCACCGGACAACGAGAACGAAGTGTTTTTCTTCTCCGCGTCATTTTCGCGGACGCTCGATGGCGGCCACACGCTCACCAAGATGCCCTCCAATCCCGGCGGCGACAATCACGAGATGTGGATCGATCCCACCGACGGGGACCGCATGGCCGTGGTCAACGATGGCGGCGTGAATATTTCTGTGAATCGCGGGTCCTCCTGGAATCACGTCAACCTGCCCATCGCGCAAATCTACCACGTCACCGTGGACGACCAGATTCCGTATTTCGTTTATGGCAACCGGCAGGACGGCCCGTCGTGGCGCGGCCCGAGCAACAGCCTGCAGTTCGGCGGATTCTCCGGTAACAACATCCCGCGCGGCGCATGGCACCCGGTGGCCGGAGGCGAGAGCGGCTTCGCCATGCCGGATCCGGCAGACAACAACATCATCTGGTCTACGGGCACCGGATCAGGCAGCATCGGCGGCACGGTAACCCGCTTCGACGAGCGCACGCACCAGAACCGCGAGGTCGAGGTTTGGCCCGATTATGTGGCCGGCGCACCGGCGGCGGAGGTGAAGTACCGCTTCAACTGGGAATTCCCTATCGCCATTTCTCCCCACGATCACAACAAGGTGTACGTAGGCAGCCAGTTTGTGCACGTCACCACCGATGGCGGCAATAGCTGGCAGATCATCAGTCCCGACCTGACGCGCAACGATAAGAGCCACCAGCAGATTTCTGGCGGGCTCACTCCCGACAACATCGGCGTGGAATATGCCGGAGTGATTTTCGCGCTGACGGAGTCGCCCAAAGAGGCGGGCCTGATCTGGGTGGGCACCAACGACGGGCAGGTGCAGGTGACGCGCGACGGCGGAAAAAACTGGAGCAACGTCACGAAAAATCTTCCTGGTCTCCCCGAGTGGGGCACGGTGGACAACATCGAGGCCTCGCGCTACGACGCGGGCACAGCCTACCTGACGGTTGACGGCCATCAGGTGAACTTTCGCGACCCGTTTGTTTACAAGACCGCGGACTACGGAAAAACCTGGACGCTGATCACCGGCAAGATTCCGCACAACATGCTGAGCTACGCACACTGCGTGCGCGAAGATCCCGTGCGCAAGGGACTCCTCTATCTGGGCACGGAGGGCGGGCTATACATTTCCTTTGACGACGGGAGGAATTGGCAGCCACTGCAATCCGGCCTGCCGCACGCGCCGGTCTACTGGCTGACCGTTCAGGAGAGGTTCCACGATCTGGCGGTGGCCACTTACGGGCGCGGCTTCTGGATCCTGGACGACATTACCGCGCTGGAGCAGTTTACGCCGGAGGTTGGCGCGGCCAAGGCGCACCTGTTTGCGCCGCGCGATGCGTATCGCTTTAAGGAGGTGGCGCAGCCGGCTGCCGTCGAATACGACCCAACGACAGGAAAAAATCCGCCGTACGGCGCGGCCATTAATTTCTATCTCAAGTCCAACCTGGGAGAGAAGGACGTGGCCAAGGTGACCATTACAGACGCTAGCGGCAAGAAAGTGCGGGAAATCGAATGCCGCGCGCCTAAACCCGGCGCCAGCGAAGCCAAGAAACCCAGCGAGGAAGAGGAATACTCCGATGTCGAGCCTCCGCCTTGCGAAGCCAAAGCGGGCATCAATCGTGTGTGGTGGGACCTGCGCTCGGAGCGTACCACGCAAATTCGCCTGAGGACCACGCCGCTCTACGCCCCAGATGTTCCGTTTGGGCTGGAAGGATGGCGCAAGCCTCCGGCTATGGCGCGCCAGGCGGTGCTGACCCTGCCAGGAAGCTACACGGTCACGCTCGCGGTGGGAGAAGAAAAATTCACGCAGAAGCTGACCGTGCTGAAAGACCCGCATACCTCTGGCTCGGAGAGCGACATCCAGGCGCAGACCCGGGCGCAGACCGCGCTGTATGACGAGATGAACGCCATGTCGGCCACGGTGAACCAGATCGAGTCGCTGCGCGTGCAGCTCGGTGCGCTGGGGAAGGAGCTGGGCACCGACGACACCTCGAAACCGGTCCGCAAAGCCGCGGACGACCTCGGGGAGAAACTCGCGGGCATCGAGGGAACCCTGCTACAGCTCAAGCTCACCGGCCGCGGTCAGGACGACTGCCGCTGGTCGCCGATGCTGCTGCAGAAGGTCAACTATCTGTCCAACCAGCTTGATAGCAGTGCGGATTTTCCGCCCACCACGCAGCAGACGGCCGTGCAGGAAGAGTTGAAGCAGCGGGGCGACAAGGCGGCGCACGACTTACAGGAGTTGATGGGGAAAGACCTGGCGGCGTTCAACGCCATGCTGCGCGAGCGTAACATCGGCAACATTTATCTCAAGACGCCCTGACGCAGGGTCTTGGCTTACCGGACATCTGCCAGAAGTCAATTCCAGTTCTCGTGTAGCCGGGTATCAGGCTTGTGCGATCCAAGAAACTCCATTACGCTGGCGTAGTTGCCAGCGGTGGCTTCCCGCCTCACCCGCTATCGGTTGTTCAAGTTGCAATGCAAATTCTTGTCAACGAGGGATGACGCATGACGCGCAAAATACAAAGACTCTGCAAGAGAACGAGCAATTGAAGACCCAGGTGGCGGAACTTCAGAAAGAGAACGGCCAAGTGGGAAATGATCTCGAAACAATGACAGCTAGTCGCGATGCGTTGACGAAAGAGAACGAGAAACTTAAGGCGGAGATTAAGGCCCTGAAAGCCAAGGGCTCGGGAAAGAAAGCTGTAAGTCGAAAGCGTCGTCGGAGCTAAGAGTCCCTGTAGTTTCAAGATACGCCGCGGTTTGGAGCGCGCGAACCAGTTTCAGTTTTTCATGGTCAGAAAAGGGAGGTTTGGAAATGAAGACGTTTGAGGTGAAATTTCGCTATCAAGATCGAAATGAAGGAACAGCGGAATCGACGGTCAAAGTGGAAGCGTCGAATCTTCCTGGAGCGGTGGGTAAGGCGACCCGTGAGTTCGTGAAAGGCTTGGACCGAAAGCAGAGATTCGATATGAACAAGAATGGACTCGAAATTACGGCCAAGCCCGCCGGCACAGAAACGAAGGCGCAGGCAGAGACCTCCGACGAGGCCGCCGCGGATTGAGAGGTCAGCACGAACAGGGGCAGTGATTGGATACTAAGGAGGCGGTTGCGACAGCAATCTCGATAGTTTCGGGGCTGTGAGTGCGAATGACGCCATTCAAGAGAATGGCGCTCCCAGGTACCACCGACGTAATTTTAGGCAGGCTTTGGTTGTATCTTTTCTATTTGCTCGGCCCAGGACGCTACTGTTTCCGCCAACTCTTGCAGCACCTCGGCGTCGTTTCTTCCTGACCTCTTCAGCACATGAAAGGAATGATCTGCCGTTTCAATGACATGCAGCGTCGCATGCGACCCGAGCCTCGTGCAGACGGGACGCAGCAAGTTGAGATCGGCAAGGGTATCCCGGGTTCCCTGCAGGAATAGCATCGGCGACGTAACTTTCGCAAGGTGGTCCGCGCGTTTTGTTCCCGGGCGGTTGGGCGGGTGCAGCGGAAACCCAAAGAACACCAATCCTCGCACGCCATCCAGCGGATGCTGTGCCGCAGCCTGCGAAGTCATTCGTCCTCCCATGGACTTGCCTCCCGCGAACAATGGCAGCCCGGGAACGGCCGGAACGCGCCGGCGTTGCTCCATGTAGGGAAACTGGTATCGAAACGTGGCCACACTCACGCTAGCCAGTGCGCCGGCCAGGTTCGCCATAAACGGGTGACTCATGCCCGCCCCAGCGCCGTGCGCCAACACCAGGAGCCGCCGTCCTTTCGCCGGCCTGGAGAGCAACGCCGATACCTCGCCTCCGCCCTCCACGCGAAATCGTAGCTGTTGGACCGCCGCCATTTCGCCGCGATTCTAGCAGAAGCCAGACTTACCCCAGTAGACGGTTCCTTCGGGTGGCTAATTAAGAGGAGTCGAAGAGAAGAGCACTTAGGTCTCGCTCAGGGGGAAATATCGCTTTCAGCGAAATCTTGGTGCGGAAGGAGGGATTTGAACCCCCACGGCCTTTCGGCCACAAGATCCTAAGTCTTGCGCGTCTGCCAGTTCCGCCACTCCCGCAGTGGTGGTTCCATTCTACAGGGTAGGGAAGAGCGGCTCCACCGGGATTTTGCGAGCGAGCTCCAGGCGGGCGAGGGGCCCCGCGATGACGCTGGATTTGAGCAATAGGTGAGTGCATAATACGGTCGTTAAGAAGAAGATTGCTTGGCCCGTCTCCCGCCAGGCGAATGCGCCCAAGCTGTAAAGCGTGCGCGTAAGCCGTCGCTGCTATGAGGGCAGCGAAATGATCATTCAAGAGCGCGGCGATCATCTTATCTTGATTCGCCAGACGGACCATGCGGTCCTGTCGGGATATTTTGCGCGCGAATTGGGAAACGAAAACTTCGCGCGGTCCGAACCTGAGGAATCCGTTCGGCTTGCGGCCACGGAGCACGACAACGGATGGAACGAGTGGGAGCTCCAGCCGCACATCGATCCCGTCACGTTTTTGCCTTTCACTTTCATGTCGCTGCCCACCCAACAGCACATGGATCTCTACCAGCGAGGTATTGAACGTGTCGTCAAAGTAGACCGCTACGCCGGTCTGCTTGTCAGCATGCACTGCGCGGGCCTTTACGATAAAACGCGCGCCACCATGCCGGGATTTTCCGCCAAGTACGTGAAGTCCCAGGAAGCACCTTTGGTTACCGATTTCGTGCAAAGACTGCGGCTCCAGCAATTGCGGCTGAAAGTGGATCTTCGCGCTGATGCCGCGACGAAGAATTTTGCGGATGAAAAATGGTTGCAGGCCAACGCTCTGCGCCTGGAAGCGCTGGACCGTCTCTCCCTGTACTTTTGCCTTGGCCCCATGGAAGCGGCCACCATTGACGCGGTACCCTCCAACTATAGTGGCGGCGAAGTGGACTGGGACCTGCAGCCGGAGGAGAACCACGCGGCGACGCTGGAACCCTACCCTTTCCGGCGCGACCCGCTGGAAATCAGCATACTGGCGCGGCGAATTCCAAAGCGCCGCTATGCGGATAATCTGGAACTTCAGAAAGTGCTGGCCCAGGCCCCCTATTTCGGGCAAAAATTCACGTTACAGGCCCGAGGTTCACGAACGCAGGCGAGAGCCGGGGCCCGCGCCTAAGCGAGCGACTCCCTCGGCGTGTGTCCCCGATGGCTTGTTTTTGTTATGTTCCGGGTCACGTTCCGGGATGCGTGGCGCGCTCGATACTTTCTGCAATCCGCAGGATCACCAGTGTCAGCTCCAGCAAGACTCGCGTGACGAGAATTCCGACAAACAGCGACACGATCCCTACGACCAGATTGATCAGCCCGTCCGCGGGAGATTGTTGATAACCGAGCACGACACGAGCCACGACCAAGATCCCGCCGAAGATGATGCCGAGAATGTACAAAAGCTTTACGATGCGGCGAGTGAGTTGGTGCTGAAACGAGAAGTCGAAGAGTCCCGTAAAGAAATTCTTTTCTTCGGGCATGCGGCCTCCTTGGCACACAAATCCATTGCGATTGCCGGGATATTACAGTTAGTAAGACAAATCCATGCTGGAAGTCAAGCGAAGGGCGGCAGCCGCAAGGTTGCATCCTCGCACCGGAGAAGAGAAGGCTGCAAATTATTAAACCAAGAGGAGCGGCGCCTTTCCTCTTGACAATCCCGCCGCCCGCGTACATCTTGATTGGCTTCGCTGTCGGTCCTGCCCGGCAATGTGGAATTGCAGGAGCGAATTCTCGCACTTATGACCAAGGTCCGGCTCTGCTTTCACGATCGCTGCTTTGATGGCACTGCTTCGGCGGCTCTCTTTTACCGGTTCTACCGCGAACGATTTGACCAGGCGGCCGAGTTCGGCTTCACGGGAATGACGCACCGGGCCGCGCAGCCATGGGAAGCCGGGCTGTTCGATGGCGACGAAAACGTCATCGTGGATTTCAAGTTTTCGAATTCGCCGAAAGTGACTTGGTGGTTCGACCATCACCAGAGCGCGTTTCTGACGCCCGCCGACGCCGAACAATTCCGCAAGCAGCCCGGCGCGCAGATGTTTTACAAGCCGGATTACAAATCTTGCACCAAGCTCATCGCGACGATCGCAAAGGAAAAATTCGGTTTTGACACCAAGCCGCTCGAAGACCTGATTCATTGGGGCGACATCATCGACGGAGCGCAGTATCCGACGGCGCAGTCAGCCGTCGAACTATCCGAGCCGGCCACACAGCTCGCGCTGGTGATTGAGGCGGCGCCGGAAAACGGCCTGCCGGCACGGATTATTCCAGAGCTCGCTTACAGGCCGCTCCGCGAAATGGTGAAGCTTCCGCTGGTGGCCAAGCATCTGGGGCCGCTCTTGGAACGGCACCGCAAATCGATTGAAATCCTGCGCGAGCGGATTGAAGCGCGCGACGGAGTTATCTTTTTCGACGTCAGCGATTTGGATCTGGAGGGCTACAACAAGTTCATTCCCTATTTGCTGCATCCGGAATGCGTTTATTCCGTGAGCGTCAGTGCGTCGGCGGTGCGCGCGAAAGTTTCTCTGGGCACGAATCCTTGGAATCAAGCGGAGGCGAATCAGAACCTGGCTTCCCTGGCGGAAGAATTCGGCGGCGGCGGCCATCCACGCGTGTCGGCCATCTCGTTCGAACCTGGAGAGGTGCTGCGGGCGCGCGAGGTCGCGCGTGGCCTGGCGTCCACGCTGCGCCGAAAATAGTGCGTAAATCGCGGGTTGCGTGCGTGTCCTTATGTTCGACAAAATTGTTTGTCCCATGTAAAATTCTAAAATCAACCGATGGACCGGTAGCTCAATGGTAGAGCAGCTGACTCTTAATCAGCGGGTTGGAGGTTCGAGTCCTCCCCGGTTCACCAAACTTCCCGTTTTGTTCTTTCTTTTCAACTAACTAAGTCCTGCGCCTCATCAAGGTCACAATCCGAATTTGGGTAGTCCTCTAATTCTGCAGAGCACTACCCGAATTTGCCCTGGTTTGACACGCTTCAAGGGTATCTGGTTAACTGCCAAGTCGTCGTGATCGGATACGGAGCCATGCCGTGAATACTCGTCGAAAGTTTCTGACGCAGGCCGGAGTCCTGGCTGCGGGCACCATGGGTGCGTCTGCTCTCCCGGCCGGCGAGAAAACATCGGACCTGTTTGCGCCGGAGACCGTGAGCCTGTGCGGCCAATGGTGGTTCCGGACTGATTCTGGAAACGTTGGTAAGGAGCAGCGTTGGTACGGAAGCGATGAGTCCATCGGTGCCTGGCGCAAAGTGCGCGTGCCTCACACTTGGCAAGTTGACCCCGCTTTTGTTGACTATCGAGGTGTCGCCTGGTATCGGCGAACCTTCGACGCTCCGAGTGAATGGCAAAACTCCGCGGTGCGGATCGAATTCGAGGCCGTATTCCATTCAGCGACAATCTGGATAAATGGGGAACTCGCTGGAGAGCATGTGCGCAAGGGTTACACGGCGTTCGTGCTTGATATCACTCACCTGAGTTGACAATGCATTCAATAGCAATATGCTGCCCCGGGGACGTTCCAGTGATTGGGCGCATGACGGAGGCATCTATCGGCCGGTGCAACTGCTCATCACACCGAAAACTTTTGTGGAGCGCGTTGACCTCGAAGCTTTTCCCGATCTCGCCAGCAAGGACGGCAAGCTTACCATCACGGCCCATCTCAGAAATGCGAGTTCGAAGTCGTGGATGGGACGAGTCTTTTTTCGCGTCGTCGACGATGAAACGGGACTGACAGTTTTGACCAGTTCAGATACTCCGAGTCTTACCATTAAGAGCGGGGAAACCCAATCACCAAGATTCGAAGCCACGCTGCCCAAAGCGAAGTTGTGGCATTTCGATCATCCGAATCTCTATCGGCTTATTTTTTCAATCGCACGCGGAGAAGAGACTCATCGACTCGCAGTTACATTCGGGGTCCGGAAATTAGAAGCCAGGGGCAGCGAGTTCTATTTGAACGGGGAGCGCGTGCGGCTGATGGGTGTCGAGCGCATGGCGGGGAGCAATCCAGAATTTGGAATGGCCGAGCCCGGCCACTGGATCACCCACGATCATGACGACTTGAAACATCTGAATTGCGTCTTCACACGCGTTCATTGGCCTCAGGATAAAAGGGTTCTCGACTACTGTGACCGGCACGGCATTCTCATGCAGACCGAAATTCCGGCGTGGGGCTACGACACATTTGGTGGCATGGGAGCCGAGCCTCATACCGATATCATGGAAAATGGTTTGGAACAGTTGAGGGAAATGATCGCGCGCGACCGGAACCACCCCTCAGTTGTGGTCTGGGGTCTTTGCAATGAGATTGCTGGCCAAAATCCTCCCGCGTATCAATTTGCCAAACATATGCTGGAGGAGGCGAAGAGGCTGGATCCTAATCGGCTTTGTTCTTATGCTTCAAATTCCTTGGGCGAAACTCCGGAACGCGACGCAGCTGGATTGATGGACTTCATCGAAACAAATGAATATTTCGGAAGCTGGGCTCCGGGATCTCCGGTGGCGGTGGCCAAACATTTGGATGACCTTCACGCCGCATTTCCCCGCAAGCCCGTGGTCATTTCAGAGTATGGGTACTGTGCTTGTACCGAGGATCGTCCGGAGGGTGACGAGCACAGGATCGAAATTCTGCGGTCACACGACGCGGCGATCCGCTCCAAGGATTTCGTGGCTGGCGCCATTTTCTTCTGCTACAACGACTACCGTACGCATGTCGGCGATCGCGGTGTTGGTGCGCTGAAGCACCGCGTTCACGGCGTTGTGGATGTTTGTGGGGCGCAAAAAGCTTCTTACGACGTGTTACGCCGGGAATCGAGTCCGGTCGAGTCGTTAAGCGTGGAGAACCATTTGAACGCCTTCCAACTGCGCCTAAAAACGCGCCACGATGTTCCGATGTACACTCTTAGGAGCTATAAGCTCAGGGGAACTTTCTATGGCGAAGGCGACATCCCGGTGGAGCGGCAGGAAGTAGAACTTCCCGAAATTGCCTCTGGCAGCGAAATCAAACTCGATCTTATTTTCGGCCAATCCGATGCACCACTTCATGTCAAATTTGATGTTTTGCGACCCACGGGTTTTTCGGCCTATTCCCGCGACTGGAAACCTTGAGTCACGATGGCAGCCTAAGGTAGCCGATTATGCGGAGACTTCTTGTAGGGTTTATCTTCTTTTTCTCGCTGCCACTGCATGCCGCGCAGTGTGACAACCTCTCAGCCTGGCTCGCCGATTCGCTGGTGAAGGTCTTTCCTGATAGCCCGGCAGTGACGTCAAAACCTGAACTGGCTCTGGTATCAGCCCGCAATGGTCACATCAGTTTGCAGCTCGCGTTGCGGTCTGAATCACGTCGAGTGATACGCGTGCGCGTTATTGCTCCGAGCTTGGGGCATGCCGCACTTAAGGTCCAGACTTACCGGATAGGAAACGTGACGGTGAACTCGCATCCTACCGACACACCCTTAGAAGAAGTGGTACGTTCGGAAGTGGGTCCCTACCCCGATCCCTTGTTTCCGCTCGAGAAAGAAATCCGGTTGGAGGCATCCCGCACCGAGACAGTATGGGTCTCCGTGTTCGCGCCGGCGGACGCGCGGCCTGGGATTTATAGGGCCACGGTCGAGATCGACGCCGGGAAACAGAAGCTAAGGCTGCCCTTTCAAGTAG
>WNGG01010504.1_pt1 | contig 10029 bp, 9 predicted proteins | sample 5400661 | NCBI WGS metagenome assembly WNGG01 (sample SAMN13153372, study PRJNA577476) | soil metagenome | isolation source: 100 cm soil or saprolite under Garry oak tree replicate 1 | place: USA:California | collected 2016-06-15
GTGTTCTGGAGGGCGACGCACGTGAGCCGCATGCTCCTCGACCTCAAGGAGCGGCTCGGCCGCCCGGTTTGACAACCCGTCGGCCCGCGGGCTAGCATGACCCGCTTCAACAAAGGCGCGCGGCGGCCTCGTTGGGCGGTTAGCTCAGCGGGAGAGCACCTGCCTTACAAGCAGGGGGTCAGTCGTTCGAATCGACTACCGCCCACCATGCTCTTCCCGCTCATCTTCCTGGATTTACAGCAGTTCCACTGACACGCCCAAGCCGGTCACCTCCACTGTCGTGCGCGCTGTGCGCAATATTGTGGGGCACCGGGTGACCCCCGAAGGCCCTTCCGTGATGCGGGTCGTGCCTCAGCTGTGGGACGAATGTTTTCAGGAGCACAATCCAGACGGTTGACGCTTCGGTGGGTTCGCGGTATAAGTCCTCTATCATGGGCGCGGTGCTCGGCGCCCCGTTCACCGACAATTGTTGCCCTGTTCGGCTGGCCGTGGCCCAGATACCGCACTACGATTGAATAGGGCGGATGAGAGCATCCCGCCAGGGAGCGCCGGGACAGGTGGCAATTCAGAAGAGACTGCAGGACGAGGTCCTCACCCTTGCGGAGGCACACTTCCTCGGCAAGCGTAGCGACATCTTCTGGATCACGAAGTTGGAGTTCTTGCGTCGGCACGAACTCGAGACCTCTCAACGCCAATCAGAAGTGACTTTCTCGGGCCGCTTCCTTCGGCAGACCTATGGACCAGTGTGTCCGGAGGTGTATGACAGTACGCGTCAACTGCTCGAAGCGGGCTTGCTTGAGGAAGACGCAAGGGGCAGAGCGAGAACGATCACGCCGCTCGGTGAGAGATTGTTCGCGACCCTTCAATCATCGATCGATGAGCCAACTCTTATCGCCATTCGCGATCTTTCGATCACGCTGAAGAGACTTACATTTGGTCAACTGAAGAGGAGAGTCTACGCGCTCGAGGTCAATTGGAACGGTAGGATGGTCCCGGTCGCTGATATCCCGATTGGCGCATGCATCTACAATCACCCTACGAATTGGCTACAGGTCGTCCCTACCGATGTGCTCAAATCGTTTCACGCCAGCCTCGAATCTAGCAAGCCGTGTCGCATCTCCGATGAAATTGAAAGCCTCGAGGAACTCGAAGAGGCCTTGGCCTAGAAGGAGAGGTAGAACGAGATGAAGATCACTTGGTTCCTCTCCGTGCAAAAGGCGCAAGGCTCCTGCTGGCGTTCTGCTGGTAGCAACTCGAAGCACTCCTCACAAACAATCCAGCTGACGTAGTACGGCTTGATTCCGGAGTAGCCGAACCGGATGCCTGGCAGCATGCCGGGCTGTCCCGAGCCGATCGGGTCGGCAAGAACCCTTCGCATGAGCTCGACGAGGATCTTGCCCTCGCCGGTGCCGCGAAAGACCTCGATCTTCTCGAGGAAGCGCTCAGTGAATTTTGGCTGGTAGTGCATTTTGACTCATTGCCGACGTAGATTCTCAAGTTCAACGCTAGGCCAAGTCCGGCCCCCGACGCCCGCGCGGCGGAAGGAGCGGGAAGGTTACCTCAGGCCATCGAGATCCGACGCCATGCTCCGGCGGGGATACATTCTCATCGCGTCCATGATGCGGGCCGCAATGTCTTCAATCGTGCCTTCGAAGAACAGGTGAGCCTCCACCTTTTTGCCATCAAGGTAATCATGCACGTGCTGCCCGCTCTTGGTGTCCAGGTCCCACGAGTAGAGCTCGGTTTTTTCACCGTTGCAGAGCTTGATCGTGTACTTCTGGAGAACACCTGAGGGGTCGTACTCTTCCACGACGAACAGGAAGAAGATCTTCTCACCGGCCACGATCTTCGGCGCCGCGCTAAGCATCCACATAATGCTCTTGGAATACTCATCCCAGTTGTCCCGACCAACGCAAATCGTCTCTTCATCCACGGTCACGGTGAGTCCATGTTGCAGAAATTGATCCGCGAGAGTGTTTAGGACCTTGAGCCGTGAATCGAAGACCAGTGGTCTCTCCAGCATCATAAGGCCCGCCGGCGTTGTAGTAGTCCCAGGTCAGCCGCCTCTTGCACCGACTCCATGTCCACGGTCTGCCAAAATCCCCCGCTCCCGACGTTGGCGGGTCACCGCCTTCGGCTACTCTGTGATGTCCACAGCGGTCAGGCCCAGGCAGCGCCACTTCCCCAGCCTCTATGCCGCGGCCGCTTGACGCCCCCACCACCTTCTCCGCAAAATGCGCTGAAGTTACGAACAAAGACTCTATGCTCCGATGGCGGCCAGGCGGATGAAGGCCGCCGGCGATCCCGCGGTCGCCCTCCGCGCAGAGTAAAATGCCAGGGCATGGAATCGGAGCGCGATCGCTACCTCGACCTCCTGGGCAAGTGTCTGACCGCGTCTCTCTACGACGAGAGCGCCTGGAGAATCGTGGAGCGCCCGCGCACCGACACGCTGACCCTGAAGAGACCTGCGAAGCTGCTGCGAACGCTCGTCAAGGCCCTGACCCACTCCGCCCTCGAGCGGCGATCAAAAATGATCGTGCAGCGAAGACCGTTCGATGAGGCGACCCGGCGGGACGGCCGGGACTGGCCGTTCTTCGGCTACACGATGGTGGGGCTGCGCCGCCTCGAGAACGTCCGCTTTTGCGTCGAGGACGTCCTCGCACGGCGCGTCCCGGGGGATCTGCTCGAGGCGGGGGTCTGGAGAGGCGGGACGGCGATCTTCATGCGCGCCGTCCTGAAGTGCCATGGGGTGAACGACCGCATCGTCTGGCTCGCCGACTCCTTCGAGGGGATGCCGAAACCGAATACCGAAGCCTATGGCGCGGACGCCGGGGACGATCTGAGCCACCTGAACTATCTCAGGGTGTCGCTGGACCAGGTCAAGGCCAATCTGGCCCGATTCGGCCTCCTGGACGACCAGGTCCGTTTTCTCAAGGGATGGTTCCGCGACACTCTTCCCGGCGCCCCGATCGAGCGGCTGGCGGTCCTCCGGCTGGACGCGGACCTGTACGATTCGACGCTGGACGCCCTGCGGGCCCTCTACCACCGGGTGAGCCCCGGCGGGTACGTGATCGTGGATGACTACCAGTCCTGGCGGTCCTGCCGCAAGGCCGTGACCGATTTCCGGGCCGAGCAGGGGATCGACGCTGAGACCAAGTTGATCGATCGGGACGGGGCGTACTGGCAGGTGACCCCTCGCTAGCCGGCCTCCCGGCCAGCCACGGTCCGGAACCAGCTCCCCTAGACCGCCCGCCTGACTCTCGGGGTCCTGTGAAAGAAGCCCACGGGAGTGCGCCACTTCATGGCGACCACCCGGTCGGCGTCGACCGGCGGGACGATCGTCTGGTGCGGCCGCCGGGACGCGCGGTGGCCGCCGACGATGCGGGCACCGCACCCCGGTCTACAGCCCGGTTCCCCCACCCAATACCGAACCCGGGGTTGACGGAACGACCGGACCTGCGCCGAGTTCAGGCCGAACTTCTCGGCGAGCGTGGTGCCCAAGGGTATGAGCTGGAGCGAGAAAGCGATGGCCGCGCTCGACCCTTACTGTCTTGGCAAAACCTACGATGAATGCATCGCAGCCGGGGCCAAGCCAGCACCCAAGTTGCAAGGGAGCGCCTGTACTGGAGGCCCCGGATTTTCTTTTCCGTTCGAGGGAGAGACTCATCTGACCTTTCGGTGGTCTGAGGGAAAGTGGGAGTTCGAGGCGGAGAAGGGAGACAGACCTGTACCGCCCCACGCCGTAACGAAGGAGTCATAGGAGGAAGCAGGAGCGACAAGAAGTGGTACGGCGGCGGAATGTACAGCATCACGCCGACGCGCGGGCCCTGCAAGGGCACGGAGGTCTTCTACGGCAAGGTCTGGATCAAGGCCGAGCACCGGCGCCGGCACTTCCCGCTCGGGCCGGGCTTCATCCAGGCGAAGAAGAAGCTCGCCGGCATTTACGCCGACCCCGAGAAGGCGCTGCAGGAGCGCCTGCGGAAGAAGGTCCGGATCCTGACCTTCAAGGAACTCGTCGAGGAGTTCCTGGCGAACTATCGAAGCCGCGGCGGGACCGGCTACTACAGGGACATCCTCAAGGTGCCTCTGGATTTCTTCGGCACCCGGCCGGTGACAGAAGTCACGGTGCCGGACGTCGACCGCTACCTGGCGCGCCGGCGGGACGAGAAAACGAAGGGCATCCCCCGGAAGATCAACGATGAAATCGTAATGGTCGGCGCCGGGCTCCGGCGTATCAGCGAGTCGACTCTTCGAAAGGAGCTCATCGCCGTCGGGACCGTCTTCCGATGGTCGGAGCGCCGCGGCCTGGTCGGTCGCAACTCGATCGCGCGCGTCGAGAAGCCGCAGGAACCGGGCGACCGCAGCATCGCCGTCCTCGACAAGGACCAGGAGAAGAAGCTCCTGGACACCTGCCCGATATGGGCGAGGGACGTTGTGGAGTGGGCCCTCTACTCGGGGATGCGCCGCGGCGAGGTCCTCGGGCTCCGCTGTCGCGACATCGACCGAGCACGAGGTGTGATCCACGTCCTGGGCACGAAGACCGGAAAGGTGCGGAGCGTCCCGCTGGCACTCAGCGCGAAGCTCGCCGCCATCCTCGAGCGGCACCCCAGGCGCACGGACACAGAGCTCATCTTCCGTGAGCAGGACGGGAGGCCGCTCGACGTTGACGTGCTCAACGGCGTCCTCGAGGCCGCCGCCAAGGCCGCCGGGATCCCCAAGGACCGCGGCGTCCTTTGGAATCGGCTGCGGCACACCTGGGCCACTCGCCTGGCTGGGAGCGGCAAGGCATCCATCTTCGAGATCGCGAAGTGGATGGGGAACAGCGCGGCGATCTGCGAGCGGCACTACGCCGCGTACGTGCCCGGAGCGCACGACAGGAGCGTGGGCGTGCTCGACACGGTGCCCTCAGTTCCTCCCCCGAAGCGGGACAAGAAGCGACCTCCCGTGGACGCCTGGGTGACCCCTGAAGGAGCCGCGGTTGCCTAACTTCCGCGCTTCTGGTACATTGCGAACTTCGGTAGCCGCCTTACAAGCAGGGGGTCACTGGTTCGAATCCAGTATCGCCCACCATTGGCCCCCGGCTCCATGCAAGGGCGCGCCGAGTGTCCCACCCGGGTGCGGGGTCGTAGTTCAGCTGGTTAGAACGCCGGCCTGTCAAGCCGGAGGTCGCGGGTTCGAGCCCCGTCGACCCCGCCAATTTTCTCCAGCGCCATGCAGGATCGAGTCGTCCTGGAACGGTCGCACGACGGAGCGGTCCTGCGCGTCATCCTCGACGCGCCGCCCGGGAACATCCTCGACATCGCGACACTCTCCGATCTGAACCGCAAACTCGCGGCCGCGGGGAGCGAGCCCGCCCTCAAGGCGATCGTCTTCGAAGGGGCCGGCGACCACTTCTCCTATGGTGTGAGCATCGAGGAGCACCGCCCCGGGACGGTCGAGGAGATGCTGCGGACCTTCCACGGTCTGTTCAGGACACTCCAGCGGCTCGACCGGGTCCTCATCGCTGTCGTACGCGGGCGGTGCCTCGGTGGTGGACTGGAGCTGGCCTCCTTCTGCCACCGCGTCTTCGCGCACCCCAGGGCGCGGCTGGGGCAGCCGGAGATCAACCTCGGAGTCTTCCCTCCCGCGGCGTCGGTCATCCTTCCTCTGCGCTGCGGCCAGGCGGCGGCCGACGAGATCTGCCTGACCGGCCGGACCTATTCCGCCCGGGAGGCGCTGAGGCTGGGGCTCATCGACGAGGTCGCAGCGGATCCCGGCCGCGCGGCCAGCCGCTGGATCGTGAAGCACATCCTGCCGAAGAGCGCCGCCGCGCTCGCCCGGGCGGTCAAGGCTGTGCGCCTGCGCTACGGCGCTGCCATCGACAACGACCTGGCGGTCACGGAGAGGATCTATCTCGAGGACCTGATGCGCACGCACGACGCGCGGGAGGGGATCGAGGCGTTCCTCGCGAAGCGGGCGCCGAAGTGGAAGGACCGCTGACCCGGACCGGTTCCTAGCTCACGACGCGCTTCGTGAACTGAAAAACGTCCGGCCGGTTGTAGTGACCGGTGACGTCGAGGGCCATGCTCTCTCCGGGGATCGTTCCGAGGTCGAGGTCGGCGACGAGGATCTCTTCGCGGTCGAACACCGGACCCGCCAGGAGCGCCCCGTCCGGCCCGATGATGCACGATCCTCCTGCGCACACGAGAGTGTCGGGCTTCCCTTTCAGCTCCGGCGGCAGCTCGAGGTCCGCGGGCAGGTCGCGCGCCGCCGTGATCAGGCCCCCCGCCAGAACGAAGCATCGCCCCTCGAAGGCGTAGTGACGGCTCGCGACCTGGTACATGTCGCGAACCGTCGGCCAGTTGGCGACGTGGATCTCCTCGGCCGACTCGTGCATCGCCTGCCGGGCGAGCGGCATCCAGTGCTCCCAGCAGATGAGCGAACCGACCCGGCCCGCGGAGGTCGCGACCGCCTCGAGCCCGGAGCCGTCCCCCTGCCCCCACACCAGCCGCTCGGCATGTGTCGGGACGAGCTTGCGATGGCGGCTCAGAAGGGTCCCGTCCGACCCGATGACGAGGTTGGTGTTGTAGAGGGTGCCGTGTCCGGGTCCGGAGACGACGCGCTCGTGCACGCCGACGACCACGACCACTCCCTGCTCGCGCGCCGCGGCCCCCAGCCGGTCCGTGACCGGACCGGGGATGACCGCGCTGTTCTCGACCAGCCGGGCGTACGCCCGCTTGGCCGGGGGGTGATCCCAGAAGGCCGCGCCGGGGCAGAGGTCGAGCCAGGCGGGGTAGCCGGGAAGCCAGGACTCTCCGAACGCAACGAGCCGGGCCCCCTTCCGGGCGGCCTCCTCGATCAGCCGGACCGCCTTCTCGAGGGATCTGCCCAGGTCAAGGAAGACAGGGGCCGCCTGGGCGATCGCCACCCTCACTTTTCGTTCCGCCATGTGAATCCCCCGCGAATGGACCGCATGATGATAAGCCAGCGACAACCGGGTCACCAAGCGGGTTTCGAGGGGACCGCAAATATCCGAGTCACAATATGAAATCCGGTTGATCCGGTGCACCTTTGGGCGTATATCACTAGGCGTCGAGGAGACACCGTGAGTCGATTGAACGCTGAATTGAAGAGACTCCGCAAGGGCGTTGCCGCCGCTTGCGCCATGGTGTCTTCTGCGGCCTGTTGCTGCTGTTGTTGTTGTCGGCCTACACGGCCGACCGGCGGCAGCGGGCATGGAGGGTCTTTAGAGTAATCGGGACGACGTAGAAGGCCCTCCAGGAAGTTGGAGGAAATCTCAACCCCACTGCCACCGGCAGCGGGGTTTTTTATTTTTCGGGCACTTTTTCCAGGCCGTGGATGTCGGCCAGGACCGGCGAGGAGGACAGGCGTGAACGTGATTCAGACGATGACCGAGATTGACCCGACAGAGATTCAGCGAGTCTCGAACGCGTTCGAGTCGAAGACCCCCCAGGACGTGCTGCGCTGGGGGATCGAGAAGTTCCGGGGCGGCCTCACGCTCGCCTGCTCCTTCGGCGCCGAGGACGTGGCGCTTCTGGACATGGTCGCCCGCATCGACTCGACCGTTCCGGTCTTCTTCCTCGACACGGACTACCTCTTCCCCGAGACCTTCGAGGTGCGCGACCGGATCATCGCGAAGTACGGGGTCCGGCCGGTCGCGGTGAAACCGCTCCTGACGATCGAGGAACAGTCGGCGCTGCACGGGCGGGACCTGTTCGGGCGGCAGCCTGACCTGTGCTGCAAGATCCGCAAGGTCGAGCCGTTGAAGCGGCATCTCGGCGGCTTCCAGGCCTGGATCACCGGCATCCGCCGCGACCAGGCGCCGACGCGCGCCAACGCCGGCCTGGTCGAGTGGGACAAGCTGTTCAACCTGGTGAAGCTGAACCCGCTGGCGCGCTTCACGTCGGCCGACGTCTGGGCCTACATCCGCGCCAACGACGTTCCCTACAACGTACTGCACGATCGCAATTACCCGTCCATCGGCTGCTATCCCTGCACGCGGGAGGTCAAGCCGGGCGAAGACGCGCGCGCGGGCCGGTGGGCGAATTTCGCGAAGAAGGAGTGCGGGCTGCACACGGAGGCGGGACCCGGCTCGCCGGTGCCGCAGTCTCCGACGCCGGCGGAGTGATCCGCCGACGGTGCGACAGCGCTCCGGGAGGTCGTGATGCCGATCGATGAGGCCGTCAAGACAGCGGCGCCGGCCCGCCGGTTCGCCTCGGCGAAGGACATCGAGGAGTTCGTCTCGGTCCTCGAGGCCTTCGAGCGGGGCGTGATCGGGCCGGACGAGTTCCGCACCTTCCGCCTGACGCGCGGCATCTACGGCCAGCGGCAGGACGACGTGCAGATGATCCGCGTCAAGATCCCGCAGGGGGTCCTGAACGGCGACCAGCTGCGCGCCCTCGCGTCCGTGGCGCGGGAGCACTCGCGTGGCTTCGGGCACGTCACGACGCGCCAGAACGTGCAGTTCCACTTCGTCAAGATGGCGGCCGTCCCGCAGGCGATGGACGCCATGGAGAAGGCCGGACTGACGACGCGCGAGGCGTGCGGCAACACGGTGCGCAACATCACCGCCTGCCCGATGGCGGGCGTGTGCGCCGACGAGCCGTTCGACGTCACGCCGTACGGCGAGGCGCTGACCCGCTTCTTCCTGCGCAACCCGATCTGCCAGGCCCTGCCGCGCAAGTTCAAGATCGCGCTCTCCGGCTGCCCGACCGACTGCGCCATGGGCGCCATGCACGACATCGGTATCATCGCGCGCACCCGCGAGGTGGAGGGACGGCGCGAGACCGGATTCAAGGTCGTCATCGGCGGCGGGCTGTCGGTGTCGCCGCAGAACGCCTGGGTGCTGCACGAGTTCCTGCCGCCCGAGAGGCTCCTGCCCGTGTGCGAGGCGATCGTGCGCGTCTTCGACCGCACCGGCAACCGCAAGAACAAGGGGCAGGCGCGGATGAAGTACGCCATCCGCAAGCTCGGATTCGAGGCCTTCAGGGCGGAGATCGAGAAGGAGCTGCAGGCCGTACCGGAAACGCGCGACCCGGAGGCCGGCCGGTACGTGGAGGACGCCCGCCCGGCGCGCCCCGGCGTCTCTTTGGACCTGCACGCCCGCATCGCCGGCTCGGGTGTCCCCGTCTTCCGCGCCTGGGCGGCGACCAACACGCGACCGCAAAGGCAGCGCGGCTACTCGATGGCCTTCATCACACTGCCGCGCGGCGACGTCACAGCGGCGCAGTTCGAGGCGATCGCCGGCATTGCCGAGACCTACGGCAACGGCAGCGTGCGTACGGCGCAGGACCAGAACATTCTGCTGCGCTGGGTGAAGAGCGAGGATCTGCCCCCCGTGCACCGGGCGCTCGAGGCGATCGGGCTGGGACGCGGCGAGGCGGGACGCCTGCTCGACCCGACCTCGTGCCCGGGGGCCGAGTCGTGCAAGATCGCCGTGACCGGCTCGCGCGAGCTGGCGCTGGCCGTGCAGAGCACGCTGACCGCGGCGGCCGGCAACGGCGGGGAGGACCTGGTCGAGGCCGCCGCCGATCTGCGCGTCAAGATCAGCGGCTGCCCGAACTCCTGCGGACAGCACCACGTCGCCGGCATCGGCTTCCACGGCGCCGCCCGCCACGTGAACGGCCGGGCGGTGCCCGCCTATCAGATGTTCCTGGGGGGCGGCGTGGACGGCGACGGGGCCCACTTCGGCCGGCGCTCCGCGAAGATCCCGGCCCGCCGCGTTCCCGAGGCGCTTACCCGCCTTCTCACGCTGTTTCGCGACGAGCGGCAGCCGGACGAGAGCGCGCTCTCCTTCTTCAAGCGCGTCGATCTCGATCGCGTCAACACCGTCCTCGCCGACCTCACGACCTACTCTGAGGCGGACCTCCAGGCCGATGACTTCAAGGACATCGGCTCCGATACGCCTTTCGAGATGGAGGTCGGCGAAGGAGAATGCGCGACGTAACAGCCCGTCCGGGGCCCCCAAACCCGTCGTAGTCGGGGCGGCGGGGGGGCCGCCGCGTCGTGCCTCGTATTCGCTCGCGCGGG
>WNGG01025568.1_pt1 | contig 10029 bp, 12 predicted proteins | sample 5400661 | NCBI WGS metagenome assembly WNGG01 (sample SAMN13153372, study PRJNA577476) | soil metagenome | isolation source: 100 cm soil or saprolite under Garry oak tree replicate 1 | place: USA:California | collected 2016-06-15
ACCGGCGCGGACCTGGCCCGCGCCGCGGGCCGCGCCGACGACGCCACCGGCGTCGGCCGGCGCGCGGCCCGCCGCTACCGCGACGCCCACGCCACCACCACGGCCACCGCCGACGCCCGCGGCAACGGCAATCCGGGCAACGGGTGGCGCAACGGGTACCAGCTGACCTCCACGGGAGCGAGTTCATGACCACGCGGACGATAGCCAGTCCAACGCGGCGGCCGGTACGCCGACTGATGCGGCGCCTTCGGCCGGACCGGGGCTCGACCACGGTGGAGATGGTCGGCTACTTCGCGCTGATGCTGGCCGCGCTGCTGGTCGGTGTGCAGGCCGCCGTGTGGGGGTTGGCCGAACTGTCCTGCCGGTACGCCGCCAACCACGCCGTGCAGACCACCCGCGTGCTGGGCGGCAGCGCCGACGCCGGCCAAACCGACGCCAGCACCGTCCTGGCGGCGATCGACGGGAACCTCGTCACCGGCGCGAGCATCCAGACCAGCCGCGGCCCCGCCACCGCCACCGTGACGGTCAGCGGCACCGCGGTGCAGGTGATTCCGTTCCTGCGCCTGCCGGTGCGGGCGACTGTCACCGCGCCGATCGAGAACCTCACCCCGATCCCCCGTGAGTTCGAAATTTCTGAAGGGTTCGATGGCGAGAACCGAAGTGGTGGGGGTGGCTGATGCTGCTGTTCGGATGCTTTGGTTCACGAACCGGATCGCGGTCGATGTCAGGTTGTCCTGTGGGCGAGGGTCAGCTGGGTGAGGTGGCGCTTGGTGATGTGGCCGTGGTGGTCCCGGTCGATGAGGTTGCCGAAACAGGCCGGCAGCCCGTCGCGGGCGGGTTGTGGCATGGAGCGGGTTGGGGAGTACGTCATCAGCAGATCCAGGTAACTGCGGGTGGTGTACGGCTGTTCCCACTCGTAGCGGCGGAATTGAGCCGGGCCGAAGCGATGGGAGCGGTCGATGTCGTTCGAGTCGTCGGGGATGTCGGCGGCGAGTTGTTGGCGCCATCCCGGCGTGGTGTTCGGGTCGAAGCGTTCGTAGCAGTCTTGCGCGTCGATGAAGAAGCGTTCGGTTCCGCCGGCGACGTGTTCGGAGTGGATCAGGGCGAGAGTGCCGTTCGGGCGCAGGATGTCAGCCGCTTTGTGAACGCGGATGTCGGGGTCGATCCAGTGGAACGCAGTTGCCGAGAGTACGAGGTCGAACGGCGTTGCTGGTGGTGTCCACTGCTCGAACGGGGACACGTCAATGGTCACGTTCGGGAATTGGTGCAGGTTGCGTCTGGCCACCGCTGCCATGTTGGGGCTGAGTTCGACGGCGACGATGGTGCAGCCGAGTTGCGCGAGAGGTCGGGTGGCCTGGCCGGTGCCGCAGCCGATTTCCAGGACGCTGGACTGCGCGGTCAGCCCGGCGAGTTGGGCGAGGTCGGCGAACAGTTGGGCGGGGTAGCCGGGGCGCGCCTGGTCGTAGAGTTCGGCGTCCTGGCCGAAGGTGGCGCGCAGAAGTTCACGGTCGGTATCGGTCACGGTGGGACATTACCTGTCAAGCTCGGCGAGGTCGGGGTGGTCGAGGACGGCGGTATACCGTTTGGCGCCCGCGACGGACATGCCGAACAGATCGCAGATGCGGCGCAGGTCGCCGCCGGTGGCGATGACTTCGTCGAGGATGCGGTCGGTGCGGATGACGCGGGCTGCGGTGCCGAGCACGATCGCGAGCCACCGTCCGCCGACCGGGGACAGGCCCAGAGCGCTGCGGTAGTGGATGAACAGGTGCGGGTTGGCGGTGTTGGGCCAGCGCTGGCTGCGGTGGTTGAGGTATGCGGCCAGCCGGACCCGGACCGGTTCGGCGAGCAGGATGGTCTGTCCGGTCAGGTGCAGCCGCCCGTCGCGGACGTCGGTGAGCTGGAGGCGGCGGATCTGCCCGGCGCGCAGCGCGTGGAAGGCCAGCAGCGCGGTCGATGCCCGGGCTGCCCGCCCGGCTTGCGTCCACTCCCACGACGCAACGACCTTGGCGCCGGCTTGGTAAACGGCGAGTCCGACGACGGAGGCTTCGACGAGTTCTGCGAGTTCTGCCCCAGCCGGGCCATCAACTCAGCAACCTGAGCCCGCAACGCCTCGACCATCAATCGAAGTTCCGCGTTCTCGGCGGCAAGCTCCTCATGGGACGGACGCGGATCAACGGACACCACACCATGGTCGGCAACCCAGCGCGTAGATCAACCAGCCACGCCGAAGACCTACCAGTCACATCCGGTCTAGGCTTCGGGGCCGTGGATGACGCGGCAGGCGGCCAGCGGGGCACCAGGGCCGTCGTCTCGGCGGATCTCGAAGGGTTCCTGCGAGCGAACTGGGGCGTGTGGCCTGCCGGGCCAGCGCCGGACCTGGGCGGTTCGAGCAATCTGAACCTGCTGGTCACCGACGGCCGGTCGCGGCAGGTGGCCCGGGTATACCGGCCGTTTGTGACCGGCCAGCGGGTAGCCGCCCTCCAGGCGGTCCGTCATCATCTCGCCAGCCACGGCGTGCCCTGCGCTGAGCCCATCCCGGCGGCCGGCGGCCGCGGCTGGGAGACCTTCGAGGGCCGGGCCGTGGAGGTCGAACCATACGTGGCCGCGCCGGCCGCGATGAACACCCTGACCCGAGTGCGAACGGGGCTGGCGGTGCTGGGGCGCATCCACGCGCTTCTGCAGGCGTTCCCATCCAGCCCGGCCGCGGCGGCACCCCGCTTCGCCAACTACATCGCCGCCGATGGCCTCGTGGAGGCCGTCGCCGCTGGGACGCGCCGCATCCGCGCCTGGCAGCCGACTCCTGCCGAGGCGCGGCTGGCTGACCTCGCCGATGAACTCGCCGAAACCCTCGCCCAGCACGAGCGGGACCGCCCCACCCAGCCCCGCCGGCAGCTCGTGCACGGCGACTTCTGGGACAACAACGTCCGGTTCCGTCACGGGCAGGTCGCCCTGGTCACCGACTTCGACTTCCTCGGAGACCACCCGCGAACCGATGATCTCGCGCTCACGCTGTACTTCACCAGCGTCGACCTCACCGACATCACCAGCGACCCCGCGCCACTCACCGAGCTGGCCGACGCCTACGAATCCGGCCTCGGCACCAGACTGTCACAGCACGAGCGGGCCGCCATACCGCTCGCCATGGCGCGGCAGCCACTGTGGTCCATCTCAGTCTGGGTGGCCCTCCTCGACGACCAAGACGCAGCCCGACGCCACCTCGCCGCCACCGCACCCGAACTCGAATGGGCACTGCAACTCACCAGCCGCATCGCTCAGGTCCAGGACGCGCTCGCCGAGGACACCTGAATAAGAAGCGCTACGCGTTAGAACTATCGGGACGGGGCACCTGGCCAGTTACCAGTCACGTACACGTGCATCTCGTACCCCGGATGCCGCATCTCCCGGCCGAATATCGCGGTCCGCGCATTTTCCACTACCTCACCCAACCGTCTAACGAATGGCTTTCCCTGGACTCACGCAATGAGATCGCAGCCGATCTTGCACGAACTTTGGCCACATAGTCGGTGCTCAACCAATCGCAGTGGGGCGACCGTACTCTCTTGCCGCGACATGCGCGGTCGTGCCGGGATGATCGCTTTGATCGTTCAGAGGCGGCTATTCGAGGTAGTTCACCGGCACGGCAGCGCGGCGGGGCTGCGGCCGACCTAGAAACCGGCACGCGGTGCGGGGCGTCTATGCAGTCATCCTTGCGGATGGACCCTGTCGGGCGGTCCGTTCACCCGGGCGCAGCATGTTCTTGACCGGCTCGGGAGGTCAGGTGCCAGCCGCGGCAGGAGGCGCAGCGGTAGCCGCGGACCTCCTGCCGGTTGGTGGGCACGCCATGCAGGTCGGCCCGTGCCCGGGCGCGCTCGGCGGCGGCGAGTGCCAGGACGACGTCTTTGCGCTCGCCGAGGCGGCGTTTGCCGGTGACGGAGCACACCGGATACCGGTGCCGGTCGCCGGCCCGGCGGCGCTTGCCGGCCGGCTGGCTGCGACGGTGGCGGCGAGGCATGCCTCGCCTCCTCTCATTGACGCGCCGGGCACGTGAACACGCCCGGACGCAGCGCCATACATAGACGTTTATCGATTTCTATGCGACGCGTCGGATGATGGAGATCTGGTTGGCCCACTGGGAGACCTTCGTGATCTTGACGACGTCACCAGTGTGTGGGGCTTGGATGAGCAGGCCGTCGCCGATGGCCATGCCGACGTGGCCGGGGTGTTGCGGGGTGCCGTTGGCGCCCGGGATGAACAGCAGGTCGCCAGCCTGGATCTGGCTCACGTCGGTGATCGCGGTACCGGCGTAGATCTGGTCGGTGGTGGTGCGTGGGATGGTGATGCCGGCGGCCCGGTACGCCTGCTGGACCAGCGCTGAGCAGTCGCAGTGCGTGCTGGGGTCGAGGCCGTGCGGGTCGGTGCAGGAGCCGCCGAAGACGTAGCTGGTGCCGAGCTGGCTCAGCGCCCAGAAGATGGCGGTGGCCACTGCGGGCGGGGTGCTGGGCGGGAGGGTGTAGTCGGTGGGCAGCGGCAGCCCGTCGCCGTTGGGTTGGCCGTCGCCGCCGTCACCGCCGCACGCGAACCCAGTGTCGGGACCCGCGCTGGGTCCGGCGCTGCTGTCCCAGAACACGCCGCCGCCGATGGCGTTGACCAGCATGGTGGCGTCGGACTCCCACTTTGCGATCGCATCCGGCGTCGCGCTGCGCTGCACCGCCTGCGCCGCCTCGGTCAGCGGCAGGTCCTGCCAGTTAGGGACGGTCAGCAGCTTGGCGAAGAACTGCTGGCTGGCGTAGACCGGGCCGTGCAGTTGCTGCGGGGTGCCCCAGCCTTGGCTGGGACGTTGCTGGAACAGCCCGATCGAGTCCTGGTCGCCGCCGGCCGGGTTGCTGAGGCTGGACTCCTGGATCGCGGTGGCGGTGGCGATGACCCAGCCGCGGACGGGGACCCCCATCTGGGCGCCGACCGACACGATGGTGGCGGCCATGGCGACCTGGTCGGGGTTGTAAGCGCCGATCTGTGGCCAGCCGCCGGCGGGTGCCTTGAGCGCGGGGCCGGCGGGTGCCGGCAGGCTGCACCCGGTCGCGCCGCCGCCGAACAGGGCGGCGCCGCCGAGCGCGCACAGCACGATGACGCCGAGGAACCCGGCGATGACCGCGGCGATGGCTTTGGTGGTCATCGCGTCACCGCCCCGACCGTCCGCACCTGGTACTCGGGTGCGGTGTGGGACGCGGCGTGGAGCGTGTGGTGTGTGGGCATGGAAGCCTCCAGAAACGAAAAAGGGCGCGCTGTGCGCGCCGATCACGGCGAAGCAGGGGTGGCAGGGGTGGGTCCTCGACGGTGCGCCGGTGGTGTGGTTCCTCGAACGCCCGCGCGACGGAAGGCGGCGGCCTGATGGGTGTACGGAACGCACGATCCCGCGTCGACGGAGCCGAGACGTGGCGGCGACCGCGGAACCGAGCTCGGCGGCATGGTCTTTGCGCGGTGGGTGTTCCCGCGACGGCATCGCCGAACGGCCGGTGGATTGGCGTGACCGTCCGCTGGGGGAGTCCTCCGCCCTCGGGTACCTCAGCCGGAGACCGCCGTGGTGACCGGTGGTTCCACGGCGACGGTGGCTGGGTGAGGCCGGGTAGTGCGCTCACCCAGCCAACGGTCGGCAGGGTTCAGGACGTGGTTGCTGGCGCGGTGGGTGCGGCGCCGTTGTGGTTGGTGCTGGTGGCCATCTGAACCATCCGCAGGGCGGGCGGGGTCTCGGAGTCGAGCAGGCCGTACTGTCCGGCAGCCCGCACGAACTCGACCTCGCGGCGGCTGTAGCCGTGGCGTTCCGCGACGGTTTTCACGTAGGTGCCGGCGCCCAGATCGGCCCAGACGTCCAGCCAGCGGCAGTAGGCGTCGGCGTCGACGGGGATGCGTTTCATCAGGTCGACCGGCGGACGCGCCGGCACACCGTCGGGTGCAGCCGGCCCGGTCCGCGGCTTGGCTTGTTGCTGGGCGGCTTCGGCAGCCTCGGCGGCTTGCGCGGCTTCGGCGGCGTGCCGGACGCGCAGCGCGGTGGCCACGCGCAGGGATCCGTCAGGGCATAGCTGGTGGTAGGCGGTGATCGCGGCGTCGACCCACACCAGGACGCCGAAGATGCCGGCGGGTTCGCCGCGCCAGGCGCTGTATACGGTGATCAGGACGCACACCCCGGCGGCGGCGTCGAGGGCGAGGAACACCAGGATCGGCCAGGGTTGGGGTTGGTGCAGGCCGGTGGGGGCGGCGGCCCAGTTGATCAGGTCGTGGGACGACAACGCGATCGGGGTGAGGATCACCACGGCGAGCAGGATCCCGACCGCGACGAGCAGGATGGTCATGCCGATGCGGGCGAGCGCCGAGGGCGGCGCGGCGGCCGGACTGGCGGCGCTGGCGGTCGGGTCCGGTTCCGTGCGGGTTGGGGCGGTGGCCGCCGGTGCGGGTGGGCTCAGCGGTGTGGACATGTGAGGGTTCACCTCCCGGGTGACGGCCTGTGCCGGCACCCGGGCAGGGCGCCGGCACAGGCATGCAAGGTGTGCCGACGCCCGGGCCGGGATGCGCAACATTGGCGCATCGGGCCGGCCGGGCGGCGATGGATGATAGAGCGCGCTGACGCGCATCGACTGCTGTCCGCGGGCCGTCCGGTGTGGACGGTGACTGCCGCGGAATGGGAGTGGTGGTGCGGTCCGATCCCGGGTGGACCGGCCTGGGTTCAGCGCGCGGCGCTGGGGTTGGGTGGTGCGGCGCGGTAGCGCTGGGGTCGTAGTTGGGTGCGTTCGGCGAAGCCCAGCTCGACCAGGCGTTTACAGGCGTTGATGATCGCGCCGCGGGACTTGGGCCGCCGCAGAACGTTGGCGAGTTCGGCTGGGCTGAAGTCCAGCCGTGGGTGGGCGTGCAGGTGGGCGAGCACCATGGCGCGCAACTGCCCGGCCCGCAGTGGCGGGCGTCGCGGTGCCGGGTACCGCCCGGTGGGCGGTGTCCGGCGGGCCGACCGCGGCCGGCCGTGCCGGCTCACGGGGTCCCTCGCAGGGCGGCGCCCGGGCGGGTGGACGTTCGGCGCTGGTGCGGCAGCTCGGGGTGCATCCCTCCTCCTTGTCGGTGGTGGTCGCATCGGCGATGTCGGCGCGGGTCGGCCGGCGTCGCGGGTGACCGCGCTGGTGCGGCCGGGGTCAGCGGCGGCTTGGTGTCCTGGCTGGCGAGGCGTTGCGGTCACGGCTGGGCATGGTGTGCGTGCCGGGCGTTCAGGCGGCGAGCTGCCCGACCACGGCGTGGCGGCGGGCGCCGGACAGGTACACCGGCAACCGGTCGGCGCCAGCGTGCACGGCGATGACCGGCCCGTCCAGGAAGGTGACCGCGTCACGGACGTATACCGGGTTGAACGTGACCGGTCCGGCCTCGCCGCTGACCGTGTCGAGGGTGAGGGACTGCTGGTAGATGGGTCCGCCGGTGGGGCTCGTCAGCGCGATGTCGAGGACGCCGCGCGGGTACGGGGTCAGCCGGACCCGGGCGTGCCGTGGCGCGCTGAGGCGGCGGACGAGGTCGATGGTGGCCAGCAGCGCATCGCGGGCCACGGTGTACACCGCGGTGTCGGCGGCGGCGAGTTCGCGGGCCCGTTCCAGGTCGGGGTACGGTCCCCGGCCGGCGGTCGCGGCGGAGACCTGGACCCGATCGGTGCGCCACAGCACGTGGGTGTCGTCGGTGTGGATGCGCACCGTACCGGCAGGGTCGGCGGCGCGCAGCAGCCGCGCGGCCCGGGCGGCGGCCGGGGCGGGCAGACGCACGTCGACCGGGGCCCCCGTGCGGCGCACCCCAGGTGCCGCGGTGGACGCGGTACCGGTCGGCGGCCTCGGCCACGAGCACGACGTCGCGGTGGTCGCGCAGCAGCTGCACCACCGCCAGGCCGGGCTGCGCGGGATCTGTGCCGGCCGCGGTGGCCACCCCGGCGACCAGATCACACCAGCCCTCGACCGGGCCGGTGGTGATCGGCTGTTCGCCGGGATGGGGCTGGCTGGGCGTGGGGCCCGGCGGCGCCGCCGTGGTGTCGAGACTGATGGTGGGACCTTCGTTGACGGTCAGGTGCAGCCGGCCGGCGTCGCTGTGCAGGGTGACGGTGGCGGCCTGGGCGGCCTTGCCGGCGGGTCGCAGGGCGGTCAGCGCGGCGATCAGTGTGTCCGGGGCAGCGCGCAGTTGTCCAGGCCGCCGTCGGCGGGCAGGTGCACGGATGCGGTGTCCTCGCCCGCAGCGCCGGCAAGGTTGAGGGTGTCCCCGGTGGTGTGCAGGTGCAGCAGGCGGGGGCCGGGCCGCCAGCGCGGTGGGATGGTGTAGGGCTGGATCGCTCGGGCCGCGGACAGCAGCCCGGACAATGCGACCCGGGTGGTCACCAGTCGTCTCCTCGCCAGTAGCGGTACGGCGGCACCCGGCACCGGGGTGGGCTGCCGGGCAGCCGCCGCACACGGTGGAAGGGCGTGCCGGGATTCCGGACGCCCGGTCTTTTGGGGAACTAGGCCGGGGTGTCGGCCAGCTCGGCGATCACGTCGGCGGCGTCGCGGACCAGCCGGGCCTGCGGGTGCTCCCGCAGGGCCCGGTGGTTGCCGTTGGATAGGGCGGACGTGACCGGGCCGGGGACCACCATCGTCGGGCGGTCCCTCCAGATCGCGTGGTGCACGATGTTCAGGGCTCGGCTGTCGGCGGCGGCTTCGACCAGGACGGTCCCGGCCGTCAGGGTGGCTACCAGCGCCGCGGTAGCGGTGTACCGGGCTCGGAGGGGTGTGGTGCCGGGTGGCCACGGGCTGAGCAGCATGCCGTCCCGGATGACCTGGTCAAACAGGTCGCTGTTGGCGTGTGGGTGGGCTGGTCGATGCCGGCCGCCAGCACGGCGACCGCCGCGCCGCCGCCGGCGAGCGCGCCGCGCAGGGCTGCGGTATCGATGCCGAGCGCGCCGGTGGACACGACGGCCCAGCCGGCGCCAGCCAGGTCGGTGCCGAGCTGCGCGGCGACGTGCATGCCGTAGCTGGTCGCGGCGCGCGCCCCCGACCACGGCCACAGCGCGCCCCAGCACGGCGGACACCGGCTGTGGCAGATCGTGGCGGACCCACAGGCACAGCGCCGCCCCGAGCCCGATTCCTGGTGCAGAGGCCAGGTCGGGCAGCTGTGCCGGCCATTCGTCATCTTCCGGGACGACGATCCGGGCGCCGGCGCGGGCCGTCTGCCGGGCGATGGCGGCGGCCTGCTCACGCAGCTGCGGGCCGACAGCGCCGGCGGGCAGGGCGCGGAGCATGGCGTCGGGTAGGTTCGCCGCGGCGAGCCGGGCGAGCGCGTCGACCGGCTGGTGCGTGGCGATGACCTCGACCAGCCAGGGTTGGCGAAGTGGGCCAGCCCGGCAAGAGCGGCCCGGGCGTAACGGACATCGTACAGGGTGGCCATCACCACACCCGGACCAGCTCAAAACGGGTGGGGTACGGCATGGTGGCCGTGGCCTGGCCGGTGTCGCCGGTTGCGGTGCGACCGGCGAGTTTGGCCAAGGCGGCCCGCACATCGCGAAGGCAGTCGATATCCGACATGGCCAGTCCGGCCTCGCGGGCGTGGGTGCTGCTCTGGGCGGGTGCTGCTGTGGTGTTGTCACGCATGGTTGGTGTCTCCCGTCGGCAGGCTTCTCAGCACCGACATGCCAGGTCGGTGGACCCCGCAGGGGTTTCGCCGGATCAGTCGACGTTGTCGAGGTGGGCCAGGAGACCGCGCAGGTGTTCCCAGACGAGTTCTCCGAGATCGGCTGAGCTTGCGATTTAAGGTCGCCGTGCGTGGCTAGTGTCCGTTTTGGTGTTTTTGCGGTGGGGCGGGCAGGGGGTCTTCGGCCGGTTCTTCGACCCCGTGGGTCGTCCGGGTCGGGGTCGGCTGAATTTCGCCGGCTTGGCGGGGGAACCGAGTCGGGCACGGAGTCGGCGAAATCCTAGTCGGGTTCGGTAGGGGCTGGACACGGTGCCGGGCACCGGTTTGGGGTGCCATGGCCGGCGCAGGTCGTCGGTC
>WNGG01022080.1_pt1 | contig 10028 bp, 7 predicted proteins | sample 5400661 | NCBI WGS metagenome assembly WNGG01 (sample SAMN13153372, study PRJNA577476) | soil metagenome | isolation source: 100 cm soil or saprolite under Garry oak tree replicate 1 | place: USA:California | collected 2016-06-15
ATTACTCAGCGTTACCTTCCCAAGCAGGACATTAGGCGCTATTGTCACAAATAAATCATTAATCACTGGTTCCCCAGAAGAACCATCAGTCAGCGCGGCTACCGGCGAGAACCGTCACTGCTGCTTCCGGTCCCGCTAGGTTCCAGCCGCGCTACTTCCGAAGAAGAGGAATAACGCACCATGATCAAGACACGAATCGCGGTGGCCGCAGCCAGCGCCTTGCTGGCCGGCGCGGGAACGCTCGCCGCCGCCGCTCCCGCACTGGCGGATTATGGGCCAGGCGCCGTCTACCAGGTCGAGCTGTCCGCGAACGTGGGTGGCCCGCAAGGCGGTGGCGTCTGGCTGTGGTTCGCGCTGAACAGCGACGGCACCGGCGACTACGAGGGCTCCGACTGTGGGCACGGATTGGGATCCGCGCACGACAGCGGTGATGTGACCTGGTCCATCCCGCAGGGAAGTGACCAGGTCATTATCACCGGCACCACGCTGAACGGGCTTGGCGGCTTCCCGGCCACAGTCACGGTGCCCGTGAAGACGGGGCACTACACGGGAACCGTCGGGTCTTTCATCACCCTGCCGTCGTTCATTCCCGCCGGAGCTGGCAACTCCCAGCTACAGGTCGCCCCGTAACGCGGGGTCGCCAGGGAAGTACGACTCACGGAGCAGGCCGGAGCAGGCACCGCTCCGGCCTGCTGGCGTTCTGGCCCGCCAGCGTCCAAGCACGCCGCGTGGAGTTGCGTACGCACTCCCGGCAGTGAGCGGCGCGGCCTTTGCCCCAGCGTGTCCCAATAACGATGTGAATTGCTGGAACATGTTCGCTCGGTGGTGTGTACTAAGAAAGTTCCGCCTGTACGCGCTGGAGTAGCAAGGGGGGTACGCTGCCGCGAGTCGTGCGCGGATCCCAATGTCGTGCCCGCGCCCGGTTGCAGGCACTGGATGAACACTGGTGGGTGTCTGGGGGGTGGGCCATGTCGGCCAGCGTAGTCACGCCACACGATCACACGATCCGGGTGATCAGCATCTATGCCACCCGATGGCGGTACAAAGAACACGTTGATGGCGAGCAGCACCTCTACCTCGGCCGGTTAGAGGAATTTTACGGTCTCTTCCGGGACCAGTTGCCGCAGATTTTGTGCGTGGAGCCGCACGATGCGAAAGCGCTGGTATTCACACCGCCGACCGGTACCGACGCATCACCGGAGTCAAGCTCTGCGCCCAGTGCAGAACCGGGTCGGAATGTGCAGATCACGCAGGCCCAAACGTGGCTTTTTGTACTCCCGTCCGATCAAATAGTAGCGGTTATCGACTTCCATTTCATGAGCCTTCCACTCGACATCGACCATGCGACTACCAGCGACGTTCTTGAGCATTGTGCTTACGCACAGCTGGCTGTTGACGGAGCGAGTCTCGAAGAGCATATTGCGACACTCGCTAAAGGGGCAGGCGCCGAGGCGATCGACGAGAACAAGCTCCTGCCGCCCGAACGGCACCAAGTGGTCTTCGCGCCCTATGTGGAACGCGGCAAACTACCCGACGTAGATACTCTCAAGCGGATCCTTTTCCGGGTCGACCCGCCCAACCGCCCGGAATTCATGGAAATCAGGAGACCCTCCGGACTCAATGAAGCACAGCGCACTCTTGGTGCGGTCACGCCCTATGTAAGTCTGTTGTACGGACATAAGGAGTACATCGAGAACAGCGTCTTCCTCACTGCCGTGCAGGCCGTGGGAACAACCGCACGATTCAGGCAGATATGGCACAAGGCGCACGGGCAGGTTCGCGATTTCCGTTCTCAAGTGCAGAAGCCTGACGTTGGAAAACAGAGGCGCGCAGACATGGAGTTCCTCGTGGACGTGCTCGGAAATCTGGAGCTGGACCTGAGCTTCAGCGTTGAGACTTCCTCTGATCTGGGCCTGCTCATCCCCTCGCTCCGCCTCGAGAGCTTCCACAAGCAGCTGTATGCCGCGATGGAGCTTCGTGAGCGGGCTGAAACGGTAAGCAGAATGTTTTCCCGGCTGGATGCCAGTATCCGGTCGGAGCTGACAGCGATTGAGATCCGTGAAAGGCAGGCTGATGAGGAAAAGCGGCTGCGGCGCGATATCGCGGTAAGCGTCATCACATTTGTTATCGCACCGCTAGGTTTTCTGGCGGCTTTCTTTGGGATCAACGCGACGCAAGTTAATCACGGCTGGTCGATGTTCAATATGCATCACTACCTTGCCGTTTACCTCTCGGCGGCAGGACTGGCGGCGCTCCCGGTCTTTATCTTCCTGTTGCTGAACGGGCGGGCGTGGCGTCGTCACCGCAAAGAGAAGGCGGAACGCTCGCGCCGCCTGCAGCAGGAACGCGCCGCCCCCCGATAGCCGGCCCGCAGCGGGGTAGCCTGTCAGAGCTTGGCGCTCGCTTGGGGGAAGCCCTGGATGACTGGCCGCTGGGAGTTCTGGATCGACCGGGGCGGCACGTTCACCGATGTGGTTGCCAAACAGCCCAATGGTGATCTCGCCGCCCGCAAGCTGCTGTCTGAGGACCCGGCACGCTATCAGGACGCCGTCATCGAGGGAATCCGCCAGGTGCTGGGCGTCCCCGCGCCGGAGCCGATACCGGTGGAGCGGATCGGCTCGGTCAGGCTGGGCACCACGGTGGCCACGAATGCCCTGCTTGAGCGCCGGGGTGAGGCAACCGCCCTGGTCATAACCCGCGGCTTTGCCGACGCGCTGCGAATCGGGTATCAGAACCGGCCCCGCATCTTCGACCGGAAGATCATCCTGCCGGAGTTGCTGTACTCCCGCGTGATCGAAGCCCCCGAGCGCGTCAGCGCGCAGGGTGAGGTGATGCTTCCGCTGGACGAGGATTCGCTGGCCCGTGACCTGCGCGGTGCCTACGAAGAAGGCTTCCGTGCCATCGCCGTCGTGTGCATGCACGGCTACCGCTATCCCAGGCACGAGCAACGCATCGGGGAGATCGCCCGCGGCATCGGGTTCACCCAGGTCTCGGAGTCCCACAAAACCAGCCCGCTCATGAAGCTGGTTTCGCGCGGCGACACCACCGTCGTGGACGCCTACCTGTCTCCCATCCTCGCCCGCTACATCGATCAGGTGGCCCGCGAACTGCGGGGCGTGCGGCTGCTGTTCATGCAGTCCAGCGGTGGCCTCGCCGACGCGCGCAGGTTCCGCGGCAAGGACTCCATCCTCTCGGGGCCCGCGGGCGGCATCGTCGGCATGGCGCGCACCGGCACCGCCGCCGGGTTCGGCCGCGTCATCGGGTTCGACATGGGCGGAACCTCGACCGACGTCTCCCATTACGCGGGCGAGTTCGAGCGCCAGTACGAGACCGAGGTGGCCGGGGTGCGGATGCGGGCCCCGATGCTGAGCATCCACACCGTGGCCGCCGGGGGCGGGTCAATCCTGCATTTCGACGGCAGCCGCTACCGTGTCGGGCCGGACTCAGCGGGCGCCAATCCCGGCCCGGCGTGCTACCGGCGCGGTGGACCGCTCACCGTCACCGATACGAACGTCATGCTGGGCCGCGTCCAGCCCGGGTACTTCCCGCCGGTGTTTGGTGAGGACGGTGACCAGCCGATCGACGCGGGAATCGCGGGCGAGCGCTTCGCCGCGCTGGCGCGCGAGATCGAGGCCGCCACCGGCGACCAGCGCAGCCCCGAGGAGGTGGCCGCCGGCTTCCGGGAGATCGCGGTGACGAACATGGCGAACGCGATCAAGAAGATCTCGGTGCAGCGGGGCTACGACGTCACCCGGTACGTGCTCGCGACGTTCGGCGGCGCCGGCGGCCAGCACGCGTGCGCGGTCGCGGACGTGCTTGGCATCACCAAGGTCATCATCCACCCGCTCGCCGGGGTCCTGTCCGCCTATGGCATGGGCCTCGCCGAAGTGACGGCGATGCGCGAGTCCGCGGTCGAGGCCCCGCTGTCGGACCAGGTACTGCCGCAACTCACCACGCTCTGCCAGACCCTGGAAACCGATGCCGTGGCAGAACTGGCAGCCGAAGGCATCCCCGCCGGCCGGGTCCGGGCTGTCCGGCGCGCTCACCTGCGCTACGAAGGGACCGACACGGCCCTGCCAGTCCCGCTCGGCGATGCGGCCGCGATGCTGTCAGCGTTCGAGGAGCTGTACCGCCGTCGTTTCTCTTTTCTTATGACAGACAAAACGGTGACCGTGGAAGCCGTCTCCACCGAGCTGATCGGCGTTTCCGGGCTGTCAACAGAGACGGCTCCGCCCGAACCCGGGCCGCGGGCACTTGTCCCAGCGGCCCGGGTTCCCATGTTCGTGGCTGGTGCCTGGGCCGACGTTGATCTGTACCGCCGTGCCGGGCTGGCGCCCGGCGCGGCGGTCCCTGGCCCGTCCATCATCGCCGAGGACTTCGCCACGACCGTGGTCGAACCGGGCTGGCGGGCGGACGTGACCAGCCGGGGTGACCTGCTCCTGTCCCGGACCGCGGCGGCGCCAGCGGAGCGCGGTGTGGGTACGCAGGCAGATCCCGTTATGCTGGAAATCTTTAATAACCTTTTTATGTCGGTTGCCGAGCAGATGGGCGTACGGCTGCAAAGCACCGCCCATTCCGTCAACATCAAAGAGCGGCTTGATTTCTCGTGCGCGATTTTTGACCACGAGGGAAACCTGATCGCGAACGCCCCGCATATTCCGGTGCATCTCGGCTCGATGGGTGAGAGCATCAAGATGGTTGCCCACCGCAATTCCGGGAGTATCAAGCCGGGTGACGTTTACGTCCTGAACGACCCTTATCATGGCGGCACGCATCTGCCCGATATCACCGTGGTTACGCCCGTCTTCGGCAGCCACGGGGACGAAATCCTGTTCTTTGTCGCCTCCCGCGGCCATCACGCCGAGATCGGGGGCATCACGCCTGGTTCCATGCCCGCGCTGAGCACCCGGATCGAGGAAGAAGGCGTGCTGATCGACAACTGGCTGCTTGCCGAACATGGTGCCCTGCGGGACGAGGAGACGGTCAGCCTGCTGGCGTCGGCGCCGCATCCCTCCCGCAACCCAGCCGCCAACCTTGCCGATCTGCGGGCCCAGATCGCCGCCAACGAAAAGGGCGTGCGGGAACTTCACCAAATGGTCGGGCAGTTCGGCCTGGACGTGGTTCATGCATACATGGGGCACGTCAGAGACAACGCTGAAGAGTCGGTGCGCCGCGTCATACCCACACTGCACGGCGGTGAATACGAATACGAGCTGGATAATGGTGCTGTGATCAGGGTGGCTGTCCGGGTTGACGCGCGGGCGCGGACCGCGGAAATCGACTTCACGGGGACCTCCGCCCAGTTGCCGGGCAATTTCAACGCGCCGTCGTCGGTCGCCATGGCGGCTGTGCTTTATGTCTTCCGGAGCCTGGTGGACGACGAAATTCCGCTGAACGCGGGCTGCCTCCAGCCGGTCCGCGTCATCATCCCGCCCGGCAGCATGCTGTCGCCGCAGTACCCGGCCGCCGTGGCGGCAGGCAACGTGGAGACATCGCAGGCCATCACCGGGGCACTGTATGCGGCCCTTGGGGTCATGGCCGAGGGCTCCGGCACGATGAACAACCTCACCTTCGGCAACGACCGGTATCAGTACTACGAGACCGTCGCCAGCGGTTCGGGTGCCGGGGATGGCTTCGACGGCACAGATGTGGTGCAAACGCACATGACCAACTCCCGGCTCACCGACCCCGAAGTGCTGGAGTGGCGGTACCCGGTCCGGCTGGAGTCCTATGAGATCCGGCGCGGCAGCGGTGGTGACGGACGGTGGCGCGGTGGCGACGGCGCCCGGCGCCGCATCCGGTTTCTCGAGCCGATGACGGTAACCACCCTCAGCAGTCGCCGCCGTGTCCGGCCCTACGGCATGGCGGGCGGCCGGCCAGGCGAACTCGGCCGTCACTGGCTGGAGCGCGCCGATGGATCGGTGCAGCCCCTGCGGGCTTGCGACTCGGTGCCGGTGGAAGCCGGGGATGTCTTCGTGATCGAAACGCCTGGCGGTGGCGGGTACGGCCGGGCCGGAACTTGCTGCTTATGCCTGGCGAGAAGTTCGACCGGACCGTTGAACCAGTGACCGCGCGGGCACCGGATTTTGGCGCTTTCAAGCGGTGCGTCGGTTGATTCAACGGCGTACCTGTACTCCACCTCAGCCGGCAGCCCGCACCTTAACGCACCGTCTTTATCCAGATACGCAGGGCAGTCCATGAACATGATCTCGGTTTCCATCGGTATCCCCCTCACCCAGTCACCGGTTTAACCAGCTCCTGGCGCCCCCTTATAACGGAAACAGAGCGCCTGCCCCGGCCCGTGATACATTCCGGCGGCCACTCTGCCGTTCCTGTATCACCCGCGAGCCGGGACCGAGCACCTTATCTACCCTGCGCGCACACATCACCATTCATGCTTATGTGGGCCCCTGCGCATGGCTGCCCGGCATCCACCGCCGCATCAGGATGGCCGTCGCGCGGTGGCCCGCCAGGCTACCTCCGCTTCCCCCATGGGAGTGGACGGCGGGCCCTGGACGAAAGGCCAGATCTCCTCGGCGATGGCCCTCCAGTCAGCGGTTGCGGTGAGCTGGCCGAGCACGGCGAACAGGCCCAGGTTGATGCGCTGAAGTATCACGTACGACCGCGGATGCGGGCGTAGGCAGCAATGGGGCTGCGGACGTCGAAGAAGCGGCGCACCACGGCCGATGCGTACTCCTCAGTCATGGTCCGCGCTCCCGGCTCGCGGATGCTGTCGTAGAACACGGCCATGTGGTCCACGATCGTTTCGGTGCTCACCGGCGCGTGCGGGCGCAGGAAGCCGGCGCTTTCCAGGCTTCGCCGGAAACCTTCGGGATCGTTGTCCACACAGAGATGCCGTGCCATCTGCATGAGCGGCCGCAACTCCGCCGGCGCGAAGTGCTTGACCAGCCCGAAATCGAGGAACGTGACCCGGCCGCCACGGTGGAAGACGTAGTTGCCCGGGTGCGGGTCTCCATTGAAGGCACGCACTTCATACAGGCTCCGGAAGACAAAACGGTAGATGGTCTCCGCCGCCAGATCCCGTTCTTCCTGGGGCCAGCCGCAGACCTCAGCGAAGCGTGCCCCGGTGACCAGTTCGCTTGTCACAACCCTTCGGGTGGACAGGTCACTGATGATCCCCGGGATTTCGATGGTGGGATGACCCTTGTAATAGGCGGCCCAGAGCTGCTGGTTGCCGGCTTCCCGCCGGTAGTCGAGTTCCTCCCGGATACGGTCGCGAAGCTCGCCGATCAGGGCGTCAACGTCCTGGCTCGGTGCGGTGATGCGGAGCATCCGGCGGAGCAGGGCGACGTTGTCGAGGTCCGCCGCGATGGTCTCGGCAATGCCGGGGTACTGCACCTTTACCGCGACCGCGCGGCCCTCGTGTGTGATCGCCCGGTGCACTTGGCCGATCGAAGCGGCTGCGGGGCGAAGGCGCGTTCCGGCGGCAGGCCCAGTTCCTCGGTAATCACCCGGGCGGCCAGCTCTGCGCTCATCGGGGGGACGCTGTCCTGCAGGCGGCTAAGCGTGCGCCGGACCGCTGGCGACAGGCCGTCGTCGATGTAGCTGGCCATCTGGCCAATCTTCATCATGACGCCCTTCATCGCGCCCAGGGTGGTGGCGATGTCCTCGGCGGTCTCAAGGGCCAGGTCGTGGCGGAGCCGTTCCCGGTTCTCGCCTGCGGCCGCGAACAACCGCGGTGCGCTGGCGGCATAACGTGCTCCGCCGCGGACGACGAGCTTGAGCGCGGCCCGGCCCCGGTCCAAGCGCAGGCGGCTGGCCCGGCCGCGCATCAGCACCAGCACCGCGATCGCGCCGCTGGCCGCCGCCGTGGCGCCGAGCTTCCTGACCCGTCCTGCGCCAGCCCTCTTCGTCCGCGCCGAACCGCCAGCGTTCTTCGTCCGCGCTGAACCGCCAGCGTTCTTCGTCCGCGCCGCGCCGTGATGCTCCTTCACGCGCGCCGCGCCGCACGCATGCGCAAGCCAATCCGCTGCCTGGCCTCAAGAACGCCAGGCTCGCCGAGGAACACGGCATCGAGAACGCCGAGCGCCTGCTGGATCTCCGTCTGGCGGCTGGTGCTCAGCGATCGCGGCGCGTCGTAGCCGTACATCTCACGGGCCCACACCGGCAGCGCCGCGATCGCGCCATCTCTAATGTCCTGCCAGATCGCGGCAATGTCCTCGTCCAGCCCCGGCGGGTCGAGCAGGTAGGCCATCGACTCCCTGGCCGCAGGCGTGCAGATGAGTTCGGGCCGGACCGAAGCGATGTAGCGCTCGAGTTGGGCGCAACTGGCAGGGATCAAGGCTCCGGGCACGCCAACCAGCTCGGCGGCGACCACCATCTCCTCGGTGTAGCGGTCACTTTCCTCCGCTGAGAGCGGGGTCCCGAACAAGCGTGCGGCAGCGATGCCGGACTCGACCAGCGTGGCGTGGACCCACAGCAGCAGCGCGGGGTCGCTGGCGGCGTACGGGTGGCCGGTAACCGTGTCGACACCGTGGACATGATCATGTATGCGCTGAACGCGGGCCGCTGCCTGCTCCGCGGCTGCGCGCTCGCCAAACCTGACGACGCTGAGGTAAGCCGACGTGGCGGCCAGCCTGCCAACCGGATCATCCCGCCAGTCGCTGTGCTGATCCACTCCGGCCATCGCAAGCGGGTGCAGCGCCTGCATCAGCAACGACCGCAGCCCGGCGACCGGGGCCGAGAGGTGGGCGCTCACCCGCCACGTGACACTGGCGGGCCCAAAGAAACCATCGTCGGCCGGGTTCTCGGGCACGCCTGACACATACGCCGCTGCCGAGCGCTCAACCAGGCCAGCTGCCGAAGCGTAGGAATCCGTCGTCACCGCGACACCTCCAGTGAGCCGCTCGATCCGTACGTCCAGTGGCCCCGGCGGCGGCCAAGCAGAGACTCACGCCAGCCAAACTACCCACAGCAACGCTGCTCATCGCGCGGCCGGGGCTGGGGCTGAGTGTTACGCCTCACCCGTTATGAACGCGCGAACTCACCGATAGCCAGGGCCTCGGCGGTGGCGTCCCGCCCATCCTCAAACCCGTACGCGGCCGCGAGCGCCCGGGTAAGCCGCGGCCCGGTTTCTCCCACGAACTGCTCGAACGCCGCCCTGTCATCACTGGCGTTGCCCGCCACCGGCGTCACAGCCGGTTCTGCCTTGCCCGCTGCGTGCATCCCACCACTCTCTGCTAAGCCCCCATCTACTTAGACCACCGGAGCGGCCCGAGCTACCACAAGGGTCCGGGCACTTCCTCGCGCCTGCAGCGTCCTCGGGGCAGACCACGGACCACCTGGGGCGGATGGCTGACCCGATCCGCCGCTGGATGCCGCTACTTTCGGTGACTGAGGTCTGAGCTGCGCACCGCGGTAATCGGGGGCCGGATCGCCGAGTCTGTACTCGTCTCATGCGGTTCCCAGGCAAGACAGTTCGGCGCGCATACGGGCCGGTTATGCGTGTACTGAGCCCTGTACAGCGTTGGGCGTCAGCTGGCAGCTGCGTGACGCGGCGGGCCGGGACGTTCAACGGCGCCTCCAATAAGGCGGCCAGGGGCTCCATTTCACCGGAGTAGCATGGCGGGGTGGCCGTGTCCTGCGGCGGCCTGCACTACCCGCGGTCGGTGGGCGAGTTCCAGGCATGGTTCCGCACCGATGCCAACTGTCTTGACTGCCTGGAGTGGATGCGCTGGCCGCAGGGGTGCGTGTGCCGGGGGTGCGGCAACGGCGGAGGCTGGCGGCTCGGCGATGGCCGCCTCATGTGCGCGGCTTGTGGCCACCGGACCTCGGTGACGGCGGGCACGATCTTCGACCGGACGCGGACGCTGCTGACGGTCTGGTTCACCGCCTGCTGGTCGTTCGCCTCGGCCAAGGACGGGATCTCGGCGCTGTACCGTGCCCGGCCGGCGCGGCGGATGGGGATTGCCCGCTCAGTGTTTCCCGCTCGTCTGCGGGACGTTTTGAGGCGCCGCCTTCGTTCGTCGCCCGCTCCCCGGTCCAGGCGCCGCCGCGATTCTCCGGCT